>Ga0163147_10007157_pt1 | contig 12789 bp, 10 predicted proteins | sample OliLakLV19MP6G1_FD_148597 | JGI IMG/M metagenome (GOLD analysis project Ga0163147, IMG submission 148597) | Freshwater microbial mat bacterial communities from Lake Vanda, McMurdo Dry Valleys, Antarctica- Oligotrophic Lake LV.19.MP6.G1 | ecosystem: Environmental > Aquatic > Freshwater > Lake >...
GCTGGCTCCAGCGCGCCGTGCTTTGCGAAGTGGTCGAGGATGGCCCGGATGGCTTTGGGTTCTTCGATGCTGGCGACGATCCGTAGCGTGCCGCCACAGTGGCCGCACGTGCTCACGTCGATGTTGAAAACGCGCTTGAGGCGCTGTGCCCAGGTCATCGCACGGCGGCGCTCAATGGGGCTGCGGTCGTCGATGTTGGCCCCGGCCGATGCCACGTCGGTGGCTGGCCGTTTGCCACGCCTCGATGGAGTCAGCTGCGCGCGCCACGTCGCGTTTGGCGCAAAGACGCCGTGGAAGCGGGTCAGGTGGGCGCGCGGTGGCGGCACCAACGCCGCCAGTTTGGCGATGAAGTCCACCGGCTCGAAGTCCACGTGCGTCGTGCCGTTCTTCCACGGCGTCTTCAGCTGGTAACGCACCCTACCCTGCGGCGAGATCGACAATCGCTTCTCGCTAATCGCCGGGCGCGCGATGTAGCGGCACAGGCGTTCTAGCTTCTGGCTCTCGTGCGCTTCGGCGGCGACGCCCGCATGCAGCGAGAAACCGCCGACCTTGCCGGCATCGCCTTCGGGCGAGCCGTTATCGGCGGGGATCGTCTGCAGCGTCGCGACCTTGCGCCCTGCGTGCTTGCCGGTGGCGATGCGGTAGGTGATCGAACTCATCCGCAGCGCGTCCAGGCCGTCGTCGCAGCCTGCGCGGTCGGACAGGAAGGCGGATTCGTCTTCGCCTTCGAGCCAGCCCTGGCGCGTTAGATGGCGGCACACCCGGTGCGCGATGGTGTCGGCCAGCTGCGTCAACTGCGCGGAGGTTGGCGCACGGGCGCGATGCAGGCGCGGTTTGCGCTGTGGTTGCTCGACGTTCTCGTACACGCCGTCGAGCCACAGCATGTGAAAGTGGACATTCAAGTTGAGCGCGCTGCCGAAGCGCTGGATCAGCGTCACCGTGCCGCATTCCGCGCTGGCGCGGTCGACGCCCGTCTGCGCCGCCAACCATCCTGCGATCACGACGGTCAACTATCGTCCAGGAACGGACGTTGGGAAGTGAACCTGCCCCCTTCTTTCGCCTTGCTGGAGCCTGTGACGAGTCTACGCGTCCGGGTCGGAGGCCCCCGGCTCGCCGTCGGCTGAGGATGAAGCCTCGTCGAGCAGCGCGGTCACTAGGCCCTTGATGTCGCAGCCGAATCGCTCGCGGTTTTCGGGATAGAGGTCGATCATGAACCGGATATCCCAGATCCGCTGCATCTCTGCTGCCTGGTCGCAGTGCAGCTGGTTGAGCGCAGTGGAATAGGGCAGCCGATCCAGCAAGGGCAGGTCGCCGCCCAAGGAACGCATGGCGATCGCCAAGGCCCGGGTACGGAGCGCGTCGGGCGTCAGAATACTTCGAAGGTCCTCCATGGCTTCGTAACTGAGCCCCTGCATGACATCGAAGTGGATCTCGCCGTTCGCTCCGAGCTCGCGCTGTGACGCCTCGACCGCATCCCCGAGATGCTTGCCGGTTCCGTCAAGCACCTGGCGGTAGAACTCCTTTACGGCTTCGTGCAGCGGCCCCGGGAACACTTTCGTGCCGAATCCTACGCAAGCGATGAAGGGAACGCGGTCGGTCGCCGAAGCAGCCAGAATCGCTCCATGGCCCCAGCACGCCGCGCTCACAAGAAGCAGATTGCAGCGGCACGCCAGGTTGATCGCGCGCAGGTAGGGCTCCATCTCCTCCCACTTCAGCAGCGACTCGTGGCCGTGCTCGTCCCGGTGCCAGTAGCCGCTGGGGTCTTCCTCGGTGTTTCCGTGCGCCTCGATGTGGATCAGCGGCGCAGGGGCACCGGCTTCAGTCTCGGTGGCGATCGTGGCTAGCGTTTTCAAGAATTCGTCGCGCGTGCGGGGGCGGTAGAGCTGAATCATGCGTGTGCGTGGCGCCGTCTTGTGGTAGCCCCGCTGTTCCATCCATTTGATCAGAGCCTCGCCCGTGGTCGGATCGTCCGGCGTTAACCATTCGATGATAACGATGCGACCGAACCCCAGGGTGAGGCCTTCGAACGTCGGGCGTTGCGGACGGGCACGGGTCATTTGGAGGCCTAATAGCGAACTGGTCTCATGCGCTCAGATGAACGCGCATCATTACGTCCAATGATTCTTGCGTAGTCGACGCGCGCTTTGATGTTCATCCGACATTCCCTGGTGCAACAGGGTCAAGGGGGTGTACAGATCATCCACCAGTATCTTGCCGCGCCACCACCGGTGCCTGGACGGACACGGAACACTGGTCCGCTTCGGGTCGGGTGGCGACCTCCGGCCAGAAGCAGACGTCACTGGTGTGGCAAAGGTGTCCACTAAACCGTAGGAACTATTCGGTTCGCTCCAACGAATGGCTAGACCTCATGCCATCCTCGTTGAAGCATTTCATTCAGTGCCGGGCCGGTGAACTCGAAGACTTGGGAATCCGAGAACTGTTCCTTGAGGCGAGCGGCCGCATTGTGTTTTCCGAACACGAATACGAAGTAAACCAAGACCGACTTGGCGCGGTAGACAACCATCCAATCCGGCCCTTCGTCGATGATTCTCATCCAGGCGTGGAATCCTGTCGCGAAAGGGAGTGTCGGACCCATGATCTGGTCGAAACTGCTTTCGTCAGTTGCTCCGATTTGGGGTATCGCGTAGATAAGCCATTCCTGCGGTACAAACTTCAGTCCGCGCTTCACTAGCAGCGCAGCAGCGCTCTTGGCGAGCACGGACATCGCGACACCGAGCGAGTCTCGCTTCGGGTTTGTACGTTGCTTGTCCTGGAAAAATTTGGGGTTTGACCAATCAGGCTGATCGATGTCCCGAACGTCGATCAGCTTGAAAAATTCGATGTCACGTTGCGTGAACCCTGGCAGTTTCAATGCGTCCAGCGCCTGCATCTCGATATCAGGCCGGTCCCGGTGTCGAAATACTACGTAGCCGTCGTCACCTTCGAGGAAGATGATGAAATCAATCGCCTTTGAAACATATGTCTCAGGCCCAAATCGGTTGTTGCATTCTGGATGGGTAGGCAGCTTCCCCGCATAGTCGTAGCCACGCGCCTTGGGCTGGACTCGATCGATGAAGGTGGCAGGAACCACGTGATCACCGCTGCTCTGCTCTTCGATTGGCTTGCCGCACAAGTAGCAGATCTGAGCCATGGGGTCTAACGACTGAATTGAGCGGCCGCAACGCGGCCGTTGGTGGGCGGACCTACCGTGCATCCTATCAGCGGCTCGGCGTGCACTCGACGTCCCCGCAGTGTAGCTACAGACCGCTCCAATGAAAGATTAGAATCTACCGCGCGGATCATCGGACATCAAAGAAGTTCGAACGAATCAGAGGGGAAGGGGCGCGCCGAAAACTAGCAGAGCGGGCGAACGGCTGCTTCGGGTCGCTAGTTGCCGGTCAGGTTGTCGGCAGCGATGGGCAGTTCCGACGGCGAAGTTGGTCAGACTGTTCGGCGAAGCTGGTCAATGCTGCTGGCAAACAATGGTCAGTGGGCTGGCAATACGCATCAGCGGCCACACGGCCAGCGCGCTCGAAGTCCGGCAGCGCATTGCCCATCCCCAAGCGGAGGATCCTTCATGCGGTGAATCGTCAGTCCGCGGGCGACGACGCTTGAGTCGAACCCAGCATTCCGGCCGCCGATCTTGATCAATTGGCCAGAAGCCGCCAACGCATCGCGTCCGTAGAACGCATCCTGGCCTTGCGGACTGCTGCCAATGCAGGTTCCGTTGCCGGAGATTGCACCACCGCAAAACTGGATTCCGGTGTCATTGAGAGGCCCAGTCGGCCCCTGCCCAAAGCCGTTATGCAATACGTTCTCCGACCAAGCTGCCGAGCTATACGTCCCGGCCGCGAGCGCAGCTGCTAGTGAACCTATATGCTCGATACTGGCCCCTATCCCGCAAGAGCCCGAGCAGCGGGACGAGCTGCGCAAGCCTTTGCGAGTGAAGCGCGACACAGCATCGCAACGCGCTGGCGCTCGAACTGGATCTCCTACTGCCAGAGATGCTGACCGACGAACTCCGCGTCCCCGCCGCCGGAAAAAGCATTGCCAGCGAGGGGCTAGCGCCCAATCCGCGCCTTATACAACAACAGAGGGCTAGAACCTGTTGCCTTACACAACAACGTTATGTATAAAACGATTGTTCTATAAGGTGACAACCACATGCCCGCCAAGACCTCCATCGCCCGTACCCGGTTGGACGACCGCCTGTCGCCGCTGCGCGAGCTGCGCACCCAACTGGCGGTGCCACACGGCGGCTGGTCCAAGGCCCTTCGCACTGCACTGGGCATGACCCTAGAGGACCTGGCCAGTCGACTCGGTGTCACGCGTAGCGTCGTGTCGCGCCTAGAAACCTCCGAACAAAAGCAGACGATCCAGCTCGACAGTCTGCGGCGTGTCGCGCAAGCGATGAATTGCGATCTGGTGTACGTACTGGTTCCCAGAGAGCCGTTGCAGGCTATGGTCGAACGGCAGCGCGACATGGTGGCCAGCGACCTCGACACCCGCACGCGCACGCACATGCGCCTGGAAGATCAGGACGAGAAGGACCCGCGCCTCGCCAACTGGAGGAAAGAACACAGCGCTTCCCTGATCAGCGATCGCCAGCTCTGGAAGACCCGGAAGTGATCACCGACACAACTGAGGACGGCCAGACGCCGCTCGATGCGGATGAGGCCGCCGGCCTGATCCCGGCGTGGATCGCCTCACGTGGTGATCTGAACGTGGCCGAGGAAGAGAACATTCGCGAAGGGCAGGTGTGGATGCAACGCATAGTTGGCCGGCGTGATGTGCTGACGCAGGATTTCTTGCGAGAACTGCACAAGCATCTCTTCGGCAAGGTGTGGCGATGGGCAGGCACGTATCGCGCAAGTGAAAAGAACATCGGCGTGGCGCCAAGCGCCATCACGGCGGAGTTGAAGAACCTCTTCGACGACGTGCGCGCCTGGGACGAATTCAAAACCTATGCGCTCGACGAACGAGGCGCACGCCTGCACCACCGATTGACTTGGATTCATCCGTTCGCAAACGGCAACGGGCGCTGCGCGCGAGTTTTCGCGGATGCCTATCTAACGAAACATGGGCACGACGCATTCGACTGGGGCACTCACCTGCCTACTAACCAACAACGAGCGCGCTACCTCGCAGCGATTCGCTCGGCGGACGCGAAAGACTACGCGCCGTTGTTGGCGTTTCTGCGCGGACACTAGCCTAATGAATGCTGCCTCGAACTTTGCCGAAAGCGTTTCAAGGTGGTTGGCAGACGTTAGGTCTAGCGACCAAAACTGAGTGGAGAATCACCTCAATGCAGAAGCGTCATCGATGCCTGGCGCACCTATGCTTCAGCTCGCGGGTTAAGTCCATCGCGATAAACCGGGCCAGCCTCAAGGTGGTAATTTCGGGGGCGTGCAAGCCTCTCTACTCGTCAAGACCGTGGCAAGTCCAAAGGCGCGACGGCGCGTCTGGAAATAGGTACTTCAAGAGCGCATCGAAACGCCGGTCGGGCGCATAGGCGGGATCGCCTCGCTTCCACGCTGCTCGATACGTTTTCACTTTGCCCTTCCACTTGATCATGTCTCCATGGGCCTGCATCGCCGCCGCACGATCGTAGTGCTCCATCATCACGCTGAAGGTCCACAACACACCCTTGTGGGCTGCGAATAGTCGGTTGGCCAGCGACACATAGTTGGGGAACTCGCACCCCACTACATGACCGCACTTTGCTGAGTAGGCAGCCATCAGCAATTGGAACGCCCCTCGCCCATCGGTGAACTGTTCGGGCAAAACAAATCCCCGTTGAGCCAAGTCTCGCCGACCCTGCGGCCAGCGATGTTTGTGCTCGTCCCAATTGCCAGGGAACGCAACAAACAACGCTTCGATCGACGCGCGGATGCGCTCATCTTGCAGCGCTGACGCTGCACTGCGTCTCTCATCGTCCTGCCGCCGGTGTAACGCTTGGCGATCCCGCCACGCTTGCTCCAACGCTTCAACCGCTGCGTCATAGTCAAAATGAAAAGCGCGCGGAACACCGCTCAGGCTGACATCGAAGGTGAGTTCATCGAAGTAAACCATCTGTTGATGCGGCACCTCACGCCCGTCAGGTCCGATGTCGTCAGGCTCCATCCAGACGCACTCCAAGGCGAACCTCCGCTCTGCCAGTGATCGCGCGAGGGTCTCAGCGGTCACCCTGAATCCGTTGCGATTGTTAGAGTAGAAAATGTCGTCCTCAGCGAGCTGAAAGTCAGCCGTTTTGAGGTCCCGGAACAACCACAACAACCGGCCTTGATTACGTTCGTAAAAACGCATGCGCTCAGCGATGACGTGCAGAAACGTTGTCGATAGCTGGGCCTCGAATGCGACGCGCTCGGCGCGCCACGTGCATTGCACGTCGGGCTGCCGCCACGTCACGCCGCCCGCATCGTTCCAGCGCTTTTCAACATCGACACCGCCGAAGGATGGATCCGCGCGCAAGCTCTGCTCGAGCCACGCCTTGACCTGTTTATGTTCGGCACCCTCTTTGCTGTGGCCAAACTTCATCGCACAGATCGCCGCCTTGCTCAATTGGCTCACGCCGGGGCAGTCGCTGGTGCGATCCCTGTGTTTGAAGTAGAAGCGATCAACACGTCGGCTGCGGATCGGAAGCGATGCGAGCGTCATCGCCTGAACGCACGCCGGGCATACATAGCGCGGCTCGCCATCGAGCTGCTGCAGCGTCAAGGCCACACGTTTGTCAGCGATCACACTGCCGTAGTCGCCATCGCCCATGAATGCATCAAGGCTAAGCCAGCCGCCCGTTTCGCGATCCAAGACGTGTTGGTGAGTCCGGTCTCGGGCAAGTTCAATTTGGTGAGCCAACGTGGCACTCCTCCATCGATATCACGAGCATGCCGAAATCCAGTCGCGCAGAGTGCGACGCCGGTTGCCAGGTGCCGGCGGCAAGGCGACTGCGAAGACGTTTGCAGCACGGCTGATATTGAAGCGTGCGGCATGTGTGTCGATCTAGCATCCATGCCTGTTGCCTCTGCCCTACTATCGGTATCGCCCGAACCAACTAACCAATGATGAAACGATCACGGTCACTCATGGGCCTGTTCGCGTTGTTCGCCCTAGCGCCCGCCAGCGCCTGTTTCGCCACCGACGCATCGAACGAATCGATGCCGTCGAACAGCGCGGCGCTAGAAGAGTTCGCAAGGAGCCTTCGTACCCTTTGCTTCATGCGTCCCACCGATGCCGAGTCACAACGATGCTTGCAGGATCTTGATGCGCGCACCTATCCGGTTCCCGGCAGCAGCACGCCAAAGGATGACAGCTGGCTCACAGAGCAGATGGCGTCTGGGTTGGATCCGGCCAGCGTGATCGAGAATCTTCCGACCGGCCCGATCGTCTGGTCGGAAGAGCAGGAGATGAAGGTGCTCGACAGCATTGATGCGTTACTTGGTGCCAGCCTGAAGGACCCCTACTCTGTCCGCGCTTACGCGCTATCCAAGCCATACGCATGTCGCATCAATGCCGGCTACGAGGCCATGTGCGTCTGTGCTCGCTACAACGGCAAGAATTCGCACGGTGCGTACGTTGGCAGCCGTATCGAGCGCTATGCATTCTCTAACGCCGGCGTGCGCTGGGAAGGCGGTGTCAGTGAGGAGTCCGACGCACGCTGCGCGGACATTCCTCTTCACGCGCGCGATCCAATGTTGATTGTGGCGGCGGCCGAAAGGACTCAGTGATCCGAGCCGCCTACTGAGTCTGCCGTCAGCAGCACGCGTAACCTCGGACCGCCGCTCCCATTTTGGGCGCCCACGCAATGACTAACCCGTTGACGACCAGATTATGAAAAGTGCCTTATTCGTCGATTTCGACAACGTCTACACGCAACTAAACGCTCTGCAGCCCGAGGCCGCGGATCGCTTCGCGCGCAATCCCATCGAGTGGATCAACTGGATGGTCGATGCATTGGCCCTGCCTTCGCCCCACTTGCCAGAGAGTCGCAGGCGCATCCTGGTGCGTCGGTGCTATCTAAATCCGGTCTGGTATCAGCGGTACAGAACGGGGTTTCTCAGGGCCGGATTCGAGATCGTTGACTGCCCGCCAGTGACAAGCCAGGGCAAGACCAGCACGGACATACACATGGTGCTCGATATTGTCGAGTTGCTTCAGCACGAAGCCCACTATGAGGAGTTCATCGTCCTCAGCGCAGATGCTGACTTCACGCCTGTATTGAGAAAGCTCCGGCGCTTTGACCGACGGACGACGGTGCTAGCGATTGGCTATCCGTCAGCTGCCTACCAGGCCTCGGCGGACCTGATGATCGACGAGCGACGTTTCATCGACGAAGCCTTGGGATTGGGTGGAGACGAAGTAGACGACGCAGAAGAAGTTGAAGCATTAAAAGCCAATCCGCTCGAAGCCCCCATCCCGATTGCGCCCATTCGAGTGGAACATGAGCCGAAGCCGGCTGTCTGCAGGCTTGACCAACGGGAGCTAGTGGAAGCATCGGCGATCATCCGAGCGGCGGTATCGGCAGCCGCCAAACCGGTCCCGGCAGCCCAGTTGGCGCTCCGGTTGCGATCCGCCTTCCCGCAGCGTCTTGTGGCTGACTGGAACGGCAGCGAGAACTTCAAAGCCTTTTTCTTTGCACTCAAGATTGAGCCGCTTGTCTGGATTACCGGCTCCGGCGGACGCATTGCCGATCCTGGCAAACACGTCGTCAATCCCGAAGGCATTGAACCGAGCACCACGTCCGCCTGGACCGACTACGCGCACCTACTCACCATCGCACGCGAGGCAAGCCAGCTCACGGGCGCACCGTTGCTCGCACCACCCGACGTTCGCAGGGTGATCACCGCGTTGTCTGAAGACTTGCAGGAAGAGCCGTTCGACGTGGGTGAGACCGCTCTGCGCGTTCACCTCGCATGCGAACAACACTATCGGGCTGTCGAATTTTCTCGTCGCGACATTATGTTTATTCTTCGAGGACTTCAGCTCAATGGCCACCGTTTCGGTCGTGGCCAAGACGACGTGACCACCCTTTCGAGGCGTTACTTCAATCAGGTTCTGTTTCTATGCCAACGGGAGCAGATGGTGGTGGACGCGCGCGTCATAGCCCAAATCGAAGAATGGATCGTTGGCGATCTAGCCTTGTCCTCACCAACGGAAGTTGAGCAGCACGAGCGCGTTCTACCGGACGCCTGAGATTTTGCCTCAGGCGTGCCACCGCTCCCGTTGAGCACCGGCACGGGTTGCTGCGAAAAGCGCTTGCGTGCCAGCGGCCGCGGTATTAGCTTTGCAAACAGCAGCATTGGCTGGGCCGCTCGCAGGGCTAGGTTCGTCTCGACCTCAACATGCGTCATGTATCCCGACCCTGAACTCCGTCGCGGCGACCGTGCTTAATCGAGACGCACTTTTAATGCCGCGGGGAGTTGCTCCAATGTCGTTTCAAGATCTAGTTGCCTCGGTGCGACGTGTCGCGTCACAGGCCGGTCTCCGGCTTCCGATGGCCAAACTAAATGATGCAATCAGCATCGCGTTCTACAACAAGCACTATTCCCAAGCCATCGCCGCAGATCATGCCGGCGCGTTGCCTCCGGCACCCAATCCCCCGCCCTTTGTCGATGTCGCGGCCGCACGCTACGGAGTTGACCGCCTCCATCTTGGACGCGCAATCGAGATCGGTCGAAACAACGCCGATGCGTCTGGGCCTGATGCATCGGCTGCCCTGCCTCACTATCGGCTGCCGCTCTCGCTGAGCAATCACCACGCGCAGCAAGCGGCACTGGCGGCGAGGAGCATCAATGAGCTGTATGTGTCGTATGGCGAAATGCGGGACACCCACGTGAACGCCAACGGCGTTGTTGTCCATCGCGAAGAGGCCACACCAGATACAACGCCAGCCTTCCGCGTCGCCATCGCGCGAGGTGCCGATGGCGTCGTGCTGCTGAGGTTCTGGAACCAGGAGCCGCCAAGTCACGTGCTGACCGAAGCCGTCGTTTCTGGCGTTACGGTTTTACGCGCGAACGACGACGCGAGCTTACTGATCGGCACATCCGCCAAATTTGGGCTGACATCAGCACTATCGGCCGCACTAAACGCGCTCGGAATTGGGGAGCCGACATTGCTTCGTGGAGCTAAAGCGCTCGTTGCCCGCATCAGGAGCGCTGACACCTATGTCAACAGCGTCCGCTTCGGCCTGAGGCACCAAGCAGAAGGGCCACCCACAATCGAAGAACTTCACCGTGTGAACCCTGAAGCAGATGGCTGGTTCTTGGTTCCGTGGGGCGCACCGAGCGGTGCCACCCACCGCGCCACGCCCGCGTGGATTACCTATGCAGAGGTCATTACACGCCAGCGTGGCAGAGACCCGAAGTCCGGCCATAAGCGTTTTTCTCGCGCTCCACATAACGCGCCTACGAACACCCACGAAGGCCCGGTTGACGAAGTTGATCCGCTTGATCTAGTCCCTGATTCGATGCTCAGTCGCGAGCCCTATATCTACGACCACATCGTCGTCGATCTCATCGACGTCTTCCGACAGTGGGAAATGGCAAGCACGCCTGCGGGCCGAGCAGCTGCTCAATATGACGCCGTTCGATTGATGCTTGAAGGCGTGGTCACACTTTGTGATGAAAACCCAGCCCTTGAACCAGATTTCGCAGTGTCGATGATCACGAATGAATTCGGTCACCAAGGTGTCTGGAAGCACCAACTCTATCTTTGGTTGGCCGAGGCCATGGCAGGCGGTGAGGTGATCACCGGCCGAAGTGTTAAGTCCTATTGGCTCAATGTGACGCTTAGGCAGGCAGGTGAGTCTGATCGTGCGGCAGGAATTCGCAGGCTTCCAGAAATCCCCATGCTCATTGAATGCTTACGAAAAAGCACCGGCAGTGCTTCCATATCCATCGACTTGAGTGATCCATTGGGGATGCAACGGGGCTACAAACGCGAAGTCACGCAGCAGTTGGTGGCTGAGGCGTCGGTCAACACTGGACTTCTGGCGTTGACCGGAAAACGAACACGACGCCTCGTCGGCAGCGCAGACCGTCACACGAAACCGTGCGTGCTAGGGACGGCGTCATCGCCCGGCACACGGGGCGGCGAATGGTGGATTCCGTTCTCATGCGCCGGGCTGCCACTGCCGAACGATGGACTTTCATCCCAAGCACTGACCAGCTGGGAATCCACGGTCAATCTCTGCCTTGCGCGTTGGTCATCTGGCACACGCGTCGGTGGAGTCAACGTCCGAGCTGGGAATATCGCGCCCAGTTGCATCTCGATCCAACATTGAGTCGGCACGCGCGTTAATGTCCATCCAGACCTCAATCGAAAAAAGTCGTCGCCCCTAAATCAGTCAACACGATTGGCGTCCTCCAAAGCCCACTCATCATTGCGTGGGTCGATGGCGCATTTAATGGGTGTAAATGGGTGTAGAAATGGCGTAGGATGCGGGACTATGGTTCAGTCCGCCGCCATCCAGATCACGCCCGAGATTCTCAGCTTGGTCGCCGGGATTGACGAGTTCAAGGGCGCTTGGCGCGCCTTGGGGACCTTGGCACCTGATAGGTTGTCTGCGCTCCTGCGCGTCGCCACCATCGAGAGTATTGGCTCGTCCACGCGCATCGAGGGCAGCAAGCTTTCCGATCGCGATGTCGAACGCTTGTTGTCGAGCCTCCAGATCCAGAAGTTCAGCACGCGCGACGAGCAGGAGGTGGCCGGCTACGCCAAGGTCATGGAGATGGTGTTCTTGTCGTGGCAGGACATCACCCTGACCGAGAACCACATCAAGCAGTTGCATCGTGACCTGCTAGTGCACAGCGCGAAGGATGCCTGGCACCGCGGCAACTACAAGACGTCGACCAACAGCGTGGTGGCGTTCGACGAAAACGGAAAGCAACTCGGCGTAGTGTTCGAGACAGCGACCCCGTTTGACACACCGAGGCTGATGACCGAGCTGGTGTCCTGGTTCGTTGCCGAGCGTGAAACGCGACGTAACCATCCTCTGCTGCTGATCGGATTGTGGGTGGTGGTGTTCCTAGAAATTCACCCCTTCCAGGATGGCAACGGCCGCCTGAGCCGCGTCCTGACTACCTTGCTTCTGCTGCAAGCGGGCTATGCCTACGTGCCCTACAGCTCGTTAGAAAGCGTGATTGAGCAGAGCAAGGAGGCCTATTATCTGGCCCTTCGCCAGACGCAAGGCACCATACGCAGCGAGGCACCGAACTGGCAGCCTTGGCTGATCTTCTTCCTGCGGTCGCTGTCTGAGCAGGTCAGGCGCCTAAATCGGAAGATCGAGCGCGAAAAACTGGTGCTGGCAGTACTGCCAGAACTGTCATTGAAGATCGTCGAGTTCGCGCGCGAGCACGGGCGGGTCACCATGGCCGATGCCATTCGGCTAACGGGCGGCAACCGCAACACACTGAAGCAACATTTTCGGGCGTTGGTCGCCGAGGGGCAGCTTAGCTCTCGCGGTGCCGGGCGTGGGGCCTGGTATGAACTCCGATGATCACCGCAGCCAGCACCCCTTGCTCCTCAGCTTTCTGACCGCCACGCAACCGGGCGCGCTATGGCCGCTACCCCAAGGTACTGTCGGCCGACGAACAGGTGTTTATTGAAGACATTCATACGCAGTCCCCGCAGATACCCTGTCCAAATGGCGCTCAACATTTTAGCTCCGTGATGAACGATCGCAGCGCTGCATGGTCAGTCATCGACCAAACGCGGAAGCGTCTGATCAACCGCCGCAAACAGACCGCACGCAGAAGCACTACTGGCCGGATGGATCTCGTGCCTTCTTAGCCC
>Ga0163147_10007164_pt1 | contig 12779 bp, 13 predicted proteins | sample OliLakLV19MP6G1_FD_148597 | JGI IMG/M metagenome (GOLD analysis project Ga0163147, IMG submission 148597) | Freshwater microbial mat bacterial communities from Lake Vanda, McMurdo Dry Valleys, Antarctica- Oligotrophic Lake LV.19.MP6.G1 | ecosystem: Environmental > Aquatic > Freshwater > Lake >...
GGGGATGTCCCATCCATTGCTGAAATCGTGAAGTGAGAAGTTGGCGGCTCCTTCGCCGTCCCGGTAGGGACGGAGGGTGACCAAACCCAAACAAAAGGAGCCGCCATGGGGAAGAATGTCAGGAAGAGGACGGATGTCCAAAGGGCAGAGGAAGGGCGCCGAGTATCGCTGCAGTTGTCGCTGCCGCTGATCGACGCGCTCCGCGGGCTGGAGGAGGACTACTTCGGCTTGTGCGTCCGATCGGGTGACGCAGTATTGCGGGCGATGCTGGAGGAGGATCGCACGGAGCTGTGCGGTCCGAAGTGGGAGCGCGGCTCGACGCGCGACGTGGTGCGGGCCGGGACGACCCGAAGCGAGGTGACGCTGGGCGGTCGCCGCGTGGCGCTCACGCGTCCGCGAGCGCGCACGAGCGAGGGGACCGAGGTGGTGTTGCCGACGTTCGCGTGGGCAGCGAATCGGGATCCACTCAATCGGGCAACGATGGGTGCTATGAGCGCCGGGGTCTCGACGCGCGGCTATGCGAGCACGCTGGACCCGCTGCCAGCGGGACTCGCGGATCGGGCGACGGCGAAGAGCTCGGTGTCGCGACGATTCGTGGCCATGAGTACCGCGAAGCTGGGCGAGTGGCTGAACGCGCCGCTCGACGCCCTTGAGCTGGACGCCATCCTCATCGACGGCATCCACTTCGCGGACCACTGCGTGTTGATCGCGCTGGGGGTTACGGCACAAGGGAAGAAGACGATTCTCGGGCTGCACGAGGGGGGGACGGAGAACGCCACGGTGGCGCGCACGCTGCTGACCAACCTCGTCGAGCGGGGGCTGGATCCGACCCGGGCACAGCTGTTCGGGATCGACGGAAGCAAGGCGCTGCGCAAGGCCATCCGGGAGGTCTGGGGCAGTGCCGGGGTCGTCCAGCGCTGCCAGGTGCACAAGACGCGCAACGTGTTGGACCACCTCCCCGATACGGCACGGCCACGGGTACGCTCGCAGATGCGCCAGGCGTACGACGAGCCGAACTACCCGAAGGCCAAGGCCATCCTCGAGCGCCTGGCCCGCGAACTGGAGCACCAACACCCAGGGGCGGCGGCTTCTCTACGCGAGGGTCTCGACGAAACTCTCACCCTCCAGCGCCTCGGCGTCCGCGGTGCGCTGTTTCGGACCCTGCGCTCGACCAATGCGATCGAGAACCTCAACGGATCGATCGCGACCTATACGAGAAACGCCAAACGCTGGCGTGGTGGTTCGATGATCCTGCGGTGGATTTCCGCCGCGCTCGACCATGCACAGCCTCGCTTCCGCGCCGTGAGAGGCTTCAATGAGCTCCCCAAGCTCAGAGCCGCCCTCGATCGTGCGATTGCCACGGAGACCACAATCAGAGAAGACAAAGCAGCGTAATTCTACTCGTCACCAGGGGCCGGCGCTCAGACGATTTTTAGCAGCGGCTGGGACATTCCCAGATGTAGACTGGAAGAACATAGGGTTGGTTGTTACGAGCGCATGCCAATCTACCGAAGCTAATGCGCCCTAGCACGGTACGGCATTCGTGCTCGGTCATCTCGTGAATGAGCATGACAACACCTCCTGGTAGCAGCGCTTGGCCTCGGGGCTCGGCTCCGGGGATCAGATCATTCATGCGCCGTTGTCTCCGGCCGGACGCATCCGCACCACGACCTCGTGCGCTCTGCCGTCTCGCAGTCTCGGCAGCACGGAGTCTAGCAGAGTCTTCCCGTCGAGTGTGACGCTTTCCTGTGAATCAGCGCGGGGTCTGCGCCCCGATCGGCGTTCGAGATTGACCCCACTCAAGATCCGCCAAGCCACCTCCAGACATAGGATTCCTACGGCGCCTCCCGGGTCATGATTGGGCGCCGAAGGGGGTCAAAGTTCGACGCCGAATCACAGCTGATCGACGTCAACTATTCTCGCCGGCCGGTAAAAGTAATTGTCGCTGATCACACAGCCGCTCGCGCCGCCGGATCCCGCTCCGCCGTGCGCGCCCGCACGGCTCTGGGCTGCGCCGACTGAAGCCGCCCGCACTCCGGGCGCCGGCAACGCCTCCGGGCGACCACCACCGGCCCGCACGGAGCCACTTTGGCCGTGCCGCGGTCCCCGGCACCCCCTATCGAGTGGCTGGCCCACGCCGCGGGGTGGCCGTGGTTGTTCCACTCCCGCGCCGGGCGTCGCGCGAGCGCCCGTTGGCTACTGGCCCGCTATGGCACTTCTGGAGTTACCCCGCTTCACCCCCTTGGACGGGCTGTCCGCGACCGCGGGAGACGATCCGCAGGTTCTTTGGACACCGACATCTCCCTGCGCTGCAGCCGCTTCGATCACCGGGGCCAACGCCGCTGCGCGCTCAGGGTCGCTCACCCCTGAGACGGTGCAGACCGAAGCGACGGGTCAGCACCCGATCGCGCGCTGCACCGGGTAGCCGTCCGAGGGCTGGATACAAGCGTGCACCGCGCCCGGCGCGCCCGATGCGGGGCGCCTTGTCCGCGAGCAACGCCGGGACCACCGCGCGGGCAAACGCCTCCGCCTCCGTGGGCTTTTGCTGCGACGCCCGGGCCCGCCGGGCGATGCCGTCGAAGACGGCTTGGTAGCGCGACGCCGCGGTGTTGTAGCGCTCCATGCCGCGACAGGCCGTGTCGGCGATGCTGGAGCGCACCGCGCCCGGCTGCACCTCGGTGACCTCGATGCCGAACGGGGCCACCTCCATGCGCAGCACGTCGCTCAACACATGCACGGCCGACTTGGTGGCGCAGTACCCGCCCGAGAACGGTGTCGGCAGGAGCGGACCCATACTGCCGATATTGACGATGCGCCAACTGCGGCGTTCGGCCATGTCGGGAACACGGCCTGCACCATCGCGAGCAGCCCCGTCACGTTGGTCTCGAACAGGCGCCGCACGGTGTCGAGCGGCACTTCCGCCAGCGGACCGACCGCGCTCAGACCAGCATTGTTGACCAGCACATCGACACGCTCGGCGCGCTCGATCACGGCGGCCACGGCGGCCTCGACCGACGTCGGATCGGTGACGTCGAGGGCGAGCCCGTCGAGGCCCAGCGCCTCGAGACCGTGGAGGTCCTCCGGCTTACGCGCGCTGGCAAACACCCGATGACCGGCGCGCGCGAATTCGAGGGCGAGCGCGCGCCCGATACCGGACGAACAGCCGCTGACGAGCACCACTTGACGGTTCAGGGGCATGCGCGGCGCTTACCACGAACGAGGGCAACTCGCGTGCGTCGATGTTCCGCTTTCTCCGCTCGGCGCGGTGACGGACCGGCCCACGGCCCCTTGCGATGGGAACCGATTGGGATGTGCCGGTCATACGCGCATGGCTACGCGCGCGCCGACCGACGGACAAATTCTTTTGTCAGATCAAGGTTAGCTGCGAAGCGTGACGGCGCTGGGGGCGCGTCCTGTATCTCGGCATCGTCGCCGTGCCCATCTGCTGGCTGTTGTTCGCGCTGCGCTTCACCGGTCGCGACAGCTGGCTCTCGGCGCGCGGCGTCGCGGCGCTCAGCCTGGTGCCGGCGGTGCTGTACCTGCTGGTGCTCACCGACGGCACGCTGCATCACTGGTACTATCGCGAGACGCGCACGATCGAGGTCGGCGGCTAGTCCGTATTCGCTGCGAAGCGTGACGTAACGCGAGGTATCGAACGTACGGCATCTCGAGTCGCTCAGCGGCGTTGCGGCCGTTCACGCGCGGCCTTCCTCCCGCCGCGAGGCATACGGCGATCTACCATGTGACGGCATTCGAGTCGCGTGTCGATCGGGTGGCTGCTTTTGCTACGGGATAGCGTGACTAATACGGTACAGGGTTGAGGATTCTAGACTCGACGCCGGAAGAGGGGTACCTCCAGCAACATGGATGACGCCGCAGGACCGATCATCGCCAGCTTTCGGAAACTCCCCTCCGCTGAGAAGATTCGACTCGTGCAGCAACTGTGGGACGAGATCGCTGACGACGTTTCTCACCTGCCGATCACCAGTGCGCAGATGAACCTGCTGAACGAGCGGATCGACGAACACGAGGTGAATCCCGACGATTCCGAGCCCTGGGAGCATGCCCGCGACGAGATTTTGCGCAAGCTGTGAAGTACCGACTCATTGTTCGCGGAGAAGCCAAGGCCGATGTGCAGCTCGCTGCACGCCGGTACGAACTGCAGCGACCCGGCTTGGGGCGCGAGTTCATGGCGGAGTTGGACGCGGCCCTCAATCGGGTGAGCGGGAACCGATTTCAATACCAGGTGTTGCACCGGGAAACCCGCCGGGCAATTGTCCACCGCTTTCCATACGGTGCGTTCTATCGCATCGAGGGGAACAACCTCGTCGTCTTCTGCCTCATCCATCTTCACCAGGATCCTGCTTCTTGGAAGTCTCGGGTCCCCGAATGATGTGCCGAACAACCCGGTGCAGCCGACGCGGCCAAGGACGCCGCGCGGCTGACCGTCAGCGTTCGGCGATTCGGCTGGATCTCTGGTGCTGCTCCAACGATCGGATCAGGCCGCTTCACGCCGACCGGATCGCTCCACTCGAAGGCGCACCTTTACCTGTGCTCGTGCGGGCATGTCGACAAGGGTGTCGATGCTGAACAGCTCGATTTTCGCACGCACGGCGGCTAGTCCGTATTCGCTGCGAAGCGTGACGTAACGCGACGTATCGGACGTACGGCATCTCGAGTCGCTCAGCGGCGTTGCGGCCGTTCACGCGCGGCCTGCCTCCCGCGCGCTCAAACGGTTCCACGGCGAAGTCTCAGAGACCGTTCACTCTCTCACCCGCCGCAACGATCCCTGAACGGAATTGCGCCTTGGCCGACACGGCTTGAACATCCTTCACCAGGGCCTCAAGGCTCGCCATTCTCGAGGCTTGCTCTCGGAGGGTAATCTCTAGCTGGTCGATTCTCCGGGACTGCATCTGCAACTCATTGAGCATCATTGCATTCACGAAGTGATAGCGAACAGACTCGGCTTTTCCCTCTGCGTCCCGCGTCACCAGCTCTGGATACACCTTCGCGACTTCCTCCGCGACCAACCCAAACTGTTTCAGGCGTGTCGGGTCAATAGCTTCCACATACCGGAATCGAACCGGCCGGAGTTTCATAAGCGAAGCAGACTCATCCCCGATGGGCTCTACGTCGCGCTTGAAGCGACCCGATGAGGTTGTAGTCCCAAGCTGCCCGTTCGAATTCACATAGACAGCCACGCCGCTAGCGCTCGTTGCTCCGCTGATCCCCGCAACAAATGTTGAGCTCTGCGTCCCCTGAATTCCAATTCGGATCGTATTGGTGTCGCCGCTCGCCCCCGCATTATTGACATGGACGTTGTTGCTACCAGTCGTCACGTTGTAGCCTGCCAATGTCCCGAGAGAGCTATTGTTCGCGCCAGTCGTGAGGCTTGTCAGCGCCCCCACGCCCAACCCGGTATTGGCGTTTCCCGTGGTTGCCGAGGTCAGCGCCTGATATCCAACTGCAGTGTTCGCGCCACCGGAAGTCAGCACCTTCAGGGCTTGATGGCCGAGAGCGCTATTGCTGCTGCTGGACGTGACCGTGCTCAAAGCCTGGTACCCGAGCGCGCTGTTCCCCGAGGCAGTCGTTGCGCTCTTTAGCGCTTGGTAACCCACAGCGGTACTCGGCGAGCCCGTGGAGTTAGACTCGAGTGCAAACGCGCCGACGGCCGTATTCTGGGAAGCGCTTCCGGTAGTACCGCTCAGGGCGCGGTGCCCCACTGCGACATTGCGGGTACCGGTTGCGTTCGAAGCCAAAGCTTCCGGTCCGATGGCGACATTCTCGGAGGCGGTGATGCTGTTGCCGCAGGCCCCAGATCCAATAGCCGTGTTGTTGGACCCAGTCGTGTTGTCGTACAGCGCCGCCGTGCCGATCGCGATATTGTTGTGACCCGTTGTATTGAACTCTTGCGCGAGGTTCCCGATCGCAAGATTAGAGTCGCCGGAGTTTGATTTGAGGACGCCCTGGCCCAATCCGATGTTGTAGCTGCCAGCATTCGAAAGCAACGCGGAGTATCCGATGGCGATGTTGAGATCTCCCGAATTTGTCTCTAACGCATACCCGCCGACTGCTGTGTTCTGTGATGCATCGACACTATCCCGCAAGGCGTTGTATCCGACAGCGGTGTTCAGGCTCCCGGTCTCAAGCGTCTGGAGGGCGTTGTAGCCAAAACCACTGTTGAAGCAACTGTCCGGATCAGATGCGAATACGCCTGTACCGTAGCCAGTATTCGTTGAGCATGCTGCATGGCCGTACCGGACATCCGAGAGCAGGAAAGCCAACCCCGCGACAGCTACTGTGACACATAAGCGGATGCCAGAGCGCATGGTCGTTCACCTCCATACTGAGTTGAGTGAGCGGCGACTAGAAGTAAGTGAATTAACAACTGCGTGGGTGGATGTCAAGAGATTCTTGCCTATCGAGTGGTCAGAAACTGAAAGTCAGTTACCTTAACGAAGTCAGAAACTGAAAGTCAGTTACCTTAACGAATGGGATTGCTAACAAACGCGATTGTTTTGCTAAAGGCTATGCGATGCGCTCCCGTAACGCTCGTCGCGAACGCGGAGAGCCTCGCTCGGCGTTGCCACGGCGCCCTCAGGGCGGAAGCGAAAGGAGTTGCTGTCGCGCGACGTTCGCAACCGGTCCGTTCGGTTCCACCCCCAGCGCCGCCAGATACTGTGCCCGCGCGGCGGCGCCGTCCCCCAGGGCGCCGAGGACCTGACCGAGCAGCACGTAGGTCTTGGCGGGTTGCCACTGCTCGAGAAACACACCATCGGCAGAGGGCGAGTTGCCCAGCTCGATCGCGATCTCGAGAGCCTTGCGTGCTGCTTTTACGTTGTCGACGACCGCCTGACTGTCGCCGCGACCCTGTGCCTGCTCGGCCAATCCCATCAGCGTCATGCCGAGCCCGTGGAAGGTCACCGGGTGCGGGGCGAGCCGCGCACCGGCATTGAATGCTTCGTACGCTTCGGTGAGCTTCCCCTGGCGCCGGTACACGACACCGAGGTTGCCGTGCACCATCGCCAGTTGGGTCGGAGTCGACGGTTCCTTCAGAGCCGCTTCGAGTGTGCGTTGGGCATCTTCGAAGCGTCCTGCATCCATGAGTGCGGAGCCGAGCTGCGTCAGCGCGAGGGCGCTCGGCGGCCCGCTGGCGATGACCTCAGTCCACAGCGACAAGTCGTCCGCCCAGACGCGGGCGTATGTCGCACTCCGAAGCGCCAGCACGGCGCTGAACGCCAGCCCGGCGGCCACTGGCCAGGCGACGGAGAGTCGCAGCGTCCGGGCAAGTGCCACGAGAAGCCAGGCGAGAAGCATGCAACTCGCGACGCTCGGGATGTACAGATAGCGATCCGCAATCGGGGCCGACGCGCTTTCGCGATAGAGTACGACGAACGACGGCATGAGCGTCAGGAAGAACCACGTCAGCAGCCCGTAACACCTGGCACGATCTGTTGCACGCAATGCACGCGGAACGAGCGCAGCGGCGACCATCGAAAGGACGCCCACAACCAGGTAGACGGGCGACTCGGGTACGGACGCGATGTAGGGTGTGATGCTAACGGGGGCGATGGAACAAACGACGTAGTAGCCGAGCGCCTGCAGAGTCAGTTGTGCTGACTCGAAGACATCAAGTGAAGACTCTGCTCCGCCGATGAACGCGCCCCCGCTCTGCTTACGGAGAAGCAGGTAGGCAATCGTGGCCACGACGAAGGGCGCTACGTCACGCCAGTCGATCCTGCGTCGGTGCAGCCGGGAGAGCAGCGGTATCACCACCATGCCGGTGATCGCGCTCTCTTTGGCGAGTAGCGCGAGGAAGTACATGACCGCCGCCAGCTGGTAGCTGCCGCCCCAGCCTGATCGCCGTACAACGAGCAGCGCCGAGATCAGCAGAAACGCACACGCAAGGACGTCGGCCCTGCCGGCGATCCAGGCGACAGATTCGACGTGGATCGGCGTCACGGCGAAGAGCAGCGCAGCGAGGAACGCCACGCTCACGCTGTTTCCGAGCACGACCACGGCCAGCCGGTACACGAGCAGTGTATTCGCCAGGTGGAGGGCGACTACCGATAGGTGAAACCAGTACGGCGTCTCTCCGCCAACGGAGCGGTCCAGGAGGTACGTGAGGAAAACCAGCGGGCGGTAGTAGTATCGCGGCACTTCTGGCGGCATGATGAGCAGATCCCACCAGTCATCGAACTGGCGCAGTTGTCGCAGCACCAGGGGATCGTCCCACACGAAGCCATTGCTCAGGGCCGGCAGGTAGGTGACCAGAGCCGCTAACCCCGCGAGGCCCGCAGCGAGGAGGTGCATAGAGGCATCAGGCCCCTGCCGCTCGGCCCTCCGTTGCATTCAATACCCGCGGCTAGTCCGTATTAGCTGCGAAGCGTGACGTAACGCGAAGTATCGGACGTACGGCATCCCGAGTCGCTCAGCGGCGTTGCGGCCGTTCACGCGCGGCCTTCCTCCCGCCGCGAGGTATACGGGGGGCGGACGTGCGGCGTCAACGGCGACGTGGGGCCGAGACGAGGGCCCAGAGGCCGGAGCACCGCGCAAGGGTGCGCGGCCAATGCCGCAGGGTCGCGGCAGGGTCAGTGGTCACGGGTCAGTCGAACCGGTCGGCGATCCAATCCGCCGAGCGCGCGGGCGCGGGGCTGGGGGGCGCAAGCGGCAGACCGAGGTGGGCCAGGATCTTCTCGATCACCGGGCGGTCGCTGATGGTCGCCACCAGGCGTAGGCGCCCGCCGCAGTCCGGGCAGGCGAGCACGTCGGCGATCGGCACGCACCTGGAGATGACCTTCCGGCGGCTGTTCACGGCCCAGAGCGTGCACAACTATTTCTGGAAGGCGCGGCCGGGGCGGTGAGGGAGAGTGGAGAATGGGAGCGTCATCGTGGCAACGTCTGATACGGAATCTTACGTCAATGACCCCGTTTATCCGGGCGATCCGCCTTGCCGCACATCCTCATCACCTGATACGTCCACGGCCCGCGCGGGAGAGCGCGACGGCTCTGCCTCCCACATGCACGCGCCTCCACCGGGCCCCCCGAAGGCCCCCACACAATCGCGCAGCGCTGCGAAAGGGAGACCTGCCCATGGTGCGCTCTCACGCCTGTAGCCCGTCCCGCGTGCTACGGCACGTTCACGTCCTCATCCTGGTTGTGATGCGTGTCGGGGTTGCGCTCGGCCAAACCACCACCTTTACCTACCAGGGGCAACTGAGCGACGCTGGCGCGCTGGCGAACGGCAGCTTCGATGTCCGCTTCGCGCTCTTCGGCAGCGCTACGGGTGGGGCGCAGATCGGCGCGGATCAGACGGTACCGGCGGTGCCGGTCAGCGCCGGGGTCTTCACCGTGCAGCTCGACTTCGGCGTCAACGCCTTTCCGGGCGCAAACCGCTTCGTCGAGATCGGCGTCCGGCCAGCCGCGGGGGGGAGCTTCACGACGCTGGCACCGCGGCAGCAGATCAGCTCCTCGCCCTACGCCATTCGAACGCTCAGCGCTGCCACCGCCGACACGCTGTCGAGCGCGTGTATCGGCTGCGTGCAGAGTGCCCAGATCAATTCCGTTGCCGGGAGCAAAGTGAGCGGCACCATTCCGGCGGCAAGCCTGCCGGCCGGGAGCGGCAACTACGTGCAAAACACGACGGCGCAGCAGCCGAGCTCGAACTTCAACATTTCAGGCGATGGCGTTGTTGGTGGGAATCTGACGGTCGCGGGGACCCTCAGCGCCAACGTCAACGGCAGTTTCATTCGGAACTCACCCACGCCGCAGGCGGGCGCAAACTTCAACATCAGCGGCAACGGGACGGCGGGCGGAACACTTGCCGCGAACACAGTCGACGCCACGACGCAATACAACATTGGCGGCAGCCGTATCCTGAGCCGCACGGGTGGAAATCTGTTTCTGGGGAATGGCGCCGGCGAATCGAATACGAATAGCGGCTTCAATGCCTTCTTCGGAGACGCTGCAGGCTATTCGAATTCGACCGGTCCCTCTCTGCCAATGACCGTGAGACAGTCGGGTAGTCGTAGATTACTGTAGAGGGCGGTGAGGAAACGATGGATGAAGATGGTGGAGAAGAAGAAGCTGGTCGGTGAGGGGGCCGGGGAAACGGAAGGAGCCCGTAGGGCGACTGTAGTTTCCCCGGGCGGCGCGCCGACGGAGGTCCCGGCGGCCGGGATGGCGATGGAGACGGAGGTCGTGGCGAAGGCCCGGCGGCGGCGCTTCACGGCCGAGTACAAGCGACGGGTGGTGCGCGAGGCGGATGGCTGCACCACACCGGGAGCGATCGGGGCGCTGCTGCGGCGCGAGGGGTTGTACTCCTCGCACCTGACGGTATGGCGGGCGGCGCGGGATCGGGGCGAACTCGAGGGGCTGGCGCCGAAGCAGCGAGGGCCGAAGGCGGTCGCGCCGGATCCGCGAGACAGGCAGATCGCGGAGCAGGAGCGCGAGATCGGCAAGTGGCGCAAGCGCGCAGAGCGTGCGGAGGCACTGGTGGAGGTCCAAAAAAAACTTGCAATCTTGCTGGGGACACCGCTGGACGAGCCCTCGTGATGGAGACGATCCGCGAGATCACGCCGCGACTGGGAGTATCCCCGACGTGTCTGGCGCTGGGTGTCCCTTCCGCGAGTTACTACCGAAGCCTGCGCTTGTGCCCAGTGCGCCTGGTGGCGCGGCCGAGCCCAGCTCGAAAGCTGTCCCAGGAGGAGCGGGCGGCGGTGCTGGCAGTTCTCCACGAGGAGCGCTTCGCGGACCGCGCACCGGCCGAAGTCCACGCCCAGCTGCTCGACGAGACGCGCTACCTCTGCTCCGAGCGCACGATGTACCGCATCCTCGACGAGAATCAGGAGGTCCGCGAGCGCCGCGACCAGCTCCGTCATCCGGCCTACGCCGCCCCCGAGCTCTTGGCGACTCGCCCGAACGAGCTCTGGAGCTGGGACATCACCAAGCTCGCCGGGCCGGCGAAGTGGACGTACTTCTACCTCTACGTGATCCTCGACGTCTTCAGCCGCTCCGTTGTGGGCTGGATGGTTGCGCACCGCGAGAGCGCGGCGCTGGCCAAGAAGCTCATCGCCGACACCTGCGCCCGGCAGGGTATCGTGCCCGAACAACTTACCCTGCACGCCGATCGGGGCTCGTCGATGACCTCGAAGGCCGTGGCGTTGCTGCTGAGCGATCTCGGCGTCACCAAGAGCCACAGCCGTCCTCACGTCTCCAACGACAACCCGTTCTCCGAGGCGCAGTTCAAGACGCTGAAGTATCGGCCGGAGTTTCCCGATCGCTTCGGCTCGATCGAAGACGCACGCGCTTTCTGCCAGGCATTCTTCACCTGGTACAACACCGAGCACCGTCACAGCGGCATCGGACTGCTGACCCCCGAGGATGTTCACCTGGGCCGGGCTGCGCTTCGGCTTGCCGTCCGCGCCGAAGTCCTGGCTGGCGCCTACGACGCGCATCCTGAGCGCTTCGTGCGCGGCGTGCCGCGACCCGCCGCGCCACCCACCGCTGTGTGGATCAACCCGCCGAAGTCGTCGCCACCCAGCCTTCTCGTGAAAACCGACATCACAGGAACCCCTCAGAGCGACGATCGCGGCTCGGATGAGCACCTCAGTACACCCAACAACAGCGCCCTCGCCGCCTCGATCAGCAATTCGTCGACGCCGCCGGCGCTACACTAAACTCCGAACGTGACTCTCTCACTTTCATTGACAGGCTCCGGGTACCGAAAACACCTTCTTTGGAATGTTGGCCGGCTTTGGGAATACGGAGGGCAGTGCCAATGCCTTTTTCGGAACGAATGCGGGCGAGAGTAACGGCACGGGCAACACCAACGCGTTCTTCGGCTTCGGATCGGGCATTGGGAGTACCTCGGGCAGCAACAACTCCGCACTCGGCGCCCGCGCGAGCCTTGGATCGGGTGCTCTCACCAACGCCACCGCTATCGGCGCCAATGCCCAAGTGGATCAGAGTGATGCCCTGGTGCTTGGCAGCATAGCCGGGATCAATGGCGCCACTGCGTCCGTGAAGGTGGGCGTCGGTACGACCGATCCGCAGGCGACATTGCATGTGAACGGGGGCGCCTTGGTCACCCCGGGCGGGGACAGGCAGCTGTCCCTCGGCACGCCCAATGGGGAAACAGGGATCGGGATAAGAAGCACCGGCAACAGAGCCGACGTGCGGTTCGACGGGTCGACGCTCAAGCTGGTCGCCGGCCCGGGCAGCGGACCGCCGGCCTCGACAAGCGGGATAGCCGTCGACACGTCAGGCAACGTAGGTATCGGCACCCTGTCACCTCTTGCCAAGCTTGACGTCAACGGCAACGCCAGGATCATTCTCGCCTCCGGTGGCAACCAGAGTATCTGCCTGACCGCCGCCGGAGTTGTGGCCAGTTGCGGGTCGAGCCTGCGCTACAAGACGCAGGTCCATTCGTTCTTCGCGGGCCTGGATCTCATCAAGCGTCTGCGCCCAATTACCTTCACCTGGAAGGATGGCGGGGGGCGCGACCTCGGATTCGGCGCCGAAGAGGTCGCCAAGGTCGAACCGTTGTTGGTCACGCATAACGGCAAGGGCGAGATCGAGGGCGTCAAGTACGATCACTTGAACGTCGTGCTCGTCAACGCCATCAAGCAGCAGCAGAGTCAGATCGAAGCTCTGCAGGCGGCGAACGCTGGGCTGATCGCGCGTCTGCGGGCCGTCGAGAACAGTTTGGGGAAAGTGCGACGGCTAAACGACTCCACCAGGCGAAGCGATTAGGGTCGTACCGGTAATGCCACCGAGAG
>Ga0163147_10007171_pt1 | contig 12768 bp, 9 predicted proteins | sample OliLakLV19MP6G1_FD_148597 | JGI IMG/M metagenome (GOLD analysis project Ga0163147, IMG submission 148597) | Freshwater microbial mat bacterial communities from Lake Vanda, McMurdo Dry Valleys, Antarctica- Oligotrophic Lake LV.19.MP6.G1 | ecosystem: Environmental > Aquatic > Freshwater > Lake >...
GCGATGCTGTTGACCTGCTGGTTGTTGAAGGGTGAGATGTGCGACGTGCCTTGCAGCGCGCCGATGCTCTGCGCCCAGGCCGGGCCCGCAGCCAGGGGCAGCGCCAGGGCAAGCACGCTGGCCTGGCACACCGGGCGCAGCCGGGTTCGAAAAGTGGTGTTCATGTTGATGGGTCCTTTGATGGCCAGGCTTCAGGCGCGGCGGCGGGCGACAAAACCCACGGCGGCCAGGCCGGCCAGCATCAGCGCCAGCTTGCCGGGTTCGGGCACGGCGCTCACGGTCAGGCTCAGGTTGTCGATGGCCAGGCCGTGGTCGTTGCCGATGTCGTTGCGTTCGGTCCAGCGGATCCACAGCGTGTCGCCAGGTGCCCAGGCCAGGCCGGTGAAGCTGGACGACAGGCCGGCCACCAGGCCTGCGCCATTGCCGTCCACGGCAGCGGCGCTGGCGCCGATGACGGGCGAAGACCAGGTCAGGCTGGCCGGCGCTGTCCACGCGCCCACCGTTCCGAAAGTGGCGCCGACGCCCAGTTCCAGCACCATGGCCTGGGCATTGGTGTTGCCACCGTTGCGCCACTGCTCGCCATTGAAGCTGAGCGAGAAGCCGTCCAGCGCGGTGCCGCTGTTGTTGGTGAAGGCCACTGCGATGTAGCCGGCGACGGCGCCCGAGCCTGGGCTGCCGAAGTAGGCACCGCCAGAAGCCGTGCCGCCCAGGGCGCGGTCTGCAGCGCCGCTTTCGCCAAAGCTGTAGAAGCTGCCGGCGTTGCCCGCGCCAGCGCCGGCCAGGATGGTGGCCGCATCGGCCAGCGTGCTGGTGTACAGGTACCAGCCGGCCAGCGTGCCGTTGTTGGCCCAGGTGCTGGGCGTGGTGCTGGTGGTCAGGCTGTTGAAGTCCTGGGTGTAAACGAAGTCGTCAGTGTCCACATTGACGGTGGCATGTGCCGGCGTCAGGCTCAGTGCCAGCAGGGGCAGGGCCAGCAGGGGCAGGGCCATCAGCGGGGCGCGGGCGAGCAGGGTCTTGGTCATGGAATTCCTCTTGGATGAAGTGGTTGGCTTGGGGTTGGCGCGGCTTAAAACGACGCTGGGCCATCGCACCTGCTGCACCAAGACGGCATCATGCGGGGCGCAGGTTTTAGCTTGGTGACAGCAGGTGCAGTCCGGACTCCGCCAGAATGGGGCTCCTGTTCTGTGCTTCTGCCGCCACATGCGACACCGACTGATCTTTCTTGTCCTGCGTCTGGCCGCCAGTGCGGTTTTGATGGTGAATGCCCCTGCAGCGCTGGCGCAGGCCGCCGTGCCGGTCGCTCAGCCGGTCGCCCTGCCCCCCGGCATGACCCAGGTCACCAGCGTCGAAGGCATCACCGAGTACCGCCTGGCCAATGGCCTGCAGGTGTTGCTGGTACCCGACGACAGCAAACCCACGACCACGGTCAGCGTCACCTACCGCGTGGGCAGTCGGCACGAGAACTATGGCGAAACCGGCATGGCGCACCTGCTGGAGCACCTGGTCTTCAAGGGCACGCCGACCACGAAAAACGTCTTGAGCGAGTTCACCAAACGCGGCCTGCGTGCCAATGGCACCACCTGGACCGATCGCACCAACTACTTCGCCAGCTTTGCGGCCAATGACGACAACCTGAAGTGGTATCTCAGCTGGCAGGCCGACATCATGGTCAACAGCTTCATCGCCAAGGCCGACCTCGATACCGAGATGACGGTGGTGCGCAACGAATTTGAAAGAGGCGAGAACAACCCTGGCCGCGTGCTGTTCCAGAAGACGCTGGCGGGCATGTACGACTGGCACAACTACGGCAAGAGCACGATCGGCGCGCGCACCGACATCGAAAACGTCGACATCCCGCGCCTGCAGGCCTTCTACCGCCAGTACTACCAGGCCGACAACGCCACGCTGGTGGTCGCTGGCAAGTACGAGCACGCGCAAGTGGTGGCCTGGATCGCGCAGTACTTCGGCGCCCTGCCCAAGCCGCAGCGTGTGTTGCCCACCACCTACACGATGGACCCGCCGCAAGACGGCGAGCGCGTGCTCAACGTGCGCCGCGTGGGCGGTGCGCCGCTGCTGTACATGGGCTACCACACGCCCCCGGGCTCGCACCCGGATGCCGCCGCCGTGCAGTTGCTGGCCAGCGTGCTGGGCGACAGCCCCGGCGGGCGACTTCACAAGCGAGTGGTCGAACAGCGCCTGGCCGCGCAGACTTTCGGCTTTGCGCTGTCCTGGGCCGAAACGTCACCGCTGATGCTGGGCGCTGTGCTTGCGCCGGGGCAGGACGTCGACAAGGCCCGCGTGGCAATGGCCGCCGTGCTGGACGGCCTGGCCACCGAGCCGGTGACGGCTGAAGAGCTGGAGCGTGCGCGCATCAGCTTCATCAACAACTGGGACCAGGGCTTCAACGACCCCGAAGCCATTGGCGTGGCCATGTCCGAAGCCATCGCCCAAGGCGACTGGCGCCTGTACTTCCTGCAGCGCGACCGGGCACGCCAGGTCACGCTGGGCGACATCAACCGCGTGGCGCGTGATTGGATCAAGCGCGACAACCGCACCGTGGCCATCTACGAACCCGTGGCCAAGGCCGACCGTGCACCGCAGGTCACGCGCGTCGATGTAGCGGCCCAGGTCAAGGGCTACAAGGGCGACCCCAGCGCCGCGCTGGCGGAGGCTTTCGACCCCACACCGGCACGGCTGGACGCGCGCAGCGTCGACGCCAGCTTGCCGGTGGGCATCAAGCTCACCGTGCTGCCCAAGGGCACCCGGGGCCGCGCCGTGCATGCACGGCTGGCCTTGCACTATGGCAATGAAAAGTCGCTGTTCGGCCAGGAGATGGTGGCCAGCATGGCCGGCAGCCTGATCGACAAGGGCGGCGCGGGCCTGAGCCGGCAGCAGATTGCCGACCAGTTCGACAAGTTGCAGGCCCAGGTGAGCTTCAGCGCCAGCGGCGAAACCGTCAACGTGGCCATCACCACCAAACGCGACAGGCTGCCAGCCGTGATCGAACTGGTGGGCAAGCTGCTGCGTGAACCCAACTTCGAGGCCGGACCGCTTGAAGAAGTACGCCGCCAGTGGCTGTCCAGCGTGGAGAGGCAGCGCAAGGAACCGTCGGCTGTCATCAGCAACCGCATCAATCGCCATGGCAACCCCTACCCACGCGGTGACTTGCGCCACACGCAAAGCTTTGAAGAGACCGATGCAGACATCAAGGCCGTGACGCTGGAGCAGGTGAAGGACTTCCATCGCCGCTTCTACAGCGCCGCCAAAGGTGAGTTTTCGGCGGTAGGCGACATGGACGCGGCTGCCGTGCGCAAGGCCGTGGACACCGCCTTCGGCATCTGGCGCCAGCCAGCTGCCGGCCCGCAACCGTATGCACGGGTGCCGCGGCCGCTGGTGGCCGGTGCGCCGCAGCGCTTTGTCGAGTTGACACCCGACAAGGCCAACGCCAACCTGCTGGGGCGCCTGGCCCTGCCCATCAACGACCGCCACCCCGACCACGCCGCGCTGATGATGGCCAACTACCTGTTCGGCCTGGGCGGCAGTTCGCGCCTGTTTGTGCGCATCCGCGAGACCGACGGCCTCAGCTACGACGTGTATTCGGTGCTGAGCTGGGGCGCGCTGGATGCGGCCACGAAGTGGGACGTGAGCGCCAGCTTTGCGCCGCAGAACCAGCCCAAGGTGGAAGCCGCCTTCAACGAAGAGCTGACGCGTTCGCTGAAGGACGGTTTCACACAGGCCGAACTGGACGAGGGCCGCACCGGGCTGCTGAACTTCCGCCGCCTGTCGCGCGCGCAAGACGACAACATCGCCAGCCAGATCAACCGCAACCTCTACCTGGACCGCAAGTTTGCCTTTGCGCAGCAGGTGGACGATGCATTGGCCCGCCTGACGCTGGCCGACATCAACGCCGCCTGGCGCAAGCACATCGACCCCAAGCGCCTGGTGATGGCCTGGGGCGGTGATTTCAAGCAGCCCTGACACGACTGGCCGCACCATGAGCAGCAGCGACGACAACAGCCGCGAACGGGCGGAACAGCGCACCCTGCTGCTGCCACGGCGCGACCAGGGCAGCCACTTGCCCAAGGGCAGCATGCTGCAAGAATTTGTTGTCGAACAGCTGCTGGGCCTGGGCGGCTACAGCATCGTCTACCTGGCGCGCGACACCAAGCTGGAGCGCCGCGTGGCGGTCAAGGAATACCTGCCCGGCACGCTGGCCATGCGCGCGCCGGGTGGCGAAGTGGTGGCGCGGCTGCCGCGTTTTGAAGAGTCCTACCAGAAGGGTCTGCAGAGCTTCATCAACGAAGCGCGCCTGCTGGGTTCTTTCGACCATCCTTCGCTGGTCAAGGTCTACCGCTTCTGGGCCGACAAGGGCACCGCCTACATGGCCATGCCCTACTACAACGGCACCACGCTGAAGAAGTGGCTGGTCGACCTGGGTGCTTCGCCCAGCGAGCGCTGGCTGCGCCAGCTGGCCGAGCCGCTGATGCAGGCGCTGGCGGTGCTGCACGACAACGGCTGCCTGCACCGCGACGTGGCGCCCGACAACATCCTGATGCTGTACGACCGTGCCGCCGGCAACTTCCTGGAGCAGCAACCACGCCCGGTGCTGCTGGACTTTGGTGCGGCGCGGCGTGTGGCCGCCGAAGCGACGCAGAACCTGACGTCGATCCTGAAGAGCGGCTATTCGCCGGTGGAGCAGTACGACAACGAAGGCAACTTGCGCCAGGGCACCTGGAGTGACGTCTACGCACTCAGCGCGGTGCTTTACGCGGCGGCCATCGGCAAGGTGCCCAACCCGTCCATCGCCCGCCTGGTGCGTGACGACATGGTGCCGGCGCGTGTGGCCGGCAAGGGCCGTTATTCGCAGGCCTTCCTGGCCGCCATCGACGCCGGCCTGTCGGTGCGGCCCGAACAGCGCCCGCAGACCATGGCCGAACTGCAGGCCTGGTTCAACCGGCCCGAGCCGGCAGCCGATGTCAAGCCGGACCGCACCGTGCCCTTGCCCGACACCCGATCGGTGGACCTGCAACTGGAGCCGCCCGCGCCACCGACCCCGTCCCGCACACGCTGGGCGCCTGTGATTGCCGGCGCGCTGCTGGCGGTGGTGCTGGCCGCGGTGCTGTTCGCGCGCCGCTGAGTCTGCAGAGCGATTTGGCGACGCATCCAGGCCACGTCGAGCGGCTCCTCCGTCAGCCTGCGGGCGGGCGCCTCGTATAGACGCGGTCGACGAGTTTGACGAGTTTGACGAGTTTGACGATTGGGCGAGCATGGCTCGACTCTGTCTGCAGAGCGGACTACTTTCGCGTTTTCCCCTCATCAGGTCCCTCCACGATCCGGCCTGTCATGCTGCCAACGGGCACGGCTTGTGCATGCGGTTGCCCGCAACCTGCTGGAGTTCCTGACTTGTTCACCCTGCCCGTTGGCGCCTTAGCGCGTGGCCTGCACTTCCATTCGTTCAAAACGCTGGCATCTTGGGCGCTGCTCGCGATTGCTTGCAGTCCCGCCGCTTCCCGCGACGACGCTTTCGCCACCTGGTCGCGCATCGCTTCCGCCGAAACCGTCAGCCCCGTGCAGCCCCAGCCGGGTGACGAACAACGCATCTGGCGCGCGCCCGATGGCCGCGAAATCAGACTTGTCGTTCGCAAGCCGAATCCGCGGGCCGAAGCTCCGACTGTCGTCCTGCCCGCGTTCCCGTCGGACGAGGACGCAGGGCCGCATTTCGAGGCAGCAGTTGCCCGCACCAGGTTGCTACAGGCGGGCCGACTGGTTATCCCAAAGGGTCGCTACGTGTTCCGTAACGTCAATAGCACGGGCGTGCCAGCACCCATCAAAGGCCACCTTCTGCTGCAGGGGCTGGACGACTTGACGATCGACGGCCAAGGCTCGACGCTGGTCTTTACGCGGGACGACCACGGCGTGGTCGTGAGAGGAAGCCGACGGCTGAAGCTCACCGGCCTCACGCTGGACTACAGCCTGCGCACCGCTTCGCTGGGCACCGTGCAGCGAGAGGGCAACCTCAGCAGCATCAAGCTGGATCCGGCGTTCCCCGTGACAGCGGCAGACTCCGTCTACTACGCGATGCAGTTGGACCCCGCCACCGGCCTGTGGCGGCAAGGCGGTCCCCGAGCGATCATGCCCCCCGGCAGCAAGACGCCCGCGGTGCACACGGCCGCGCAGACCTACACGTCACGCTCGTTCAACCAGCTGACTCCGGGCCAGCCTGTGCTGGTGCTGCATCACTGGTACGGCGGCGCCGCGATCCGCATCGACGACACCCGCCACCCGCGGCAGGCAGAAGACATCACCATCGAAGATGTGACGATTCACGCAGCCCCCGGCATGGGCATCGTGGCTTACGGGCTGAAGCGCGGACTTGCGGTGCTCGGTTCCCGCATCGTGCCTCGGCCTGACGGGTCCAGCCCAATCAGCACGAGCTACGACGCGATGCACGTCATCCTGAGCGGCGGCGACATCCTGTTCACCGGCAATCGCATCGCCGGCCAGACCGACGACGGCATCAACATCAGCAGCGCCGTTCATCCGGTGCTGCGCATCGAAGACGATCCGGCGGTTCTGGTCCTGGGCAAGTATTCGCGCTTCATCAACGCCGGTGACATGCTGGCCCTGTTCGATGGCCAGGGCCGTTACCTGGGCCAACGACGCGTCACGAGTCAGCCGGTGCCATTGGGCGGACTGGACCACAAGGTGGTTCTCGATTCATCGGTGCCTGGCTTGCAACTAGGCGGCGCAGCGCGAGACCTGGCCTTGACGGGCTCACGCTACGTGGTGGCAGACAACATCATCGAGCGCTGCTACTGCCATGGCGTGCTGGCCCAACTACCTAACGGCCTTATCGAGCGAAACACGATAAGGGACATCAGCCACAACGCCATCCGGCTGTTGACTGACGTGGGTACGTGGTACGAGGGCGTCGGCGCGATCAACGTCGTGCTGCGAGGCAACACCATCACGCGCAACGGCTTCGACGTTGCGAACACATTGCCTTGGGCCGCTATCAGCGCCTATGGCGGCGCACGCGGTGGCAAGGTTGCCGAGAGTGCCGTCAACGCCCACCTGGAGATCAGCGACAACACAATCGACGGGGCACAACAGGCCTGCATCACCGTCGCCAGCAGCCAATCGGTGGTGGTGCGCGATAACCGATGCAACGACACCAACCTGCGCGCGCCAGGGCGGCCCAGCATCCATGTGATGCACTCGTCGGGAGTGAAACTGGTGGGTAACCAGCGAAGCGGCAGCAGCACAGGGGGCATTACCACAGGACTGTCATCTGACGGTAAGGACAACGGGCAACCCCAGTACTGATATCGGCCTCAGCTCGTTACCGCTTCCGCCAGCGTCGTCCTCATGGACACGGCCAGTGCGTAGATCTCACGATAGCGGTCGACCGCAAAGTCAGGCCTTGTCCTGGCAAGTACCTCTGCGCTGCGAACGGGCAGCAAAGAGTCACGTCCGCGCCTCACCAGACCCGCCATCACTTGCGCCAGCGCCTGCGAATCACCGGGTGCAAAGAGTGCCGACGGGTCGACCGCACCTACGATCTCTGCCACACCGGCAATATCTGAGCCAATAACCGGCACGCCGGCGGCATAGGCTTCAACGATGGTCAGCCCAAAGGGCTCCAGCCAGATCGAAGGCACGATCAACACGTCGATGTCCCTGAGGAACTCTGCGGGATCTACGAAGCCCACACGCACAGCGGGCGTGCCCTCCATGGCCCGTCGCAAAGCGGTGTCGTCGCCCGGCGCCTTGCCGGCCAGTTTCAGCGTCCAACCTGACTCGCCCACCTGGCGGCACGCGCGAAGCAACACCTCGACTCCCTTCTCTGGCACGAGCCGCCCCAGGTAACCGAAGGTGAAAGGTCGGTCCTGCGAACGCGGTGGCGCTTGAATCACAGTGGGCGACAATTGAACCGGGTTCCACACCACGTGCCGCTGCGCCGCTGTCAGGCCCGCGAACAGTCCGTGGTCAAGATGCGTTTGCAGAATCGAGTTAGAGACGCCGACCACATGGTCGATCTCGCCATGGAATAGGCGCTTGACTCGCGAGAACGCGGCGCAGGTACGGTGCAGCTTGTCGCAACGCTTCCCATCCATGAACAAGGCCGCGCGAATGCACAGCAGGTCATAGTCATGAAGGGTGTGAACCACCGCCGCGCCGCTCTGCCGGGCCGCCCGCCACATCGCGGGTGTGAGTTCCACCATCGAGTGCGAATGGACGATGTCCGGCTTCACTTCAACTAGCACCCGCTTGAAGTCGGCGTGGGTCAACGCATTGAAGAGCGTGGCGACCTTGTTGACCTTGCGCACTAGGCCCGAATGCGTGGCTGAGGTCTCGATCCACAGCGGATTGCGATGCCGCAGAGGATGGACCGCAACACCGTTGCGTTGGCCAGAGACCGCTCGGCGCTCAGTGAGATAAGCGGCAGACACTTCGTCACCGCGGGCAGCCGCACCTTCTGCAAGCGTCTCCACCACACGCTCGGCACCCCCGAAACTGACGGGCGGGTAGAGGGAACTGAGGTGCAGTACTCGCATAGCGAAGTCGGGTTGTTCAAGTCGATGAAGTACAGGGCTTAGCAAAAGCGCCGCCGGAGTGCCGTGGTGACCGGCAGTTCGAACCAGCGATACACCAGGCCCGCGACGATCACGGCAGCCGCCACCTGAACGACGGCCAGCGCCAGCGCACCGAAGACGCTCTGCAGCTCCAGTAGCTTCCAGGCATTCACTACAACGATGAGCGCAAACGTATGCGTCAGGTACAGGGCATAGGACCAGTCGCCCAGCGTGACAAGGGGAGACAAGGATCGAGGAGTGCTGCGTCCGCTGGGTTCGAGCAATACAGCCGCAGCCAGAACCGCAGCAGCTGGCAGGCCCCAGCCCATTACTCGAACGAGATCGTTCGGTGTTGAGGTGCCGGCAGTGGCCGCTCGCAAACCCCAAGGGTCGACGACCACCAGCGCGACTGCCGCCAGCAGTATCAGCATCGAAAGAGGCATGGTCAGCCGGAAATTCCGGATCCACATCCAAGCAATAAACGCCCCAAAGGCGAACTCCAAGACGATCGGGCGCGTCCAGAAGTAGAGGCCTGTTTGTGTAGATTCGACCCATGCGCCAGCCAGGACCAGCAGCAGCAGCCCAAACGTGACCACCGGCACCGCCCGCGACATCGGCAAAACGATCGCCGCGCTGAACAGCACGTAGAACAACACTTCGTAATTCAGCGTCCAGCCCAAAGACAACAGCGGATAGGCAAGGCCACCTGGTTCCAGCGCGTGATACGGGATGAACGCCAGTGCTGTGCCCAGCGCGGCCAGCAGGTCGACGGAGTGACCTCGGGAGCCCCACAGAACCACGGGCAGAAAGGCGAGCGTCGCAAGCCAGTACAGCGGCACCAGGCGCACGGCCCGCCTCAACAGAAAGATCCGCCATGCGCCAGGCTGCTCGAACAGTCGTACCGAGGAAACGACCATGATGAAACCAGAGATCGCAAAGAACAGGTCAACGCCCAGGCCACCAGGCAGCCGAGACTGCTGACCAATTGGCGTGTCTGCGCCAGCCGCCACGATGGCATGACTCTGGATATGGCCGAGCAATACCAGCAGCGCAGCCACCGCACGCAGCACTTGTACCAAGGGAATGGTGGTGGAGGAGACTTCGGCGACCCCACCTGAGAACTGCGCACCAGTGAGTGCCTGCAAAGACACGGCTACTTGTGGCGTTGTTGCCGTCTTCATGCCGAAACTCGCGCCCGACGTGGTCCGCCAGCAAGAACGCGCTGACGTTGTAGCCATGTCAGTAAGGGCCGCTCAATCAGCATATGGAATAGCACGCCCACTGCCAGGCAGGTCAGCAATGCGAGGGCCAGATGAAGCCATGGACCGACCCATGCCAGCTTGCCTAGCAGCATGCCCAGCACGGTCAGCGTGAACGGGTGTGTGAGGTAGAGGGCATAAGACGCATCCCCTCCGAGCACCAACGCGTGTTGAAGGATGCCGTTGCTCATTGGCGCAGCCGCAAGCGCCATTGATGCACAGATCAGTAGCGCGGGCACCCCTATGAAGAAGAACCGCCAGGGCCAGAACGGACCGGATCCGCCCAACAGCGAGCCTGCGTAGAGCAGCAGAACACCCAGGCCTGCCACAACCGCACAGGTTCGCGGGCTCCATCGCCAGCCGGCCAGGTGCGCTTGGGCCAAAGCGATCCCGAACAGAAACTCCAGCACGATGGGACTGGCCCAGAACCCCCACGGCAATGATGAAGGCGCCAACATCAGGCCCCAGCCGGCCATGGCGACTATGAATCCAAAGACAAGCGCCAGTCCCGATCTTCGCGGCAAGGCCAGACCCAGCGCGAAGATGCCGTAGAAGAACATCTCGAAGTTCAGGGTCCAGCCAAGGTTCAAGGCCGGATAGGGCTGGCCATACGGATTGAGCATTGGGAAAAACAGATAGGAAGCCAGCACATGCCAGCCGTCGATGCTGCTGTGATCGACGTGTGCGCTGAATGACCACATGGCGGCCACCATCGCCGTCGTACAGATCCAGTAGACAGGCACGATGCGAATCAGGCGCCTACGTACAAACTGCGCCGAGGCGCCATCCGCACCGAATGATGCGTGCGACACCCGATACATGATGAAGCCGCTGAGCACGAAAAAGATGTCCACGCCCGCAGCGAAGAAATTCGAGTTGAAGAACGGCAGAAACTGCGACGAGTCATCGGAAACTTCATACCGCGCGTGGCCGAATAGCACGAGTCCTGCAGCAACCAGCCGCAGCACTTGGAGTCGGGCAAGTCGTTGATTTTCGTAATTCATGCAGATCCACCTAACAGCAAACAACCTAACATTTGGATGGATATAAAGAGACGACGGCCTGAGATCGAGAGCATCAACAAATTCGCCACCATAAGGACTGTGACTCCAAGCAACTTAGCACTTGGCGTGCTCCCGACTGGTGCAATAGTCAAGACTACAGCGGAGCGCACAATGAGTTAGCGCGAACTCCGAAGAGCAAATCAGCTGCAGATTGCACTATTCCGGCACCTCGCACTAGACAAATATCGGACATCATCAAAGCCGATATGACGGCAGACGATCCAGCGTAATACAACCCAACTGATGCGGGCTCTACTTCAATGGTTGCCATCCCTCTAATTGGTTCGTCAGTATGTTCGCGCTCTTTTAAACTAGCTTCCTAGTTTCCTAACTGGCTCAGAAATTAAGAGTACGTTCAAAAAAGATCTTGCTAGTTCGCGTAGCGCAGCACTTTTGCTGGGTTTCCGGCCACGACTGCAGCTGCGGGCACATCATGGCGAACGACCGAGTTCGCGCCCACGATGACGCCAGCCCCTAACGTAATCGCACCCACCACCACCGCACCCGGGAACAAGGTAACGCCGTCTTCGATTAGCGGGTAGGCGCCCTCCATCAAGGCCCGCCCAATCGTTACATGCTGGAAGACCGTTACGCCGGCACCAATGCGACAGCCCTCGCCGATGACAATACCTATCGGATGCGGCAGCTTTAGACCTGGGCCGATATCTGAGCTTAGATGAATGTGGCAGCCGCTACCCAGCACATTCAATCGCCACAGTAGCTTTGCAGTTCGTTGGAATCTTGCTCTGTCAAGAAGGACACTCACGCGATGGAGCAGCAAAGTTCCGAACCCCGGCTCGAATACGGCCGCAGCGAGCACACCGCGCAGGCCGCAGCGGCCCGTCGCTCGAAGGAGGTCAGCGGCAACCAGGGAACGGAAACCCACGGAGGCATTCATCCGAGGCTGTGCTCCTTTAAGGTTAGCGCAGTGGGAGCACCCCGCCGCAGTGCACGCAACGCGCTTCGCAACGCGTGGCGGGTTAGTCCAATAGAAAGTGCGGCAGATAAACCGTAGATGGCCGCGCAAGAGAGCCACTCCCTCAGCGATCCGCTATCGAAACCAACCGTCGCTGCTACTGCAGCCAAACCTGCAACCGTTGCCACAGCGCCCGGGGCCATGCTGCCGAAGAACACTCTTGGCCCGATGCCGACGGCGCGACAACTAGCTACAATTAGGACACAGTAGATGCACAGTGCAGCAATAACGTACGACGCCGTCATTATTATGATACCAAAGTTCACTGTGAGCGCAAATACCGCCGTGAGCCCCAAGCCGTTGAGAAGAGCCAGTCTGAAGTTAAGGCGAACTGCGCCCATAGAAACCAGAACCGCGCCGTTATATGCGCCCAGAGATTGGGCGGCACCGGCCGCCGACATCATTGCAATAATTTCGGCTGCACCGCTCCAACGGTCACCGAAGAATGCTTCGATGGGGAAACGCAGGCCGAACGCAAAGAACGCCATCAGCGGAAAAGTGATCAGGGCAGTGACTGTGAACATGGCGCTCACCACAGCTGGCCTGTCTGGCGAACCCGTGGGGATACGCGATAGCGCCGCCAATAGCACGCCGCTAGCGGGCCACGTGATGAGTACCAGCGGCACGGTCATGAACTGATAGGCAAAGGCATACAGACCGAGACTGGATGCGCCCAGCACCGCCGCGATCAGCATGCGGTCGACGTTGCGGGCGCTGTACGACAGCAGGTTGGTGAGGAATACCCAGCCACCGACTCGTGCCAACTCGCTTATGCGCGAGAACGACAGGCCGATGCTGTAGTGCTGTCTCGCCAGGACCGTGAAGCCCACAGCACGCAGGAACTGCAGCGTGAAGTGAAAGGCCACCAGCGCCAGTATGCCCATCCCCAAGCG
>Ga0163147_10007178_pt1 | contig 12758 bp, 10 predicted proteins | sample OliLakLV19MP6G1_FD_148597 | JGI IMG/M metagenome (GOLD analysis project Ga0163147, IMG submission 148597) | Freshwater microbial mat bacterial communities from Lake Vanda, McMurdo Dry Valleys, Antarctica- Oligotrophic Lake LV.19.MP6.G1 | ecosystem: Environmental > Aquatic > Freshwater > Lake >...
CCCCGCGATCAAACGGTTGATCACGGCGCTTGGCAAAGTCTCGCTCGACAAACCCACCGGAGTCGAACCCGCGAAACTTTCACCGACGCCCAATTCGCTCAACTACTTTACGTATATGGAACAGCTCCCCAACGGCGTAGAAAATGCGCGAATTGCCCGCATCCTATTCGATTGGGCGAAAGACAACACCGACAGCCTCACCTTTAGCGGACGGTCTGAACCCGTGTTCCATGCTCATGTATGGGTCGGGGCGGGGGGTGTGGTCGTGTTTTCCGTGCGTTCGTTCAGCAAACAGCCTTCGGTTCAAGTGCCGCTGCAATATTTGATGTCGTTCCCGCCCTATGACGCGCAAGATCGGCGCATGGGGGTACTCGCGGCGCTGAATCAGCTTACGTCAACGCCGCTGGAGGATACCCGCGCAGATCGCCTCCCAACGCTCCCGCTGACGAACCTAGCGACGGATGCCGCGCTCGACTCGTTCAAGGCGATCATCAGCGAGATCGTGAAGAATCTGCGCGGCGCGTAAAAGTTGGTTTTTGCCACCAGAGGCTAAAGCCTCCGTCTACCCTAAAAGCCTGTAAGCCCTCTAAAGAGGGCTATTCAGCCCCGTTCACGGGGCTTACTTCCCGTAGCCCGATGCTTTGAGCGTCGGGCAGCAACCTCAACCCATCTCATTTATTAACTCACCTTACGCAGTTTGCCCTCATCCTAAATCCTTCTCCCTCAGGGAGAAGGACTTTCCAACTCACGAACGCTTTTTCACCCCTCGCCCTGAGGGAGAGGGGAAGGGGGTGAGGGCTGAAAACGATACTTGTGCGTAAGGTGAGTTATTAAAACTATCCCCCCTCAAACCAAAGGGTTGAGGGTGAGGCTGTTAAATCGGTATATCGGGTTCGACCACATACGTATAGGTGCGCGTGAACGTCTGCGACTTGCTGACCATCACCACATTAAAACCCGGCAGCGCGGTTTTATCATCAAGGGTTTCTGTTTGTCCCGGCACCGTCAGAATTTGATACCAACTGCTTAACCCGCTGGTGTAGACAATACCGTCACGGTAGATTTGCGTTGATTGATGGACATGCCCATGAAACACGCCGCGTAACCGCTCACGAGCGGGCAGCAGGGCGTTATGAAACGCCTCACCGTTCTCCAAAATCATGAACTCGTCCCACCAAGGAATCCCCGTTGGTAGTACGTTGTGATGCAGTGCCACAATGAGCGGGCGCGAGTCGTCAGCTTTGGTGATCGCTTCGAGGCGTTGAAGCTGCTCTGCGCTCACCTGACCGCGCACATTCGGTTCAGGGTGTTGGCTGTCGATACACACGATTTGCACGCCGTTGATCTCAAATTCTTGATCGAAACGTTCGAGCGGTTGATCGCGCTGAACCAGCACACGCTGTAAGGTGTCTTTGTCATCGTGATTCCCGTTCAAGTAATAGATCGGGTATTTCAATCCGCTGAAGATGCTCCGCGCCGCCTCATAAGCAGTTGGGTCGGGGTCGTAGCACACATCCCCCGTATGCAGCACAAAATCGGGCTGGAAGGGGAGTTCATTCAAGCGTTTGACCAGCGCCTTCGCACCGAACATGGGCGTATGACTTACGCCGTCGATGTTATAGCGTGGGTCGGCGCTGATGTGGGTATCGGTAATGTGGACAAAGGTGAGCAAAATATCGCCCGTATTTTCGACCATAAGAAGGCTCCTAGAGAATAAGTACGTCCAGTATAGCGGATTGTCGTGAACGCCGTTCGCGCTATAATCGGCGTTATGATACGTAAACTTCTACCCATTTTACTGATCGTTATCCTCACGGCGTGTCAGGCGACTCCTGTGCCTGTTCTGCCGACGCTGGCAGTTTTGCCAAGCCAACAGCCGCCTGTCGTGATCGTCGTGCCGACGAACACGCTTGCGCCGATTCCTGTACCCACCGAAACGTCGTCTGAACTTCCGCCGACGAACACCGATACACCGATCCCGACTTTCACCGAAACGCCGACATCGACATTCACGCCGCCGCCCACGCTCACCGAAACGCCGCTGCCTACGGTGACACTCACGCCAAGCCTGACGATCACCAACACGATCACGCGGACGCCTACCAGCACCTTTACCGCAACGGTAGAGCTTTCTGGCATGGGGTCACTCGCTGAATTAGCAGGGCGCACGACGATTCTACCGCCCGAACAACTCTACAACGCGCCTACATTGACCGCGCTGGGATTGGCGCAGCAAACGCAGATCGCCGGACGCGGGATCATCGTGACCTATGCACCCGCTTTCGGCACACCCGGTATGATCGGCGTGCCGGGATTTGCAACTGTTGTCCCTACCTCTGTGATTTGCACGATTCCACCGCCCGCCGCCTTGAGTAGTTTGCTGGCAACTGACCCTGTGCTGCAAAGTCAAATCGGCTGCCCTTTGGGGATCGCGCCGACGCAAACGGGCAGCGCCGCACAGTTATTCGAGCGCGGCATGATGGTGTATATCGGCGGCAACCCCGGCATGATCTACAGCCTCAGCAATGATGGGACGTTTCGACGCTTCAATGATACGTTCGCGGCAGGGGTCGATCCCGACAGCGGCGGCGAAACTCCGCCGACGGGCTATCTTGAGCCTGTGCGCGGCTTCGGAAAAGTATGGCGAACTAACCTTGATGTGCGTGCGGCGCTCGGTTGGGCGATCATATCCGAGCAGGGCGATACCGCGACGATGCTCATGTTTGAGCGTGGGCGGGCGATTTACTTGCCACAGCGCAGCCAAATCGTCCTGCTGATCGAGGACTTTGGCGGCATGTCGGGTCGCTGGCGAGCGGTTGGCGGCGGTTTCTGAGTGATTGAACCGCCCCGACTGTTTCCGCGTAAAATAGCAAAATTGCGGAGATAACGAATGCTTGGGCGGTTGGTGCTGGTCAGCGGAGGGGTCGCCGCGCTGTTCACCCTGTTGATCGGGGTGGCGGCGGGGGTGGGTCAAGGGTTGCCACGCACGGAAATCGCTTTCATGTCCTACCAGCACATCAATTCTGACATTTTCGTCATGGATGTACGTTTGGGGATTGAGGTCAACCTCACGCAGAGCGAAGCCCACGACGCTACGCCCGCATGGTCGCCCGATGGCAACTTGATCGCCTTCATGTCTGACCGTGACGGACGCCCCGATATTTTCGTGATGGATCGTAATGGGCGCAATGTGCGCCGCCTGACACCCAATGACGGCGTGTATACCAATCCACTGTGGTCAGCCGACGGTCAGCGGATCGCGTATTTTGCGCTGAATGAAGGACCCGGCGTGATGTACGCTGTGAATCTCGATGGTTCGGCGCGGGAGCAGGTCGCGGGGAATGATTTGCCGCCGATTGGTGTCGTGATGGATTTGGCGATGGAACCCGGCAGCATTAGCCGCGTGAGATCACCGGATGGCAGTCAGATCGCCTTTTTAGCGCATCGGGAGGGGGCGTGGGGAATCTGGTTAAGCGATGGAAGCCGCCGCAACGAGCGATTGCTCGTCCCTATCGGGCGGGAATACTCTGACGCGCCTGTGTGGTCGCCCGCGGGCGACCAGTTAGCGTTTGTTTCGTACCGCGAAGGCGTCTCTGAACTGTATGTGATCAACGTAGGCGGGGATAACGGGCTGCGACGGCTCACGTTTGATCGCGCTGTCGATGCTGCCCCTGTCTGGCGTCCCACCGATAAATGAGTAGACCTACAGCCAGCCATGCGAAGGAGTCGCCCCTCTCCCAACCGTGAGCGAGAGAGGGGACTCGCGCTGCTACTGCCCCGCTTGGATTGCCTCTGCAACGGCGATCAAGTCGGCGGCACAGGCGGGCGGGATGCTGTCAGTGGTCAGCAATTCGACTTGCACAATAAACTCACTCAATTGATCGGTTTGCACGGCGTCGGGAATCGCCTCTGCGACGGTCAGCGGCGCGTTGCACAGGTCAGCGATGCTTTGCAACCGCTCAAGCGTGGGGTCAGGCACAACGATTTGTACTGCGCCGTTCGCAAGGACAACCCAATTTGACGTCTGAACGACTATAGTTCCAGAACCGAGATCGCCATTTGATGGGGTTGTTAGACCATAGGCGAGCCTTCCACCAAATGGGCTAAAATTCAATTCGGAAGCATAACGAGCGTTAGCGGGGTAAGTTTGTAATCGGGTCAGAGTTGTAACATCCCAAAGAGTGACACTGCCTGCATCACTGGTGTTGAGATCATCATCTGCGCTAAAAACAGCTAAGATATTCTGACTAGCATTCCAATCCAGTCCATAGATTGCTTCTTGTCCCGTCTCGACACTTCTCACAACCGTCCCTGTCATGCTATCGATGATCATTAAACGGGCGGCACGAGCACCTCCGAAGGTTTCAGTCCCTATTGCCACTTGGTTACCATCTGGACTCCATGCCACTGCACCAATCGAGTAAGTTGGTAGAATGGAAGCTACTTGTTGTGTCCAAGTGTTCGCTGTGGTGGAAAGAAGTGTAAGTCCACTAGCACCTACAGCTACTTGTTCACCATCAGGACTTAGGACGATTGTTGGATTAAAACCAATCTCCAAGTCTTGAAGCACAGTGTAATTCACCATGTCCCAGACCAAAATACGTCCATCATTACCACTACCACTAAACAAGCGCGTGCCATCGGCATTCCAAGTTACACTCGTGACAACCGAACGGTGTCCGTACAATCGGGTTATCTCTGTGCCAGTCTCGGCATTAATTATCCAAACGGACTGATCATAACCGCCTAATGCTAGTTCGCTACCATCTGGACTCCACGCCACTGACTTAAATCCGGCAGATAATGGCGTCGCCAAATAGTATGTTGTCCCTGTCTCGGCATCCAAAACCTGGATATATCCTTGGGAAGCAGATGGCTGTAAACCAACAGCTGCCAATCGCGTGCCATCTGGACTCCAAGCAACGGCGATGATGTAGAAGTCGGTATCCGTTTGAGCATACGTTCGGATGGATTGACTTTGTATGCCTAATACCCCTAAACATAGCAGAACGACAAGCGACCAACGTATGGTTAAATGCCGCATAGGGTTTCTCCTTGAGCTAATCCTACCAACTAAATGTTACGAACAGTTGAATCATCGTTGCATCCATCCAAGCACTACGAACATTCCCAGAATTGGCTGGGTCATTACATCCATTTGGATAACATGTACCGCCTCGCCATAGCTCATTCTGGAAACCCTCCTGTCCCTGTGAATTTTTCCAAAAGACCCAATTCAAAAACATATCGGCAACGGCTTCCTCAATTTCCACCGTTTTCCCCGTAGACACATCCGAAACTATCCAGTTCGGAAAAGTACAGGGATTTTGCTGGAATGGAAAGAAATTTGCATTAACAATTGGCAAATCGGTGGGGCTTCCAGTGTTGCAGGGACCAATAGCCGGAATAAATACTGGCAATGCTGTTGCACGCGGCGTCGGCGTAGGTGTAGAAAGACCGACTTGATCAGGAACTTGGGTTGCAAAATCATAACGATATCGGTAATTCCCATCCCATAAGGCAGCATCTCCCCAACCATTATCAATCAACACATCACTACGTTGCCAATCCGTTTGGTCACCACCGACTAAGCCCGTATATGATCTATATCCCAGAACATTAACGTTACCGATTCTTAATCCCAGTTGACCACTTCCATTGGGATACTCAACGTTGCTACGAAACACATTACCCGTTCTGAGTGAAAATATGTGTCCAAATTCATGTACAGCCGTGTAGAGATTCATAACAACACGTGTATCGCAACTAATTGACGCTATTTGGGTCGAACTGTTCGGTGTAGGATTGGTAATGCAAAAAGCACCGCTGTTTGTAGCTCGGCTGAAAACAATGCTGCGCCAAGCACCAGTCGCGTTGGTTCCCTGCAAAACTGTGCGAAATGCTTCAACAAGATTTGATGATGCACGTAAACTTGATAGAGCAGTACCCGTTTCAATCGCTGCCATTAGTACTTCCACTTTTTCAGCGTCAGACCATATTCCTTCAAATTCGATGCCAAAATCAGTTAAGGTGGGTGGCGTTGGCGTCACTGTCGGATTTGGCGTCGGCGTATTCCCTTGACACGGATCACTGTCCGACCCGATGCCGTTGGTGCAAATTCCGCCTGTTGCCGTCGCTGTCGGCACAAGCGTGAGGATGTAGCAAACTTCCGGGTCTTCCAGCGTCCCAAGATCATTGTTCAGGCGCACACAAGCTTCGCGGGTTCGCGTATAGTTCGGCGTCACCGATGCTGTCCGGGTATAGGTAGCAGTCGGCGTCGGTGAGTTTGTGGCACACAGGGCGAGAGTATTCTGACGCGCCCGTGTGGTCACCAACGGGCGACCAGTTAGCGTTTGTTTCGTACCGCGAAGGCGTCTCGGAACTGTACGTGATCAACGTAGGCGGGGATAACGGTCTGCGACGGCTCACGTTTGATCGCGCTGTCGATGCTGCCCCTGTCTGGCGTCCCACCGACGATTGAATAGACGTACAGCCACCCATGCGAACGAGTCGCCCCTCTCCCAACCGTGAGCGAGAGAGGGGACTCATGCCGCTACTCTCCCGGTTGAATTGCCTCCGCGACGGCGATCAAGTCGGCGGCACACGCGGGCGGGATGCTGTCGGCGGGCAGCGACTCGATTTGCGTGATGAAGTCCGCCAGTTGATCGGTTTGCGCGGCGTCGGGGATCGCCTCTGCGACGGTCAGCGGCGCGTTGCACAACTCAGCGATGCTTTGCAACCGTTCAAGGGACGGATCGGGGACGAGAATTTGTATTGGCAAAGCTGTATCAGTGTTCCCCATAGCTTGCGTCGTTTCCGAACTCAGAGACGCGCCAATCGCAATCTGACCGCCATAGGGACTCCAATCTGCCGACAGCAACGGGGCATTCGTCGTGAATATGGTTGTAATTCTACCCGATGCGGCATCTACTAAGTAAGCAGTTCCGTCGATACTTGTTGCCAATATCTGCGTTTCATCAGGACTCCAACGGGCGAATGTTAGTTCATCAGGAAAACCTGAGTATACGCGCAAATGCTCTCCGGTCATTGGGTTGATCACGAAGATGTTGTAAAGAGCGCCTTCACGAGTATTTTGGAGATTTGCAGCAAGGATGCGGATTCCGTCTGCGCTCCACTGAATCGACTGGATTAATCCAGGAGCTAAGTTGCGGACAAGCATTTGCCGTGATGTGACATCCCATACTTCAATCTTCGGGGAGAAACTGAGCAGAAGTAATATGCCATTCGGGCTGAATTCCACCAGTGGTACATCTTCGGGCGCACCCGGTATCGTAAACAGTGGATTGCCAGTCGAATCACGCATAACCAGTTCATCGATGTTGCTCGAGAAAAGGTACTGACCATCGGGACTCCAATCGACGCTGTATGGAAAAACACCAGTCGTTAGTGAACGAATGAGGGCTCCACTTTCACTGTCCCAAATATTGAGCGTATTGTACCCACCAATGGTTGCAATGAGATTTCCGCCCGGTTGCAGTACCGCATCAGTAATCGCACCAGTCAGGCTGCCCGGTAGTTCCAGAAGAACTGTTTGAGTGTAAGGATCAATCGTATAGAGTCCGCCCTGCTGCATCGTAACCAATATCACAGCGCCATCCGATGACCAATCGATTTGCGAGACAAGGGGTAGGCTGCTTTCTTGAGCATGTGACGGGCTGCCCCAGACTACAAAGCTTACGCATAGAAACACGTAGAGTAACCTGTTCATTCCAACATCCTTAGCTATTCCAGTTACGTGCGGCAAAAATTTCGTCCATCACCGTTTCCATCCAATTAAATCGTGCATTCCCTGAGCCAGCGGCAGAATCATCACACCCGCCCGGAGTTTGACTACATGGAAGACCCGTTGGAGTAGCCGTTACATGGGGTCTCCAATCCCGATTCAGAAAACCACCCGACGCCAGTTTTCGGTAAACCCAATTCAAGAACATATCGGCGGCAGTTTCTTCATTTGCCTGTCCTGTTGTGCCATAGGGAGCAGGGTTTTGCTGAAAATCAGTGAATAATTGCCCTTGAGGCGCGCAGATAGTAGGAGGCGTAGAATATCGTGATCCCGGTCCGCTTCCCCATCCACGTTCACCACGTAACCACTCATTATTGCATATTGAAACAGAACCCATTACAACATTACCCGTTCTGAGTGAAAATATGTGTCCAAATTCATGTACAGACGTGTAAAGATTCATAACAACACGTGTGTCGCAACTAATTGACGCTATCTGGGTCGAACTGTTCGGTGTAGGATTGGTAATGCAAAAAGCACCGCTGTTTGTAGCTCGGCTGAAAACAATGCTGCGCCAAGCACCAATCGAGTTGGTTTCCTGCAAAACTGTGCGAAATGCTTCAACAAGGTTTGATGATGCACGTAAACTTGATAGAGCAGTACCCGTTTCAATCGCTGCCATTAGTACTTCCACTTTTTCAGCGTCAGACCATGTTCCTTCAAATTCGATGCCAAAATCAGTTAGGGTAGGTGGTGTTGGCGTGACTGTCGGATTTGGTGTCGGCGTATTTCCTTGACACGGATCAGTGTCCGACCCTACGTCGTTGGTACAAATCCCTCCTGTTGCTGTCGCTGTCGGCACAAGCGTGAGGATGTAGCAAACTTCTGGGTCTTCCAGCGTCCCGAGATCATTGTTCAGGCGCATACAGCTTTCGCGGGTTCGCGTATAGTTCGGCGTCACCGATGCTGTTCGGGTATAGGTAGCAGTCGGCGTCGGTGAGTTTGTGGCACACAGGGCGAGAGTATTCCAACGCGCCCGTGTGGTCACCAGCGGGCGACCAGTTAGCGTTTGTTTCGTACCGCGAAGGCGTCTCGGAACTGTACGTGATCAACGTAGGCGGGGATAACGGGCTGCGACGGCTCACGTTTGATCGCGCTGTCGATGCTGCCCCTGTCTGGCGTCCCACCGACGATTGAATAGACGTACAGCCACCCATGCGAACGAGTCGCCCCTCTCCCAACCGTGAGCGAGAGAGGGGACTCACGCCGCTACTGCCCCGCTTGGATCGCCTCTGCAACGGCGATCAAGTCGGCGGCACACGCGGGCGGGATGCTGTCAGTGGTCAGCAATTCGACTTGCACAATAAACTCACTCAATTGATCGGCTTGCGGGGCGTCGGGGATCGCCTCTGCGACGGTCAGCGGCGCGTTGCACAACTCAGCGATGCTTTGCAACCGCTCAAGCGTGGGATCGGGGACAACAATTTGAACAGCATCATTGTCTATCACATCATTTATATCAATTCGCGGGCGGTTAATCGGTTCGCCGCCCAGAGCTAATCTAGCCCCAAAGCGGCTAAAATTTGCAGCATATATTCTTGTCGTTGGCTCTTGAATTAGTGTTGGCTGACCAGTGTTCAGCTCCCATACAACAATTGAGCCATTGATTCCAACGCTAATCATTTCGCTCTGATTTGCGTCAATTGACAAGGCAATCACCGCCTTGCTTTCCTCTGTCAGTGATACAGAATTGGTGTCATAACTGCTTAGAAGCGCCTCACTAACAACATCCCAAACTCGGATTATGCCATTGAGATAGCCGACTGCAACAGTCGCGCTATTTGGCGACCATGCGACACTAGTAACTTGGAATCCCGCGTTAAAATCGGTGTTTTGATCCAGCCCCAAACTTCCTCGTAATTGAAGAGTTTGGGCATCCCTTAGTACAATAAAAGTGTTCGCGCCTTGAGCAAGCAAACTGCCATCTGGACTCCATGCGATAGAGCCTGTTGTACTCGCGGGAATTTCTGTCATCAGATTTCCTGTTGATGAATTCCAAATACGTAGATTTGCCGGTACATCTATCCCATCTGTGCCAGTTATCACCTGAGTACCATCTAGACTCCAAATCACACCAATGACACCCTGTCCGTGACCGGAAAGAATAAATAGGGGTTGTCCAACTATCGCATCCCAAATAATTGCCGTTTGGTCGTTACTGCTGCTTGCGATTTTTGAATTATCGGGACTCCAATCTAAATCAGTTATATATGAGGAATGTCCCATTAAACTCACCAAAACATCACCGGACTCAGCATTCCAAATCTGGATAACATTGTTGTAGTTGGCTGTCGCCAAGCGTGTACCATCAGGACTCCAAGCCACCACATTTACGGTGTCAAATGGAATACTTTGAGCAGTGGCTTGAAACGTAACGGCAATACTCAAGCCCAACAATAAAACAATTACATACCTAAACAGCATGGATAGCGTCATCACAAGTTTCACTAAGCGGGACAGAACCATACATCACCTCCAAAATTTGCTGACGCTGTCTGGAAAGTAAATGTTGACCAAGTTTGAAACGCGCCTACAGCGAATGTGACATGCGCCATAGCATAAACACAGCTTCCTGGACGATAGGTTTCTGGATTTTCAGGTGTTCTGTCCCGGTTCAACCTATTCCAATGACGATTAAAAGCCTCCGAAAGAGTTTCACTAAATCCACTTGATCCTACCCCCATGAGGAAGTATTTAGGTTCGCCTGCTAAATCAAACAAGCCTGTGTGGATATGATAATGTACGCCAATCTGTGTATTGTATGTAATCTGTTGAGGTTGAGATGTGAGACTAACAGTAACTGGATCATAGAGGTAACTTACATTGAAAACTAGATTTCCAGGATTCGACTCTGTCCGATATATCTGCGGCAGTGCATTATAATTATACCAACTTTGCTGCGATATTCCTAAAGAACCTGTTGAAACTTGCTCAACATAAGTATTTCCACTTCGACAATTGCGGTTTTCGCCCACTGCAGCACACCAAGTATCAATATCATGCATAAGCAAGCAACCTCCCCCGCCGTCCAAAATGAAACAGGTATTTGCATTACGAACAGACCCGCGAACAACGCAAAGAAAAGAGTCAGCCCATAATGGATCGTCAAACTCCGGTAAGCCAGATACCAGAGGATGAAGTAGGGCGCAATGCTGTTGAGCATTTGCCATAAGCTGCGCCGCATATCGGAATGTTGATACCCGGCAACCGCTTGCTGCCACGAGGGTTTCTTTGTGTTGTTACGGGGGGGTGCTGCTTGCATAGTTTCGGTAGACACGCTGCTAAAATACTCCTCTTAACCGTCAAACTATCTCATACAGAGGCGATTAATCTAACACGGATTAGATTAATTAGCATTAGGAAACCCGTGAAAAATTTTAACCCTACTGTATTTAACACATGGTCTGCTATAATGATGCATGAGACGCTGGGAATGAATGTATTACTGCGCTCACTAAGCGAACCGCGTTCATATGCCCCCTCCGGCAGTCCAATCAAATACGCCCCCCCAGCGGCGTGTTTTTCCAACTTGAGGTTACATGAATTTTTCAGAATTGAACTTGATCGATCCTTTGCTGCGTGCTGTCAGCGCCGAAGGATACGCAGAGCCGACGCCGATTCAGGCACAGGCTATTCCGCACATCCTCACCGGTAAAGACGTTGTTGGCTGCGCTCAGACGGGAACGGGTAAAACAGCGGCATTTGCGCTGCCCATTTTGCAGCGCCTGAACGCGAGTCCGTCCAACCGCCCCGCCGGGACGATCCGTGCTTTGATCCTTTCGCCCACGCGAGAACTCGCCACCCAAATCGGTGACAGTTTCGCTACCTATGGGCGTAACCTACCGCTAAGACACACGGTGATCTTTGGCGGCGTCGGGCAGCATCCACAGGTACAGGCGGTACGGCGCGGCGTCGATATTCTGGTCGCAACACCCGGACGCCTGCTCGATTTAATGGGACAGGGACTCGTTCGCTTACAGCACATCGAGATTTTTGTCCTCGATGAAGCAGATCGTATGCTCGACATGGGTTTCATCCATGACGTGCGTAAGATCATTCAGGTGATCCCCACCAAGCGGCAGACGCTTTTGTTCTCCGCCACCATGCCCGCCGACATCCAAGATTTGGCGGATCGGATTCTGATCAACCCGGTGCGCGTCGAAGTGACGCCGCAAGCCACCACCGTCGAGAAGATCACGCAGTCGGTCTACTTTGTAGAAAAGAACGACAAACGTCCTTTGCTCGAACATTTGCTGCAAGACAAGTCGATTCGGCGCGTCCTCGTGTTCACACGGACGAAGCACGGCGCGAATAAACTGGTGCAGCAGTTGGAACGTGCGAACATCGGCGCGGAAGCCATTCACGGCAATAAATCGCAGAGCGCCCGCGAAAAGGCGTTAGAGAATTTCAAGAACGGCAGAACGCGGGTACTGGTAGCGACAGACATTGCCGCACGCGGTATTGATGTCGATGATGTGACGCACGTCATCAACTATGACCTGCCCAACATCCCCGAAAGTTACGTGCATCGCATTGGACGCACGGCACGAGCGGGCGCATCGGGTGTCGCTTATTCGTTCTGCGATTACGAGGAACGCGAGTTTCTGCGTGATGTTGAAAAACTGATCCGTTTGCGCGTCCCCGTCGTGACCGATCACCCCTGGGCGTCAACGGTCACGGCTGCAACGCAGCCCGCGAAACGTCCAGCGCCGCAAGGGTATCAGGGGCGCACGAACTCGAATCAGAGTCGCGGCGGCTCCGGGCGCAGCGGCAGCGGATCGCGCAGTTCTTCAAGCAGCAGCAGCGGCGCACCGCGCCACCAGAGTCAACGCAGCGGACAGTCGCGCAAAAGTAGTTCGTTCGACTAACGCGAGATTGAATCACATGCGAACGCTCACCCCTAAGGTGAGCGTTTTTGATTCTGCTTATTCGTAATTATTGAACCACTCGATGC
>Ga0163147_10007187_pt1 | contig 12745 bp, 3 predicted proteins | sample OliLakLV19MP6G1_FD_148597 | JGI IMG/M metagenome (GOLD analysis project Ga0163147, IMG submission 148597) | Freshwater microbial mat bacterial communities from Lake Vanda, McMurdo Dry Valleys, Antarctica- Oligotrophic Lake LV.19.MP6.G1 | ecosystem: Environmental > Aquatic > Freshwater > Lake >...
CCTCGGCTGCGCTTGCTTCGGCCTTCGTCGTGGTGCTTATCCATTTACCGTTTACCCACTGAAACGTATTGCCAGACGGCGACACAAACATTGGCCCGCTTGCAAACCAGTACATTCCGACGATTGCCAGTCCCGCCGCTACAGTAATCCCCTTGTTCCAATCTTCTTTGTGCCCTGGGATGATGTCGTTCCGAGCATCGATTTGATCCGCGCCGGGTTTTGGCACGCGCATTTCTATGGGCGGGAGCAAACTTTCTTCTCGCTTACGGTTCATCTCCTTGCGCTTTTCGTCGAGTTTGCTATCGTTGAACCACCACTTACCGAAGGCTCCAATCAACCCATACGGTCCTTCCGTCAGTGGGTCGCCGTCCAGCCCGCTCGGATCGACCATGTTCGTCGAGTTGTTCCCCACATACCGGTACAGGTTTGCATCGCCCGCCGCGAACCCGATGGGGTCGCGCGACATCCAGCGGCCGATCGTGGGGTCGTACCAGCGGTTCGGGGTGCCTTGCAGGCCGCTCGCGCTGTCGAACTGCTGGCTCGCGTATTTGTAGCGGTCGCCGAAGCCGGCATTGGATTCGGACAGGATTCGGCCGAAGGCGTCGTAGGTGATCTCGCTTTGCACCACGCCCGACGCGTCGCTGAGCGCGATCACGCTGCCGAGGCGATCCGCCATGTACCACGCGACCGCTCCACCGGCGGTGACGCGAGCTTCGGGCGCGGCCATTGGCGTCGCGCTGAAGACGCGGAGGTGAATCAGGCCATTACTCGCATTGAGATCGGCGATGATGTTGAAGCCGTCGTAGCTGTAGCGCTCGGTCGTGTCCGTCGAGCCGTTGCCGTCGCTGTCGTGGGTGCGCTCGATCTTGCGGCCCAGCGCGTCGTACTTGTAGTCGATGCGCTGCTGTAGTGTTCCGGCGTCGGTCGCGCGTTGTTCGACCCAGATCAAGTGATTCCAATGGTCGTAACCATAGGTCCAGGTTTCTTGAGTCGAACCTTTGCTCTTCTTGGTGCGGCTGCCTTCGTTGTCGTAGGTGTAGGTCCAGGTGCCGTCGTTGGTGAGTTGATTGCCGGTGCCCGTGGTGTAACCCGCGTTGGTCCGGTTGCCGTTCGCGTCGTACGTGTAGCCCGAGCCGTTGTCGCTCGTGAGTTGGTTGGTGGTGTCGTAGGTATATGTCTTGGGCGTCCCGTTGATGGTCTCGTTGGTGATGCGGCTGGCGGTATCATAGGTAAAAGTGCCGTTGTTGAACCAACTGCCCGCCGCGTTCTGGTGCTTGAGATTGGAGATGCGCCCCAGGGCGTCATACGTCATCGAAGTCGCGCCGATCTTCGTCGTTGCGGCGAGATCGCTGTAGCGCGAGATGCCCTTCATCTCGCCGCGCTCGGTGTAACTGTAGTCGAAGCGCAGCGCCACTCCCGGCCCGCCGAACTTCACGGTCTCCATGCGGTTCACGGCGTCGAACGTAATGGTAGCCATGCCGCCGAAACTATCCTGAACATTGGTGCGATTGCTGACGGCATCATATGTGAACGTGAGAGCCGCGCCCCACATGTCGAGACTGGTTTGACGCTGATGCCGCTCGTCGTAAGTGAAGGTGATCGCGCCGTCCGCGTCGCGCGCCGTCAGTAGGTCGCCTACCGGGTCGTAAGTGTACGTGAGATTATTGGCCGTCGCGCCGCCGACATTGATCCACGTTTCGGCCGTTGTTTGACCGATGGCGTCGTACGCGAAGTCGCGCCGCCGGCCGATGCGGTCCGTCGTCGATGTCATCCGCGACGCCGCGTCGTAAACCAACGTCGCGCTTCTACTCAGCGGGTCGATCTGCTGCGTCACGCGGTCGAGGGCAACACAAATAATGAACTGACAACGACTATTTCCGGTGGACCACGGACCCCGGGGTTCCACGTTGCGGCTGTCGCGAAACCGGGCCGGGGGAACTTCTGGTCCTGTTAGTACACGCCTACCACTTCGGCATGGTATCCTGGTAGGCAGAAAATCCGTAACTGTTTAGCGGGTCAAAACGCCGGTACACCATCAATAACGGGGCGATTCCTGAAGGAGCCGGTTCGAGAGCGGATTCTGACGACCGTTTACACGGCCAAGACTGCGATTGCGATCAGTTTCTCCGCAGAAAACGATGGTGTACATCTGTTTTGACCCGCTAAACAAGTACGAAAATCCGGTAACGTGCTGCGGACGATAGAGGGCAGTCCGAGCCACGTCATCACTGTTCAAGCGCCTGTGTAAATCCGGGCTTGTCGGCTTTGGTCCGTTGAGAGATTCGCAAGAAAAAGTCCAAACTCAAAGTCTTCCTCTGATCCATCGTAGGCAGTGGGGTCTTCGGAAAGCGGCGGGTCGAAGATCGGTGGGTCATACGTCAATTCAAGGACAACTCCGCTGTCTGACACGACTCGGAGAACCCGCTGCCCATCTACGGATCGACGTTCAATCGTATGATCGCTCATTGGCATTCGCTGGCCCTCGACCTGCAAGTACAGGACGCCAGAGAGCCGGAACAGCAGCACGAGCCTTCCTTCGGGGTAATCGAAGTGCCCTGAAAGCTTTCCTCCGACGAAATCGAAGTCTCCGGAAGGCATACTTGGAACCCGCCCCGGTTCGGCATCGCGAGAAAACGTGGTCAGAGTCCCTGTTACCGGGTCATAGTCGCCCATTTCGTCAAACACTGTATAGCGTCTCAGGATCATAAGAATCTCACTATGGTTTCCCAAGTCCCAAGTCGGAACCACCAGGTCGGGAGGCACTCTCAATGATTTCTTCCCAAGTCTTACCTTTCGTGCGAAACCATTCCACCGTCGGGCCGAGTTTGTCACCGTACCGCCGTTGATTCCGTTCATAGAATTCGGCCAGCTTCTCCGGGGGAGTGAGATCCTTGTACTTGATGCCAATGTCACGCCGCATCTGACTCACAGTGCGTGCGATCTCTTCCGGCGTCTTCCCCGCCGCACGCAGTCGTGCCGCCGTGCCATTCAGGGCTTCGACTTCTGCGATGTATGCCTGACGTAGTGGTGGCAAACCCCTTGCCGCCGCCGCCGCCTGCCGCGCCCGAATGACCGCCGCCAACTGCGACGCGGACGCCTCAAGCACAGTACGCGTGACGGACCACGCCGTCCACACTATCATCAAGTCCTGGAACGTCACGTCGCGCAGGGCGCCGCTGCCTCCTTCAAGGAAGCAGTGTCGACGCCGGGATCGCTCCTCCTCGGTCAGCTTCGGGTCGTTCAAGTACGCGTCGATCGCGAGTTCGCGCAGCAACGCCAAATCCTGGCGCAGGCCGTCCCGCCACGCCTCCGGCGGCTTCAGATCGTTACCTTCCTCTTTCTTCGCGCGCTTCCAGCACTGGTCGAACAATGCGGCGAACTCCGCCCGCTGTTCCGGCGTCAAGTCCGCCCACTTCGGCACCTGCCCGGGCGGACCGAACCTCATGAAGTCGTCGCTTCCTTTCCCCCGCGCATACTCGCGAATGCTGCGGAGCCACTTCTCGTAGGCCGCCTTCTTGCCCTGCTCGGCCGCTTGCGCAAATGCCGGATCCAGGTACTCACGACGAACCCGATCGATGTGCTTCAGGTACTCACTGAACAGCGCCTGGCCCGGCTCGCCGCCTTCCTTCAGGATGCTTGCGTACCGATCGCGCATCCGCTGGATGGATTCCCGCTCGCGGTCAATTTCCCGCGTCGAACGCCCTTGCGACTCCAAGTACCACCGTGCGGCTTCCGCCTCACGCAGGAATTGATCGAGCGGCGCCAGTGGATCCTCGGCCAAGCCGCTGCGGTCGGTCGCGTTCGTCGCGTTATTGCCCACATACCGGTACAAGTTCGCGTCGCCCGCCGCGAAGCCGATGGGGTCGCGCGACAGCCAGCGCTGCGTTTCCGCGTCGTACCAACGGAAGTTGTGAAGTTGCAACCCCGTCGCGTCGTCGAGGCGCTGGCCCGTGTACTTGTAGTCGTCTCCAAAGGTGGCCCCGGTTTCCGTCAATATCTTGCCGAAGCCGTTGTGGGTGATCTCGCTCTGCACCACGCCTGCATAATCCGAAAGCGCCACGATGCTGCCTTGGCGGTCCGCCATGTACCACGCGACGATCGCGCCCGCCGCCACGCGCGCCTCCGGGGCCATCATCGCCGTTCCGCCGAACAAGTGCAGCATCACGAGGCCGTTGCTGCCGTTGAGTTCCGCGATCGCGTCGCGGCCGTCGTAACTGTGCCGCTCGGTTGTATTGACCGTGCCGTCGCCGTTGCTGTCGTGCGTGCGCTCGATCATCCTTCCGAACGCGTCGTACTTGTAATCGACGCGCTGAAGCAACGTGCCGCCGTCCGTCGATCTTTGCTCGACCCAAACTAACTGGTTCCAGTGATCGTAACTATAAGTCCAAGTCTCCTGCGCCGCGCCCTTCGACTTTTTGCTTCGATTGCCTTCGTTGTCGTAAGTGTAGGTCCAAGTGCCGTCATTCGTAAGCTGATTCCCGGTCCCGGTCGTGTATCCCGTATTGGTTCGGTTGCCGGTTGGGTCGTACGACCACAAGCGGCCGTTGTCGTTCGTGACTTGGTTCGTGGTGTCGTAAGTGAACGTCTTCGGAGTGCCGTTGATCGTTTCATTCGTGATGCGATTGGCGACATCGTACGTGAAGGTCGCGTTGTTGAACCAACTGCCCGTTCCATCCTGATGTTTCAGGTTCGTTAGGCGGCCCGTCGAATCGTAGCTCATTGAGGTCGCGCCGATCTTTGTCGTCGCGGAGAGGTCGCTGTAGCGCGAGATGCCGCTCATCTGGCCGCGCTCGGTGTAGCCGTAATCGAAGCGCAGAGCCACGCCGGGTCCGCCGAACTTCACCGTCTCCATGCGGTCCAGCGCGTCGAACGTGATCGTCGCCACGCCGCCGAAACTATCTTGAACATGAGTCCGATTGCTCACCGCGTCATAACTAAATGTTAGCGCCACGCCCCACATGTCGCGTGAAGTCGTGCCGCGATTCAGGGCATCGTAAGTGAACGTGTTCGCGCCGTCGGCGTCCTTCGCCGTGAGCAGATTGCTGACGGCATCGTAGGTGTAGGTCAACGTGTTCGCCGTCGAGCCGCCGACGTTGACCCACGTCTCCGCCGTCATCTGCCCAATCGCGTCGAACGCGAAGTCGCGGCGCCGGCCGATGCGGTCGGTCGTGGAAGTCATTTGCGAAGCCGCGTCGTAGGCGAAGGTCGCGCTGCGGTTCAGCGGGTCGGTGTGCTGCGTCACGCGCTGCAGGGCATCATACGCGAACGTCGTGCGGTTCAGGCTCGCATCGATCACCACCGTGCGATTGCCGACCGCGTCAAACACCGCCGTGGTGCGACCGCCCAGCGCGTCGATGGTTGCCGTTGCGCGATTGAGCGCGTCGTACACCGTCGTCGTGCGATTGCCCAACGAATCGATGGACGCGATCGGATTGCTCGCCGCGTCGTACACGGTCGTGAACACCGCGCCGCCGGGGCGCGTCGTCGTCTGCGGCCGATTGAACACGTCATAGCCATACGTTGTCGCGTAATTCAGTTCGTCGTGCGTGCGAATGACGTTGCTCGCCGCGTCGTACACCGCCGTCGTCCGCTGATTGAGCGGGTTCAGCACCGATTCGAGGCGATTCAAGACATCGTAATCGTACTGCGTCGTTCGACCGAGTTGATCGGTGCGTGTCTTGAGATTTCCGACGACATCGAACGCCACCGTCGAGACGCCGCCGAGCGCATCGGTCACCGTCGTCGCCCGATGCAGAACGTCGTAGGCGATGGTCGTCGTGGAGCCGCGCGCATCGATGACGCGAATCATGTCGCCGACGGCGTCGTACACCGCCGTCGTGCGGTTGCCCAGCGCGTCCTGCATCGCCGTCATCCGGCCGAGCGCGTCGTTGGTGTACGTCGTCCGCGCGCCGAGTTGATTGATCGTCACCGTCACGTTGCCGACCGCGTCGTACACCGCCGTCGCGCGCCCGCCCAGCGCGTCCAACGTTTCGACGTGCCGATCCAGGGTGTCGTAACTGTACGTCGTGCGATAACCGAGTTGGTCGATGCCCGCGATCGCGTTGCCGACCGCGTCGTGCACGGCTGTCACACGCCCGCCGAAGGCATCGTGCGTCGCTTCCCAGCGGTTCAACTTGTCGTAACCGTAAGTCGTGCGATTCCCCAGCGGATCGATGCTCACGATGGCATTGCCGACGGCGTCGTACACGACCGTCGCCCGCGTCTTGGACATGACAACTAACTACTTGCGGTACTCCGCTTTGTAATACTCGTAGCACCAAGCGGCCGTTGCGTCTTGTGACGCAAGTACGGCGAGTTCTTTCTCGAAGGCTACGTGTTTCTTGTCGTTCGATGCCAAAAGTGAGACCATCAAGACAGCTTTGCAATAGGGTTCCGGTATCTTCTCAATCGCAGTCAAATACTCTTGCTCGTCACGCTTGGCGAAAACGACTGGTGTGCCTATAAGCAGCCATCTATTTCGGTGACCCATCGAGGCGAAGCGCCTGAGCGATATTTGAAGCACATCGACCCTTTGTTCCGTATCGAATCTGTCGAGGTTGGTGATTAGATCGCTCGATAGCGACATTCTCAGTTTAACAGGTAGACGCCGGAGCAGTTCCTCAATCACGGCGAGTTTCATCGTGGCGCCATGCTTGGCTAGGCATGAGCAAGCAGAGTCCCTATATACGATTTCGAGCTTTTCGTCGCGGATGGCGGACATAGCTGCCTCCGCGATCGCTGGATGCCGACTCTTAGTTCTCTTGGACACTGACATTGCGGCACTCAGTTCCCACTCGTCTCGAAAGTTGACCAAGAAACGGTCGCAGAATCCCGGTACGCGGGACGGGTGCTGGTCGAGCAATTCGGCTGCACGACGTTCATGGTGGCTAGTCTCATCGGCGGACTCAGCATTATAGGCGCACTTGATGAGCCGTGCGAGTTCGTCGTCGATTAGCCGATCACTGCTCATAGACAGCGCCAGAATTAGTACGGTGATCATAAGGTACTCGCGTGTTCATGTGGGTGTTGGTCAGTCGTCCGGCAGTCCGTTCAGTTGCTCTTGCTTTTTCATTAGGTACTCTCGTATTCGGACGGCGAACGTATGGTAAAAGCCCAGTGACCCGTAAACGATCTTTGGATCCTCCGAAGTACGCACCATGTCGCCGAACAGATGGTCGCCAGTTGGATAGTCTGACTCTGGGCCACCTAAAAGATGTCGCTCCACGCCGTGCAAGTCTCCTTCTTGTGCTGAGTCGTACACCGCTTTGAAGTGAGCTGAGTCCGACAGCGCTGCGAGTCCTTTCTTAGTGTCGACCAAAGCGATGATGGTTCCGATGAGTCCCAACGCAGCGTATCGTCTTGAATTGCCAATCAGGGCCTTTCCGCGATTGCGAACCGAGACTCCGTCGCATGGAGGGCCTTTGACCTTGTACTTGTCGCGATAAGCAAGCGCTTGTTCCATAATCTCGCTGTTGAACGCTGCAATCTTCGTAGCAACCTTCTTGGATGATAGGTCCTTCCCCAATTGGATTCTAAGGACAAACTTCTCCATTTCTTTGGGCGTCATCTTGCGAACGTGCGTGATCTTGCCGCGGGAGGTGCTTCTTTCTATAATCCCTTCCTTTTCCATGAAGTGAAGCATCTCCTCCTTTACAAGTTTGTTGTATTCGGCATGCGAGATGCCACCATAGTTACCGTACCCGTGCCGGGGAAACGTAGGGCCACTGACTTCACCGGCGTGCGTGTGCAATGCCTTCTTAGACAAATGTGGTAGAATGTCGTCATCGAGTGCGACCGAAACTGGAACCCAGTGATGCCCTATGGGACTTAACCCACTCGGATCGATCCAATTCGTGGAGTTGTTCCCAACATACCGGTACAAGTTCGCGTCCCCCGCCGCGAAGCCGATCGGGTCGCGCGACATCCAGCGCCCGGTCGCGGGGTCATACCAGCGGTTCGGGGTGCCTTGCAGGCCGCTCGCGCTGTCGAACTGTTGGCTCGCGTACTTGTAGCGGTCGCCGAAGCCCGCGTTGGATTCGGAGAGGATTCGGCCGAAGCCGTCGTAGGTGATCTCGCTTTGCACCACGCCCGACGCATCGCTCAATGCGATCACGCTGCCGAGGCGATCCGCCATGTACCACGCGACGGCCCCGCCGGCGGTGACGCGGGCTTCGGGCGCTGCCATTTCCGTCGCGCCAAAGACGCGGCGGTGAATCAGGCCGTTGCTTGAATTGAGGTCGGCGATGATGTTGAAGCCGTCGTAACTGTAGCGCTCGGTGGTGTCGGCGCTGCCGTTGCCGTCGCTGTCGTGGGTGCGCTCGATCTTGCGGCCCAGCGCGTCGTACTTGTAGTCGATGCGCTGCTGTAGTGTTCCGGCGTCAGTCGCGCGCTGTTCGACCCAGACTAAGTGATTCCAATGGTCGTAACCATAGGTCCACGTTTCTTGAGTCGAACCTTTGCTCTTCTTGGTGCGGCTGCCTTCGTTGTCGTAGGTGTAGGTCCAGGTGCCGTCGTTGGTGAGTTGATTGCCGGTGCCCGTGGTGTAACCCGCGTTGGTCCGGTTGCCGTTCGCGTCGTACGTGTAGCCCGAGCCGTTGTCGCTCGTGAGTTGGTTGGTGGTGTCGTAGGTATATGTCTTGGGCGTCCCGTTGATGGTCTCGTTGGTGATGCGGCTGGCGGTATCATAGGTAAAAGTGCCGTTGTTGAACCAACTGCCCGCCGCGTTCTGGTGCTTGAGATTGGAGATGCGCCCCAGGGCGTCATACGTCATCGAAGTCGCGCCGATCTTCGTCGTTGCGGCGAGATCGCTGTAGCGCGAGATGCCCTTCATCTCGCCGCGCTCGGTGTAACTGTAGTCGAAGCGCAGCGCCACTCCCGGCCCGCCGAACTTCACGGTCTCCATGCGGTTCACGGCGTCGAACGTAATGGTAGCCATGCCGCCGAAACTATCCTGAACATTGGTGCGATTGCTGACGGCATCATATGTGAACGTGAGAGCCGCGCCCCACATGTCGAGACTGGTTTGACGCTGATGCCGCTCGTCGTAAGTGAAGGTGATCGCGCCGTCCGCGTCGCGCGCCGTCAGTAGGTCGCCTACCGGGTCGTAAGTGTACGTGAGATTATTGGCCGTCGCGCCGCCGACATTGATCCACGTTTCGGCCGTTGTTTGACCGATGGCGTCGTACGCGAAGTCGCGCCGCCGGCCGATGCGGTCCGTCGTCGATGTCATCCGCGACGCCGCGTCGTAAACCAACGTCGCGCTTCTACTCAGCGGGTCGATCTGCTGCGTCACGCGGTCGAGGGCAACACAAATAATGAACTGACAACGACTATTTCCGGTGGACCACGGACCCCGGGGTTCCACGTTGCGGCTGTCGCGAAACCGGGCCGGGGGAACTTCTGGTCCTGTTAGTACACGCCTACCACTTCGGCATGGTATCCTGGTAGGCAGAAAATCCGTAACTGTTTAGCGGGTCAAAACGCCGGTACACCATCAATAACGGGGCGATTCCTGAAGGAGCCGGTTCGAGAGCGGATTCTGACGACCGTTTACACGGCCAAGACTGCGATTGCGATCAGTTTCTCCGCAGAAAACGATGGTGTACATCTGTTTTGACCCGCTAAACAAGTACGAAAATCCGGTAACGTGCTGCGGACGATAGAGGGCAGTCCGAGCCACGTCATCACTGTTCAAGCGCCTGTGTAAATCCGGGCTTGTCGGCTTTGGTCCGTTGAGAGATTCGCAAGAAAAAGTCCAAACTCAAAGTCTTCCTCTGATCCATCGTAGGCAGTGGGGTCTTCGGAAAGCGGCGGGTCGAAGATCGGTGGGTCATACGTCAATTCAAGGACAACTCCGCTGTCTGACACGACTCGGAGAACCCGCTGCCCATCTACGGATCGACGTTCAATCGTATGATCGCTCATTGGCATTCGCTGGCCCTCGACCTGCAAGTACAGGACGCCAGAGAGCCGGAACAGCAGCACGAGCCTTCCTTCGGGGTAATCGAAGTGCCCTGAAAGCTTTCCTCCGACGAAATCGAAGTCTCCGGAAGGCATACTTGGAACCCGCCCCGGTTCGGCATCGCGAGAAAACGTGGTCAGAGTCCCTGTTACCGGGTCATAGTCGCCCATTTCGTCAAACACTGTATAGCGTCTCAGGATCATAAGAATCTCACTATGGTTTCCCAAGTCCCAAGTCGGAACCACCAGGTCGGGAGGCACTCTCAATGATTTCTTCCCAAGTCTTACCTTTCGTGCGAAACCATTCCACCGTCGGGCCGAGTTTGTCACCGTACCGCCGTTGATTCCGTTCATAGAATTCGGCCAGCTTCTCCGGGGGAGTGAGATCCTTGTACTTGATGCCAATGTCACGCCGCATCTGACTCACAGTGCGTGCGATCTCTTCCGGCGTCTTCCCCGCCGCACGCAGTCGTGCCGCCGTGCCATTCAGGGCTTCGACTTCTGCGATGTATGCCTGACGTAGTGGTGGCAAACCCCTTGCCGCCGCCGCCGCCTGCCGCGCCCGAATGACCGCCGCCAACTGCGACGCGGACGCCTCAAGCACAGTACGCGTGACGGACCACGCCGTCCACACTATCATCAAGTCCTGGAACGTCACGTCGCGCAGGGCGCCGCTGCCTCCTTCAAGGAAGCAGTGTCGACGCCGGGATCGCTCCTCCTCGGTCAGCTTCGGGTCGTTCAAGTACGCGTCGATCGCGAGTTCGCGCAGCAACGCCAAATCCTGGCGCAGGCCGTCCCGCCACGCCTCCGGCGGCTTCAGATCGTTACCTTCCTCTTTCTTCGCGCGCTTCCAGCACTGGTCGAACAATGCGGCGAACTCCGCCCGCTGTTCCGGCGTCAAGTCCGCCCACTTCGGCACCTGCCCGGGCGGACCGAACCTCATGAAGTCGTCGCTTCCTTTCCCCCGCGCATACTCGCGAATGCTGCGGAGCCACTTCTCGTAGGCCGCCTTCTTGCCCTGCTCGGCCGCTTGCGCAAATGCCGGATCCAGGTACTCACGACGAACCCGATCGATGTGCTTCAGGTACTCACTGAACAGCGCCTGGCCCGGCTCGCCGCCTTCCTTCAGGATGCTTGCGTACCGATCGCGCATCCGCTGGATGGATTCCCGCTCGCGGTCAATTTCCCGCGTCGAACGCCCTTGCGACTCCAAGTACCACCGTGCGGCTTCCGCCTCACGCAGGAATTGATCGAGCGGCGCCAGTGGATCCTCGGCCAAGCCGCTGCGGTCGGTCGCGTTCGTCGCGTTATTGCCCACATACCGGTACAAGTTCGCGTCGCCCGCCGCGAAGCCGATGGGGTCGCGCGACAGCCAGCGCTGCGTTTCCGCGTCGTACCAACGGAAGTTGTGAAGTTGCAACCCCGTCGCGTCGTCGAGGCGCTGGCCCGTGTACTTGTAGTCGTCTCCAAAGGTGGCCCCGGTTTCCGTCAATATCTTGCCGAAGCCGTTGTGGGTGATCTCGCTCTGCACCACGCCTGCATAATCCGAAAGCGCCACGATGCTGCCTTGGCGGTCCGCCATGTACCACGCGACGATCGCGCCCGCCGCCACGCGCGCCTCCGGGGCCATCATCGCCGTTCCGCCGAACAAGTGCAGCATCACGAGGCCGTTGCTGCCGTTGAGTTCCGCGATCGCGTCGCGGCCGTCGTAACTGTGCCGCTCGGTTGTATTGACCGTGCCGTCGCCGTTGCTGTCGTGCGTGCGCTCGATCATCCTTCCGAACGCGTCGTACTTGTAATCGACGCGCTGAAGCAACGTGCCGCCGTCCGTCGATCTTTGCTCGACCCAAACTAACTGGTTCCAGTGATCGTAACTATAAGTCCAAGTCTCCTGCGCCGCGCCCTTCGACTTTTTGCTTCGATTGCCTTCGTTGTCGTAAGTGTAGGTCCAAGTGCCGTCATTCGTAAGCTGATTCCCGGTCCCGGTCGTGTATCCCGTATTGGTTCGGTTGCCGGTTGGGTCGTACGACCACAAGCGGCCGTTGTCGTTCGTGACTTGGTTCGTGGTGTCGTAAGTGAACGTCTTCGGAGTGCCGTTGATCGTTTCATTCGTGATGCGATTGGCGACATCGTACGTGAAGGTCGCGTTGTTGAACCAACTGCCCGTTCCATCCTGATGTTTCAGGTTCGTTAGGCGGCCCGTCGAATCGTAGCTCATTGAGGTCGCGCCGATCTTTGTCGTCGCGGAGAGGTCGCTGTAGCGCGAGATGCCGCTCATCTGGCCGCGCTCGGTGTAGCCGTAATCGAAGCGCAGAGCCACGCCGGGTCCGCCGAACTTCACCGTCTCCATGCGGTCCAGCGCGTCGAACGTGATCGTCGCCACGCCGCCGAAACTATCTTGAACATGAGTCCGATTGCTCACCGCGTCATAACTAAATGTTAGCGCCACGCCCCACATGTCGCGTGAAGTCGTGCCGCGATTCAGGGCATCGTAAGTGAACGTGTTCGCGCCGTCGGCGTCCTTCGCCGTGAGCAGATTGCTGACGGCATCGTAGGTGTAGGTCAACGTGTTCGCCGTCGAGCCGCCGACGTTGACCCACGTCTCCGCCGTCATCTGCCCAATCGCGTCGAACGCGAAGTCGCGGCGCCGGCCGATGCGGTCGGTCGTGGAAGTCATTTGCGAAGCCGCGTCGTAGGCGAAGGTCGCGCTGCGGTTCAGCGGGTCGGTGTGCTGCGTCACGCGCTGCAGGGCATCATACGCGAACGTCGTGCGGTTCAGGCTCGC
>Ga0163147_10007192_pt1 | contig 12738 bp, 13 predicted proteins | sample OliLakLV19MP6G1_FD_148597 | JGI IMG/M metagenome (GOLD analysis project Ga0163147, IMG submission 148597) | Freshwater microbial mat bacterial communities from Lake Vanda, McMurdo Dry Valleys, Antarctica- Oligotrophic Lake LV.19.MP6.G1 | ecosystem: Environmental > Aquatic > Freshwater > Lake >...
ACCTTTATACCGAACAAAAATTTAAATCATTAAAAACTTTTTTATGAAATTTAAAATTATTTTAGCAATTGCTGTATTTATTGTAGCATTCTCCAGTTGTAAAAAAAATGAATCTCCCACACTAAATCCGCTTTACGATCTTGATGTGAAACTGAAGTGCGAAGGCAAAGACGATGCTGGGTTTATTGAGTTTCGTCAAAACCCGGACACGGCCCGTATAATTACACTGGATACCTGGGTAACTAATATGCTTCCGAATCATTCTTACCTGTTGCAGCGTGCAGTAAATCCAATAGCAGATATTACAGGCTGCTCAAGCAATGCATGGCTTACACTCGGAGAAGGTTTACAATCAAAGTCGATCGTTACAGACGCACATGGAAATGGGAACGCAAAATTATGGCGTAATATTACTGCCATAGCCAGGGGCACTGCATTTCATATTCGATTTCGGGTACTGGATGAAGCCACTTTAGCAACGGCATTAACGAGTGATTGTTTTGATTATACGGTGAGGTGAAATTTCTATTGTAAAGTTTAAAAAGGTTATCATATTGATTATTTGATAACCTTTTTTGTTTTACAGTTTACCAGCTTCGCCCTTGTACAAGAACGGGAATGTATAAGGCGCTGAAATGTTCCCAATAAATACATTAACTTTCCTATGCAACAGAGAATTACCATCCATGTACAGCAGCAACTACTTCTACCAAATATCTTAAAAGCCTTTAAATGAAATTTAAATGGTGCATATTGTTTTTATTTGCTCCTTTTCTCTGCCTGTCACAAAGCAATCGTATTGATAGTCTTAAAAAACTGATACCTGCTTTAAAAGACAGCAGCAAAATTGATTGTTTAAATAAACTAAGTGAAGAATATTACATAAACGTGTTAAGCGAAACCTATATTAATGTACAAACGGATACTGCAATCAGGTTTGCATCACAGGCACACAAGGAAGCAGTAAAAATTCATTACGACAAAGGAGTTGCCGAAGCACTGCTAAATTTTGGTGAAATAGCCCGATACAAGAATGACTTTTCAATAGCAGAAAATTATCTTCGCCAGTCAATTGATTTGTTCAAAAAAATGTATGACCTCGAAAAATATGGCTGGGCTCATGTAACGCTGGGCTTTTGCTTATACAGTCAGGGTAAATTTTCTGATGCAAAATTGGCGTTTGAACAGGCCATGAATTATTATGAAAAGGTGGATAATAAGGAACGGCAGTCCATGTTATTCCGGTTGATCTCGTTAACTTACAGCGCACGAGGTTACTATCAAAAAGCTTTTGAAAATACCTTACAAGCCATCAGGATAACCTATAAAATAAGTGATGCAAGGGGCGTTATTTCTTCGCCGGAGAATATGGCCAACTTATATAAAAATGCCGGAGAACCTGAAACTGCTCTCACATACTTTCGCTTAGCTGCCCAAAAGGCAAAGCCAGCCAACCCGGTTCGATATAACAAATTAATGGGTAATATTTCTTTGTTACTTAACAAGCTGGATTCGGCAATATATTATCTCAAAGAGTCTCACAAGTACGTAACCCTCAAAACAACCGACAGCATCATTAGCAAACGAAGCCTCTCCTATACAAACGTGGGTATAGGAGAAGTTTACCTAAAGCAATATAAATACGATTCCGCCATAGAAAAGTTAAAAGCATCTTTAGAATTTTTTGAGAAGGGAAATGAAAGAAATACCGTAATGAGGATATTACGTATGCTTGCAACCTGCTACCAGGCGAAGCAAAATTTTAATTCGTCTTTTTTATATGTAAAACGCCTGTTTGAAATAGCACGGGAATCAGGTGCAAGACCATTTATACGGGATGCCTATCAATTGTATTGGCAACTATACGACCGGCAGAAAAAAACAGATAGTGCTTATAAATACAGTTTAAATTACATAATATTAAAAGATTCCATTTTAAGTGATGAGTACCGGAGAAATATAGCTTTATCAGAAATGAGATCGCAGGATGAACAGCAAAAAACAAAAATTAGTTTACTACAAAAAGACCAGCAACTTAACCAGGAAAAGTTATCGCTACAGCAGCAAAAATTAAAAAGCGAATCGTTGATGCGGTATATCCTTATTGCAACCACCCTTGGTTTTGCGTTGATTGGAATTTTTATTTTTCGCAATATCAACCTTAACCGCAAAAATGAAAAACAGCATCTTGAACATGAATTGGAATTGCAACAACTGGAAAGCAAAAAAAACATGATTCAATTTCAACAACAAGCTACCGAACTCGAAATGCAGGCCCTGCGTGCCCAAATGAACCCCCATTTTATTTTTAATTGCCTTAGTTCTATTAACCGTTTTATCCTGATCAATAAAACAGAGGAGGCTTCCGACTATCTCACTAAATTTTCCCGTTTGATACGGATGGCATTGCACAATTCTGAAAAGCCGCTGATAACACTGGAAAGTGAGCTGGAGGCACTTCGTCTTTATCTCGATTTGGAAAGATTAAGATTTAAAAATTCTTTTAATTACAGCATTACCTTTATCAATACCATAGATATCAATGCAGTGTATATTCCACCTATGCTGATACAGCCTTTTGCTGAAAATGCCATCTGGCATGGATTGATGCACAAAAAAGGTGTAGGCAACCTGGATATCCAATTGTGTGCAGAAGATAAAACCTTAACCTGTGTTATTATGGATAATGGCATTGGCAGAAATATGGCTTCGTCGTTAAACAGCCGCTCTGCAGAAAAAAATAAATCAATGGGTGTTAATATTACTGCAGGCAGGTTAGCACTTTTAAATAAATCAAAAAATGAAACAGCTGTTTTTAATATTGAAGATTTGATGGATGATGAAGGTAATGGCTGCGGAACCAAAGTATTACTCACCCTGCCATACAAAGAGCTTACAGAAGTTGTTGCTTAAAATAATTAACCTCATATTATGATCACTGCTACTATTGTTGATGACGAGCCCGATTGCTGCGAATCGATGGTAATGCTGCTGGAGCGCTATTGCCCCGAAGTAAAAGTGTTGGACATTTGTTACTCTGCCGAAACTGCTTTGCATTCCATTAAAGCACATGAACCCAAAATACTTTTTTTAGATATTGAAATGCCTTTTATGAATGGCTTTGAACTGCTGGAAAAATTAGGACAAATTAATTTTGAACTCATCTTTACCACCAGCTATGATCAGTATGCTATTAAAGCGATACGTTTTAGTGCGTTGGATTATTTATTAAAACCCATTGACCGGGAAGAACTCCAGAAAGCTGTTCAAAAAGCAGCCCAACGTAAGCAGCACCCACTTCCACAACAACTGGACATGCTGTTGCAAAAATTAAAAAATCCCTGCATACCAATTACTAAAATTGCCATACCAACCATGGAAGGTTTTCAATTACTGGCGGCTGAATTGATCATCAGTTGTGAATCGGACAGTAATTACACCTGCTTGTTTTTAAAAGATAAACGTAAAATAATCGCTTCCCGCAATTTAAAAGAGATGGAAGAAATTCTGGAGGATTATCCTTTTATCAGGGTGCATAATTCATATATGGTAAACATAAACGAAGTAGAAAAATACATTAAAGGCGAAGGCGGTTATTTAATTATGAGTGATGGTTCATCTGTCAATGTATCGAGAAGCAGGAAGGAATTACTGCTAAAAAAACTTTCTTTCAAATGATAATTACTTCAAAAAAATATTTTCAATTAGCAGCTTTTACGGGCACACGGAATTCTATTTCCCCACCTGCAAAAAGCCCTGCTTGTTGAAAACAAAAAATAAGAGGTAGCCGAAAAACTGCCGCATATTTTTTACACTACTTTTAAAAGAATTATATACTAACATCAAAATAAATTTACTTTTGATGCCTAAACAAAAAACAATTGTATGAAAAAATTAGTAGTGGCATTTTCCCTGGCATCTGTAGTTATGTTGATGGGTAATTGTAATAGTAGTAGTAGTTCAGGCGGCGATCCTAAAGCTACCTTATTGGCATTTTTTGATGCAATGGGTAAAAAAGACATGGAAAGTGTTCGGAAATTAACTACCTCCGAAAGTAAAGGAATGATAGATATGATGCAGATGGGAATGAGTATGGCAAAGGATAATACAGCCTCAGCAAATTATGATAAAACAAATATGGAAATTGGAGAAGCAGTAGTTAATGGAGATGAGGCAACCGTTATTGCAAAAGAAAAAACTTCCGGCGAATCGATAACTTTTACTTTAAAAAAACAAGAAGGTGCCTGGAAAGTAGCATTCGATATGGGGAGTATGATGCAAATGGCCACCGATAAAATGAAAGAGAAGGGGGTAAGTGCAGATAGTTTGAAGATGATGATGAATGAAATGAAAGATCTGAACTTGGATAGTTTGCAAAAAGTGTTAAAGGAAGGAATCAATGCCATGGACTCTGCAAAATAAGTTTTGCAATGCGTTCAGAAATAAAGTTTTCAAATTTTGATAAAAAGCATCCTGGTAAAAGGATGCTTTTTATTTTGCATTAAATAAAGATGTTTAACTTTAATTATGAATTTAAAAGTTGGCTTAATAATTTCCTGCATATTGTTGTTTGCAGGCTGTAGTAGTAAAAAAGAATTGCCCAATACCGATATTGAAGTGGCTAAGACTTTTGTAAAATACGTATTGGAAAATGATTTTAAAGAAGCAGCTACCTTGGTTGCAAAAGATGCTGCCAATGACGATTATTTAAAACAACTTGAAAAGAGTCAGCAGAAAAAATGGTCAAAAGAAGATGCGGAGCAATACAAAACTGCAGATGTTATCATCTACGAAGTAAGTAATGTTAGTGATACCATTTCCATAATAAATTACGCAAATAGTGTGAAGGTGCAGGAAAAGAATAAAGTAAAAGTTGTGAAGATAAATGGTCAATGGATGGTTGATTTAAAGTATACTTTTTCCGGAAATCTCTAACGAAACTTCTACATGATAAAGAACATTTTATTAATTGGTTTGGGAGGTGGAATTGGCAGCATGTGCAGGTATTGGGCCAGTCTGCTTCTTTTGAACAAATCATTTCCGGTAGCAACCTTGCTGATAAATATTTCCGGAAGTTTTATTATTGGCCTGGTAGCAGCTTATGCATTAAAAAACGAATGGTTTGCTGCCAACTGGAAACTTTTTCTTGCCACAGGCATATGCGGTGGATTTACTACATTCTCTGCATTTTCTCTGGAAAATCTGCAATTGTTGCAGCAAGGCAAATATTTGTGGGCATTGTTATATATTGCAGCAAGCATTGTACTGGGCTTAATAGCTACTTTTTTCGGATATAAATTAATGTTCTTAAATTAATCATACAATAAACTACAACAATCATGTACGTATTGCATCCCTGGCATGGCGCCCATTATGGTGACAAAGCACCTGAAAAAGTAAATGCACTTATTGAAATATCTCAAGGATCCCGTGCTAAATATGAAATAGATAAAGCCACCGGATTATTAATTTTAGACCGGGTTATTTATTCATCTTTTCACTACCCGGTAAATTATGGGTTTATACCGCAAACATTGGGAGAAGATAGTGATCCATTGGATATACTGGTTATCTGCAGTGAAAGTATACAGCCTTTGTGCCTGGTTGAAGCCACTGTTATTGGTAATATGCAAATGATTGATAATGGGGAAAAAGACGATAAAATTATTGCTGTGGCTACCCAGGATCCAACCGTAAATCATTTTACTAACGTAAATGAGTTGCCCAAACATTTTGTAGCAGTACTAAAAAATTATTTTGAAAACTACAAAGTGCTCGAAAATAAGCTGGTGGAAATTGATGAGTTCCAGGATAAGGAGGCAGCTTACCACATCATTAATAAGGCCATTGATTTTTATACCACTAGTTATCCAAAAAAATAACAGCATTTTAAATGTATGAAAATGGATATCCAGACAATATTGATTGTAATACTGATAGGCATTGCAGCCGGAATGCTTGGCGGGCTTGTGGGTGTGGGTGGCGGCATCATCATAGTTCCTTCACTGATATTTTTTCTGGGATTTTCCCAACATTCGGCACAGGGTACTTCTCTGGGTTTAATTTTATTACCAGTGGGTATATTGGGGGTATTGCAATATTATAAACAAGGGCATGTGGATATTAAAGTAGCCTGCATATTGGCCGTTGGTTTTTTGGCAGGTAATTATTTTGGCAGCAAGGTGGCACTTAGCCTTTCTGAGCAGACAGTAAAAAAAGCATTTGCTGTTTTTATGATTATCGTTGCAGTTAAGATGTTGTTTTTTGATAAAAAAGTAGCAGAAAAGCATGTGGTAACAAATCTTGAAAAAAAAATTAGTTAAAGCTTATAACCTTACAAACTCAGGGCATTGTATTACAGTGTACTGAGTTTTAATTTTAACCCTTATTACCGGTTTGTTATTGAGTTGTTCTTCTAAACATCTAAACATCTAAACATCTAAACATCTAAACATCTAAACATCTAAACTCTCTAAACCCTCTAAATATAATTTAGCCATTTACTATAGCAAGACTCAATTACTAAAAAATCCATAAGTCCCCTAATTCTTCCATCTTCTTTATTCCTTCAACTACTTTTCCTTATTTAACAAGTCCTGGTTGCTGTCAATCTGTCGCAAGTAAAGCTTAAATACCTATTTTTGCAGTCAATTTTTATAATGGAACTGTTACAAACGCTCAATACCAAACAACACGATGAACTAAGGCAGGGTGAGGCGTTTTCGCCAGACACTGAATTGGATACGCCCTTTAAAAAACACTTTTATATTGAAAGTTATGGCTGTGCTATGAACTTTGCAGATAGTGAAGTGGTGGCAGCAATTTTGCAAAGCAATGGTTTTGGCGCTACCAAAATTCTGGAAGAGGCAGACCTTGTTTTGGTCAATACCTGCTCCATCAGGGAGAAGGCGGAAACTACCGTCCGCAAAAGATTAACGGAATTCCGTAAGTTAAAAAAATCTAACCCGGCAATGCTTGTAGGTGTATTGGGCTGTATGGCTGAACGACTAAAAGAAAAATTTTTGCAGGAAGAAAAACTGGTTGATTTAGTCGTTGGCCCGGATGCATACCGTACTTTACCCGGCCTGATACAGGAAGCAGCAACAGGACAAAAAGCAGTAAACGTATTGCTTAGCAGGGAAGAAACCTACGCAGATATTGCACCTGTAAGACTCAACAGCAATGGCGTAAATGCTTTTGTAAGTATTATGAGAGGCTGTAATAATATGTGTTCGTTTTGTGTGGTTCCTTTCACAAGAGGCAGAGAGCGCAGCAGGGATGCCGACAGCATAATTGAGGAGTGTACCGATTTATTCAACAAAGGCTACAAGGAGGTTACCTTACTTGGGCAAAACGTAGATAGTTATTATTGGATAATTCCCACGCCCCCGCAGGGAGAGAAGTTGGAATCGATTAATTCACAAAAAGAGCTTTCAGAAATGGGAGGTTCTAAAGCCCCTCTTTTGAAGGGGTTTGGAAAGGCAGTAACCTTTGCGATGCTACTTGAAAAAGTAGCTTTAATAAATCCACTCTTACGGGTGCGGTTTTCAACTTCTCATCCCAAAGACATTACGGATGAGGTAATTTTTACCATTGCCAAATATGATAATATCTGTAATTATATTCACCTGCCGGTACAGAGCGGCAGCAGCAGGGTATTGCAAATGATGAACCGGACTTATACCAGGGAATGGTACATAGCCAGGGTAAACAGGATACGGGAAATAATACCCAACTGTGGTTTATCTACCGATATGATTACCGGTTTTTGTACAGAAACTGAAGAAGATCACCAGCAATCACTGAGCCTGATGGAATATTGTAAATACGATTTAGCCTATATGTACTTTTACAGCGAAAGGCCCGGAACCCTTGCTGCCAGGAGGTTTAAAGATGATGTGCCGGAAGAGGTGAAGAAGAGAAGATTACAGGAGATGATTGACTTGTATAGGGGGCATTCGTTGGCAAGCATGCAAAAAGATGTAGGTAAAACTTTCAACGTATTAATAGAAGGTGCGTCCAAAAAAAATACAGAGCAGTTATATGGAAGAACCGATCAGAACAAAGTGGTCGTTTTTGCCAGGGGCACCCATAAAAAAGGTGACTACGTACATATTAAAGTGACTTCATGTACGGCAGGAACTTTATTGGGTGCGGTTGAATAAACACTTCATCAAAAAGATGAACACAAATCAGTTTTAAACAAAAAATGGAAGTTGGATTTTTTGATTCATTAAACATAAAGCTTTCAATATCTATATAAAAAAATAGCCCTGTTTTAAGCAGGAAATTGTATACTTTTTAGCGCATTAACAATGGATTTACAATCAATCAAAAACAGATTCGCCATCATTGGTAATTCAACAGCACTTAACCATGCACTGAATGTAGCAACGCAGGTTGCCAACACCGATTTGAGTGTATTAATAAATGGAGAAAGCGGCGTTGGAAAAGAGGTTTTCTCACAAATAATTCATGCGCTCAGTGCCCGAAAGCATAACCCGTTTATTGCCGTTAACTGTGGCGCTATTCCGGAAGGCACCATCGACTCTGAATTATTTGGTCATGAGAAGGGATCTTTTACAGGAGCTTTTGATAGCCGTAAAGGATATTTTGAAACTGTTAGCGGCGGTACCATTTTCCTGGATGAAATTGGTGAGTTACCCCTTGGTACGCAAGCCCGTTTATTAAGGGTGCTGGAAACTGGCGAATACATTAGGGTAGGTAGCAGTAAAGTTCAAAAAACAGATGTTAGGGTAATAGCAGCAACAAACAGGGAGCTACTGGAATTTGCCCAGTCCGGCAGGTTTAGAGAAGATTTATATTACCGTTTAAATACTGTCCCCATCAGGGTTCCGGCGCTACGGGATAGAAAGGAAGACATACCACTGTTGTTTAGGAAATTCGCTGCCGACTTTGCAGATAAATACAAAACAACCCCGGTGCAACTTGATGATGATGCCAAAAAATTATTGATGGATTACACCTGGCCCGGCAATGTAAGGGAGTTAAAAAACATTGCAGAACAAATGTCTGTTTTATCTACCAATAAATTAATTAAGGCGGGCGAACTTCAACAGTTTTTGCCGGAAAATAATTTTAACAGGCTTCCTGTTTTGGTAGGTGGAAAAGGTGCCGTAACGCACCAGGAATTCGCCAACGAAAGGGAGATATTGTATAAGCTTTTTTTCGACATGAAAAAGGATGTTACCGAATTGAAAAAAATGTTTTATGATTTGTTACAAAACCCTTCAATGTCGCACCGTATACCGGTTTACAATAACCTGGAAAATATGATGCCGGAGTATAAAAATAAGCCTTCAGGTTCCGGCCCAAATTTCGGGCAATCCAATCAGCCGGTTTATATCAACCAAAATGGTGAAGATATTCAACATATGGAAGCAGTGGAAGAATCGCTGAGTATTATGGATAAAGAAAAAGAGCTTATCATAAAGGCATTAAAAAAACACCGGGGTAAACGCAAAGATGCTTCTGCAGATTTGGGTATAAGTGAAAGAACATTGTACAGGAAATTAAAGGAGTATGATATTGAGGAATAATGGCTGCTGTGCAAATAAGGCGATGGAAAACTGAAATGCGAATTTTAAAAACAATGAAAAAAGAAACTTTGGGCAAATGATAATATTTTCCAGTAACATGTTTGGAGGCGGTAAAAAAGCAGTTCGCTTTATTGGTGGTATACTGCTGCTGTTTATTTTTTCTTTTGCCACCTGCAAATACTCTTTAAAAGATACTTCTCCCATTCCTGAAGAAATAAAAACATTCCGGGTTAATTACCTGGAGAATAAAGCCCGGTATATAAATCCACAGCTTAGTCCACAGCTTACCGAAAGGCTTAAGCAGAAAATTATTGGTAATACCAGGCTTCGGCAGACAAACGATGACAATGGTCATTATGACATTAGTGGGTATATTTCTGATTATACGGTAACAACCACCGGTATTTCGGGCAATACGCCCAGCAACAACCGTTTATCGGTTTCGTTTCACCTGATTTTTAAAAACAACCTTGATGAGAAAAAGAATTTTGAAACGGATGTATCCAACACCTTTGATTTTAGTGCCAACAAATCACTTTCTGAAGCTGAAAGCGGATTGAATGAGGATATTATAAAAAATATTGTTGATGCCATCTTCAATAAAATATTTTCCAACTGGTAAATACTTAATTTGTTATTGGAAATTGAGTGCTGTGTTAAGAACAAAATGACTTATCGATTTGTAACCCGATAGCTATCGGGCCATTGACCATTCACATTCCACATTTAACTTAGCACTTGTTTATAGGCTTAAAGCAGTATGGTTTATTTTTTAGTTTAGATTTATTTTATGGATAATTATAACCAACTTTTTCATTCCATCTTTAAAAGAGAAATGGGTGCGCCAGATACCGTTAACATGTTGGAGGAAACTACAGCATCTTACCCCTATTTTACGCCAGCTCAATTTTTCTTATTATATCTTACCAATAAAGATTCTCCTGCTTATGCAGCGCAGGCAAAAAAAACAGGAGTACTCTTTAACAATAATTATTGGCTAAATTATTTGTTGTTGTCTGAAGCTGGCAATACAGAAGTACCTGCTTCGCATGATTTTTCGGATAGTTTGGAAACAATCGCTGGTGTTCAATACCATACTGATGAGTCTGGTGAAAATATTGAACATGTTGCTACTGAAATTATACCGGAGGCTGCTGCTGTATTGCCTGAGTGGCCGGTTATTGATGAAGAGATAATAATAGTTTCCGAACCTGCTGTTGAGCAGCTGTTTGAAGCTGATGAAATACCAGCAGCCATTAAAAGCGTTGATGATACGGAACAAATAGAAGCATTGTTACCTGTAGAAACACTGCCAAATGCCGACATTATTCCAGTTGAAGAATCAACCCTGAGTGAAGTTGTTGCGCCAGAAGTACAACCGGCAGATGAACTGGTTGAAAATTTTGATGCATCAGTAAACGAAACGGATGCCGCTACAAGTAAAGCATCACCCCAAGAGGAGGTTTCAATGGCTGAGGAGCAACAACTGCCGGAAGAAAATATAATTTTATCAAATGAACCAACGGCAATAAACAGTATAGAAAACGAAGCGCCATTGCAGCCCATTCCTTTCAATTTAAGTAAAGAGCAGGTTACAGAAGACACGATTACATTTGAGCCGCTGCATACTTCAGATTATTTTGCCAGCGTAGGGATTAAACTTTCAGAAGAGGCTAAGCCGGTTGACAGGCTTGGGCAACAAATGAAAAGTTTTACCGAATGGTTAAAAACCATGAAGAAAATACATGCGGAACAATTTGCCGAAACCGGTACAGCGCCTCAATCTGCGGCACAAAAAAATGAGCAGCATATTCAGCAACTGGCAGAAGCATCCAATAAAGAAGGCGAAATAGTAACAGAAGCAATGGCCGATGTGTTGGTACAGCAGGGGAGGGTGGGCAAGGCCATTGCGGTACTTGAAAAATTAAGTTTGCTCAATCCCGGTAAAATCACTTACTTTGCCGCCAAAATTAATCAATTAAAAGAGCAGTAATATGTTAGTGTTATTTGGAATTTTAGTAATCCTGTCCTCGTTAATATTGGGTTTAATCGTATTGGTGCAAAACCCTAAAGGTGGTGGTTTATCAGGGACATTTGGTGGTGTTGGCAACCAGTTAATGGGTGTAAAACAAACAACAGATGTACTGGAAAAAGGAACCTGGATATTTGCTGCTGTTGTGGGCATATTATGTATTATGTCTCCGTTGTTTATTCCAAAAAGTGAAGGTACCTCTTCAAAGAATGATGAGTTGATTAACAAGGCTCCTGCATCTGTTCCGTCTCAAAATACAGTTCCTTTACCCGGATCTGTTAAATAATACAAGAAATTTGGTATAGATAAATTTATCACCTCGTCAATTTTTTGGCGGGGTTTTTTATTTTAATTTGTATATAATGTTGTAAAAAAATAATATTAATTCGCTTGAAAAGGATATTCACTATTTCGTTCCTGGTTATTTTGTTCACTGCTGCATTGGTGGCGTGGTGGACATTTGGACCAAGTACCAGCTTTACAGAATCTAAAAAAAGCCTCTATATAAAGACTGGCAGTAGTTTTTCAAGCGTAGAGCGTAATTTGGATAAGGCTGGTTTTGTAAAACATAACCGCACGTTTAAAATTGTTGCAAAGCTTTTCAAATACGATGAAAATATTAAGGCGGGAAGATTTGTGTTTGAAAAAAATGCCAGCATATACACTATTTTAAAAACACTCCGATCCGGAAGACAAACACCGGTGAACCTTGTAATTACAAAATTGAGGACAAAAGAAGACCTGGCAGAAAAAATATCGAATAACTTTGACTGTGATTCTACTGCTGTAATTTCCTATTTAAACAGCAACGATTCATTGGCAACTTATAACCTTGATAGTAATACTGTAATGACAGCTATTATTCCTAATACTTACAGCATACTTTGGAATACCTCTTTCTCAAAAATATTCAAAAAGCTATTCAATGAACAGCAGAAATTCTGGAATGAAGAACGTCTAAAAAAAGCAGCAGCCCTTCATCTTACCAACACCCAGGTATATACCCTTGCAAGTATTGTAGAGGAGGAAACCAATATGGAAGATGATAAAGGCAAGATAGCCAGTGTTTACATTAACCGTATAGAAAAAGGAATGCGGCTTGGTGCAGACCCAACAGTAAAATTTGCTATGAAAAATTTTGCTTTA
>Ga0163147_10007193_pt1 | contig 12738 bp, 8 predicted proteins | sample OliLakLV19MP6G1_FD_148597 | JGI IMG/M metagenome (GOLD analysis project Ga0163147, IMG submission 148597) | Freshwater microbial mat bacterial communities from Lake Vanda, McMurdo Dry Valleys, Antarctica- Oligotrophic Lake LV.19.MP6.G1 | ecosystem: Environmental > Aquatic > Freshwater > Lake >...
GGAGAGGGGCCGGGGTGAGGTTACGCCCCAAGGCCGATCCCCAATCCCCAGGCCCATGCTACCCTTGTGCCTCCACACAATCACGTAAGCAAAAGGGTGGCAAATGCGGCTCTACTATGAGGTTGCGCTACGGGCCTTTCGGCGGGCCACCACCTACCGAATCTCGTTCCTGAGCGGCCTACTGACCAATGCATTCTTCGGAGCCATACTTTCTTCGATCTATATGGCCGCCTATCAGGGGCGCGAACGTATGGCTGGCTATGATGCCGGTGATGCGATCAGCTATCTGTGGGCCGCACAGGCACTCATTTCTGTTGGCAGTGCCTGGGTAACAGGTGATCTCTCACGGGCTATTCGCAGCGGTGATGTTGCTGTTGATCTGATGCGACCCTGGAATTTCTATGCCTACTGGCTCAGCCAGCAACTTGGTGATCGGCTGTTTAATCTGCTGATGCGCGGCAGTTTGACCTACCTGATCGGGATTTTGTACTTCGGGGCACGATTGCCAGCACTCGCAGCTCTGCCAGCGATCACGATCTCGGTCATCTTTGCCGTACTGATCTCAGCAGCATATGGCTTCCTGCTGAATGCCAGTGCCTTTTGGTTGCTCGATGATAGCGGCATACTGACAGTCGGCAGCATTGTGACCATGTTCTTCTCTGGCTTTCTGATCCCACTGGCCTTCTTCCCACCCTGGCTGGCCAGTATTGCTAGTTTCTTACCATTTCAGGCTGTGGCCGGGCTGCCAATTGAAATCTTTCTTGGCAAACTCCAGGGCGTTCATCTCGCCCAGGCATTGGCGCTACAAGCATGTTGGGCAATTATTCTAACCAGCATGGCGCTTGTACAAATGCGGGCAGCCATGCGGAAAATCGTCATCCAGGGTGGATAGTATATTGCAGATGAGCAATTGTTGATTATTGATTATCCATCGGCAATCAAACAATCGGCAATCAAGGAATAGAAGAATGACTAGCCTCTACTTCCGCTTGATTGGTGCCCGTATCCGCTCCCAGATGCAGTACAAACTCTCCTTCTGGCTGGATATGGCCGGATTTGGGCTGCTCACCTGGATCGAGTTTGCGGTCACATTCGTGTTGCTCTCGCGCTTTCAATCAATTGGTGGCTGGGGTATTGCAGAGGTTGCGCTGCTGTATGGGCTTAGTTCAATCGCCTATAGCATTGCAGAAATGGCCGGGCGTGGCTTTGATCGCTGTGACACTCTGATTCAAACGGGTAACTTTGATGTGGTGCTGACGCGCCCACTTGGGAGTTTCTTCCAGGTGCTGTGTTCGGATTTCCAATTGCGGCGGCTCGGGCGAACATTCCAGGGAGCAGCAGTGCTTATCTATGCGCTCACATCGCTACATATCGTCTGGACACCCGAACGGCTGTTGGTCATTCCCGTCACAATCGCCTCGGGAGCCGTGATCTTCATCGCCATCCTCATGATTGGCGCAGCCATGTGTTTCTGGACGGTCAAGACTCCAGAGATCATCAATATTTTCACTGCCGGTGGTCAACAGATGACATGCTATCCTCAGAGTATCTTCAACCAATGGATCAGGGGCGTGTTCTTATTTGTGGTGCCGGTCGCATTTGCGAGTTACCCAGCCGGCCTGCTCATCCTGGGGCGCAGCGATCCCAATGGGCTACCGGCAGCAGCGGCATGGGCCGCCCCGCTCGCCGCCACCCTGTTCTTCCTCGCTGCATTGGGATTCTGGCGGGTTGGTGTCAGCAAATATACATCAACTGGATCGTAGAGCTTCCGTAATCGCTGCCAATGCATGCCGTGCAGGAACCTCCGGTAATGCCATAAGATGCTCCATAGCTTGTTCAGCATAGCGATACCCTTCGGCCATTGCTAGCCTATCCCCGCCCAAACGCCGCACTTCGGATACGATTGTGTGTGCATCCTGCTCCAAGAACGCAATACCCTGCGACGGATTCGCTTCTGCTGCGTAGATCAATGGCAGGGTGATACTGCCGCTATGCAGCGCTACTGAATCATCTGCTTGGAAGGCCAGAACATCATCGTTAATTCGTAATGCAAGGCCAAGGGCATACCCAAAGCGGCCCAATGCGTCGATCTGCTCACTGGTGAGTTCGCCGCACACAGCACCAGCCTTGCAGGCAGATTCAACCAGAACAGCGGAGCTGTGCCCGATACCATCGAAGTACTGCTGACGTGCAATAATTGGATCGAGCGTTCGTGTTGGAAGGAGTGCTGCTTCACAAAAGGCCATCACGCTGCGTGAGTAATACCCAATAATCCGCGCATCTGGCGCAAGTGCCATCTCGGAGGCTGCGAGTGCAAACAGGTAATCGCCAACCATGAGAGCGACATTGCCATACATTCCTGGCCAATCCGAAACAGCATCGTGTCGCCGGGCTAATGGATCAACCAAGCTATCGTGCATTCGTGAAGCGGCCTGGATAAGTTCGACTGCCGTTGCCGCATGGATCGTTCGATCAAGCTGGTAATTGCCGATCTGTGCAGAGAGCAGAACCAATGCTGCACGAAGACGTGGGCCACTCGTCTGTGCATAGGGTGCCGCAATCTGCTCGACCATTGGCCGCCGGTGCAGGCGTTCGGCAATTGCACGCTCAACTTCGGCAAGATCAGGGCCAAGTATTGATGGGATGGGAAGTGTAGCCATGATCGTCACTTTCTGTCGTTGTTCAAACGAACTCCATGATCATCCATGATTGTTCGTTGCAACTCATTTTATAGGTTTGCGTCTATTGTACAATACCAGTATGTAATCATACGAGGCATGGCATTTAGCATTCAGCGTTCATCCGGGAATAAGGGAGCCAGACCAATGCGACGAATATCAGCCCCTCTATTATTTTTGTTCCTGCTACCGATTCTGGCTGCTTGTACCGATAGCAACGGGAATGGCAGCAATGGCACGCCCCAACCACCATCAAATGCGCTCAAGATCACCATTGCCTACAGCCCAGAAAAAGAAACCTGGCTGAAGGAACGTATCACTGTCTTCAATAATTCGCGCACAAAAATTGGCGATCAGGTCGCCTTTGTTGAAGGGGTGAACAAATCTAGCGGTGCTGCCCGCACCGAAATCAAGAATGGCAGCCTCAAGCCAACCGTCTGGTCGCCATCGGCCTCCACATGGCTGGAAGTGCTCAAATACGAAACGGGCAATCAGAATATTGCTGTTTCGAATCAGTCGCTGGTGCTCACACCAGTTGTGATCTCGATGTGGAAACCAATGGCCGAGGCACTCGGTTGGCCAAACAAGGCGATTGGTTGGTCCGACATGTTGGCGCTGATCAATGATCCAAAGGGCTGGGGTAGCTATGGGCACCCCGAATGGGGCCGCTTCACCTGGGGCCATACCGACCCCGAAATCAGTACGTCGGCGCTCTCCACTCTTCTGGCCGAATTCTATGCCGCTGTCGGCAAACAACGTGACCTCACCACTGCCGATATTCAGAATCCCAAGAGCCAGCAATTTATCCGTGATCTTGGCAAGGGTATCAAGCACTATGGCTATAATACCCTGGTGTTCAGCGATAACATGCAGAAGTTTGGCATGAGCTATATCTCGGCCTTCCCAATGGAAGAAATTACGCTGATCGATTTCAATAAGAATAAGAACCCATCAACACCTCTCGTCGCAATCTACCCGCGCGAAGGAACCTTCTGGCACGATAATCCATTTATTGTTATGTCGAGCGCATCGCCAGAGGAGCGCAAGGCAGCCGAGGCATTCTATAATTTCCTGTTCACACCCGAAAGCCAGCAACTCGCCATGAGCTATGGCTTTCGGCCAGCGAATGTGAATGTGCCACTCGCCGATCCAATCAGCCCAGCCTTTGGTGTACAACCACAGGGTGTACAGAGCGTCCTACCGATTCCACCAGCCGAGGTAATTGTCACTGCGAAAAGTGTTTGGGCACAGAACCGCAAGCGTGCCGATATTCTGTTGGTTGTCGATATTTCTGGCTCCATGAACGATGATAATAAGATCGAGCAGGCCAAGGCCGGTTTAGAGACTTTTCTTGCACGAATTCTGCCCGAAGATCGGGTTGGCCTTGTCGTCTTCTCATCAAGTGCGACGCTGCTTGTACCACCAACATTGCTTAGTGAGAACCGCATCAGACTCGGCGACGCTATTCAGGGCCTACAGGCCGAAGGCAAAACTGCTGTCTTTGATGGCCTGATCGCCGGTAAACAAGCGCTGGAAGATCTCCCTGCTATCGGTGATGAACGGATCAAAGCGATTGTGCTGCTCAGTGATGGGCAGGACAATTCCAGCACTGTGACAATCGATCAACTCAAGCAGGATTTCCAGGAATCCAACATTAGTATCTTCCCGGTGGCCTATGGTGCCGATGCGGATACCGTTGCACTCCAGCAGATCGTCGATTTCTCGCGGACTATTCTGGTCAAGGGCAGTTCCGGCGATATTGGCCAGATCTTCGATAATCTCAGTCGCTATTTCTAGAGCATTCAGATAATAAGGGAGCTATGCGCCCGCATGAAAAACATCACCCGCCTGATCGGATTTGGTTATCTGGCGATTGCCCTGGTTGCGGTAATCGCCAGCGTCACGTTCGGGCCGATTGGCTATGTACCCGTTCCAATCGCAATCGGCCCTGCTGCCGAACCTGTGATCGTGAATATATGGTATGGGACCGAAAAAAAGGAATGGCTGGAAGATGCGGTAAAGCGTTTTGAAGCCACCAACCCACGCGAGGGCCGTCGACCGATCCAGGTCGAATTACGCGGAATCGGTTCCCGTGCTATTCCCCTGCGTACGGCACAGGAGCAATGGGGCGAGGATGGCCAACCAACCGTAATTAGCCCCGCCAGCAGTATGTGGGTCGAACTCCTCCGCACCGAATGGGCCGCCCGCCACCCCAATCAACCAAACATCATTGCCGCTGGCGATGCCGCTCCCCAACCACTCGCATTAACGCCACTTGTGATTGTGGCATGGGAACAACGCGCCAGGGTGTTGTGGGGCGACGACACGAGCACATTCTGGGATACACTCCATCGTGCGCTAGCAAACCCAAAAGGTTGGGTTGGTGTCGCTGAACAACGTGGCTTTGCGGTTGGCTCGCCTGAATATACCCAGGCGCAACAATGGGGCTTCGTCAAATTTGGCCACACCTCACCGCTGACATCGAATAGCGGCGCTCAGACGCTCATGCTACTGGCCTATGCCTATCATAATAAGAGCAGCGGCCTCACGTCGGCGGATATCACCGATCCGGCCTTCCAGAAGTGGCTGCTCGAAGTCGAAACAGCCGTTCTCGAGTTTGGCGATAGTACCGGCACATTCATGACTAACATGGTTCAGTTTGGCCCAAGCAAATACGATGTCGTTGCAGTGTATGAGAATGTCGCGATCGAGAATATTCAGGCAGCACAAGGGCGTTGGGGCCAGGATATCAAGATCTATTATCCACCCGCGACAATGTTTAGCGATCATCCGTATGCGGTACTTGATGCCCCCTGGACAACGCCAGAGCAACGGGCTGCGGCAGTCCAATTTCGCAATTTCCTACTTTCGCGCCCGATCCAGGAACTAGCACTCCAATCCTATGGATTTCGGCCAGCTGATCCAAATGTGCCGCTGCTAACGAACGATGCCAATAACCCGTTCAATAAATATAAAACGTATGGCGTGAAGGTCGATATCGCCCAACAGGTTCAGACGCCAACCGGTGATGTTGTTAGCACGCTACTGGATCTCTGGCGCCGCCAGATTAATCGGTGACGGTTTCTCCCGCCATCATGGAGAGTAATAATGCGTAAACGCCCAAAATTCGTCATACTCCTGGCCTTCCTGGCTGCGATGCTTAACGCATGCGGTAGCCAGATTCCTGGCATTTCTGGTACACCAGGCGGACCACCCGCTGGTGCAATTGAAGTCACGGTTGCCTATGGCAGCGAAAAACAAATCTGGATGGAAGCTGTCACCAAGGATTTTAACAGCCAGAATAAGAAGACAGCCAGCGGCAAACCAATTTTTGTGACAGCCACACCAATGGGTTCGAACGACTCACTCAATCAGATTCTCAGTGGCACGATCAAACCAACCGTTTGGAGCCCTGCAAGCGCAATCCTGGTTCCCGTCGCTAATCAGCGTTGGGCGGCACAGAATAATGGTGCCAAGTTGATCGGCACTGATCCGCCACGCCTGCTGCTCAGCCCAGTTGTGATTGCCATGTGGGAACCGATGGCCCGCGCACTCGGCTGGCCCGATAAACAACTTGGCTGGACCGATATTGGCGAACTGGCCAAGAGTGGCAAGACCTGGGCCGATTATGGGCGCCCGGAGTGGGGAGCTTTCCAGTTTGGCCATACCCACCCGGATTACTCAAATAGTGGCATCACCAGCATTATTGCGACGGTCTATGCCGCTACCAATAAGACCCGTGGGCTAACGGTTGCTGATGTCAATAAGCCTGAAACTGCCGCATTCCTTGGTGCTGTGGAAAGCGGTGTTATTCATTATGGCGAGAGCACCGGTTTCTTTGCCGATCAAATGTTCAATCGCGGCCCTGGTTACCTCTCGGCTGCTGTACTCTACGAAAATCTGGTGATCCAATCCCACGACAAGACCCTCTATCCAAATCTTGGAACACCAGTCGTCGCTATCTACCCACGTGAAGGCACCTTCTGGAGCGATCATCCGTATGCCATTCTGGATGCACCCTGGGTGAGTGCCGATCAACATGCAGGGGCCGAGGCGTTCCGTGATTTCCTGCTGGCAAAACCACAACAGGAACTTGCGCTTAAGAATGGGTTTCGCCCAGCCGACCCATCTGTTCCAATCGCTGCACCAATCGATGCTACAAATGGTGTCGATCCACTCCAACCAAAAACACTCCTGGAAGTACCGAGTGCCGATGTGATTGATGCCATCGGCAAAATCTGGGTTCAAAACAAAAAGCGCGTTGATGTGCAAGTCGTTCTTGATGTTTCGGGTAGCATGGAGGACGAAGGCCGCCTGGAACAGGCCAAGGCTGCGCTTCGCGATTTTGTGAACCAACTCGCCGAGGATGATCAGCTTGGACTAACCATCTTCAGTGATAGAGCCAGCGAACTCAGCCCCATGTCGCCGGTTGGGCCGAAACGAGCAGAACTCCTAGATCGTATTAGCGGATTAGTGCCACAGGGTGGAACACGGCTGCTCGATACAGTGAAGGAAGCATATCAGAAGCTGAACGCAATAGATGCAAGCCAACATATTCGCGCTATTGTGATGCTAACTGATGGCCTCGATAACAAGAGTACATCAAGCCCTTCGGAAATCTCAGCACTACTCCAAAAGAACACTGAGGGCCGGAGTATTAAGGTCTTCACGATTGCATTTGGCGGCGATGCAGATGTGAATCTGCTCAAGGATATCGCCACCGCTTCGGGCGCGAAGAGTTATGTCGCCAAGCCAAACGAACCAGGAAGCATCACACAGGTCTATCGGAATATTGCGACGTTCTTCTAACAGAGCGATTACGTACACATCTGTTCAGGCGTATACTAACGACTGAGCAAGCGCCACAGTGTTCAATGTTCATTTGTTCTTGCAATGCCTGTCTCGCTATAATAAGGCACAAATCATGAACCCAAACCCTGCCTATGGACGTGCAGCACTCCAGCCGCTTGCACTGATCGTTCTTGTCGTTGCTCTAGTATGTGGAACCATCATCGCGATCTGGCTGTTACCACTTGGCCTACTCGCCTATGCCGCCATGGTCTATATTGGTGCTCGCGATCCAGCACTCAAGTTTCAGGTTGCACCAACGCCACGGGTTGTGCGCCCCAAGCTGACCAGCCCGACATTCAAGGCGCAGCTTGATTCGATTGAACGCACTCAACAGGAAATTGGACGCAGCGCATCACAGACGAATGCAGCACTCATGCGTTTGCTCAGCCCAATCAGCGATCAGGCTCGTGAGCTTGTACAAGAATCATATGGCCTCTCCGATAAAGGCCAGACGATTGAGCGCTATCTGGCCACAATAGATCGGAATGCAATCCAGCGCGAAATCAAATCCCTCGACACGCAGATCGCCACAACGCAGGATCAATACACCCGCGAGCAACTCCAGGAAACCCGCCGCCAGCGCGAGGAGAAACTGAATAATGTTCGCGATCTGGAAACCTATATTGGCCGTATCAATGCCCAACTGCAGAATATCGGCGCAACCCTCGATAATGTCCTGGCCGACACTGTGCGCCTGCGGACTGCCGATGCCGCCAGCGCCGATGCGACCTCGAACCAGGTTGCCCAGCGCCTAACCGACCTGAAATCCGACATGGATGCCTTCCAGCGTATTCTCGATACCGCCCTAAGCCAGACAACGCAGCCGTAGCACTACCCTCATCCCCGACGTAGGAGAGGGGTTGGGGTGAGGGGTTAGAAGCGCTGGCCCGCTAAACCAATAGTACTTTTCCTTTTAATTAATAGAGGTTTTTTCGCATGACACTCACGCTCCCGCTGCCCGATATTGCCGCCCAGTTTCAGGTTCGCCGTGATATTGTGTTCCTCAACCATGGCAGCTATGGTGCCTGCCCACGCCCTGTCTTCGAGGCCTACCAGAACTGGCAGCGCGAACTCGAATATCAGCCAGTCGAATTTCTTGGCCGCCGCGTCCCTGGCCTGCTGGCCGATGCCCGCGCTGCACTCGCTGGCTATCTGGGAACACGCGCCGATGATATCGTGTTCGTACCCAATGCGACATATGGCATCAATGCGGTTGCCCGCTCGCTCGAACTCCAACCAGGCGACGAAGTGCTGACCACCGATCACGAGTATGGCGCGGTGGATCGAACCTGGCGCTTTATCTGTGGCCAGCAGGGCGCTGCCTATATCAACCAGCCGGTTGCGCTGCCACTGCACGATCCCGCCGAGGTCGTGGAGCAACTATGGGCAGGCGTGACTCCACGTACAAAAGTGATTTCGATCAGCCACATCACCTCACCGACTGCCCTGATCTTTCCGGTTACCGAAATCTGCCGCCGCGCCCGTGAAGCAGGTATTCTGACGGTGGTTGATGGAGCGCATGCACCAGGCCAGATCAATCTCGATCTCGACGCAATCGGGGCCGATTTCTATACAGGGAATTGCCACAAATGGCTTTGTTCACCAAAAGGTGCGGCATTCCTGTATGCCCGCCCAGAAGTAAAGAATCTGCTCAAGCCACTGGTTGTTTCCTGGGGGTATGAGAGCCGTACACCAAGTGGATCGAATTTTCAGGATTATTTTGGCTGGACCGGTACGGCTGATCCATCGGCCTATCTGAGTGTTCCGGCAGCAATCGCCTTCCTGAATGAATATAACTGGCCAGAGGTGCGTCTCGCATGTCATCGTCTGCTGTTAGATGCCTCCCGCCGCATGAGTGAACTCACCGAGGTAGAGCCAATCGTTCCGGACACAACCGCTTGGTGGATGCAACTACGAGCGCTGCCACTCCCACAATGTAATGCCGCAGAGACACAGCACCGCCTGTACGATGAATACCAGGTCGAGGTGCCGATTGTGGAATGGAATGGTCGCCAGTTTGTGCGGGTATCTATTCAGGCATATACCAAGCCGAGCGATATTGATCGGCTGGTTGAGGCGATTGCCGCGATTGTTATGGATCGGTAGGGCGGTTTGTGTGCGCCCGGTTGTGCACCCACATCGAACATACGGCGTAATCATCAATCCGGTAGGGGCGAACCTCGTGTTCGCCCGGTTGGGCATCACCATGCGTTCCATGTGGGCAGACACATCAGTCTGCCCCTACACAATGACCGACGTGGACATCGGCCACCATCGCGTACGGGCGAACCTCGTGTGCGCCCGGTTGGGCATACCATGCGTTCCATGTGGGCAGACACATCGGTCTGCCCCTACACAATGACCGACGTGGACATCGGCCACCATCGCGTACGGGCGTATTGCGGGTGTGACGGATTCTTCTGCATGCGCTGGTGCAACGACCAATCATGGCCGGAGGGGCGGTTCGTGAACCGCCCTCCATGACCGGCAATGGCGCCCATGGTGGGCGGTTCGCGAACCGCCCCGACCCCATCGCCATGCCAACGCTGCCTAAATGCAGAACATTCCGTTACACCCGCGTATTGCAACCCCCTTGACACACCATACCTGTGTGTGCGATCCTCATGCCTCACACTGCCTGTTGCACGAGCCGAGGGATCGCAATGACCGATATCGCCGCTGCTGCCGCTGCCTTCGTTGCCAAATGGCAGCAGAATGCCCAAAAAGAGAGTGCCGCCGCCAAGGAGCACTTTATTGATCTATGCCACCTGCTTGGCCTCGCTACTCCCAATGATCCCGGTTCTGGCCCAGAAACCTATTGCTTCGAGAAATCGCTGACCAAGGTCGGCGGTAGCGCTGGCTTCGCCGATGTGTGGAAGCGCGATGCATTCGCCTGGGAATATAAGGGCAAGGGCAAGTATGCCGATCTGCGCGCCGCCTATCAGCAGTTGCTGCTGTATAAGGAAGATCTCGGCAACCCGCCGATTCTGGTGGCCTGCGATATTGCGACCTATGAGGTGCATATTGCCTATACGGGCTACCCGACCCGCGTGGAGCGGTTTACCAACGCCGATCTTCAGAATGTGGCTACCCGCGAATTGCTGCGGCTGGTGTTTACCGAACCAGAACGGCTGCGGCCGGTCGAGCGTACCTCCACCATCACCGAAAAGGCAGCTGGTCGCTTTGGCGAGGTTGCGCGCTTCCTCGAACAACGTGGTTATGCGCCAATCGAGATCGCCCATTTCTTCATGAAACTGCTGTTCGCACTGTTCGCCGAGGATATCCAACTGCTCCCGGCTGAACTGATGTCCAAAAGCCTGCGCCAGGCGATCACCAACCCGGCGGAATTCCCTGGCCGAGCGCGGGCGCTGTTCCGTTCCATGCGCGAGGGCGGCTATTTTGGCATGGATCGGGTGCCGCAGTTCAATGGCTGGCTGTTCAACGATGATGCCGTGCTGGCGCTGAATCCCGATGAGCTGCAATTCCTGGTCGATGCCGCCCGGCTGGATTGGAGCGCGGTGGAGCCTGCGATCTTTGGCACGCTGTTCGAGCGTTCGCTCGACCCATCCAAGCGGGCGCAGCTTGGCGCGCACTACACCAGCCGCGCTGATATTCTGCTGATTGTTGAGCCAGTGCTGATGGCCCCACTGCGCCGTGCGTGGGCCGAGGTGCAGGTTGGCACCGAGGCGCTGCGCCAGCAATGGGAAAGCGCTGGGCTGAGCGCCAACCAGCGCCGCAGGCTGCAAGGCATTGCTGATGGCATGCTGCTCGATTTCCTGGAACAATTGGCCAGGGTGCGCGTGCTCGATCCGGCCTGTGGCAGTGGCAATTTCCTATATGTGGCGCTGACCGAGTTGAAGAATCTGGAAAAAGAGGTATGGGCCTATGCCGGTGGGTTGGGATTGCAACAGCCAGAACTGTCCGTCTCGCCTGCTCAGCTATACGGGATTGAGAAGAACCCATTTGCCGCCGAACTGGCCCAGGTGGTGGTGTGGATCGGCTATCTGCAATGGCTACGCAACAATGGCTTCCTCGAAGGAACGCCAAAAGAGCCAATCTTGCAGACCCTGTATAACATCGAGTGCCGCGATGCCATCCTGACGGTCGATCTGAACGGCCAGCCCGCCGAACCGCACTGGCCAGCCGCCGATGTGATCATTGGCAACCCACCGTTTTTGGGTGGCAGCAAGCTACGGCGGGAACTAGGCGATACCTACACCGAGAGTCTTTGGTCGCTTTACACAGGCCGCGTACCAGGCGGTGCTGATCTGGTAACATATTGGTTCGAACGGGCGCGAGACCTCATCAGTTCTGGCATCACACAACGGGCAGGTCTCATTGCTACACAATCAATTCGGGCAGGATCAAGCCGTAAAGTCCTAGAGCGAATTAAGGAAACTGGCGACATCTTTATGGCCTGGAGCGATAGGCCGTGGGTACTTGATGGTGCGGCTGTTCGCGTATCAATGGTTGGATTTGATAGCGGCGATGAAACAACTAAGTTACTTAATGGGGAAAGTACATCAGACATCAACGATAACCTAACGAGCGAGCTAAATGTTACGAAAGCGCGACACCTCTCAGAGAATGCAAATATCGCGTTCCAAGGTCCGTCTAAGAAAGGGCCGTTCGAAATAAGTGTTGATGTTGCCCAAAAAATGCTTGCCGTGGATGCAAATACGAATGGCAGACCGAATAGCGATGTTGTAAGACCGTGGGCAAATGGATCTGACATTACAGGTCGATCGAGGGAGATGTGGATAATTGACTTTGGTGTAGGTTTGACTGAGCAGAATGCATCCCACTATATGCTTCCTTTTCAGTATATCAAAGACCACGTTTATCCAGTGCGATCTTTAAATCGGCGAGCAGCATATGCAGAAAAATGGTGGCAGCACGCAGAAGCAAGGCCAGGCATGCGAAAAGCACTTCAGGGCAAGTCAAGGTACATTGTGACCCCGCGTGTTGCAAAGCATAGGTTGTTTATATGGCTAGAAGCAAACACTCTCGCTGACGATAGAACTTTTGTATTTGCCCGTGATGATGATTACTTCTTTGGAGTGCTGCATTCACACCTGCACGAAGTCTGGTCGCTTGCTACATCATCACGTCATGGCGACGGCGATGATGGCGGTCGGCCAACCTATAACAATACCACCTGCTTCGAAACCTTCCCCTTCCCCTGGTCACCAGGCACAGAGGATCACAG
>Ga0163147_10007197_pt1 | contig 12733 bp, 8 predicted proteins | sample OliLakLV19MP6G1_FD_148597 | JGI IMG/M metagenome (GOLD analysis project Ga0163147, IMG submission 148597) | Freshwater microbial mat bacterial communities from Lake Vanda, McMurdo Dry Valleys, Antarctica- Oligotrophic Lake LV.19.MP6.G1 | ecosystem: Environmental > Aquatic > Freshwater > Lake >...
GACGAACTCCCGCAAGACGTCCCCGCCCACATGAAGCTGATGCTCGACATCATCGTCCTCGCCTTCCAGATGGACAAAACCCGCATCGTCAGCCTGATGCTCAACAACGACCTTTCGCAGATGAACTTCAAATTCCTCCCCGGCGTCCGCGGCGCCCTCCACCTCGACCTCACCCACAACGGAAACGCCCCCGACATCGAAGCCATGTATTTGAAGACCAATCAGTATCACATGCAGCAGTACACTTACCTCGTCCAGCGCATGAAGGCCATCGACGAAGGCGGGTCGACCTTGCTCGATAACTCGATTCTTATGCTGAGCTCGAACTTACTTGACGGCAACACCCACAGCGCCGACGAAATTCCCGTCTTACTCGCTGGCGGCAAAAGCGCCGGCTTAAAGGGCGGCCGCGTCCTCAGTTACATGGAGCGCGGCGACGAAAATCGCAAAGCCTGCAGCTTGTATCTTTCGCTGATGGACAGCATGGGCGTCAAGCTTGACCGCTTCGGCGACGCCGACCGCCGCCTCGCCGACGTCTGGGCCTAAGTGGCCCGGTAGTGGTAACGGCCCTGCGCAATCTCGAGCTCGCCTTCCACGATTCGATACACCAGGCGATGCTCCTGATCGAGACGGCGCGACCAATATCCTGACCATTGGAAGCGCAAAGCCTCCGGCTGGCCAACCCCGGAAAACGGTGCTCGCCGGATTTCTCGGATCAGCTGATTCACCCGGCGAATCATCGCCCGGTCATTCTGCTGCCAATAAAGGTATTCGTCCCACGCCTGCTCGGAGAAACGAATGTTCATTCGTCCTCGATCAAGGCCCGTTCTCTGCCTTCCCCTCGCGCCAAACTGGCGATCGATTCGGTAAGGCGAGCGGCGTTGGCCGGGCTCCGCATCAGGTAGGCCGTCTCTTCCATCGAACGATAGTCTTCCAGCGAGAGGATCACCACGGCCTCCGCCCCTTGGCGCGTCACCACCACCGGTGCGTGATCCTGGCAGACCTTATCCGTCACCTCCGCCAAATGGTTGCGCACGTATGTGTACGAAAAAGCGTTCATGTACAGATTATCGTACAACTCCCGATTCGTTTCAAGTCACTTGGCTCGCAGCGCCGTCCCCTCGCGCAGTTCGTCCGTACCCCGTTTGACCACCACGTCGCCTTCGCTTAACGCCCCTTGCACTTCCACCAATTCCCCGCTCGCCGCACCGCGCTTCACGTTCACATAAGCCGCCTTGCCATTAGTGATGCGTATCACAAAGGACCGCTCCGTCGTGGTGACAATTGCCGTCGGCGGCACCAACAATGACGGCCTGCCCTTGCGCACCGGCCACTGCAATTCGGGATACATGCCCGGTGCCAAACGCCCGCCGGCGTTCGCGAACTCAAGCTCAATCGGCATCGTCCGCGTCTTCGGGTCCACCACGCGCGGCACGCGTGCGATCATCGCCCCGAACGTCTCCCCGGGAAATGCCGGTACTGTAAATGGAATTCGCACTCCATAAGCAATCCCCCCTAAGTCGGCTTCAGGTACCGCCGCAATCAAACGTAGCCTCCCCAATTGTTGTAACTTCACCAACGGACCCGATTGCGGCCCCGCTAGTGCGCCCGGATGCAGGTAACGCTCGGTAATTACTCCCTCGAATGGGGCCTTTAACTCTAAGTACCCCTTCACGTCCTCGAGCGCCCGCACACTGGACTTACCCGCCTCAACGGATCGCTCGAAGGAACGCACGAGACTGCGCGCCGCCTCCACCGCTTTTTCGGCCAACACCAACTCATTCCCCGCGATGGCACCCGGAGTGGCCGAAGCCGTTTTAAGGCGGTCATAAGTAGCCTGGGTTCCGAGTAACTTCGCCTCGGCTTCCGCCCGTTGGGCCTCACTGGTGCCAATCCGCGCTTTCGCTTCGGCAATCTGCGCGTCCATCTCCGGTGCACTCAGCCGCGCGATCAGGTCGCCCTTCTTCACTACTGAGCCCACATCGACCCGCATCTCCTCGATATAACCTGGCACGCGCGCCGTTAGCTCTACGCTTTGGTAAGGCGTAATTTCGCCCGGCAACTTACGCACTTTATCCACCGGCTGCGCTACCACCTTGGCGACCTCAACCGTCATCTGCCCATTAAGGCTCGCCACCAAGCTACTAACGAGGAGTAAGATTTTCATAAAAACTGCTTTGCGGATCATCAGGGTCAAGCGACGCCGACTGCGTCGCCACACGGGCTTGCAAAATCGCATAGAACGCTGGTAAAACGGTCAGCGTCGCGAGCGTGGCCATCGCCAGTCCACCCATCACCGCCCGGCCCAGCGGCGCGGTCTGCGCCCCGCCCTCGCCCGAGCCTAGCGCCAGCGGAATCATCCCGGCAAGCATCGCTGTCGCCGTCATCAGGATCGCGCGCAAGCGTCCCGTCGCGCCTTCGCTCGCCGATTCTCGCGCCGTCATTCCGTCGCGCCGCGCGCGTTCGGCAAAACTGACTAGCAGGATCGAGTTCGCCACCGCGATGCCCACCGCCATAATCGCGCCCAGAAACGACTGGATATTCAAAGTCGTCCCCGTCAGTTTCAATGCCAGCGCCGAACCGACTAATACTGCCGGCACCGTGGCAATGATGGCCAGCGACAGCCGGAAACTCTGGAAATTCGCCGCCAGCAGCAAGAAGATTGCGGCTACCGCTAGCCATAGGCCGGATTTCAAACCCGCCATCGTTTCGTTCAGTGGCGGAATCTGTCCGGCGATGTTTACGGTAATGCCCTTCGGCGGCTCTCCCGCCCGGGCCACCGCCGCTAATACCTCGGGTGCAATATCGCCCAATGCCACCTGGTGTAAATTCGCGGTCAAAGACAAGGCCCTTTGCGAGTTGTAGCGCGTCAACTCGCCCATCGCGGTGCCATTCTTGAAGGTCGCGATATCGCCCAACAACGGCCGGGATTGGCCATGGTTCATCACCGGCAGTTCCTCTAAATCCTTCACCGCCGCCATGCGATGCTGCGGAATTTCCACTTGTAACTGAAATCCGTTACCGGAGACTGGATCGCGCCAGTAATTAGCCTCGACAAATCGCGACGAAGATGTCGCCGTCATCACACTCTTCATCACCCCGGACATCGTCAAGCCAAACTGTGCCGCCCGGTCACGGTCTACGTTAATTTCCACCGTCGGATAGTCCGTCGCCTGTACATACTGTAAGTCGCGTAAGCCGGTGATTTTCGCCAATTCCAGCCGTACTTTCTCCGCGTGGGTCTTAATCGCCGGCAACGGCGCACCTTGAATCGCCACTTCGATCGGGGTGGGCGAACCAAAAGACATTACTTGAGAAATAATATCTCCCGCTTCGAAACTCAGCTTTACCTTGGGCAACTCCGCGGCAAACCTCGCCCGCAGCCGCTCTTTCAGCGCCTCGCCGCTCAACTTCGCCGTCGGCTTTAGCGCCACGGTCAACACCGCCTCTTGCGGCCCCGCCGTCCATAGCTGAATGGTCGACACCGGATAAGAGGCTGGCTGTGTTCCGATAAAGCCGATCGAAATCTCCACGTCTCCAGCTTCTTCCTTGATGAAATCGAGAGCCTTCAGCGCGACTAACTCGGTCCGCTCAATTCTGGTTCCCGTCGGAGCGCGCAGACGTAACCGGAACTGCAGCGGATTCGCAATCGGGAAGATCTCTACGCCCAACGTAGGCAACAGTAAAAAGAGCGCCGCAGCGCTGGCCACTAAGTACGCGCCCGCCACAGGCCAGCGGAACGCAAGCACGAAGTCCACATACCGGCGGTACCCTCGGACCAGCACGCCTTCGCCACTGTGCGTACCCGGCCGCATCAGCATCGTCGCCAACACCGGCACCAGCGTGGAGGACAAAACATAAGACGCGATCATCGCAAAGCCGACCGCCATCGACATCGGCACGAATAACTGCCGTCCCACGCCTGTCATAAAGAAACTAGGCGCGAATACCGCCAGCACGCACAACATCGAGAGCAGGCGTGGCAGCGCGGTACGTTGGCAGGCATCGACTACGGCGCGGGCCCGAGTTGCGCCACGCGCCATTTGACTGTGGATGTTTTCGATCTCCACCGTCGCCTCGTCCACTAACACGCCTACGGCCAGGGCCAAGCCGGCGAGCGTCATAATATTGATCGATTGCCCAGTGGCAAATAACAAAATCAAGGCCGCCAGCAAGGATACTGGAATGGTGATCATCACGATCAACGCGCCACGCCAATCCCGAAGGAATAATAAGGCCATCAGCCCGGTAAGCAAGGCGCCCAGGACGCCTTCGTTCGCCAGGTTCTTGAGTGCGGCCAGCACATAAACCGATTGATCGAACTCCACCCGTACTTCCACGTCATCCGGCACCACCTTGCGGAAGTTGGGAATATTCTCGCGCACCCTTTGAATCACGTCCAACGTCGATGCCTGGGCGCGCTTGGTAATGGGAATATATACGGTGCGCTTTCCATTGACGTGGGCATAGCCGGTAACGACATCGGTACCGTTTTCGGTAACGCCCACGTCGCGAACATACACCGTCGTGCCCGAACCGGTCCGGATCGGCGCATTGTTCAATTCATTGAAGTCGCCGCTAATCACTGCGTTCGACACGGCCAGGCGGGTCAACTCGCCGGTGCGGAGAACGCCCGAAGGAATGACGGTGTTAGCCTTCGATACTGCCGTAATCACCTCTTCCGGTGACATGCTGTATTGCCGCAACTTATCCGGATCCAGCCGCACCACGATGGTTCGTTGGTTCCCACCGAAGGGCGGCGGCGCGGACACTCCGGGTAAGGTCGCAAACAAAGGCCGTACCCGATTAATGGCAATATCTTGCATCTCCGCCGGTAGCCGGGTGGCGCTCGAAAACACTAACTGGCCGATCGCAATCGAACCCGTATCGAATCGAGTAATAAACGGCGGCACGGCACCGGGCGGCATAAATGACCGGGACCGGTTCGCGTAGGATACGACTTCCGCCATCGCCGCATTCATATCGGTGTCCGGAAAGAAGGTCAACTTGATCAGCGCCGCCCCTTGAATGGAACGCGACTCCACCCGCTGGATTCCGTTCACATAGAGCAGATGATACTCGTAGTAGTAAGTTGCGAAGCCTTCCATCTGTGCAGGGTCCAGCCCGCCATAGGGTTGTGCGATGTAGATCGCGGGCGACCCCACGGTGGGGAAAATATCCACCTTCATTCGTTGCTGCACGAGCCAAGCGCCCAACAGAATCGTGATGACACCGACCAGAACGGTCACCGGATGGCGCAAAGCGAAGCGAACCAAACCCATCGCTTACTTCCCCCCGCCCACGGCAGCCTTCAAGAACGGCTCAATATCGCCCTGCGCCGTCGAAACCGCCAACATCGCCCGCCAAATGGCTAACTTCGCCAAACTCTCGTCGATCTCCGTTTGCGCCAATAACCGCTGCGCTTCGGCCACTTCGACGATGGTCCCCAAACCCGCTTTGTAACGGGCTGTCGCCTGTAACTCCGCGGCGCGCGCCGCCTCGAGTTGCACGGGAATCTTCTCGACTAACCGGCGCGCTCCCGTCAACTGCGCGTTGGCACGGGCTAGCTTCGCCGCTAAGTCTTGCACCACTTGTTCCAACCGTTGTTGCTCGGCCCGGGTCTGGCTGGCGTCGATGCCGCGTTGGATCCGCAAGCCCGGCAAGGCCATCGCCGGAAAAGTAACCGTAAGCCCCGCTCCCCAGTTCACGATATTCGGCCCTAGGCCAGAGAACGCTCCGCCCGTAGTGAAATTCGGATTAGCGCCGGTCCCTCGCGCGTAAGTGGACCCCTGTAAGTTGAACTTTGGGTAGTAAGCCTTATCGAGCATCTTCTGCTTCGCCTGCGACTCTTCCACCAACGCCGACCTCTCCTTAGCCACCGGATGGGACCGTAAGTCAGCTTGGGCCAGGATTGCCGCCGGAGGCGTATCCAGCAAGGCCCCGGGCGCGGCGGTAAATTCACTTACCATCAAAAACTGCGACAACGAAGCCTTCGCCATGGCGACCGCCTGCTCGGACTGAATCTGTTGCCCTTCGGCCAGCGCCACTTCGGCCTTCGTCCGCATCGCATCGACGCCGGGCCGTAATTCGGCTCGCACCTGCGCGCCCACAATCTCTTCCAAAGTCTTCGCCCGCACCACGGCCGCCGCGGCAGCTCGTACAATCTGCTCAGCGGCCAGCACCGTTAGAAATCCATCGGCAGCGCCCGCGGCGATCTCGAACTTGGTCCGCGTCAAGGCAGCCTCGGAGGACCGTTGGTGAGCCGTTGCCGCATTCACCTTCGCGGCCCGCAAACCAAAGTCGAAAGGCTCCCAACTCACCAGGAAGCCCACGGCGGTGCCCCACACATTGGTCATCGAATTCTCCGCCAATGGCGGCCCGGAGATGCCCGGCAGCGTGGACTGCGGCAGCAGCATGCCGAAGACGTTATTGCGCGTCGCGCGGTTGGCTTGGGCCAGAAAATCTGCTTGCGGCAAGTAGGCCGTCCGCGCCAAGTTAATCGCCTGTGCAGCTTCCGTCACTTTCTCGCTCGATACGCGGACACCCGCATATTTTTCCAGAGCCGTAGCCACCGCCTGGTCGACTGTATAAGTCTGCGCCAGTAGCGATAACGGCAGCGCAAGTATCACCCATCGCATCAATCGGTAACGATAGCAGACTTTTCGCTGCAGTTCGATGAAACTCTACCTCTTCATCTTCCGGTAGACGGCCTTGAGCGAGGATACATTAGCCGGTTTCGATGCGCCGATGGCGTGGCGAGTAAGATCGGTCTCGCCGACTTCGTCCTCGGTCTTGCCGGCGGCGATACCGTGGCGGACGGCGTCCACCATGTCGGCGAGGTAGGCGTGTTGGGCTCGCAGGTCTTTGATGCTGCCGATGGTGCCGTGGCCGACGACGACTTGGGTGGGCGAAAGCGCCGCCATACGGTCGAGGGCGCGGAGCCAGTTATCGAGGTCAGCGTCGGCGTCGGCGACGTTGTTGCCGGTGCCCCAGTTGACGCACATGTCGCCGGTGAAGAGGATCTTCTCCTTGGGTAGCCAAGCCACGGAGTCGCCTTTGCTGTGACCGGGGCCCATTTTGCGGAGTTCCACTTTGTGCTCGCCGTCGTCGAAGACGAGGGAGTCGCCGAAGGTGAGGCTGGGGTGGGCCAGCTTGTAAGGCTTCAGGCTGTATTCGCCGGTGGCGGTGTTCTTGTCCCAGCCGGCTTGGCCTTTGGTGACGGACTCCAAACCGCAATCGGTGGAGCAGACGATCTGCGCGCCTTGGTCGGTGAAAATACTGCCGCCGTAGGCGTGGTCGCCGTGATAGTGGGTATTGAAGACGAAGCGGATCGGCTTACTGGAGGTCTTGCGGATCGCGGGTAGAATCTCCTTGGCGCCCCAGGGAAAATTGGCGTCGATCACCAGTACATAGTCCTTGAAGATGACCCAGCCGGCGTTGGCGGGTTGATTGCGGGTCCGGTCGCCGAGGCGCACCCAGACGCCAGGGGCGATCTCCCTCACCGTGCTCGACGGGGTTTGCGATAAAGCCAATAGGCCTGCAAAGAATGCTGCCGGTAAAATCCATTTCCACATCTTCCGTAGCTCCTTAGATAAATCCGACTGAGCCGTCGGCGCGGAATTCGAAACCGCGCTTCCAACGCTTCGGCGGATTGCGCCGGACGTAATCTTCGTTTAATTCGATACCCAAGCCGGGTTTGGTCGGCAAGGGAAGATAGCCGTCTTTCACCATCAGCGGTTCCTTCAGGATATCCTTGCGGGGCGCTTCGTCGTCGGGGTGATATTCGAGGATGAAGAAGTTGGGTGTAGAAGCGGCGAAGTGCACATTCACGGCGGTCGCCACAGGGCCCATGGGGTTGTGCGGCGCGATGCGGACGAAGGCGGCTTCGGCCATGGCGGCGATCTTCTTCATTTCGAGGATACCGCCGCAGACGCAGATATCGGGCTGCACAAAGTCCAGGCATTGGGCGGCCAGTAAGGGGCGGAATTCGTGGCGGGTATAGTTACATTCGCCGCTGGCCAGAGGAATTTCTACGTGCTGGGCCAACTTACTCATGGCATCGATATTTTCGGGCCGCACGGGCTCCTCCAGCCACATGGGATTGTAAGGCTCAATCTCGCGCGCCATGCGAATCGCGCGAGTAACTTCGAAGAATTTCGCGTGGATGTCGACGCCGATGTCGATGTCGGGCCCCAGGGCTTCGCGCACGGCACGGACGCGCTGGCCGGCCATGCGGGTGACGTAGTTGACGGGCCGGGCGTTGGTGTTCGCCATGTGCGGCGACATCTTCACCGCGGTGTAGCCGTACTTCTCCACCAAGCGCTTCGCGGACTCGGCCACTTGCGCGGGCTCGTTACCTCCGGCGCTTTGGTAGACGCGGACCCGGTCGCGCACCTTGCCGCCAAGTAACATGTAGACGGGCAAGCCGACGGCTTTGCCGGAGATGTCCCATAGGGCGTGCTCGATGCCGCTGAGCGCGGAGTTGACCACGCTGCCGCCCGGGAAGCGGGAGAAGTTATACATCAGGTCCCAGAGGTACTGGATGTTGCGCGGGTCTTGCCCGATGAGCCAAGTCTTGAAGTCCTCGATCACCTTCACGGTGGCTTCGTCGGGCCCGCAGGAGTAGGCTTCGCCGATGCCGTGGATCCCTTGGTCAGTAAGCACCTTGACGAAGATCAGGTTTCGATTGCCCACGCTGGTGGGGAAGACCTGGATGTCGGTAATCTTCAAGTTGGGCCGGGTGCCGGTCTGTGCGGCTTGGAGGAAGGGAGCCGCCGCGGCGGGCGTCGCCAGAAAGCTTCGTCGTTTCACGGCGCTTAGCGTATCACTTGTTGCGCTCAATTGGTATATAATCACTGCCTCAGGGGCCGAAACCAAAAGTTCATAATGCCACTGACTGGAGGTTGCCTCGTGATGCGACGATTGCTGATTCTTACCGCCTTGTGCGCGATGACGGCCTTTGGCCAAGCTGGTTCCGGCGAAATCGGAGGTGTCGTGACTGACCCTACCGGGGCGGCCGTTTCTGGCGCCACGATTACCATTTCGAGCGCTGCCACGGGATTTCAGCGCGCGCTGAAGTCGAACGCGGAGGGCATTTACTCGGCGCCGGCGCTGCTGCCGGGTATTTACTCGGTGAAGGTGGAAGCGACCGGCTTCGGCGCGCAGATGCGCAATACGGTGGAACTCCAGACCGGCCAGGTGCTGGGCCTGAACTTCACGGTGCAAGTGGGCAACGTGGCCGAAGTGGTGGACGTGACGGCCAGTGCGCCGGTGCTCGATACCGAGACGACGTCGGTGGGCACGGTGATCGAGAACAAGCGGATTATCGAACTGCCGCTCAACGGACGCAATTACCTGCAATTGGCGTCGCTGATTCCGGGAGCCACGACGAACGGCCCGGCCTCGTCGCAAGGGCAGCAACGCATGGGCGGGGCGCGGAATAGCTTTGCGCTCAATGTCGCCGGCCAGCGGGTGCACTATAACCACTATGCCTTGGATGGCATGGAGAATACGGATCCGAATTTTAATACTTACCTCTTTCTGCCGTCGATTGACGCGCTGCAGGAGTTCAAAGTGGAGAGCGGCGTGTTTGGCGCGGAGTATGGCCGCGGCATTGCGCAGGTGAATGTTTCCACCAAGTCCGGTGGCAATCAATTTCACGGGGTTGCTTTTGAGTTTTTGCGTAACTCCTACTTTGACGCGCGCAACTTTTTTGCCCGAGTAAATCCTCCTTTTAAGCGTAATCAATTCGGCGGCACGTTCTCCGGACCGGTCATTATTCCGAAAGTGTTTAACGGCACCAACAAGCTATTCTTTATGTTCAACTATGAGGGCCTGCGGGAGCGCCGGTCCTTAACCCAAACCACTACCTTGCCCGATGCTCGGTTCCGATCGGGTAACTTCGGTTTCCTCAACCGTGCCGCCGGGATCCGGGATCCAATGAACCCGGGCCAGGTATTCCCGAATGCCACGATTCCGGATTCCCGAATCTCGCCCATTTCGCGGAAGGTACTGAACGACTTTTATCCCTTGCCGAATCAGGGCGGGGGCGGCGCGCTCGGCATTGCCAACAACTATCTGAATGACGAGGGTCGCCGCACGGACGGCAATCAGTTTACTTCGCGTGCGGATTGGACGGGCATCCAAAACCAAACTTTCTTCTTCCGCTTCAGCCAGACGCAGGAGCCGCAGTACATTCCTTCCGCCATTCTGAACCAGGGCAACGATGTGCAGATTCTGGGCCAACAAGGCGTCCTGGGCCACACGATGGTGATCGGGTCCAACAAGGTGAATGACTTCCGGTTCGGCATGAACTACTTCAACTCCCGCAATATTCAGCAGCGTGCGTTTCAGCGCAACGTGGTGGGTGAGTTGGGCTTGAGAGGTGTTTCTCAGGATCCGCTCTTCTGGGGCATTCCCGTTTTCCAGGTTTCCGGCTTCGGGAACGTGGGTGAGTGCAACGACTGCCCGTTCGTCACCTGGAATACGACTTTCCAATTTACCGATAACTTCTCCTGGACCAAGGGCAAGCATAATTTCAAGATCGGCGGCGAGTATCGCCGGTTGCGCTATAACCAGATCGGCGCGGTGGTGCCGCGCGGCCGTTTCAGTTGGAACGGCCAGTATTCCGGCGAACCGATGGCCGATATGTTACTCGGCCTGATGTCGACCACCGAGGGCCAAGTGGGCGCGCCGATCGCTAATTTTCGGAATAACTACATGGCGCTCTACTTACAGGACACTTGGCGCATGACGAATAAGCTCACCATGAATTGGGGCTTGCGCTGGGAGTATGAGTCCCCGTTCTATGACAAGCACGACGCGATCGTGAATGTGGACTTCAAGTGGGATAACTCGGTAGAGCCCACTTTCGTGCGCGCCGGTACCGGCGACTTGAATCAGGGCAACCCCGCGTTTCCCGCGCCGCCGACCTGGAAGCTGGTGCGCGATGGCCGCTTTGGCCGCGGGGCGAATAAGCCGGACCGGAACGATCTTGGACCGCGCCTGGGCCTCGCCTACCAATTGAATTCGAAGACCGTACTTAGGACCGGTGTGGGCATTTATTATGTCCGGGATATCGGCAACGCGGTGTTCGATATTGTGCGGAATATTCCTTTTACTATTCGGCAGGCGGAGACGGCGAACACGTTGGCCCCCAACCTCACTTGGGATCGCCTGTTTACCCAATCGGGGGCACCGAGCTTCCTCTTGATTAATCAATACGGCGAACGCACCTCCTATGTCGCGCAGTGGCAAGCAGCCATCCAGCGGCAACTGACAAAGGATATGTCCCTCGAAGTGACTTACATGGGCTCGGCGGGCATCAAGCTTCGGCGATTGGCCAGTTACAACTTGCCGCAGCCGCGCCCGGGTAACCCGAACGATAACCGGGCCTTCCCCAAGTTCAACGGGGCTTTCCAGAATATGTACGCCGCGTCGCACTCGAATTACCATGCGTTGCAGGCGCGCTTGCAACATCGGTTCTCGCACGGGTTCACCTTGCTAGGCTCGTATGCCTGGTCGAAGTCGATCGACAACGGTTCGGGCGTCCGCACGACGGACGGCGACCCGTTGACGCCGATGGACCCGGACCGCTCCTTATGGCGCGACCGTGGCCGTTCGGCTTTCGACTTCCGCCATCGCTTTACCAGCTCCTTCCTCTACGAATTGCCGTTCGGCAGGGGCCGCCGGATTGGGATCTCGAATGCCGCGGCGAACGCGATCCTGGGCGGCTGGCAGGTAGGCGGCATTCTCACTTTCCAGAGCGGTTTCCCTTTCAGCGCCTTTTGCGGACCCGGCAACATCCAGAACGGTGCCGGCGGCTGGTGCGCGCCCGATGTGGTGCTTGGCCAGAGCCCGGATGGGCCAAAGACGGTGGCGCAGTACTTTAACACCAGCGCGTTCGTCGACCGGATCGGCCAAAACCCGGCGGCGATTACGGATTTCCGCTTCGGCACCGGCGGACGCAATATCCTGATCGGACCGGGGATCGCCAGTCTCGATGCTTCCATCAACAAGGCCTTCTCCTGGAACGAAGGGAAGCAAAAGATCGACCTGCGCGGCGAGTTCTTCAACTTGCCGAACAACGCGAATTTCGGGCAGCCGGGTTCGACGCTGCGGACCCCTACGTATGGCGTGATCAGCAACACGCGCATTGACTCGCGGCAGATCCAGGTCGCGCTGCGGTACAGCTTCTAGGTTACGAAACGAACCCGGGAGTTGTTGATTCTATTGGGTCGGTCAGCTTGGAGATTGAACTCCCGACCGGCGAGGACGCCGGTCCCCCGCTTTGGGGATGGCGACCACCCTATTGCCTTAGGATAGCAGGCGGGGGTTAGCGTTTTAAGCTAAGCTGTTGATTCTCAAACGCAACTTTGTTGTCACCGGGGCCGATGCGGAGGGAGCCGTTGCGAGGGTTGAGCGTTAGAGTGCGGTTATGCCAGAGGGGGAAGCCGAGGAAGCCGGTGAGGCGGACGCCGAAGTAGGCGGAGACGTCGGAGAGGTGAGTAGTGAGGACCTCGCCGGTGTAGCGGGGGAGGCCCTGGAAGTTGAGCCGGATGGGCATTTCCCTGCGATTGGCCACCATCCCGCCGGACGCGCCGATGAGGTTTACGGGGCGGGCGTTGAGGCTGGGCACGGCCTCGTGGATGAGGGTGTAGCCGGCGCCGGTGTCGAGGACGTACTGAGCGCTCTCATCCTGGCCGTCTTCAAGAATCAGCAGATGGCCGAGGCG
>Ga0163147_10007206_pt1 | contig 12729 bp, 10 predicted proteins | sample OliLakLV19MP6G1_FD_148597 | JGI IMG/M metagenome (GOLD analysis project Ga0163147, IMG submission 148597) | Freshwater microbial mat bacterial communities from Lake Vanda, McMurdo Dry Valleys, Antarctica- Oligotrophic Lake LV.19.MP6.G1 | ecosystem: Environmental > Aquatic > Freshwater > Lake >...
CCTAAGAAGTGAACAATGGTCGGAGGTACGAATCGCCGCGTCGCTGCTGCGACAACGCCGTGTCTGCGGGGAGAGGAGTATGGGGCACGAATCAGTTCTTCGAGTCGCGGCGGGCCTGCGCGCGCTTGCCGCTCGCGGAAACATGGCCGAGCAGACGGCTCTTAAGACCGGCCCGCTCGATTCGGGACTCTTTGACTCTCGACTCGGCCTTCCGTTGCTTTTGATGGCCGAGGAGGAGCGAGGCGTGCGGGCCCTTCTTCGTGCTGCGGGCGAGCGAAGACGAATCAACCTTGGCGTTGAGTGGCTTCTTGGCTTGCTGAGCCGATGGACTCGGGACCGGCTTGGTTGCCGAACTTCTCTTACTCGAACCTGCGACAACCGCGGTCTTCGTTGTGCGGCCACCCTCATTCTCCCAACGAGCCACCGTGCGCGCCCTCGCATTCTGCTTCTTCGGCGGAGGTGTCTCGGTTTCGGTGGATCGGGCATCTCGCATCGCGCGGCCGAGTCGTCCAGCGCCGCCACGCGACTGGCCGGATCGGCGTGTGGTCCCAGCTTGCGACTCTGCTGTGGGGATTGCCGTCAATCCCGGGAGCCCTGGACGAAGGAGTTTTCGGTTCTTTCGTGTACTCATGGAACAATTCCTTTCAAGAGGACGTGGCCGTGCCCGGACGGAAGCGCTAACGACTCTAGCGAGATCCGGCGAGCCGATTGACGCGGTGACGCGATTGGGGATTCTTGCTACACGACAGTGTCCGCTGAATGCCGACCAGTCATTGCGGTGCAGAAGCCCCATCCCAAAACCCAAAGAGAGCAAAGACGCCCGCGGTTCAGCGATGAGCCGGGGCCGCTTCTATCGCAGCTTCGGTCGCCTCGAGCGACTCGAGCAGGCGCTTCACTCGCGCCTCGACGGGTTCGCGGTCCAGGGATGCCGGGATGGTCCGCCCGATGACTTCCTCCAGCGAATGCGCCTGACGGAGGAGGACGCTGCGGCGATTGGGACGCTGGGTTTGTGCCTCCAGCGTGTGGAGGGCATCGACGAGCCGCGTGAGCACGGCAACATTGCCCCCGGCGCTCGGGCGGATCTGGTCGAAGGCCAGTTCCACCATGCTCGCGAACGTAGCTCCGCGCGTGATGACCCGCAGTTCTCCCTCGTCGAACCTGCCTGGTGATTCGATACCGCGGCCGCAGAGTCTGACCAGGATGGCGGTCAGGTAATCCAGCGACATCACCGCCGTCGTGGTGTCGTTGATTCCGGACGAGAGTGCCTTGAGCGCGACATCGACGATCTGACGGATGCCGTAGGCCGCATCCTGGTCGGTCGTCCGCTGAAAGTTGATGGCGTACGCCTCCATCAGGCGATTGATGACCTCCTTGGAGGGCGGGCTGGAATCGTCCGCGGTGAGGATGGAAGCCAGAGGCATTCCCTTGATGATGAACTCGCCGACGCTGTGCTCCATGCGGATCACCGTCTTCTGATCCCGGGCGATGGCGAGCAGCGACTCGGCCTCGACACGCTGGATGTACCCGGTGCGGGCGGCCGGGGCCGCGTGCCAGCGCCGACGCGGATCGGTGTGCGAGGGATCTGGGTCCGCGTAGTACTCATCTTTATTCCCCACGCTCTCGGGGAACAGATCGTCGATGCGTTGCACCGTTTCGGCTGCGATGCGAGCGAGGATGTGGGACGCCTGGATGGCCGTCGCGACGTGGTGGATGAAGTAGATGAAGTAGCCGATCCCGATGAAGGCGAGCACGACCCCGCCGAGCACCGCCAGCGATGGAACGAACTCGATATCGGGCCCCTCGCGGATCGTGCGCAGCACCACGAGGCAATAGGCGAAGATGCCGACGAATACGCCCAGCACTGTCTGGTTGGTGCGGTCGTTCATGAAGTTGCGAAGGACACGCGAGGTGTACTGGCTGGAGGCGAGCGAGAGCGCCACAAGCGTGATCGAGAAGACCACTCCGGCGACCGTGATCATCGAGCTCGCCACAGCCACGAGCATCCCCCTTGCCCCCGCTGCGCCCGCGCCGAAGAGTCGCGGCCAGGTGTCGAAAACGTGATTGTCGATGCGTGCGTCCGCTTCGATCAGCCCGATCGCCAACGCCACGGCCAGCAACACCAGCACCCCGGGCACAAACCAGAGGCTCGATCGAAGCGACTGCCAGATGCTCAGCAGTTTAGACATGTATATTTTCACCGTGGGAGTTCCTCACCGGCGCGAACTGGCGGAGTATCCCATCCTGCTCCCGGCCCTCTGAGAGCCGCAGCGAGTCTCCGCAGCACCGCGTGCGAGTAGAGTAGGAGCCGCGCGAACGCCCACGATAACATCGTGTTCCTTCGTGACGTGTTTCTTCCGGAGACGTTGATCATGCCTCACGCTTCGCGTGTTCGCCGTAGTGCTGTGTTGGCGGTGTGCCTTTGGTGTGCGCTATGGGGGTTCGCTGTCGCCGCCCGTGGGCAGAGCGAGCGACGACCCGGCGATGCTCCGGCACCCCATCCCGCACCCGCCACGGCGGCGGATTTTGATCTGCCCCCCTCAACCCGATCCAGCCACAGGTTCCGTAATCTGGTGCTGGACGCAGGAGGGCAACGACAATGGCAAGGCAGAGATATAGCGCCGAGCAGATCATCTACAAGCTTCGTGAGGCGGATGTTGAGCTGTCCAAGAGGACGGTGGTCAAGCAGGTCTGCCGGCAGCTTGGCGTCACGGACAAGACCTACTACCGCTGGCGGCGTGAGTACGGCGGACTCAAGGTCGACCAGGCCAAACGCAGGAAGGAACTCGAAGCGGAGAACGCGCGACTCAAGCGAATCGTGGCCAACCAAGCCATCGACATGGCGATTCTGAAGGACGCGGCGAGCCCAAACTGGTGAGCTCGTCGCGCAGGCGCAACGTGGTCGATCGTGTGATCGACCATCTGGGCGTCTCGCAGCGACGAGCTTGCACGGTCCTGCGGCAACCTCGCAGCACACAGCGACATCACGCGATCGCGCGTGACGACGAGGACGCTTTGACCAAGGACATCATTGAGTTGGCGAGCACACACGGGCGGTACGGCTATCGGAGGGTCTCAGCGATGTTGAGGCTCACAGGCTGGCGAGTGAATCACAAGCGGGTCGAACGCGTCTGGCGGCGTGAAGGGCTCAGGGTGCCCAAACGCCAGCCCAAACGAGGCCGACTCTGGCTCAACGACGAGAGCTGTGTGCGGCTGAGGCCAGAGCGCAAGAACCACGTGTGGGCGTACGACTTTGTGACGGGCCGCACGCACCACGAGCGTGCATTTCGGATGCTGACGATCGTGGACGAGTTCACGCGTGAGTGCCTGACGATCAACGTGGCGCGGCATCTCACCAGCGACGACCTGCTCGAACGGCTGTGCTGGCTGATGACGACCAGAGGCGTGCCCAAGCACGTGCGGAGCGACAACGGCCTCGAGTTCAGCGCAAAGACGGTGCGAGAGTGGCTCGGGAAGGTCGGCGTGAAGACGCTGTTCATCGAACCGGGCTCGCCGTGGGAGAACGGATACGTGGAAACCTTCAACGAGAAGCTGCGTGACGAGCTGCTCAATCGGGAGATCTTCTACTCGTTGAAGGAGGCACAAGTGTTGATCGAGCAGTGGCGGCAAGAGTACAACACCGTGAGGCCCCACCGCAGCCGGGGTACCGCCCGCCAGCGCCGCAGACGCTCACGAGCCGCAGTGCTGCTGAGCCATGCTGCGCTGCGCTCCGCATGGCTCAGCTGCACTGCCACGCGATCAAATCAGTGACATAGACTTTGGAACGAGCCGTGGGGGCAGATCACCACGGCACGTCGGTTTTTTGAAAATGATCCAAAACTCTATATTTTGCAGCAGGCTGCTAGCCAGAACTCGCAAAATGAATTCCTGCAAGCACTTGCTTGCTCTGCTTAACAGCCACATACCACCCTTTTCGCGCGACCGCGTTCGAAACTGTTGCTCTCGGGGAGGAAGGCGGCAAGACTGCCGTCTACATGACTCGCTGGGTCAACACGCAGGGCCAGAAGGGGCCGTGGCGGAGCCTGTTACGGCGACGGTGGATGCGTAAGACTCCGCTGCGCGGAAACGGCCAAAGGCCGTTCAACGACGACCTATGATACCTCAGCGGGGACAAGCGCAACGGTATTCGAACTGTCATAGACTCTGGTTCGTCAACCGGGAGAAGTTCAATCTCCTGATATCGAAATGGGGAGTTTACGTGGGTGCCAAACGGCTATTCGACTTCACCATCGGCCCGGTCCAAGGCTTCGTTGCGCAGGCGCGGCGAACTCGTGATATTTGGGCCGGGTCTTTTCTGCTGTCGTGGCTCGCCGGCGTTGCGATGAAAACCGTCGTCAACGGTTCGGGGAGCATCGTGTTTCCGCTCCCGGCCGACGGATACCTTGATTGGCTGGGAGGCTCTCAGTCGGGTCGGGTGCCGCGGCAGGGAGAGATCCCGAATCGATTCCGCGCAGAAGTACCAGAAACGTTCGAACCGAAGGTCGTTGTGAAGAATGTTCGGCGCGCATGGATTGAGCTCGCAGAACTTGTTTGGACAAAGGATCTTGCGCCTCGGCTCACCGACGCCTGCAGGGATCGGACGCGTGCCATTTGGTTGCGCCAGGTCGGCGTGCTTTCTAAGCCGGAACCATTCTGGGAGATCGCGTGGTGCATGCACGACGACCGATCTGGCCAGCCACTTGACCGGCGCAAGAACTGGCGGACACGGATTCTCGGAAGTGAGCCCGGTGTCAAGTGCATGGTCATCGGAGATCTCCAGGAGCTTTCCGGCGAGGGACCGGGTGAAGGGGTTCGCAAGTTCTGGTCCAATCTGCGAGATGGCAAAAAGTCGGGGATCGCTTCGGACCTGCGCGAAGGGGAGTGTCTGAGTTCAGTTGCGTACGTGAAGCGTCGGTTCGCCCGGTACTTCGTCGAACTTAATGCCGAGATGAGTGGTTGGAAACTCATCGGGTGGAATCTGCACGACCAGCGTCCTGCGAACGGGCAGGACGAGGTTCCAGGCATTCCTTCGGTCCAGACGGTGGCAGCGGCACCATGGCTCGCGGCGATTCTGAAGCAAGCTAAGTATGAACAGCTGAGTGAGTTGTATGACGCGGCCCGAGCGCTCGTTGACCACGGCGAGTGGACAACCGACATCCGGTGCATTCAGGACGCCGCGACCAGGCGAAAGGACTTCGCCTGGTTACCGAGACTCGACGCTCACGCCTTCTATGAGGTAGCGCTCGAGAACAAGAATCTGTTCACTGACTACACGCCGGAGAAAGCCCGGCGAGCACAATCCGCCTTGCAAGCGTTGAAGCTTGGGCGACCGTTTCCCTTCTACGCGGTGCTCGCGATGGACGGCGACGGACTCGGCCGCTCGCTCTCGGTACATCGCGATGATCCCGGCCCCGTGACGCGATCGCTCCACGATTTCACGCGAAGCGTCATCGGAGCTGACGGCAAGGGCATCGTCTACGAGCACGACGGATTCCTGCTTTACGCTGGTGGCGATGACGTGCTCGCATTCCTGCCCGTCGCGCGGGCAGCGGCCTGCGCCTTGGCCATTCGGAACGCCTATTTCGCCGCCGGCCAAAGGTATGAAGTTCAGGGCGGCTGGTCGATCTCCGCCGGATTGCACTTTGTTCCTACGCGCCGACCACTGACGCGCGTTGTGTCCGAGACCCAGGAACTCCTGAAAGAGGTTGCCAAGACGCGGGGCGGCCGCGATGCCATCGCTATTCGCCTTACAAAGCCAGCCGGGGTCGCGGCCGAGTGGGTCCAGAAATGGGAGAACGCTGTGGACCGACCGACACTTGTCCTCGAGTCGCTGGCTGAGAAATTGATTCTCTCGGAGAAGTCTCATGATTCGGGCGGAAGAGTCGACAACGTCGATGCCGCAGACCGCTTCAGCCACGGCTTCCTGTTCAAGATCCGTGAGCACCTGAAGTTGCTGCAGGGCCTTGACAAAGACGTCGCAATCTCGCTTCTTACCGCAGATTACATCAACTCGTGGGGCGGGCGTTCGGTCTCGGTGGAGCAAGCCAAGGGCAGCGTCGAGCCGCTCTATGAGCAATCGTTGCAACCTACGAGCGGAAGCAGCGACCCTGGCGATTCACAGTTGACCGAAGATGCAGCGATGCTCATCCGGTTCTTGTCCGCGGCACGACGCGGAGGTGCGTCATGAAGTGGACCTTTCAACCCGTCGACAGTTGGTTTTTCCGGGAGTCGCGTCCCTGGTCGACGGTCGGGGGTGTCGAGTTGGCGAGCAACTTCCCGCCGCCGGCACGGACCGTTGCCGGCGCAATTCGCACGGCGATCGGTGAAGCGAAGGATGTTGATTGGCTGGCATTCAGCCAAGGAAGACACGCCGAGCTACGCCAGTACATCGGCAGCGGCGTCTCGGACCCCAATGATTCCAACTCCGAGTTCGGTTCATTTCGCATGCGAGGGCCCTACGTCGAGCGTAATAACGACCTCCTATTCCCGGCTCCGGCGATGTTGCTGAGGTCGAAGGAAACTGGAAAGATTTCGCTGATGCACCCGGCGGCGAAAGGCATGCGTTGCGACCTCGGCTCGAGTGTGAGACTTCCGCACGCGGCGGGATTGCTTGGAGCAGCGACGTTGGACGGGCACTGGTGTTCTGCGGAGGGATTGGGCAGTGTCCTTCGAGGCGACGCTCCTCCACCGGAGTCACTCGTTGATCGGGACGCGCTCGTCGCAGACGACGCTCGCGTCGGAATCGCCCGCGACAACTCGCTCCGGACGGTTCACGACGGGCTGCGGTACCAGACCAGCCACGTACGACTAAAGAACGGTGTCAGAATCGTCGCCTACGTCGATGGGATACCCGACGATCTGCAGCGGAAGTGCGACGGTGCGACAATCCGTTTCGGCGGCGAGGGCCGTCTGGCGCACATCACCGTTTCGCCCCGGGTCCAAAGCGACGTCCCAGCGCCGCGCAGCACGCCTAAGCGGTTGACTGCCATACTGGTCCTCGTGACGCACTCGCCCGCCGACGCAGGTTGCGAGCACTTGCCTCCTGGGTTTCATCGCGTTGATGACCAGCATGGATCGTCGACGTCGTGGCGCGGTACGATCCGCGGCGTCGAGATGTACATTGACAGCTGCGCGACAGGTCGATTGGTTCGCGAGGGCGGCTGGAACGCGACGACGATGACGCCTCGTCCGGTCGAGTCCTTCACTCCGGCCGGAAGTTGTTACTTCTGCCGCGCCGTTGGCAGCGACCCGGAGTGGTTTGCTCGGATAGCTAAGTTGCACGGGCAATCAATCCGGGGCAATTCTGGCGATCAGGATCCGCTCGGCCGCGGCGAAATTGTTGTAGGCATCTGGAACGATCAGATCAGCTCGGGAGGCGCGCAATGAACAGGGCGATGATGGGACTTTTCACAGTGACGCAGGTACACCCCGGCATCGGGTCGTCGGTGGACGTGATCGATCTTCCCATCCAGCGCGAAGCCCACACCGGATGGCCATGCGTATTCGGCTCGGCACTCCGTGGTGCCATGCGAAGCAAGGCTGAGGAACGGTGGAAGAACGATAAACCGCTCGTCTACGCGGTTTTCGGCCCTCCGCCCCCAACAACCGGGGCGACGGGTGCCCCGAAGCCGAGCGACTTTGCTGGAGCGCTCGCCGTCAGCGATGCAAAGCTCCTCCTGCTCCCGATGCGTTCGCTGACTACGCACTTCCGATGGGTTTGCTGCCCCGCGATCTTGACGCGGTTCAAGCGCGATGCACTGCGGCTCGGCACCGCGGTCACCTTTGATTCTGTGAATGTCGCCGATGTCGACGCGCTTGTCGCGCACCAAAAAACCGGCAAGCCGCTTTACATCGAAGAACTGCGATTTACTACGTGCCATCACGAACCACTCGCGGAGATCGCGAAGGCCATCGCAATGCTGGTTCCGGCTTCTGAGCGGGAGGGATTCATCAAGGCGCTCAGCAACCAACTGACTGTCATAAGCGACGACCGCTTCGCCATGCTCTGCCGCACGGCCACGCCAACGACCGCGCACATTCGGCTGAATGAAAACAAAACAGTCGAGCCCGGCGCGCTCTGGTACGAGGAAACTCTGCCGCCGGACACGTTGCTTTACGCCGATGTTGCGGCGTCGGCTTCGCGGTACAAAGACAAGCCCCTCGAAGGCCATGAGGTCCTGCGAACCGCGATCGAATCGCTTTTCGAGCCGGACCCGTACCTGCAGGTCGGCGGCAACGAAACCGTGGGCATGGGGTGGTGTCAGATCACCGCAGTTCGGGGTGCCAAGGCCGGAGCAGTCGTATGACCCGCATTGCAAACCCGCCCGTTCGTGACCCAGGCTCGCAGACCATCGAGCAGCGACGCGCCGCCTACGTACACAACGGCCTTCGGCACCTCGTCGCAAGTGAGACCGTCCAATCACCGCGCAACAACGTGGGCAGCACCCATGCGGGCAATCGCCAACCTCCAGCCGCACCGCCATCAACGCTCGGGGCCGACACCCGACCGCATGAAGCCGGTGCCGTCTCGGCCGTTGTCGGCAACGAACTGCGTGCCGCCGCTCGTGGCCTCGGGCCGATGATCCTGAGCAACGGCCTCGGACAAACAGTCGCGTTCTATGCGAGCCGGACCGGCAAGAACAAAAGAGCCTATCAGGCCGTCTCCGATTTGCTCGCCGGATGGCTTTTCGAGCCTGGGCTCGACTTCCCTCGCGTCACCGCCGGCACCACCGATTCGTTGAACTTGCTCGACGCGATCACCAAGCATGACGCCGACACATACTTCGCAGCCCAGGCCGAATCGCTCGTCTTCTCAAAGTGGCTCGCAATGCTCGCCGGCGCCTTGATCCCCAAAGGCCGAGGATCCATTGACGACGCGACTCGGAGGACGAACTGATGGCGGCACCGCTGTACAAGGGAGCTCAGGATGCGGCGCTGACGCAACTCTCCCACCGTGGCCTGTGGTACGACAAGTTCTATAACGGCTACGACCGCGAATGGCGCGTGCCAGGGCCCGACGAACCAGGCAACGCCAAACTCGATTGGATTCGCGGGGCGATCCTCTGGCCCTGCGGCGAGCCGGAACAACTCACGACCGGCACGCGGCGAATCAGCAGGCTGGCCGAATCGCTCGGCGGCAAGGCCGTGGCCTACGTCAACACCTGGAGGTTTGTCTCCGGGCTCGGCATCAAGCATCCCGTCGAGAACGGCTTCCAATGGCATCCGACACTAGGTGTGCCATACCTCCCCGGCTGTGCGGTCAAGGGGCTGTGCCGAAGCTGGATGGAGCGCCAGGCGGGCGCAGACTCCGCGCTGAAATCGCAGATCGAGCGGATCTTCGGGCACGATCCCCACGTCGAACATGACGAAGACGACCGAACACGGCTCGTCACCGGATCGATGGTCTTCTTCGACGCCCTTCCGCTGACGCCTGTCGCGCTATGCGCTGATGTCATGACGCCCCACATGGGGCATTGGTACTCCGATGGGCGCTCGCTCGACGACGCAAAGATCCAGGTCCGTCGGCCCGGTGGCGATTCACCCACAGTCACCGACAACGCGAAGCTGCCAGGGGACTGGCATGATCCCACCCCAGTGCCCTTCCTAGTCGCGAAGAATATCACACTGCAGTTCGCGATCGCGCCGCGGGCCGTGCGAGCCACCGCGGATTACGACGCCAAGACGATCGCCACGTCCGATCTTGGTGCCGCGTTGCGTGCGCTGGACGCCGCGCTCGTCGCGTCCGGCGCCGGCGCAAAGACGGTGGCGAACTACGGACGCTTCCGCCTCGCTGGTGCGAAGGCACCTGCGGCTGAACTGACCCCAGATCAGAGATTGTTCGAGATTGCGTTGCAGACGCCAGCGTTCCTCGGCGGTGCCGAGGCCAGCGTAGTGATCGGTCAGCGTGTCGCCGAAGCCCACGCCGACTGTGAACTCCGGGTGCCGACGCTCCGGGGCGCGCTGCGCTGGTGGTGGCGCACCATGCACGCCGCGCACCTGCCTTACGAACTGCTCCACCGCCTGGAAGCATCGGTCTGGGGAAGCACCGACGCTGCCAGCCCCGTCCAAATCACGCTCGAGCCCATCGGCTCTCACGAAGTGGTCTTGTGCCAGATCAAGGAACCATACACCAACAGTCAGGGGCAACAGCGCTTGCGGTTTGATAGACGGTTCGCTCAAGCCCACGGGATCACACTGAAACCGCAAGTCACCCCCGGATACGCGTTCCTCACCTACGGCATGGACGATCAGGACCGCGCAAAACGCCAGCAGCGCCATTTTCTCGCTCCTGGGGCAAGGTGGAACATCCGCATCCGTGCGCAGGCCTTGTTCCTCGACAAGGTGAAGACCGATGGCGACAAGGACAATCCGCTCCTTCAACTCTACGAAATCTCGCCCGAACTCCTCCTCGAACAGGCTCACGCGGCCTTGCGCCTGCTGTGCACGTACGGCGGAGTTGGTGCCAAATCCCGCAACGGGCTAGGATCACTTCGGCTCGTGCAAGAAGTCGTTCTTAACGGCGAAGATGTTGTCAAAGATGTGGAGCGTGCGGGCGATCGGCTCCGCAAGTCGCTCCGCTTGACCTCGCGTCTCAAGCAAGCCGCACCACAGACCGCATCATTCAAGGATGCGGAACTCTTGCAACTGGAGTTCAAGGCTGGCGACGCGTGGCACGCCATTGACAAGATCGGGTGCGCGTATCGCGATTTCACTCAGGCCGATACTTGTACAGGGCACGGCAAGCACTGTCCGGAGAAGGCATGCCTCGGGCTGCCGCGGCTGATCCAGCTTCAGAGACAAAAGGTCGCGCTGGAAAGCCCCGTCGGAAAACGACACACAAAGCCGTTCTTCTTCCACCTCGAGAACCTTGGCCCGGTGGGCGGGAACGAGCCGCGGACGTGGCGATTCCGTGCGGCGGCATTGCCGAGCCCGTGGCTGTACCCCTCGACAGGTGCAACCAACGAACCATCGTTCGAGCGCAGTCGCACGATGCTCGCCATGCTGCTGAAACACATCAAGCACTCATTGTAGATTTCTGACCGCGTCGAACTTTCGTGGCGCTCAAGGGAAGCTAGGAATGCACGAAATCTCACTTCAGGAATTATTCGAGAATGTGGCATCGAATCTGCGGGAAGGTCAACAACCCGCCGCAGCCCTGTAGCATTATGTCTCCCAATTCCGCGTAGAACCATGACCCTCCGCTGGCTTCCAACCCGATCGCTCCCCACGTTCTCGCTCGCCGAGTTTGATGTCGGCACGACTCCGCTGAGCCCGGAGCAACTCTCTTCGATCGCTCTTCCGGCCGAAGTGTTCGGCCGTGAGCAGTTTGGTCTGATCTTCTCCGGCCGTGGCCCCGTCTGGCTTTACGCTCACCTGTGCCACCTCGCACATCCCTTCGCTTGGGTAGCGGTCCACGATCCGCGACTCGGCGGCGGGGTGGTGGTCCAGCGTCACGTACCGGACGCGCCGCAGCTGGGTTCGGTGGTGCCATTATAACGACGCCTTGAGTTACTCTATCCGCCGACGCGCGGGAGCAAATCAATGCGCGCGTCATAGATGATGGGTTTCATCTCGCCTTCTGTCTGAACGTATTGGAAAAGGGCGGAGCTATTGAGCGTCAGGACCGCGCCTGCGATGCTCGCGACCTTGTACCCCCCAGTCACGTCGAAGACCACTTCACTAGCATCGATCTTGTGCGTCTTGGCGAGGTCCGCGAGGATTCTATCGCGAAAGAGTGTGATCATCTGATTAAAGTCCTCAAGATTCACGTCATGCGATGCGATACCGACAACGTCAGCGGCAAAATATAGTCGTAATATTTTCTCGCAGTCTTTGAACTGGACGTCTGAGCCTCTGGCAACTTCTTTCTGCTTGGGTGTGTTCCACTGATCGCTCGGCTTCGACTTACTCACGATCAGCACGATCTGCTTGAGATCTCCAGCATCGTGGTACGGCTTGATGGCTCGTAAAATCTGTTGCCAATTCCATCCATAACCATCCGCCGCTGCGATGTCTTCGTCTAGATGCAAGCCACCCATCAGCCTGATTGGTTTCGAAATCGCCTCCTCGCCTTCCTTCGGCTTCGGCGCGTTCTTTCGATTCACGTCTACGACCTCGAGGGTATGAGCCGACTTGTCAACTGGTTGTTGCACCCGGAACTGATTCTTCGAGACAACAAGCACCAGCGCCCGGATCTTCCGCTGACGTGCTTGCAAGAAACACTGGGTTTGGATCGGCACATCCAACGTGCGAAACAGTGTGAGGTGTTGGCCGATCCGCTCCGCCAAGTAGATGCTTACGCAGAGCCCAACGGCCGATGCCGCCACGAGAGCCCACGTCGGCGACCCGTGGGCCAAGTCGTGCAAACTCAGCCCGAGCCAATGTGCGGCGAGAATTCCGAGGATCACGGCTAGGAGCGGCAACCACCCCTCCAGCTCGAAGCGACGACGATACAGGATGTAGGCCGCAGCCGCAAACAAGACCGCCGATAGAGCCGCTAGCACACTGATCGGCCAGGTTTGGTCCTCGTGCAAGTACTTGTACGATTCTTTCGAGAGGCTATGCCCCGCAACCGCAGCGACCGCCAAGAGGACGAAGAACAGCAAGATGTTCTTCTTAACGCGCGGTTGGTGGTCGACTGTTTCAGCCATACGCCCGCCACCACCCGAGGACGCACTCGCCTGCGGCGGCACGCTGGTGGTTGGAACACCCGGTGTCGTTGAATCTTGCGAC
>Ga0163147_10007207_pt1 | contig 12729 bp, 16 predicted proteins | sample OliLakLV19MP6G1_FD_148597 | JGI IMG/M metagenome (GOLD analysis project Ga0163147, IMG submission 148597) | Freshwater microbial mat bacterial communities from Lake Vanda, McMurdo Dry Valleys, Antarctica- Oligotrophic Lake LV.19.MP6.G1 | ecosystem: Environmental > Aquatic > Freshwater > Lake >...
CGGTTCGCCAAGTGAACTTGCGCTCCGGGCGACGGTAACGACATGGGTGGCAGGCCCGCCCGCCCCTTTTCGTCAACAGGCAACAGGCCCGCTTGGTTCGGACAGTGCGATTCCCGGAGATCGCGAATCCTTCTACACGTTTTTTGCGGGGAACATAAATTGGGACATCTCTGGCACGGCGGCGGCGGCGTGGGATACGGTAATTCTTCAGGCAAGAATTGATGGGAATAGCAACTCGTCGATGACAAATATCCGGTTCAATAGTTTGGCGGCGGCGACGACAAGCTTTGATGTGGGAACCAGCGTAGGGACTTGGCGCTGGAACGGGCTTTCCGTCTCCCTTGGCGATGCTTACGGGTTCACATGGCAGTCGGCGACTCACGCGGGATTTGATGCTTTTCAAGTTCAGATGGGGGTCGTTCCAGTTCCAGAACCCGCGACGTGGGCATTGCTCGGGCTTGGGGTGGCAATCATGATGTTGCGGAAAAACCGGAGATTCTCTAAGCGATGAGAATCCCATTTTATGGTGGTCTTCGGAGGGGATTTTCGATGGTCGAGATATTGGCGGCAACAAGCATTATCGCTGTGCTTGGAGGTATTGCCGTTCCGGCGATTCAAGGCAGTTTAGAGAAAGCTAAGAGTGTAAAAGAAATCGCCGGTGCGCGGCATGCGATATCTGCATGGCAGAGTTACGCGGCCGACAACAATGGAATCGTGCTCCCCGGATACAAGTCGGAGCCCGGGGTGGTCAACGCGCGGGGGGAAGCACTTAGATTTCCGGTGAGTGCGCGCTATGTCTTTCGACTTGCGCCCTACCTCGACTACCGCTTGCGTGGCACTTTACTTGTGAACAAACAGGAGCGCCTGACTTCGGATTATTCCATGAGCGTTGCCCCGTCATTCGGACTTAATCTGACGTTTGCTGGTGGTGACTTCGGATCGGGATCGGACCTTCAGCCGAACGATGCCAACTTTGCGACTTATGGCAAATTCGTCGTAACGCGGCTCGTAGAGATCCATTCGCCGGGAAAGTTTATTATATTTTCCTCGGCGCGATTCAAAGACGCATCGCTTGGGCAGAGCGAAGGCTACAACGCCGTTCGATCTCCGTTTTTTGAGACCCGGAGATGGCTCGCCAAATACAACGAAGCCGGAGCGGACTATGACTTCGGGAATGTGCATCTTCGCTTTGATGGGCGAGCGGTCTGCGCGATGGCGGACGGGCATGTCGAGCTCCTCGACTTTTCCCAGCTTGAAGACATGCGCCGGTGGTCGAACCAAGCCGCGCAGGCCGATGACCCTAACTGGACTCTGCAACCTCTCTGAAACCAAACCAACAAGGAAAACATGTTATGAAAACCGAAACACCCACACTAAAAGAACGCTGGCAGGAATACCGTCAGCTCCACCCGAAGACCCGTATTCGCGATGCCGCCCTGAAAATGGGTGTGAGCGAGGCAGAAATTTTGGCCACAGGCTGTGGAGAAGGGGTGACCCGTCTCAGCGGCGACTGGAAAGAGTTGCTGAAAGAAATGCCAAAGGCCGGTCGGGTGATGTGCCTGACACGGAATGAAGATGCCGTTCACGAGAGATTTGGTGAATTCCGCGAAGTGGATTTTTTCCATGGAATGGGTCAGGTTGTCGGCCCCGACATTGACCTGCGCCTATTCATGAGCCATTGGCACCATGGCTTCGCCGTTACGGATCACACGTCTGAAGGTGAACGCCAGAGTCTTCAATTTTTCGACGCGTCGGGCATGGCCGTGCACAAGATTTATCTCCAGAAAGAGAGCAACTACGGAGCTTACGGAGTCATCCTGAGTCGCTTTCGTTCTCAGGATCAGAATCCCGACATGACGGTGGAATTGCCGCCGACCGCGCGACCAGAGATCCCGGATGCCGAGATTGATGTGAGTGGCTTTCAAGAAGCGTGGCGAGACTTGAAAGACACGCACGCGTTTTTTGTAATTCTTCAAAAATTCCGAGTGGCGCGGGAGCAAGCATTGCGATTGGCCCCGGAAGGATTTGCGCAACGCATGTCGCACTCCTCCACCCGAACCATGTTGGAATCTGCGGCGAGGACAGAGGTTCCCATCATGGTTTTCATCGGCAATCGCGGGTGTCTGCAAATTCACACGGGCCCGGTAAAAAATATCAAGATGTTTGGCAGCGAGTGGCTGAACGTGCTCGACGACGAATTTAACATGCACCTGCGCGACTCGAGGGTGGCGTCTGCGTGGGTCGTGCGGAAGCCGACGGTTGATGGCATAGTGACTTCGCTGGAGGTCTTCGATGTCGAGAGCAACAACATCGCGATTTTTTTTGGGAAGCGCAAACCCGGTGAGCCCGAAGACCCGGCGTGGCGTGGACTTATCGAAACGTTGAGCAAAGAAGCATGAGAAAGATCCTCTGCCTCCTTCTTCTCTCCACGACATTGCACGCCGCGACGCCGTTGCGCGTGGTCACAGTCGGCGGAGCTGTGACGGAGACGGCGTTTGCGCTGGGCAGCGGGGATGTGCTAGTCGGGGTGGATACCTCGAGCACGTTTCCCGAGATGGCACGCGCGCTGCCGCAGGTGGGATACCAGCGCGCGCTGTCGGCAGAGGGCATCGCTTCGTTACGCCCGGATTTGGTGATCGTTTCGGCCAATGCGGGACCGCCGACGGCCTTGGCTCATCTTGCTGCACTCAAAATTCCGGTGCTGCGTCTCGTGGCGGGAGACAGTCTTGACGGTGCCACGACGCGTGTTTTGCAGATGGGCGAGGCGCTCGGGCGAGAGGGAGAGGCAACCAAACTTGTCGAGAAAATCGCGAGCGAAGTGGGAGCGCGAGTGCCGCTTGCGGCGCATTCGCCTCGCGTGCTTTTCGTGATGTCGCTCGGGCAGGGATCACCAATGGTGGCGGGTCGCGAGACGGCGGCGGCGGCGATGCTTGAGCTCGTTGGGGCGCAGAATGCCGGCAACGCAATACAGGGCTATAAGCAATTTTCGAGGGAAGCACTCGTGTTGCTAGATCCTGAGATCGTGGTGACCACGTCGCGCACGCTTGCTGCCAACGGCGGAGAAGCGAATCTTGCCAAGCTGCTGCCGGGTTTGGAGATCACGGCAGCGGGCAGAAGTGGTCGCCTGATTGTGATGGATGACCTTTTTCTGCTCGGCTTTGGGCCGCGTATTGGCGAGGCGGCGCAGGAGTTAGCCACGAAGCTCAATGAGCCGTCGCGACGGGCCGAGCGATGACTCTCGCGAAGGGCAGCGCATTCTGTGTTTTTCTCGCGATCCTTTCGGCTGTGGTGGCCCTTATATCGTTGCGGACGGGAGCGGTGCCAATCTCGTGGCGCGAGATGGTGGGCGGGGGCGACTCGGTCGGGAGCATGGTATTCCAAACCATGCGTGTGCCGCGGTTACTGTTGGGGTTTCTTTGCGGGGGAGCACTCGGGCTTTGCGGGGCTGCAATGCAAGGTCTCTTCCGCAATCCGCTGGCCGATCCGGCTTTGGTGGGTGTTTCGGGGGGGGCGGCGCTAGGAGCCGTAGCCGCGATTGTGCTCGGCGGACCGTTCCTTTCGCACTCGATCTATATCCTCCCTGCGGCGGCATTTTTTGGTGCACTGGCGGCAGCGATTTTGGTGCACGTGATTGCAACGCGGGGCGTTCGGGTGGATGTGCCCACTCTCCTGTTGGCAGGTATTGCGATCAATGCCTTTGCGGGAGCGGGCATCGGGTGGATGATTTACGGCGCGACGGATAGTCAGCTCCGGGATTTTACCTTTTGGAGCTTGGGAAGCCTTGCTGGCGCGGGATGGGACGCCACGTTGGGGTGCCTGCCGTTTGTGGTGGTCGCGGCGGGCTTGCTGGCATTTCGGGCGCGGGCGTTGAATGCCTTGGCGCTCGGCGAATCGAACGCGTGGCACTTAGGAGTATCAATTGAGGGAGTTAAGCACGCCGTGCTGGCTGCGACGGCCTTTGCAGTCGGTGCGGTGACGGCGTTTACCGGGACGATTGGATTTATCGGCCTCGTGGCACCGCACCTTGTGCGACTCGCGGTGGGCGCTGACCACCGCCTGGTTCTGCCCGGCTCGTTTATTATTGGGGGCTGTCTGCTTTGCGCGGCAGATGTGATTGCCCGCACCGCGCGCGCTCCCGCAGAGATCCCCGTTGGCATCGTGGTGGCGAGTCTGGGCGCGCCGTTTTTTCTCGGTCTTCTCCTGCGCGAAAAGCGGGCACGCGCATGACGATCACGGCTCGCGGTTTGTCAATCGTTCGAGGTGGAATAAACGTGATTTCAGACGTGCGTTTTTCAGTTTCGTCGGGTGCTTTTCTTGTTGTCCTCGGGAGAAATGGCGCAGGCAAGAGTTCCTTGCTCCACGCGCTTTCCGGCGAGTTGCAGCCAGCGAGCGGTGAGATCGCGTTCGATGGGGTGAATATTCGGCAATGGTCACCTGTCACGCTTGCCATGCGGCGTTCATTTTTGGCTCAGCAAACAGATTGTCGACTGCCGTTTCTAGCCGGGGAGATCGTGCATTTGGGGGCCGAAGCAGCGGGGCAGCGAGGGGTGGGAGCACGCCGCTTGGTGGCTTCGGCTCTCGAGGAGGCCGGGGTCGAGCATCTGGCCGAACGTGCGATGTGGCAGCTCTCCGGTGGGGAGCAGCAGCGTATCCACTGGGCGCGCATTCTGGCGCAGGTTAACGGCAAACCCCAAGGTCACTGCCTGTTCCTCGATGAGCCGATCTCAAGCCTCGACATTGCGCACCAGCATGAGTTGCTCCAGAAGGCGGCGAACCTTGCGCGGAGAGGGGCTACGATTATCGCGGTGCTGCACGATCTCAATCTGGCGTCGCGCTATGCGGATCAGCTCATGCTCCTTCACGAAACTCGCCTGCTTGCCCTCGGACCGCCGTCGGAAGTTCTCACGTCGGCCCGCTTGCGGGAGGTTTTTGGAATTACCACCCACGTGATGCCTCACCCAATCGATGGAACGCCGCTGATTCTCGTGGGGCCAACTACTTTTGGAACGGAAATACGCACGGACAGTGCCCAAACTGCTCTGCAAACGCTTTGCTAAAGTGGCTGAGACTTGAATACCCAACGCTCATGGCGGCCTCGGTCACATTGAATTTGCCTGTGCGGAGACGCTCTGCGGCGAGGGTCAACCGCGCGGTGCGGAGGAAGCGCATGATTGTCATGCCTGTCGCCTCAGAAAAAATTCGACTCAGGTAAGACGGGCTGCACCCGACCTCGCGAGCGATGGCTGGAAGGGACGGCGGATTCTCCACATCGCGGAGAACGATGCGTTTCACAGCTTCCGCCCGCTCACGAGCCAGCAACTTCTGACGTTCACAAAAAAAACCGTCGTCGGGCTGTGTGAAGAGGTGGGCCGAAACCTCGATGATCTTCGCCTGATACCAGATGGAGCGAAGCCGACCTTGGATCGGCGAGGAAATCATCTCCTCAGCCGCGCGGCGGACTCGGCTTGATATCGGAAGCAACTTCGGTGTCGCGGAATTCGCGTCGTCCAAGAAGATCCGGAGCGTTGAGGATAGCCCTTCGATCGCCTGCGCGAGCCTCGACCGGATCCAAACGTGGGGCATCTGGATCATCAGGAAGCGGTGCCGCTTACCAGACTCCCGGGAGATCTCCTTGACGGCATCCTCACGGTAAATCGCGACGGTTCCAGGAGGAAACTCGTGGCTCGCTTCGCGACTGACAAAGGTGCCGGCTCCCTCAAGATTGATGCAAATGCCGATCCCGCATTGCTCCGACTTGCGCGTCTCCGCCAATGTCTCCGCGGCAGCAAAGTCCCACCACCTCACGCGAAGCCCCCCAGCGATGCCGTCTCGGTAGAGCTCTTTCACCGCCGCTTGCCCGAGTAGGGCTGGTCTTTTTGTTACCAGTCTAGACATGCGCTTCCATTATGTTGCGATTGTGTCTCATTATCACTACTACTGTCCAATGAATTCCGCGAAATTCCATTGAGCCTGAATCAGCGTTTGCCGTTGGCGATCCAGTGGGCGGTGTCGCCGATCGCGAGAACCACGTGGATGCGATAAAGATCGATAATTTTGCGTCCTAGGGTGCCCCAGCGGGCCTTATCGTCGCGCGAGGCCCAGTAGGCGGAGCCTTTTTCAGCGATCCAGCGGTCTAACAGCGGAAAGGCGTCACAGCCCTCGTAGGTAAACCGGCTGAGCCACAGAAAATGATTGGCCCCACTCATTTCCCAAGTGGCTGCCAGCTCCGATGATCACAATGCGCGTGGATTTCATCTAAGGAATGGATTGTATGGTGGACCCCGTTATCGCACGCGGGTCGGCCTGAACTTTTGCGGCACGCTAGGCTGGGATCAGCCAGCGAGCGAAGGAATAGTAAGTGGGGATCCCGATGATCACGTTAAAAGGAAACGTCACAGCCAGCGACGCGGTGAGGTAAATCGCCGGGCTTGCCGTCGGCAGCGCGACGCGCACAGCCGCCGGTGCTGCAATGTAACTTGCGCTCGCCGCCAGAGTCCCCAGCACCGTGGCACCACCGACGCCCATGCCACTCAATTCGCCCAGCCACACGCCCAAAATCCCGTGCGCCATTGGCATCACCAGCGCGAACACAACGAGCCGCCACCCCGCCTTTTTTAGATCCCCCAGCCTCCGCCCAGTGACCAAGCCGATCTCGAGCAGAAAGAGCGTAAGCACCCCGCGAAACGGTGCATCGAACAATGGGGCCACCTGCTCGGCTCCCTTGCTCCCGCAGAATATCCCGATCAGCATCCCGCCTATGAGCAGGACGATAGACTTGCTCGTGACCAACTCACGCACCATCGCACTCATCTTCCCGCCACCCGATGTAATCGTGGCCTTCCCTACGAGAAAAATCGCTAGGATGATCGCAGGCACTTCCATCACAGCCAGCAACGCCGAGACATATGGCTCGCTAGTAACCTTTACAATCTCCAGAAATGCCAACGCCTCGCCAAACGTCACCGCTGATACCGAGCCGTAATGCGCCGCCACAGCCGCTGCATTGATTGTGTCAAGACGTGCAAATTTCTTCAGAAGCATGAAACTCCACAGCGGGATCATAAGGCTCAACAGAATTGCCGCCGTAAGGGGCTTCCAGAAATCTGCGAACGTTACTCCTTCGAGCTTTGCCCCGCCTTTCAACCCGATCGCGAAAAGCAGATAGATCGTCATCGCCGCATAGAGCTCAGGCGGGATCTTGAGATCGCTCTTGATCAGACTCGCCACAATCCCCAAAAGAAAGGCCAACACCATCGGGGAAAGAAGACTTTGGATCAGCGAATGAAGAACGTCCATGGATTATAAAAAGTCGCGCGGTGCGGTGAATGTGTGATATATAATTCCTGTGTATTAACACCTGAATAATATGTCGTGTATCTTGCTTCCTATAAATCTGTCAAGCCCCGCATGAAAAAAACACCCAAAACCTCCGAGAAATCCTCCCCCGGATTTACCTACCTGACCAACCACGCCCATGTGCTGGTAGTGCTGACCGCCGATCCGGGCTCGCGTGTTCGCGACCTCGCTGCAAACATCGGGGTTACCGAGCGGGCCGTGCAGCGGATGCTCTCCGACCTTGAGGAGGTCGGCGTGCTCGAGCGGGTAAGGATAGGACGCCGCAACCACTATAAAATCCGTCGCGGCGCTCACTTCCGCCACCCGCTCGAAGCGCACTGCACGGTCGGAGGGCTACTGGATTGGGTTTACTCCCGCAAAGTCACCAAAGGCCGTTAGCGACAACTCAACTTGGCGCCCCATGTGGCGCCATGGGCAGAGCTTGCTGTCAGGGTGCCTGAGCTTGCGGTTTCCCCGTGAATCCTAGAGAAGAGAGAAATGGTTTCCGATATCGCAAAAGTTCTCTACCAAGAATCCACGATCCTGAGTCGTTTGGACGAGATGGCTCGGGCGATCACGTCGGACTACCGTGACAAGGAACTCACCGTCGTTGCTATTCTTAATGGTAGCTTCATTTTCGTGGCAGACCTCCTGCGGCGAGTGCCTTTGCCACTGCAAGTGGATTGTCTGAGCGTGTCGAGTTACCACGGGACAAAGACGACTGGGGAGGTCAATTTCCGTCAAACCCAACTGCCAAATGTGGCGGGGCGTCATGTCCTACTTCTTGATGATATCTTGGATAGCGGACTCACTCTTGCTGCCGTAAAGGCGAAATTTCTCACAGAAGGCGATCCTGCAAGCGTGCGAGCGTGCGTGCTCCTGCGAAAGAATGTCGCGCGGTCAAGTCCGGTGGATGCGGACTATATCGGCTTCGATATCCCTGACGAGTTCGTGGTCGGCTATGGACTGGACTACAACGAACGCTACCGGAACCTTTCCTACATCGGGGTTCTCAACGAAGCAGGGATCCAGCGCTATGCGAATCAAAGTTGAATTTTACGAAGCGCTTCGCGTGCTCACGCAGCGACACGAGTGGCTCGCTGAGGTGCCTGAGAAATGCACCGCGCGGGAAGTTTTTGTGCTGGCGCAGACGACATTTCCTGCGTTGGCCAGCTATTGTCCGCAGCCTATCGTGATGGCGGGTCTCGATCATGTCCCGATGGACCACACGCTGCGTGAGGGAGAGACCCTCTCGTTTCTTCCTGCGGCAGCCTTGCAAGAGTAGCACCGCAGGCGCATCGGAGAGAGGCCGATTGACGAGAGGCGGCGACGACGTTACTACTATTCCTCGTGAGCGTATCTCTACCGGCCCTTGAAGAAATTTATCACCGTCCGCTTTTTGACCTGATCCAAGAAGGGAGGCGGGTGCATTGCGAGTTCTGGGAAAAAAATGACATCCAACTTTGCACGTTGTTGAGCGTGAAGACGGGTGGCTGCAGCGAGGATTGTTCGTATTGCTCGCAGAGTGCGCACCACGACACGAGCTTGCAGAGGCAGAGTCTCATGACGGTGGAGGAAATTCTCCCCGTGGCTGAGAGGGCGAGGGCGGATGGCTCCACAAGGTTTTGTATGGGAGCGGCGTGGAAAGGCGTGCGGAGCGGAGAAAAGAAATTTGAGCAAATGCTGGAAAGTATCCGGGCAGTGAGTCGCCTCGGCATGGAAGTCTGCGTGACACTTGGCCAACTCGGCGACGAAGAAGCCCAACAGCTAAAAGATGCTGGGGTCACGGCCTACAACCACAACATTGATACGTCGCCCGAATACTACCCGACCATCGTGAGCACGCACACTTTTGCAGATCGCTTGAATACGATCGGCTCCGTGCAGCGGGCGGGTATGAGTGTGTGTTGTGGCGGAATTATCGGGATGGGTGAGAGCACGACCGATCGCCTACGAATGCTAGAAGTTCTTTGTTCATTTGACCCACCACCTGAGAGTGTGCCAATCAATTGTCTCATGCCCATGAAGGGCACCCCGCTGGCAGATGCGCCGCCGGTGGATGTCTTTGATCTTGTTCGGTTGGTCGCGACGGCACGCATCGTTCTACCTCGGGCGAAAGTGCGTCTTTCTGCAGGTCGCTCGCTCCTGAGCCGGGAAGCGCAAGCACTGTGTTTTTTTGCCGGAGCAAACTCGGTATTCTACGGCGACAAACTCCTTACGGCGGGGAACCCTGGCGTCCTAGAGGACCGCGAGCTTCTTAGCCAGCTTGGCCTCACGCCCCAAGCACCTCACGTTCACGAACCAGAACTCGTCCATTGAAAATCAGCATCGGCAGCGACCACGCAGGCTTTGAGTATAAGCAAATCCTCATCCACCACCTGAGAAATTCCGACCACGAGGTGCTGGATCTCGGAACGGATACAGCCGAGAGCACCGACTACCCATTGTTTATTATCCCCGCAGCCGAAGCTGTCAGCCGAGGCGAGGCAGAGCGTGGGATCGTCCTTGGTGGCTCAGGTAACGGGGAAGCCATGTCTGCAAACAAAGTGCAGGGCATTCGTTGCGCACTTTGCTGGAATGCAGAAACCGCCGAACTCTCGCGGCGGCATAACAACAGCAATGTCCTCTCAATCGGCCAGCGCATGATCCCGATAGAGACCGCCTTATTGATTGTGGATATCTGGTTAAAGACACCTTTCGATGGCGGTCGCCATGCCCGGCGTATCGCTGAGCTTGATGCGTATGAAATGGGCGGTGGTATTGATGGTATGATGACGATCTATCAAGGGACTGCATGATTCCCACCGAGCATACCGACACCATCAATTCTCAGCTGCTAGCAGTTTCAGAGGACAAAATCGCTGGATTCTCCCGGCAACCCTTCATCGAAATCGCACGGCTGAGTGGGCTCCGGCTTGAAGTCGTCCTAGAAAGAATCAAGGCGATGTTAGAAGCGGGAACGATACGCCGCGTGCGCCAAACGCTTCTCGCGACCAACCTTGCCGAGGGCGCGCTTGTGGCTTGGAAAGTGCCAGCCGAGAAAATGGATGCCGCTTTTGATTTCATGTTCCGCGAAGATCCGTTTTCAGGTCATGTCGTCGTTCGTTCGACGGATGCCAAGATTCCCGGAGAAGCCTACCGACTCTGGACAACGGTCAAAGTGCCAGCAGGCGAATCGCTCGACGAGCACTGCGGGCTTCTGCAACGTCTGACCGGCGCCGAGACATATCGCCTCATGCCCGCGCACGGAATTTTTGCGCTAGGAGTCGGCCACGTGCGCCGCAAGACGATTTCCCCAGGCGATCGCAGCGAGGCGCCAGCGCGAATGATCCGCACCGGAGCCGTTCGCCTCAATGAAGAGGAATGGCGCGTGCTCATGGTCTTGAAGCGCGAGTTTTCTCCGCAGGAAATCTGCGAGCCTGCATGGACCGCCCGCGCAGAAGAAGCCGACGTGTCGCTGGAGGACTTCTTTCGTGTCGCAGAATCCCTGCGCGACCGCAAGCTCCTCGGACGCTTCTCGACATTTTTGGAACACGTGAAACCGTCGCAAACGGGCGTTCGCGTCACGCGCTTCAATGGCCTTTTCCACTGGGCAGTTCCGAAAGGTCGCGAGATTGAGGCCGGGGCGGAAGTCGGTCGCCACGACATTCTCACGCATTGTTATTGGCGCGAAGGGGGCCCAGAGTTTAACGACGTCAACATCATGGCTGTCGCCCACGGAGGCGAAAAAGATCGCCTCCTCGCCCACAAGGCCGCGATTGATGACCACCTTGTCGCTGCAGGGATACCAGTCAGCTACACGAACGTTTTTTGGGGTGGCAGGAGTGAAATTAAACCCTCTGAAATCTCGCCTTTTATTTACCGTGAGTGGCATGAGAAATTTGCGGGACACACCGCACACTGAAAAGTCATTGGCCCCCTGCAATCCTTAAGGAAAGCGACCCTGACATCCTCCAAGCGAAAGCCCTTTATCATCGAACCTACCGGGCTGAGACTCGCCGCCAAGACGGGTTGACGGCAATCCGTATTCCCGTATTTTTATATCGTGAAGACAACTATTGACATTCCCGAACCTCTCTACAAACGGGCAAAAATCCGCGCCGTGGAGACCGGCCAGACCCTCAAACAGATCGTACTCACTTCTCTCGAGCGCGAGCTAAAGTCGCAAAACTTCTCAGAAGAGGTTCCCGTTTCTTATTGGGCCAATCGCAAACTCCTCCCGGAATATGAAGCCGCCTTGCATGCAGGCGCATTCTCCGGTGGCACCGACTCCAGTATCATCATTTCCGAAGATCGCGACGCGCGATGACTTCCGCTTACTACGATTCCACGTATCTTTTCAAACTACAGTGTCAGGAAAACGGCGCAGAAGCGGTTCGTGCTCATGCCTCCACGTTCCGCTCCATACACACGAGCGTCCATGCTCGCCCAGAATTCATTTCTGTCTGCCATCGGAAATTGCGTGAAGGCCAAGGAACTCACGACCAGTTCCAAGCCGTGCTTAGGCAGTTTCAATTCGACTGCAAGTCCGGTGGCACGGTGCTCCTGCCGCTCACGGACCGTATTTATGACCGCGTTGACTCCATTTTTCTAAAGGCTCCCACCTCCATTTATCTTCGCTCCGCCGATGCGCTCCACCTCGCCTGTGCCGCAGAAAACGGCTTCCAGACAGTGTATTCCAACGACAAGCACTTTCTTGCCGCTGCCCCACTCTTCGGGCTTCGGGGGCTAAACATCATTCCCGCACCCTAAGACATCCCCGCCCCCAATCTTCGCGACCTCATCCAATCTCGGTTCTGTGCCCAACGTTCCAGCCAGCGACACCGCGCCAGATGGGGGGGGCGCATGTCTTGACAATCTCTTAAGCCTTTCGAGAATCAGTCTCAATTCATGCATGTCCTATTTTGTTTGGTATTGAGCCTATTTTTCGCAATACCCGCCCAAGCGGGAAGTGCTGGGGTGGTTGTCGCGTTGAAGCCGGATAAAAATCCGGAAAAGATGTTGACGGAGCGTGGGGCACTGGCGGCCTTTCTGGGGGATGCATTGGGTGGGCCGGTGGAGGTGATTGTTCCTTTGTCGGCGGCCACAATTATTGAGGGACTGGCGAATGGGACGATTGATGTGGGGTATCTGAGTGCGACGGACATGCGGAATGCGCGGCAGGCAAAGGCTGCAGGGCTTTTGCTGGTGGGCGAGATTAAGGGCAAGACGTCCTACTCGAGCTATTGGGTGACGTTGAAGGACAAACCCTACGCGAACATCGAAGACTTGCGGGGCCGCCCGGTGGCCTTCGCGAGCCGGACCAGCACGTCGGGATTTTTGATTCCGATGCGGGACCTGCAAAAGCGCGGCCTGCTGTCGGCTGACGGGAATGCGGAGGGATTTTTTGGGAAG
>Ga0163147_10007216_pt1 | contig 12721 bp, 27 predicted proteins | sample OliLakLV19MP6G1_FD_148597 | JGI IMG/M metagenome (GOLD analysis project Ga0163147, IMG submission 148597) | Freshwater microbial mat bacterial communities from Lake Vanda, McMurdo Dry Valleys, Antarctica- Oligotrophic Lake LV.19.MP6.G1 | ecosystem: Environmental > Aquatic > Freshwater > Lake >...
GGCTGGGGCTGGGGCGGGGGCAATCGCCTGCGGTCGCGCATCAACATCGGCGAAGATCTGCACGATATTGTCCACGTGCATCGGCATCTCGTCCGGCAATCCAAACCGGTTCTTCGCATCCCATGCCGCATTATTAGTTGCGTACATGATACGTTCTTTCCCTCCGATAGCCTTTGCCCTCCCATCGACGCCCTTGACGATGTCGATTCGGAATTTGCAAAACAGCACGAGGTCCGCCCACTCCTTCAGCAGTGGTGCCACCTGCTTGGACATCTTGAGCTCATACCTATCGTATCCATCGGTCTGGTCGGGTGGGCTGGTACGCACGGTTTTTGCATGCGCAACGAACACAACGTTGATTCCCCGAGAGATCAGGACGTCAGCGGATTGAAGGAACTTGCTGAAATGTTCCTGAAGCATCGTGTATCCCTTGCCGTATCCGTAGTCCTCAATGGAATCCTTTCCTGCTCGCTTGAGCATCCACTCGATCAAGCTTTTTTCCAGCCAATCTGCGGAGTCGATCACGACTGTTTTAAATTCGTGATTCTGGCAGGACAGGTCTCGTACGGCGGATTCGACGGATTTCCAGTCTAGGCACAACGCCCGAGCACAATCAATTTGTTTGCTCCCATCCTCCGTATCCAAAAGGATCGAGGATGGGAGTTGCGCGGCGAGAGTGGATTTACCGATACCTTCGACGCCGTAAATAACCGCTCGAACGGCGGATTTCTGAATGCCTTTTGTGATGTTCATTTTAGAGCAATTTCGTCTGCTTCGGGTCGGGTACGTTGGCTTCGGCCTCGTCGGTGTGTTTCGCCCCGAAGGAGATTTTCGCCTTGAGGGAAATCCCATCGCTGACTTGGCGCACCTTGAACGTGATCCCCACTGACAGTTTATTCGTTTGGGAGTCCTCCATCTCGAGCCCGATGGCTTCATAGTTTGCGCGGAATAGATCCGCCGCGAGGTCGCCGACTTGGAGCGCGGTGGCTTCGCGCATCGTCTGAGTTCGTTCGTCTGTTTTCATGCTATGTTTTGGTTTTGGTTTGGGTTGCTGAAGTTGAGGTTGATCGGCTTCACTACGAGCGCGCGATGGATGATGACGTTGAAATTTCGATACTCGAACTTCACGGACCCGTCGCTATCGGCTGCGCCCCGAGCCCCAATGGTTTTGAGCAAAGCAATAACGGCCTCTTGGTTCTTTTGCGTGTTCGAGTCTTCTAGTGGCGGGTGCGCCTGAATGAGCCGGCAAAAACCTCCGTCTAGGCTCCAGCTCCAGTCTCTGATGGCCGGAGACTCGCCGGCAAGGGCAGTTACGCAGGCAATCGAGCATTCCAGATCGTATCTGAATCTCGCGATGCTGTTTTCTAGCTGTGTTTGTGTTTGTGTATCCATGGGAAAATTATCTGCCAGTATTTCAGAACTCCCGGCATGAAACTATTGTGAAGGTGGACTTGGGCTGCTTCGCAAGAAGTGCCTTGTGAAATGCGAGCCACCCGCCGCGGGCAGCACGTTCGGCAGTCCTTATTCGTGCGCGGCGTAGTAGTCTGTCGCACTCATCTGGGGTCATGATCGGGAATGCAACGTGGGGCATGTGGAAATTGCCCGGTGATATTGCCCGCGCCGGAACGGGGTTCTGCGTTTGTTCCAAAACAGCGCAAAGGTGTTTATTTTCCGCCGAGTTTGCGGATGACGATAGGGTCGAACCTCATTGCCATCCGGAATGCCCTGGCCTTCCGACGAGCGGCGACCCATGGCAACACGTGATCGCTCCACCAGTTGCAGCCCATGCCTACGAGCGCACCGATAACGATGCCGCCGCCAATGGCAGCGATCTGGAGATGAAGCGCCCACTCCGAAAAATGCGTATTCATGCTTTGCCTTCACGGATCAACCGTGCGTATTTTTTAACTGTCTCGGCCGAGATCATTGCTTTGCTGGCGGCCTCCCTGCGGGTCATCGTGCCGGAGTTGGCATACTCGCGGATCACCTCCATCGCGGCCGGCGTTGGGTGGCGCTTGCTGCCGTTGCCGATCGTGATGCCGGCCCCGATGTGCGAACCGCAGGCCTCCTTTGTGAGTCGGGCCTTTGGCAGCAGCGACCGGAACTCTGCCCGCGCTGCCAGTGCTTTCGCGGCGGCGTGGATGGCTTTGTCGATCTGCCGATCAAGCAAATCGAGGCACGATCTTTCCGCGGTCATGGTGTGCCTTTGTGAGCTTGTTTTTCGATGTAGGATACCACTGACAATAACGCTTTGATGCGCGCCGTATCCGTGGGTTGGATGTTATCCAGAATGTTGATCGCCAGACGGGCATACATCATGGCGTCTCCCGGGTAGATCTTCCTGTTCGAGGCATCGGAGCCCCGCCACGATTTGGACTTGCTCATGGTTTCGAATAGTCGATTTGTTTTGCTGCCGTAGATACAGCCAGCCGAATGGCTGATACTCCTCTGCACAGGCTATCACGGACACGCAATTCATCCGGCGTGAGCCCTCCGATGTCTGTCAGTTCAGCGATGCGGCCGGCGCGTCCTACTCCGCGCACGTGGTTACGGTACCGCCGACCGGAGAAATCGATGCGCTGATGTGGGTCAAGCACCTTGACTCCGACGCCGGCAACAGCCTCCATAACAATATTCTGCTCTCGGTAGAGCTTCTTTCGCCAAGCGCCGACAACCACGCGAAACCGGCACTTGGTGCGCGGGAGAACAAGGAGCGTCTCAAGATCAGCCCACGTGATTAAATCGTGGATCTTCGGTGTGCCGAATTTCGCGACAATGCGTTCAACGTCCGGCTCTGTGGGCGTGCCACCAAGAAAAAGATTGGTGCTCATGTTGCGGATACGGTTGCGGTGAATGTGCCGAATGGTCCGGGTGATTTCGGGGAGGATGGCCGCCAGTCTCCGAGGCCGGCATATCGGCCACCGAAGGAGAGAATGTCCGTCAGCACACGAATGGAGATGGTGTCGTCGAACACCGTGATCGTACCCGATGCTGACCAGCGATCGAAGCGCGGACGAACGCGCACGTGCTTGGTTTGGTTGACGCGGGCGCGTTTGACGAACAGCGAGAATCCGAGTGCTGCCGCGGTGGCCTCGTGCTTTGTGAAGTCAGGCTCGGTGATGAGTGCGGTGATCGACGCTTCCTTGATAGCCTTTCCGTTTACGTTGATGGCCCACCCGCTTTGATCCACGACAAGCCCCGATTGGGTTTGGCGTTTGAATGTCGCTCCCTTTTTTCCGGTCGGGCATCGTGCTCCGCCTTCGCGCAGCATCGTCATGATGTTGTCCGAGGGGATCACTGAGTACCCGCCTTCGAGATACAGGCACCCGATCCACCTGTGCGGTGGGGTGCGGTCATCGCCTGCGACGGATTTTGCTTTGTTGGCGGGGTCCATTGCCCACTCCGACATTTTGCCCGCCCACGAGATATTGTCGTGGTGGAGGAGGAGTGGATTTGCGCCTGTCAGCTCTATGTTGTATGTAGTTGCCATTTTGTTATTCCTTATTTGGCGTTACCGTTTGGCGTGATTGCCTCGGTGTATGCCGGAAATTGTTGCGCGTATCCGCCGCGCCCCGGTCCTTGCCTAGCCTTGCCAGGCCGTGCCGTGATCCTCGCCTTGCCATGCCTTGCCGCGCCCAGCCGCGCCACGCCCAGCCCGGCCATGCCGAGCCGTGCCACGCCGCGCCACGCCTCGCCGCGCCTAGCCGTGCCAAGCCGCAATCCATGCCTTGCCTGGCCCCGCCCTGCCCCGCCTGGCCTAGCCGCGCCTCGCCGCGCCCTGCCGTGCCCGGCCCCGCCTGGCCCTGCCCGGCCGCGCCGGGCCGCGATCCATGCCTTGCCGTGCCGCGCCCGGCCACGCCCAGCCTTGCCCTGCCGCGATCCTTGCCGCGCCCGGCCTTGCCCTGCCGCGCCACGCCGTGCCCTGCCGAGCCTCGCCAGGCCAATCCGCGATCCATGCCATGCCTTGCCATGCCGGGCCTCGCCACGACAAGCCGCGGAAATTGATTGTTGCGCCCGGTGCTCACAGCACCACCTCACGCACGGCCTGCTTTGTCCGCGCTCGCGCCAGTCGATTGGCCAGCGTGCGCCGGCTGATGCCGAGCGCTTTGGCGTGCTCCGCCTGTGTTACGCGCCGGGTCACGAGCGGCGCAAGGTCTTGCAAGATCGCCTCGATCCGGTCGAGCCGCGAGAGAAGTGGGAGTAGGTCGGTGAAATTCACGCGTGCCCCCCTGCTGCGACGGCCTCCGTGCGCCCAGCGCCCTCGGCCCGGCTCCTCTTGCGCTCCATGTCGGCGACGAGGAGCCGCGACACATACCCGGAGAACGACCCAAATCCTTGCGCCTGCGCGTGTTTCGTCGCTGCCGCGTGCAGCGCCCTGTCGATGATTACGTTTGTTCGCTTTGGGTTAGCGTGGATCGTGGGTCTTGCCATGCGCACACCCAATACACACTAAATACACACGCAAGAATTATTTTGCCAATGTGCGTTCCGTGTGTATCTAACACCTATGAAATGCACCGCGTAAATATCACCATCGAAGAAAAATTACATGCCCAAGCGAAGGCCCATGCGCGAGAGGTCCACCACGCGACCTTCTCCGGTCTGGTCGTGAAACTCGTCCTCGCGGACATGGCGCAGGGTCGCTCCGGGATCCAAAAGCGAGGCATGCCCATGCGCACCGAGCCACCCACGAACGAGGTTAAACGGCGGGCGTCTTAGCGTCTGCTTCCTCGTCCGTGACTCGGTTTTTAGGCGGAATGTATCCAAGTTCACGAATACACGCCTTATGTTCTTCCAACTCCGACACCAGTGCCAACCCAATTTCCCGCAGTTCGTCCAGCGATTCCGCGGCGCGGATCTGCTTGCGCCAGTAGAACGCCGATGGCCGATAGCTCGCAGGCTTTATTTCGCTCATAGGTTTGGCTTGCTTTGGTAGCCTGCTATCGGCACGGATCAATCTAACATGAGCAATCTCGCAAACTGCCCCGCCTGCTCCAAGCCAGTCTCAGCGTCCGCTGAAGCCTGCCCCCACTGCGGCCACAAGCTCAAGCAGAGCGTGAGCGTGGTCCGGATCGCCGCACTTTTGTTTATCGTGATCGCGGTCGCAGTGATCTACAGTTCTTTTCAGCCGTAATTTACGGAGGCAAAATCCCAAACCAAGCCATCCCATCCCGCTCGGTTGCACGACCCCGGTAGTGAGCCCACAGCATATCCTGCCCGCGATGCGTCAGGATCGACGCAGTCAGTCCGGGGTTTTTATAGGCCGCGCAGTGATACGAGGCAAAGCTATGCCGCAGCACATTCCGGAACCGCTCGCCAACGTATCCAGCCGAGCGGAACATTTCGCTCTTATGCACGGCATACATTCGGGCGCTCGTTGACCAGCATTCTGCGGGAGCGCGATCCACCCACGCCCACACGTTTCCCGGCAGTCCGTCGATGTAGTGCCGCCTACCCGTTTTATGGCTTTTCGCAGGCATCGTGATCCCGTGGTCCTCGCGGGCAATATCACCGAGCTGGAGCCGGGCCGAGCTCGTAAACCGCAGACCGGCGAATGCTTCGATGGCCAGTCGCGCAACCGATGGATTATCCCGGTTGCAAAAAAGCAAGTGCCGGCCCTCATCGACCGTGAGTAAATTAATCTCCTCGTCCTCGCCATCGGGCACTGGCACGGCGGCGAACGGATCTCCTCGTACCAGGCCCTCCGCACGCAGCCACGCCCACAGCCGCGACGCGTTGGCTCGGTGGTGCCGCCTGGACGCAGGCGAGGCCGGACGCCCATCGAGCACCAGAGAGTCGAGCCAGCCCCGCAGCCGGCCGGCGGTGATCTGATCCACGGGCGCAGCTTCGCCCAGCGCGGCCACGATACGGCTAAGATGCAGCCTGCGATGACTCAGCGTATCCCCGGCGAGCGTGCGCCCCTCCTGTGCAGCGGAATAGCGCTCAACGGCGGCGCGCAAGGTCAGAGGCCGGTGATGCTCCAACCAAAAGCGCCCCACCTCCAGCAGGTCGGCACCGCCTGTCAGCCGGCGGAACTCATCAAGCCGGGCCGCGCTGCCGGGATCGAGCACGCGCACCCCGCTGGTAGTAGAGCGCGCCGCCGCCAGCTCAGAAATGAAGGCGGCCCGTTGCGCCTCGGTCGAGAACGAGCGTGCCAGCCTCGCGCCATCCTGCCGCCAGCGCACGACGTAGGGTGCAGGTCGGCCAGGGCGATGGAGTAGGGTGTAGCCGCGTGGAGTCCGCCCTGGAGTCCGTCGTGGGGTCCGCCTGGGGTCCGGTTGCATGCCCAAAACATGCCACTATGGGCACGTTTGGCAAGCTCGCTTACCTCTACAGAGGGTAAATGGTCGGGGCGGCGAGCCCCTACATCCCCAGCATAATTGCTCTGGGGTCCGTTTGGGGTCCGTTTTTGATGCTATCTAACCCGTTGCCCGAGAGCGACTCCGAACAATCGCTAAAAATCACGCATGATTTCGCTTGCGGAATCATCGGAGCGGTGATTGTGTCTTCCCATCGAAGGCAATCAAGCCCGAGACCAAAACAAAAAAACATGAAAACCGAAAACAACTGGCTCATGGATGAATTAAACGCCGGGGCACTGGTTGTCCCGGCGTTCCCCGGGCTGTCGCTCGGGAATATGGCCGCAGCCGAGGCCGATGCCATCCGCGCAGAGGCATCAGCACAGGGGATCAATCTAGATAGCCTGATGGGGGTCAGCGCCTGCGGGCGCTATTTCATCACCGCCGGCACCAAACCAAGCGACCTCCGTTTCATTTCCCGCTCTTAATAACCACCATGAAAACCATACTCCTCAAAGATAATCACGAGACCGGCAGCACGACGCTCGCACACCCGCTCTCCACTCCCGGCAAACAAAACGAGACCGTGAGCGTGAAGGAAATCCGCAACGTGCCCGACGACTTCCCACTTGCGAAGCTCGCGCAGCTTTGGAATCGCACAACGGACTTGACGTGGCTCGGCCGTGACAAGGACCCGATGAGCGGAGGCCGCTTCACGTTCGACTTTGCCGAAATCGGCGAAGGCCGAATAATCAAATAACCAACCCCAACCCTCAACCCAAACAAAAAAAGAATCACTATGACATCCACCACATCCACATGGTCAAACGGCCAAAGCAACCGCGACCGCCAAGCGGTTGCCGTCCTCGTGACCGAGGACGGCCAACTCCACCAATTCGGCGGCAGCGCCATCCCTGGCGTGTGCGCCGTGGCCATCACGGGCGCGCACAAAAACGGAAAGTGGTCATCGCGGACGTTCGCGGTGACGCACCGCCCCACGACGGTTTTCGCGTCGTGGGTGCAAGACTGGGACACCGGCCAGACGTGGCCACAGGCATCGTGGGAGTCCGGCTTTGCTTGGCTCGCAGCCAAGGCACCGGGCATTTCGATGGCTGGCTTTGATGCCGGAGTCAGGAAGAACTGGCCGAAGACCGCCGCGCGATGGGACACCGCGACCGCCGCCGCGGACGAGTTCGCGGTCGCCCTGCCACTGGCGCACGGCGACGCCACCGCCGCCAAGGTTGCGGAGATCGCCGCCAAGGCCGCGACCGCCCGCGTGGAAGCGGAGCAAATCCGCACCGCCACTGCCGAGCTTGAGCGCGCCAATTCGGATCTGGCTTATGCCCGCTCCGCTCAGGATCGGGCGCAGCGCGAAGCCGCCCGCATCTCCGCCGAAAAGGCGGAAAGCGCTCGCCTGGCCGCGCCATTGGCGCACAACCCTTTCGGCGCGCTCAAGATTTGAGCGCCAACCCCAGCCCTCAACCAAAAATCACCATGAAAGCTTACGATTTACCAATCCCTGAGTTGGAACACTCTCCGCTCGCCAGCCTCGCAAAGGAGGCGGGTTATGCGTCGCTGACGTCGATGCTCAACGATCGGCGCCTGTGGGGGGCGGAGGTTGCCATCCTTGAGTCTTTACTGCGGGATGAAGTGGACGCGACCGAGCCACGGTCCGCCACGTGAACCGCACCATCAAGGCTACCCGCGGCGGCGCACGCCCCGGAGCAGGCCGCAAACCTGCCCACGGGGTCGCGGGAAGCACGCTCCCATACCGAGTGCCACCCTCGGTAAAACGGCATCTTGTTGCCCACGCGCGGGCCGCTGGCATCACTCCAGGCACCGCGCTGGTAGCCGCCATCCTCGCGCTGCCGGTGCCGCGGTAGCCCACGCCTCCCTACGGGGAGGCTTTTTTACGCCTGCTCCGCAGCGCCATCCCAAGCCGGCGCCTCATCGGTGATGCCGCACTCCGGTTCTTCTGTTCGCTCAAGGTTGCTGCGCCAGCTCACGAGGTAGCGAATATCAGCACGCCCGTAAATCATCAGTGCGATCACCGTGCCGCGATCGTCTTTGTCCCCGGCAGCGTGCCAGACTGTTTGCCCGAGCTGGTACGATGTCGCAGGCGAAAATGTTTGTTTGTTGTCCATCATGTCAGGCTCCTTGATTTTTGAACCACAGCTGCATGGTTGTCTTCGATCGCCCCACTGCTCGACCGATCACCGAAAGGCTCGCCCCGCCTCTGCGCATTTCCAACGCCCTTGACGTATCCACATCAGACCATTTTCCACGGCCTGCCTTTGGCGCATGTACGGATAAAGCATTGTCTGTGCCGTGCTCAATTCGTCGATACGCTGTAACTGCGATCTTGCGCCCGAGCTGGCCGTCCCATACAGGAAAGCTTCGGCACTCAATCGCTTTTGATGCTATGCCTGGTTGCAAGTGTTCGCGCACTTTCTCCGGAGAGCATTCCAACTGCTCGGCAATGGACTCACGAGAGTCCCAGCCGGGAGGAAGCGTGAATGCCTTTGCGTTTTGCTGTGCGACGTAGTGTTTCCAGTTCATAGGCGGAAGAGTGCGGCAAACAATGATTTGCCGCCGATAATAGGAATGTTCAGGTGGAGAAAGTCTCCGCTCTGTTCTGTAAGTTGGACGCCGTATCCGTGAGTCCATGATGTGGGAGCGGTGTGCTGCCAAAGTGGCTGGAGCTCGCTGAGGCAGCCCGGATTCCAAGAGCCGATGACGCCGGTTCCCACGTGCCGAACGATCTCGGATTGTGCCCGGTGGGTGTGGCCGAATACACAGTTGCCGGCAATGGTCGCCACGGTTTTGGCGACGGCGTTCTTTGATGTGGATACGCCGTGGAAAAAGAAACACTTCCCGCGCCGGATGACACCTGGAACAGAAAGCTCATCGTAAAACGCTCCCTGCCTGAAATACTGGATGACACGCTCCTTGAGGTTGAGCCTGAACTCCGGCGCGTAGTGCCTCCGCAAGCCCTCCGCGTCCTTGGAGTGGCGCAACGTCTGGGTAACGCACCAGGTTTCAACGCGTCGTTCGTGGTTGCCCTCGATGTACTCGATGACTGCGCCGCCTGCGGCTTTTTGCAGCGCGTCGAGGAACGCATTCGCCTCGGCGACGTCATCTTCGTATGAATACGCGGTCTCAGCAACGTACCCCATCACGTGATGCATGGCGAGGAAGCCGCCGCAATCTACGTGGTCCCCAAGGAGGATGATGCGTTGAGGCTTCAGTTGCTCGATGTCCGAGAGCATCGCAGCCACGGCCGCACGGTCGATCTTGCTGCCGTGCGTATCGGGAATGCAGATAGTGATTCCGTCGCCATCGGAGCGCCTGCGGGTCGGCGAGGTCGTGATGACTCCAGCCCGTTTGCTTTTCGTCATCCGCTCGATCTGCGCGGTAGCGTGGTCGAGTTGCTGCTGAAGCGAGGCGAGTTGATCGCCGTGCGACTTGGCTTGAAGATCGAGTGCAGATTTTTTCCAGCTCTTCATTTGGTTTGTTTTGATCATCGGTTTTTTTCCTCAAGCCATCGAATGCGCGTCTCGTGGTCAAAGACTAGTTTGTCCTGACGTGCATTCACCTCGTTATCTTTGGCCATAAGCAAAATCGCTGTCTCGACTTTACCGATACGCTCTAAAGCAATGGCAACGTCGCTCGAACTCGCGAAGTTGGAGCGCATCCACATCACCGAATAGGCAAGCACGACCATGATGAGCGGCGTGCCCATCTTGAAAATTAAGTCGACCCACCATGTAAGTTGTTCGCGTTGTTCGCTGCTCATAAAAGTCCCTTCTCACGTCGGATCATGTCCACCTTGGCAGCGGTCCCATCCGCTTCGGTGACCCACGATTTTAATATAGTATCGGCCTCGTCCTTGGTGATTGCCCGTGTCTTCATTTGCTGACGCATCTCATGGATTCCGCATACGAGATCGCCCGCCAGTCGCTTTGTTCTGCGAGCGGCAGCGACAGCGAACGGTGCAAAGATCCCCTGGCCGATGGACGCCACCGCACCAACGGCCGGGAATGCACTACCAATGACCGGCAGTATGAAGGCGACGAACACCCATATTGCAATCGCCCCATAAATCCAGAATTTGAGATTTCGGTACGAGTTGGCTACGGCGTTTTCGCGCTCGAAGCCGACCTTCAGTTTTGCCTGTGCGGCGGTGAGGTCGGCTTTCAATTCGGAGATCGTGGTGGAAGCCTCCATGGTTTCGGATCGCCGGCTTTGACGCTCACCCTCGGCCCGAGCACGTTCGGCCTGCACCTCGGAAAGCAGACCGGAAACCTGCGCGCGGAGTAGGGCGACCTGCGCCACCGTCAGCGGTCCTGCGAGCTGGTCGAGGCTGGCAACCGTGGTGTCGTTGGACTCCCGAGCGATGGCGACAGGGCGGGAGGTAGGTGCGACAGCAAGCGCGATCTGCGTTTCATGCGCCGTGCGTTGAGCCGATCCGAGCAGCACCGCGTTGGCTGCGCCGAGCTTGGTTTCGGTGCGTGCCACAACAACAGCCTCGGTGCCGCTGAACCACGTTGCCGGGCTGTACCACGTCCGGCCTGCGCGGGGAGTCGAGCAGCCGCTCAACGCAACCACGGCGGATACGATGAGCGTTCCCCAGAGGGTTGCTTTGCCGGAGTCACTCAAAGTGTAGTGTGATAGTTGTGCGTACCCGGAGCGCGGATCTTGGCGCGGCCCTTCTCGTGGTCGGTAAACCGATACTCGCCCTCATCGGTTTGGATTGAGTAATGGTATGGGTCCACGTTCGGCCCCTTGCCTGTCGGATCAATCTTGATGGTCTTCCACTCAGCTGGCCGCGCCGGACGCAGTATCCATCCGATTAAAAAGCATGTCGCCCCAAGTGTGATACAGAATAGTATTTGCATAGTAGTGACGCTCAAGAAGGTTGCTCAAGTTTTTCACCGTATCGCTGTACGACTTTTCCACCTACGACCATCCCGGTAAAAGCCAGCACCCCTGGAGGAATGTCCGGAATGGTGCGCGTGTAGATTGCTACCACGACCCAAGTCGTGATGAGAACGGTTGCCCAAACAAGCATCAGTAAACGTATCGACGAAAACCCGCCCGCGTTGTCTTCTAGGATGGAGCGGAGTGTGTTCATCGGGTGAGCACAAACAGAATCAACATGCCAAGAAGCAGGAATCCGATAGCGACTGCGACGGCCTGCCGGCTGGCAGTCGGTAGCCCGCGTGCACCTTCATCGGCCTCAATGGAGGATGCGGAGTGGCCGAGCCCTAGCATGGCATCCACGATCCGCGCCGCCCACGGGTGACGCTTTCCCACGCGGGAGGATAGCGTCTCGTCAGGGTCGCCCATCGCCATCACGTTTGCGAGTTGGGAGAGCGCGATTCCGAGATTGCGAAGCCATGATTTCACGTCGCAGGGATTGGAACTGGCGTCGCCTTGAGCGAGGATGGCGCGACGGGCGGCGGGATAGCTGCCGTGGTCGCACTGGATACGTTGGAGTATGCCGACTTGCCGGCGGAGTTGTATGCGGCTACCCGGTATGAGTAGCCCGTGCTGGGCGGCAGGTTCCTGTCGGTGTAGGTCACGATGTCTTTCGCGACGCGTGCTACTTCGGCGAACGATGCAAGCGGAGCAGAGCCGCTGTCCGGCTTCGGAGCGCGTTCAATAATGATGCCATCTTCGTTGGTTGAGTTATCAGTCCAAGTCAGCACAAGGTCGGCAGCGCAGGCTGGCAGAGCCGCGAGGAGAAGAATGAGGATCAGCTTTTTCATAGGGTTTCGGCCAGTCGGAAGAGGTCATCGATTTGCTCGGTCGTGTATCCAAGCGCGTTGGCGAGGGAAAGCAGAAGCGGGTAATCGCGACGGAACGTCTGGGCCTCGTCGAAGTCGATCAATGACGCTTCATCGGTCAGCGATGCACGGAGCTGAGAGCGGGTCAGGTTGAGCGCAGACAACACCGCGAGGAATAATTGTCGCCGCGTCACCTCGTGCGGCACGGGAACTACTCGTTCGGGTTGCTCTGCCATCCATGCAGCGTATCCAAGTTTATCTAGCAGGGTCGCACCTGCGGGTGGTTCGTATCGCGCCACGCCATCCCAGAGGATGGGCTCGGCTCGGCCTTTTTGGATCAGGTAATACATGAGCTTAAAAGTAGGTTGTAACGATGACGCCGCCCGCCCCACCGGCACCACCCGCGCCGGAGTTGCCAATAAAGTTTTCCGCTGCCCCGCCACCGCCGCCGCCAGCACCAGTGCCGCCTGCCCCACCATCGCCGGCATTGCCTGCGGTAGATGATCCGCCGCCGCCGCCCGCCGTGCCAGTCTGCCCACGAGTGGGCGCAGCGCCAGCGGAGCCCGACGCACCGATTGCGCCAGCCGCGCCGCCGCCGCCGGTATTGTAAAATCCCGGCTGCCCGCCCGCACC
>Ga0163147_10007222_pt1 | contig 12706 bp, 8 predicted proteins | sample OliLakLV19MP6G1_FD_148597 | JGI IMG/M metagenome (GOLD analysis project Ga0163147, IMG submission 148597) | Freshwater microbial mat bacterial communities from Lake Vanda, McMurdo Dry Valleys, Antarctica- Oligotrophic Lake LV.19.MP6.G1 | ecosystem: Environmental > Aquatic > Freshwater > Lake >...
CAGCTGAATTTACATTCATAATTGATCGTAAGAATTAGTCCTATAGTATTGACAATGCGTATTGAGCAAGATATAATCCTTTATATAAAGTAAACATATTATCAATGGGATTAAACATTGAACGCCGTCCAGACGAACACCTGGGAGATCTTGATACTGAAGTACACCCACCTCGATTGGGTATAAACGAAATACTAGGTGATATGGTCCTTGGATTAAACGCACATAGATCTTGTAGTGATCAAAGACCGCAATTGCTGTTGCCAGTTGATAAACCTAATGACCGGTACTCACAATACTTAACCTTTGGCGAGGCACTAATAAAGACTGCTGCTGAGTCAGGGTGCGGGCTTGTGGAACTGGTACATAGGCTTCAGTCGAGCTTAGCGGTAAAAGATCCCCTAGAGTATGCAAGAGTTTCAAGCAGAAGCGGTGGTATAGCAGAACTAATTCAGGAATTTGCAATAGTAACTGCTTTAGTAACCTCTGAAGATTTGAATAGTTCATTATTTGGTTCAATTCCTGCTTGGGAGGATCATTTGTCGAATGCTCTGGCTCGGTTGAATCCTCTGACTGATGAGAAACCTCAAAATATAATAGATTCCTTATTTGGTTCAATTCCTGCTTGGGAGGATCATTTGTCGAATGCTCCGGCTCAGTTGAATCCTCTGACTGATGAGAAACCTCAAAATATAATAGATTCCTTTATAGATAGTAGAGTGCTACTCAGCGCTCAAATAGCATCAGATAGACCAATTTATGAACATAACTTTGCAAGACAGGTCAATGTAGTTACTTTAAACCTAGCTGGCGGCAATACTGGTTTTGGAGTAAGAGTATTAGCAGCTGACGACAACAGAGCCACTGTATTTCAAAGTGAACTTCATCAAATTGCACGGGCAGACAAGCACGTAGAGAAAGTTCCCAACCCGATAAATAGTGCAATAGTTATTGATCGTCATCTCTGTCCATCTGATCATCTCAGAGGAGCTATTGCAGATAGGACTGACAAATTTGATGCTGCCGTTGCTTATGCATATACAAATAAATCCTCTAGGGAACTCTCAGGAGGGGATTTTAAGAATTGGTACAGGCGAATAGATGACTCTTTCATAACTTATATGGATATGGGAGAAGAAAATGAAGTACCTGAAGCAGTAGCAACTGCACTAAGTGCATATAAAAAGTTAAATGGAGATTTCCATGATGCTAATTCAAGCATTAGCACTACTGAAACAGTCCTATCCATCTCAGGGGTAACTATTGACCAGAAAGAGTTAGTAGAGGGTTTAATTCTAAAAAACTTCAGCAGCTTCTGCCTTAACGCCGACCGGATTATATTAAATGGGCACTTCACAATACGGCTAGATTCCAACTGCACCGTAGAGCTGGATGCGGCAGAAGAAGGGGACGGTTATACTTCCGCGGTAATATACCGTGATCTATTAGGTAAGCCTCGAGTAGATATACACAAATACTATAGCAATCGCATGGAACTCGGAGACCCGATGTCTCCAGAGAGAATCATTCTACCCGCTGATAGCCTAAAGGGGCCACTAGACGGTCCCACACAAGCCGACATAAACAAAATACTTCTTCTCATTAATGGTGAGTCATTCAATATTAATATTCTGCTTGATGGGGTAAATGAAGAACAGAAAACGCATAAATTAATTAGTAGCTATGGAATTTCTGCAGAGACCGCAACACTACTATTGGAAAGACCTATTTACTATCATGGTCGGTGCCTAACTGAACCTGAAATGAGTTTCCATATTGACTTAGCAAATCAAATAGCTAGTGGACATCCTACAATGTTTTTTGGCGGTGGAGTGTATGCTCTCCTAGGGATAGACATGAATGGAAGTGGTTCAGCATGGGGGAGTTGGGTAAAGCTGCGTGACCCCAATCAAAGGGCAATTGCAGTTCAATGCCAATATGAAAAATTCATTCCAATAGCTAGTCTAGTTGGCCTAGAAAAAACTCCTTTCTATGATGCAGACCCAGAAGTATTAAGAAAGACGTTGCATGCAGTTAGCAAGTTAGGTTTTCATGTGAGATATGCACTTGATTCCAAAGACGCTAATCCAGAAAGTACTGCGCTGTATGATCATTTAAATAAACACTTCCCTATCTCCCGTCGTGACGATGGTGCAGCTGTAGTTCAGTACTTCACTTATGGTGGTATTACTGGGGAGGTTTTCGAATTGGTTACTAGCATCCTTGAGGACATGGGTATACCTAAAGAAGCATTGATTTACGCTACATCACTAAATATTAGCGGCGCTCCTGACATTATACTTGGTGATACATTTGAAGAGCACCTAATGGCTAGCTTGGCTGGCACGATGAAGATCTTCTCTATGGGAGAACATGCACCTAGAGTATTTGGGTCATTCCCTATAATCAATTTAACTAATCCAAATGACATACATATTATCAGAGCTGGTGGAATTGATCAGAGATTTATAGAAGCATTACTAAATGGAAAAATCCCACTTAGAGACCCTGCTTTAATGGCGCAAGATGGTAGTGCAATATTGCAAACGGAAACAGAGTCTAAAATAATTACCCAATTTGGATTGGGTGTATTAACACCGATTCGAAAGTATCTCAGTTATAATGAAATAAAGTTGCGCGGCTTGACTGAATTAGATAAATATAAAATTGCGATAGATGCTTATGTTGACGGACAGATTAGATATATGAGAGATTATATACAAATCAACAAATCTTTAATGAGTCCAGACCAGAAGATTCGCATTGAAACTGCAATGGGGCAAATGCAGACCGACTTGAGTAGCTTCACAACAAACTCGTAATCTAAAGTCAAATTTCTAAAATCTGCTTATGAAAATCACCTATAATCCGGGGAATATCTCCAAAGACGCTTATGAATTAATCAAACATGCGATTGTTCACGACGACCTGTTAATGGCCGACTTTGGCAATATTGGGGGTATAGTTATCGATGGAACTTCACCTCAAGCTAGCTCAAAAGTCATTGAGATAAAAAGCAGTAAGAACATGCGGCGCTCTGGCCCATTGAGTTGGCTAATGAGTCTAGAGGATATATTTGAATACGAAATTATTGATATAGAAAAAGTTGGGAAATTATTGAACCCACCTAAAGCAGAAAAGGTATCCATCAAGGATCACATATACAATATACTCCTAAGATTCTCAGGGTTGGCCTTCATCAGAATACCAATTAGTCCAAATGTAAAATATCCAATCCCGCACTACATGGTCGAAGATCATGATGGTATTAAAACAATTCAATTTTTCTCATTTCTGGGCGCGCAGGGGGAGTTAGTTAAAGATATCAGAGCAGAAATTATTGCTAAAAAGGGCAAAGACTCTGTGCCAATCATAGGAGTGACATCACTAAATCTCTCTGGACAAGTAGCTGCCACTAGTGAGAAGGAGATTGAGAGAGTAATTCATACAATGGGCTACACTAAATACATTAGTGTGAACGCCCATAGTCCATACCGTAAAGGATCTTTTCCCATATTAGATTTAAGTGGGCTGCTATCAAATAAAGTATCCATAGCTAGAGAGGGTAACTTAAGCGTTGAGACTTTGAGGTTGTTTTATAAGGGGATTTCTAACCCTAAAGATACATTTCTAAGCAAGCTCTTAAATCCCTTGCGCCTTAACCAAAATGACAAAGAGATTTATGAACTTTGCCAGTTCGCACTTAAACGTCTCAAAAAACAATATAAAAATGAAGACGAATTACTGCTAAACTTAAGGGATTATCTATTAAATATTCTGCAGGAAATAAACTCAAATGAGCTCTGATAGCCAAAGTTTAGCAGTTCGAACAATTGATGCTTTAACCAAAGTAAATAAGTTGCTATTGTCAAACTTCGATTTAGATACTATTCTGCAACAAGTTGTGGATGAGTTATTCGGTCAGCTGATCCAATTCGATGATCGCTATAAAATCACAGTACTATCATTACTGAATGAAGAAAAAACTGAATTGAGACGCACATCAGTGAGTTTGACTGAGTCAGCAAGAGCAGCACTAGAGACACTCAATATTAGTTTCAAGGACATTAGATTTCCAATGACTGCTGTTGATAATATTGGTGTCCGCAGCATACTGGAAAATAGAGAGCTATCTACAAATTCTTTTTTTGATGTACTTGGGCCAGCATTAAGTGAAGAAGCAGCCCGTAATGCTCAAGCAGCTGGAGGAGTAGTCTCTAGTTTTGTTTTCCCCGTGATTGCAGGGGAAGAAGCTATTGGGTCACTTATCTTTAGTATGAGTAAACCCATCAGTGACGTGGACTCTTTCGAAATTGAACTAATGCGCTCATTCGTGGTCACTGTGGGAATTTCTATTAGTAATGCAAAACTATTTAAGAAAATTAACTTGTACCGTGAAGAATTAGAAGGGAATACTGAGCAATTACGAAAACAAAATCAATCTTTGGAAATAGCGATGAATCGTCTGGAAAGACTGCGTCAGCAGGAGCAGGACATGTTGGATGTATTGGGGCATGAGTTGCGGACCCCGATTACTATTGTCAGAAATGCTCTAGCGGTACTGAAGATGGACTTTGAACCTGACAAACTAATTGACCCGGAAAGACTGGGGCCATACATTGAAAAAGCCCTTGAATCGACAAAGCGAGAAATGGTTTTAATCGAAACCCTATTGGCAGCCACTAAGATCGACGCCAACCGTATTCAACTCAATCTAGACAAGGCGGACCTAGACGATGTAATCAGAGATTCAATTGACGGGCAGGAACTGGTGGCCAAGGAAAGAAGGATCGAAGTCATATACCACAAGCCTGAAAACATGGTTGCAGAAGAATGGCAGATCTATGTAGATAGGACTAGAATTCAAGAAATCCAAGACAACTTCCTGAATAACGCAGTAAAATACACTCTAAAAGGCAAAGTGGAGATATTCATTGAGAAGCTGAAAGTTAAGGATACCGACATGATTAAGGTCAGTCTCAAGGATACTGGGATCGGTATCCCACAGGAAGACATTCCTAAGTTAGGTCGCAAGTTTTTCAGAGCCAGACAGTATATTAAGGAAAACGATATTGGCGCTATTGTTAGGCCTGGGGGTACCGGACTAGGTTTATATGTATCTTTTGAATTGGTGAAGATAATGGACGGTGAGGTCAAAGTAGAGAGCGTTATTGGAGAGGGATCCACTTTTAGTTACACTATTCCTTTATACAATGGACAGGCCCCAAAACATATTGACCAAACATTTGGCACTGATCAGGAATTAGAAGAGCAATTATTGAAAAGAAGAGAACGCGACCAAAGCAAGTTGGCAAATCAAGCCCAGGAAGATGTAGAAATAGAGAAGAGATTAGGACAGACCCCCGCAATCGTATTAGAGGATTTCAAGAAAGTTAGCTCTGCTAACGATATAATCTCGCAAATCAATGCTACTCGCAAGATCATGGAAAACAAGTCCAGCTAGCTTGCAGATTGGCTTCAATATTTAGACTGATTTGAAATTTACCCAAAACATGGTATATTTACGCTTAACTAGGTTTAGATTCCCATAGTATGAAAGCAAGCAGCGAGATTGTGCATGGCCTTGAAGAGCGCAAAAAGATCCAAAATATCATTAAACTGTTTCTGCTAATTTCTATTGGCGCCGCATTGTTCTATTTCTCTTACTTGTTCAACCCTAGCAATATTGATAATGCCTACCTCTATATTTTCCTGGTTTTTGCCGAACTATATATATTTATTCAATGTGTGGGTACTTGGTATACATTGTTGCTAAGTCCCACAGATGACCCAAGCAAGCATTCCGGATATAGAAAGCTAGTAAACCAACTAAAAGAAACTGCTGAAATAGATGGTGGTGTGGCAGTATTTGTGAATGTCTGTGGTGAACCTATAGAAATTGTAGAAGCGACTTTGGCCGCGGCAGTGGCTATCAAAGTAAAACACAAAACTTACCTGGTCGATGACTTGGGTAAACTTGCAGGGAAGGCCAATAAGCCTTATCAAGAGATGGCTAAAAGAGTGGGGGCAAGTTATATCAAGACTATTGAAAATTATGAGTTTAAAGTTGGCGCCTTGAACTATGCTCTTAAACAAGTTAATACTAAATACTTTGTCAATTTCGATTCTGATTTCATACCCCAAAAAGATTTCCTATTGGAAACGTTGCCGTATTTCCACGACTTAAAATTGGGTTGGGTGCAAACCCCACAGGTATTCCGTGACAGCAACAACCTAATCTCTAGGGGTGCTGCTGACGCAGTTACCGCATTTTATAGTAATGTAATGCCTGGCAAAAATGCATTTAACGCTGCCTTGTTTGTAGGCACTAACGCCTTGTTTAGGCGTGAAGCACTAGATAGTATTGGAGGCTTCAAATCGCATCATTCCGAGGATGTGTATACTGGTTACAATTTACACCAAGCAGGTTGGAAAAGCCTAGCCATCCCAGAAAAACTAGCATTCGGTTTAGCACCTGAAAATGTAGCTAGTTTATTCAAGCAGGTGCTCAGATGGTCTGGAGGCTCATTAGAAATTTTCTTACATGAAAGGGTGTTCAAACGCAATCTTACTGTCGACCAAAAATTTCAGTATTTCGTTACTTTTTCATTCTATCTTTATGGACTAGTGATATTGATAATGCTTTTATTCCCAATGTTATATCTACTATTTGGCATTAAACCTTTAGGGTCCAGTTATTCAAACGAATGGGCTGTACATTATCTTCCTTACTTTATATTCCAATTCACCACAATTGCTTTATTTGCCAGCAAACTAAGCTTGCCGGCAATATTGACTTCGATGAACCTATATCCAGTTACCATCAAAGGATTCTTCAATGCAGTAAGACGTAAGCACAGCAAGTGGGTAGTTACCAATTTGGGCAAAGACCAAAAAACCAACTTCTTTCAAGGTGCAGAAATTCTCTACTGGCATTACCTAATTGCTTTTATGTCAATCATCAGTATTTTAATTGGTCTTGTAAACGTTCGTGAATCACTAACTACAGCAATATCAATATTTTGGGTGGGATTGAATTTAATTTTTACTATTATTTTTATTTTCCATTCACATAAGTCTTTACAGCAATGAAGTTAATATCCAATCTAATTAAATTTTTAGTAATTCCCTTAATAATCCTGTGTCTGGGTGTAAGATTATTTGTAGTGCGTGCCATGGAGAGAGAGCTGTTTTATTCTGCCAGCGCAAGTGTGATAAGGGCACAGACCAATGTTGGCTCTGAGGGTTATGGCACAGTGAGTTCGGTTAACGTAGAAGTAGGACAAGTAATTAGCAAGGGCGCCATCCTGTATCGTTATTACAATTCTGCTTTGGATGAGAAAATTTTCGAAATTGCAGAAGGTAGAGTCAAATTAACTCAAGAAAACACGAATATTTCTTTAAATGAGTTCAACAAGAATATAGACTTCACAGTGCGCTCCAAGACTTCTGGTGTGGTGCAAAAACTAAATCTCGCTCTGGGTGAATACATTACCAGGGATACTATTCCTTTTGTACTACAGAGCCTTGAGCCCACTGTGAGCGCCGAAATAAAGGTACCCCCGCACTTGATTGAACAAGTCTACCCAGGCTTAGCAGCAACTGTGATCTTACCTACTGGTATAAAGTATGATGGAGTTATAAACACTGTTTACCCAAACTACAGTTTACTAAATAACACACTAAAGGTTGATGTATCATTAAACATTAGCCCTAGCGATCCTACCCAAGAAAATATCTTGGATGGCACGCCAGTCATTGTGGTAGTGGAGAGCAAAGATATCTTTGCTACCGAAGTAAGACGTGTAACTCAAAGTATTAATATACCTGTATTAAAAGAATTTCTAACGTATGAACCCAACCAATAAAGCTAACAAATCTGTGATTTTGATTGTAACCAGCATTGTCATAATGTGTCTGTTAGCTACTGCAATATTGCCAGATCTCTATGTTAACTTGACTAAGGCCAATGCCATTAATAATCTAAGAGCCTCAACCGGTTCAGTCACTACACCTAGCCTAAACACAGCTACAATTACCTCGAACTTCCGTAGTGATAAGCTGTATTTCGATAAAACTGGCCCTGTTCCTACAAATAAGATCTGGTCAGGAGTCATCTTCGGCGGTGAACTGGCTGGGCTTTATACATTCCCCTTCGGAAGTAAGTTAGACAAAGGTAAGCTCAATATTGCTATCCCTAAGAAATTCGTGTATGAAAAGCTTGTTACAGCGCAAGTATTTGCAGAAAACATTGCCATCGAGACTGCTAAACCGATTGAATCGGTATATGTAAAGGATTACTCGGATTTAAGTGTAACTCTAAGATTTGTAGACTCACTTGGTGCGGATCAATACACGGCCACCTTTATACAAGGCTCACCTTACATTTATATCTTTCCTACAGCCAGCGAGCTGAAGCTTAGTGGGGCCAATTACAAATTAGCTAAGCAGAATGGCAATTACTTTTATAAAGCCGACACTGGTGGAATAGCAGTATTTACTGATGGAAAGATCAGTGAGCAGAGTGATGCTCTCACTATTGACTTCGGTGATGGTAATGTAGGCGCTGATATAGCACCCAATGGCAGTCGGAAGGATAGGTATCTCACCTTGGCAGCCTTTGCCGTCCCGAATAATGACGCAAGCTTAAACGACGTACTAGAATTCGCAAAAAGTTTTAGCCAAAATTTTATCACCTCAGTCAACAGCCAGTATCAGATTAATGCAGGAAAAATCACTATAAGTTACAAGTTCGAATATGGCTCTAATGAAACTACACAAAGTATTTTCGGATTACTGCCTCATCAATATCAAGATCAAGGAAAATTCAATTCACCTAAATATGTAATCAACACCATTAGAGGTAATCAGAAGTTCTTCCGGGTAGATGAAGAAGTTGCATACGACATTGAACGTCTGCCATTGGTAGCAGAACTACCTACAAAAATGACAGCAGAAACCAAAGAAAGAATTACTAGGCTTCTGGAAAGAGATTTACGCGAGACTGTGTTCGTCAGATCTTCTGCCTATTTTGGAGGCAATGACCTCTTAAAGTTGGCTAAAATGCTGCAGCTGGCAAATAAGATAGGCAATACTGCTCTTCAACAAAACTTAACACAGAAACTTACACAAGAGTTTCAGGATTGGTTTACTTACACAAGCACCAAGACTGGCAAATACTTCAGTTTTGATAAAACTGTAGGGAGTATTACAGGTTACGAAACTTCTGGGTTTGGCGGGGAAAATTACAATGACCATCATTTTCAGCATGGTTATTTTATTCATGCAGCAGCAATCCTAGCGCAATTCAATCCGGAGTTTGTCAACTTGTATGGAGATATGATTGATACTCTGGTGGCTGATATTGCTAACTATGATCGCAACAATACTAGTTTTAGCTATTTGCGTAACTTCGATGAATATGAAGGACATTCTTGGGCAATTGGCTATAGTAATTTCCTTGATGGTAATAATCATGAGTCCAGCTCAGAGGCCATTAATGCTTGGTATGGTAGCTGGCTCTGGAGTGAAGTGCGCGCGAATACAGAACTTGGAGCTTTGTCAGAGTATCTTTACTCAGCCGAAGTAAATTCTACTAAACACTATTGGTTGAACTGGTTTAATAACAAAGATATATTCCCAGTTGAGTACGCTCGCGCTAAAGCTAGCATGGTTTGGGGAGGTAAGTTCGAATATCAAACTTGGTTTAGTACTGAGCCGCAAGCAATTGAAGCAATTCAGTATTTACCTTTTAGTGCTGGCTCCTTATATCTTTATAATAAAGCAGTTCTCACGCGTGATGCCAATAATTTTAGCGGACTACTAGAAAATCGCAATGCTCATTTGAATGACATGAATTACATGTACTATGCCATGCTCAAGGGAACTGAAGTATTGCCGGCAGCAACTATTGACTCTTTGCCAGTAGATGAGGCTCAGTCCAGAGCATACATGTATTTATGGTCAGACTTTTGGCAAAAGGTGGATAATGTGAGGATAGTTTTGCGTAACGGCAATCCAGAATATGAATTTATCCCAAAGCAGGCGCCTAAGCCGGCCAAGTCCACACTGACAAAAAAAACGTGAGTGTTTGTATATTCAATTAATTTATGTTAAAACTTACCTAGTTTTACTCCCCATCTTAATTTCAACAATATTCAATTATGGTAATTGCTATTATCGGTGCTGGTTATGTTGGCTTAACAACTGCTGCAGTTCTTGCAAATGCAGGTTATATTGTAAAGCTGCTGGATACTGACCCAAAAAAAATCGATATTATCAAACAAGGGAAATCACACTTTTTTGAGGTTGGTCTAGATGAATTCGTGCATAAAGCAGTGACAAGTAAGTTATTACTCCCTACGTTAGACTATTCTGAAGCTTTAACAGATGCTGACGTAGTCTTTTCTTGCGTAGGTACACCAGACCAACCCGATGGCAGTGTTAATTTAGAGTATGTTTTCGCTTCTGTACGCACTGCAGCACCGTTTCTCAAGTCCGGAGCAGTCTATGCTCAAAAGAGCACAGTCCCTGTAGGCACTGGAAGAAAATTGGAAGAATTATTTACTGAGTTAAGAGGTGTAGGTACGATCAATTATGTCTCTAACCCAGAGTTCCTAGCCGAAGCTTCAGCTTTGGTAGACAGTATTTACCTGGATAGAGTAGTAGTAGGCGGCAGCAATGCCCAGGCTGTAGAAGCAGTTGTCGATATCTTTCGTAAAGTGCATCAATTGGCAGCCGAAGTAAATCTTTCCGAATTTGCGGAATACGCCAATGTATACAAGAACAAAACTGATAAATATGACCATAATTATGATACTAAGGTAATCCGCACCTCGCTAGAAAGTGCAGAGTTGATCAAAGTTACTGCCAATGCTTTTCTCGCCTTAAAAATATCTTTTGCCAACTCAATTGCAAGATTATGCGATGAAACTGGCGCCGACATCAGCCAGGTAATGAACGGTGTAGGCAGCGATGTGCGCATAGGCAGATCGTTTTTATACGCTGGCTTAGGTTGGGGCGGTAGTTGCTTCCCGAAAGATGTGGCAGGCTTGATCAGAGTTGCGCAAGACTATAATGTTGAGCTAGACATTTTAACTGCAGCAGTTGCAGAGAATAGTTTAATGGTGGATTACGTGATCAATAAATTAAAGAAGCAATTAGGTAGGTTAACTGGCATGAAAATTGCTGTGTTAGGAATTACATTTAAGCCTGGAACAAGTGATACCCGTAGATCACAGGCTATTAGGTTTATTGAAGCGCTAGCAGCCAGCGGGGCAATTGTAAGTGCTTATGATCCCAAAGCAGTGGTGGAAATTGCCAATGTACATATTGCTTCGACTGTAGACGAATGCATCCAAGACGCTGATGCCACGGTGATCGCAACAGAGTGGAATGAGTTCCTAGAATACAACTGGGAAAAAGCTGCCACCTTAATGAAGGGTAAATTAATCCTTGATGCCCGCAATCGCATCAATAAGGAAGTTATCACCAGAGTAGGACTAGATTATGTTGGAATTGGACGCAACTAGCTGGCTAGCTTTCTATAATATTCAATTGTACTGTCAAGCCCTTGCGACAAGGCTACCTTTGGTTCCCAACCTAGCTTTTCTTTGGCCAGACTGATGTCTGGTTTGCGTTGCTGAGGGTCATGTTTAGCTTGATAAGGACTATTAGGGTCTTGCTCAATCAGCTTTAGTTTACTGCCTGTATCAGGTAGTTTAGACACCACTAATTCTGCCAATTCCTTGATAGTGAATTCCACGGGATTACCCAAGTTAATTGGGCCTAAAAACTGTTTCTCCAGCTTGATCACTTTGCGAATCGCTGTAATTAAATCAGAAATGTACTGAAAAGAACGAGTTTGATTGCCACTGCCATAGATTGTTAGATCCTCGCCCCGTAAGGCCTGCAGGACAAAATTCGTAATCACCCGACCATCCATTGGGTCCATGTATGGCCCGTAAGTATTAAAAATTCTAATAATTTTCACATTGGTAGCAAATAAACGCTGGTATTCGTAGCAAATAGTCTCACTGATGCGCTTGCCTTCATCGTAGCAGCTCCTTGGCCCCACTGTGTTGACATTACCCCGATATGACTCAGGTTGGGGATGTACTATAGGATCGCCGTAAACCTCTGAAGTAGAGGTGTGCAAGATAGCAGCGTTGTATTGCTTAGCAAGTTCTAGTACATTGCGCATGCCAGTGACATTCACATCAATAGTTTCCAGAGGGATATTGATGTATCTGGGAGGAGACGCTGGACAAGCTAGATTGTATATCTCGTCTACGCCAGATTCATTTAGGGCACTTAAGCCTTCTTGCACTTCAGCAGCTATAGGCTTGCAGATATCGACCTCAGCAAAGTAATAATTAGGGTTATCTTTGAAAAGTTCAGACTTCCAAGGCTCCGACGCAGAAAAATTATCAAATGCTATCACCTTGTAACCATCTTCCAAAAGATTTTGCACTAGATTTGTACCAATGAAACCACTAGAGCCAGTAACTAATGCTATCTGCATAATATATAAGTTAATAATTTACTTAATTGATTCAGAAGTGATATATTCTAGCAACTGCTCAGCAAATGACCAAATAGTCATTTAAATATAGTATTTTCATTTTCACTCACTTAGCAATACACGCTAGGGTCAAGCTTATAGAAGGAATCTACAAAGATTCTTTGTCGTAGCTATATCCTATAG
>Ga0163147_10007225_pt1 | contig 12699 bp, 9 predicted proteins | sample OliLakLV19MP6G1_FD_148597 | JGI IMG/M metagenome (GOLD analysis project Ga0163147, IMG submission 148597) | Freshwater microbial mat bacterial communities from Lake Vanda, McMurdo Dry Valleys, Antarctica- Oligotrophic Lake LV.19.MP6.G1 | ecosystem: Environmental > Aquatic > Freshwater > Lake >...
TCACGGCCGCGAAGAGATCGAAAAGTTCGGCGACGCCACCGTGGGCGAGGTACTTCGCCGCCTGCCTGGTGTCACCACACCCGGCGCGCCCGGCCGCGGCGGGCCGCCGCGCATGCGCGGGCTGGGCGGCGGCTTCACGCAACTGCTGATCGACGGCCAGCGCCTGCCACCGGGCTTCAGCCTGGACAGCCTGACGCCCGAGCAGATCGAACGCATCGAGGTGCTGCGTGCGCCCACCGCAGAAACCGGCGCGCGGGCGATTGCCGGCACCATCAACATCATCACGCGCGAAGGTTTCAAGCGGCGGTTGAACGAACTGCGCATCGGCATGGGCAGCGAAAACGGCCAGCCTTCAGGCGGCACGTTCTGGTCGCACAACGACAGCAGCGGCAAGCTGACCTACACGCTGTCGGCCGGGCTCTTTGGCAACCGGCGCGAAAACGCCAACGGCAGCGAAACGCAGGTCACCGACGTGGTCAGCGGTGTGCTGCTGGAAGACCGCAGCACCCGCACCGACAGCCAGGGCCGCACGGTCGGCCTGAACCTGAATGCACGTCTGATGTGGCGCCTGGGCGAAGGCGGCGATTCGCTGACGCTGATGCCGGGCATCTTCGCCAACCGCAATGAAAACCGCTACCGCTTCGACACCGAAGAAAGGCTGCGCCAGCCCACCACACCCGAGTTGGCCGACGTGGGCAGCGGCGGCAACGAAGGCGGCTTCACCGGGCCGCGCCTGATGCTGCAGTACCGCCAGCGTGTGGGCAACTGGCGGCTGGAAGGCGGCGGCAACATCAGTGCCTCACGCAGCGAAAACGACAGCAACCGCGAAGAGCGGCGCGCCGACGGCAGCACACTGCGCACGCAGCAGGACAGCAGCGTGTCGCGCGAAAAGCGCTACAGCCTCAACGCCAAGGGCAGCCGGCTGCTGGGCGGCGAAGGCAGCGAACACAGCCTGGTGGTGGGCGGAGAAGTGGAAACTGCGCAGCGCAACGACACCCGCCGCACAGTCGAAGACGGCGTACCGTCCCTCACCGAATACGGCGACAACTTCCAGGCCAGCACACTGCGCCTGGCGGCTTACGCCCAGGATGAGTGGAACCTGACGCCGCAATGGGCGCTGCACGCCGGCCTGCGCTGGGAAGGCATCACCACCCGCGGCGACGACGGCCTGGGCAACCGCCCCACCAACCGCAACAGCGTGCTCACGCCACTGGTGCACCTGCTGTGGAAGCCCGACCCCAAGACCCGCGACCAGGTGCGCCTGAGCCTGACGCGCAGCTGGCGCTCACCGGCCACCAACACGCTGATCGGCCGCCCCAACATCACGCGCCTTTACGACCCCGCGCTGGGCACCAACACCGAGACCAGCCCCGACAGCGCCGGCAACCCCAAGCTGCGCCCCGAACTGGCCACCGGCATCGACCTGGCCTTCGAGCGTTACCTGCAAGGCGGCGGCCTGCTCAGCGCCAACCTGTTTGCGCGCCAGATCACCGACCTCATGCGCAGCCGCACCGAACTGGAAACCGTGCCCTGGAGCACCTTCCAGCGCTACGTGCGCCGCACGCGCAACATCGGCAAGGCCAGCACGCAGGGCCTGGAGCTGGAAGCCAAGTTCAGACTCGACCAGGTGTGGGCCGGCACACCACCGGTGGAACTGCGCGCCAACGTGGCGCTGTACCGCAGCCAGGTGGACGGTGTGCCCGGCCCCGACAACCGACTGGACGAACAGGCCAAGGGCACCGCCAACATCGGCGCCGACTACCGCCTGCGCGGCACGCCACTGACGCTGGGCGGCAACCTGAACTGGGTGCCCGCCACGCTGACCCGCCTGGCCGCCGACCAGACCACCGCCACCACCACCAAGCGCCAGTGGGACCTGTACGCGCTGTGGACCTTCAGCCCCGCCGTGGCACTGCGTGTGATGGCCAACAACGTCGACCCGCGCGACTACACCACCGAAACCTACAACGACAGCGACGCCAGCGGCACCGCGTCAGGCCTGACCGAACGCACGCGGGTGCTCAGCGGCGGCGCCAGCTTCACGAACTGGCAGATGCGGTTGGAGTTGAAGCTGTAGTAGTTGGGGTGCGGAGCGGGCATAACCTTCCAGTTGACCACAGAGTGGTGGGGCTGAAAACCTACAAAGGTTGATAGTTGCGGTTCAAGCTGCGCGCTGCGCCTCAATCGCCCTGTGTGCCCGCCTACCTGTGTATGCCCACTGCTGCGGGGACCCCTTCGGCGGCCGCGGTGCCTATCCGACCGGCCGCTTCAGGGCGGCGGGTTCACGGCAGCGTATGTCGCTGATGGCTCGGAACGGCTCCCCACCCCACCCCGTCGGCCGACCGGTCTATGACCGACGACCGCTTGTCGTGTGCGCTGGTCAAGTGACCTGTGTACCCCCATGGCACACGCGACGAAGGGCCTCGGCTTGAGCCTGGACCGTACCGGCAAGCAGATATCACAGGTACAGAACAGGTCGGCGTACCACATTGCTGGGGGCGCGCCCCAGGCCAGCTTCAGGTACACAGCGGCAGTTCAAGGCAGACGCGTTGGCACCATGTTCTGCGGGTCGTGCTGGTGCGTTGGCGCGGCAAAACCGCAAGACTTGCCGTCCGTGTGCACGACATCACTCTCCGCCTCGCGCCGCCGAGTGGCGCCGGCCTGAATCCGGGACCGGCGCCGCCCTCCCGGCGGCGCAGCACCTGCCGTGGTGAAACGCCGCGGCGGCAGCCCACCCCAGGGTGGGCTCATCAGTACCCGCCGGCCAAGCCACAGCACCGCGCGCCTGTCCGAGACAGGTCCCGCCGGGTATCCACCAATGTCTTTCGTGCGTTAAATGTAGAGAATTTTCCATTTTATCGATAAAATATCTATCTCATCATAAGTTGCGATAATAAAGCCAACGGTGGGTAGCGCACGCGGCATGACCTCAGGGCGTCCAACCGTCCTGACGGCCGCCCCTCCTGAACCCCCCTCAGCAAAGTCCCACCTTGCGATTGATCAGTTTCACGAGCGCTCACGGCCTGTCGTGGGGCCTGCAGGCCGGCGACGGCGTTTTCGAGCGCGACCGGCTGGGGCCGGACCTGCCAACGACGATGCAGGACCTGGTGGCCGCCGGCGATGCCTGGCCTGCGCTGGCCGCCACGCTGACCCAGCGCGCCCAATGCCTGGCGCCGACGCCGATGTCCAGCCTGGACCTGCTGCCCTGCCTGCCGCGGCCGGGCAAGATCATCTGCCTGGGCGTCAACTACATAGACCATGCCAAGGAAGGCGGCAACCAAGTGGGCGACTACCCGGCCATCTTCATGCGTTGCACCACCTCGCTGCTGGCCCATGGCGCGCCGCTGCGCGTGCCCAGCGTGTCGAGCAAGCTGGACTTCGAAGCCGAGCTGGCGGTGATCATCGGCCGCCGCGCACGCTGGGTGTCGCAGGCCGATGCGCTGGGCGCCGTCTTCGGCTACGCCTGCTTCAACGACGGCACGCTGCGCGACTATCAGCGCAAGACCACGCAGTGGACGATCGGCAAGAACTTCGACGGCACCGGCGCCTTCGGCCCGGCCATCGTCACCGCCGACGAACTGCCGCCTGGCGCTGTCGGGCTGAAAATCGAGTCACGGCTGAACGGTCAGGTGATGCAGAGCGCCGACACAACCGACATGGTGTTCGGCGTGGCCCGCACCATCGCGCTGCTGTCAGAGTCGCTGACGCTGGAGCCAGGCGACGTGTTGGTGATGGGCACGCCTGGCGGCGTCGGCTACGCCTGCACACCGCCAGTCTGGATGAAGGCCGGCGACAGCATCGAGATCGAGATCGAGAGCGTGGGACTGCTGCGCAACCCGATCACGGCCTGAGAAGCTCTGAGTCCCCCTGACCCGATCATCAAGGAGCGCATCCATGCAGCGACGAGACATCCTGTTGAGCACCACCTTCATGGCACTGGCGGCGGCGCTGCCGGTGCGCGCCCAGTCCTACCCGAGCCGGACGGTGCGGCTGGTCGTGCCCTTTCCGCCAGGCGGCCCGACCGATGCCTTTGCGCGACTCTTTGCCGATGCCTTGGGCAAGCAGCTCGGGCAGACGGTGATCGTCGACAACAAGGCTGGCGCATCGGGCGCCATCGGCTCGCTCGACGTCAAGAACAGTCCGCCCGACGGCTACTCGCTGCTGTTCGGCACCGCGTCCACGCATGGCCTGTACAACCTGATCGAGCGCCAGCCGCGTTACGACGCGGCGGCGGACTTCGACTACATCGCGATGCTGGGCGGCGCGCCAGCGGCGCTTGCGGTGCCCAACAGCATGCCGGACACGCTGAAGGCCTTGTTCGAAGCTGCAAAGAAGGATCCCGCCAAGTTCAGCTACGGCTCGCCCGGCACCGGCACGCTGCTGCATGTGGCTACAGAGCAGGTGCTGCAACTCGCCGGCGCACGCCTCCTGCACGTGCCCTACAAGGGCACCGGTCCGGCGGTGCAGGACCTGCTGGGCGGCAACATCCAGATGGCCGTGGGCACGCTGGGCGGCCTGCTGCCGCTGCACCGTTCCGGCAAGCTGCGCATCGTCGGTTTGGCCACAGCCAAGCGCATGGCGCAGGCGCCCGAGGTGCCGACGATCGCCGAATCCGCCGGTCTGGCCGAGCCCTTCGAGGCCCTGCTGTGGAACGTCGTCGCGGTGCCGCACAAGACCCCGGTTGACGTGCGCAAGCGGCTGGTGGACGCGTCGCGGCTGGCCATGTCGCAGGCCGAGATGATCAAGGCCATGAGCGAACAAGGCATCGCCGCCGACCTGCGCATCGGCGATGAGGCAGCAGGCGCCTTCGTGCGTGCCGAGGCGCTGCGCTGGAAGCCGGTGGTCGACAGGCTCGGCGACGCGGTCAGAAGCTGATTCCCGGCCCCCCCTGGCAAGCGTCACTCCAGCACCACGCAAGCGCCCCTACAGCGAGAACCCATGGCCGAACACCTGATCGCCGTCCAGACCAGCCTGAACCTCGCCGCCGCCGCGGCCATCATCGACGCTGCGCTGCAGCTGCGGCGCCAGCACGGCTTGCTGCCGCTGGCGGTGATGGTGCTCGACAGTGGCGGCAACGTCGTCAGTTTTCAGCGCGAGGACGGCTGCGGCGTGCTGCGTCACGACATTGCCATGGGCAAGGCCTGGGCTGCGTTGGGCATGGGCATGGCCACGCGGCAGATCGGCGATCGCCTGGCCAACCGACCGACCTTTCAGTCGGCCCTGGCGGCAGCCTCGGGCGGGCGCTTCATCCCCACGCCAGGCGGCGTGCTGGTGCTCGACGACCAGGGTAAGGCTGTGGGCGCCGTGGGCATCAGCGGCGACGCCTCCGACAAGGACGAGTTCTGCGCCATCGAAGCCATCCGCGCCGCAGGCTTGCGGCCCGAGCCGCCCGAACCTGTGGACAACTGGAAGGAGTCAGGACTTTGAAGCCCCGTTGAAGCGCCAGGTCGAGGTGGCATTCTTCGGCGTCGCGCCCTGTGTCATGGTCACCGCGCTCGAAGGCCGCACGGCTCGCTCAAGCAGTTGCTGGACGCCGCCCGTGCCAACCCAGGCAAGCCTGGCCGCGGCAGCCCTTGAGCTTGGCCACCTGTCCCACGGTCTGGCCGACCGCGCCGACCGCACCCGAGACCACCACGGTTTCACCTGGCTGCGGCTGACCGACGTCAAGCAGGCCGAAGGAACCCGTCATGCCGGGCATGCCCAGCACGTTGAGCCACTGCGTCACGCTGCCCATGCCGAGATCGATCTTGGAGGATAGGAAATTCGGTTCTTCCGGACTATTTGTGGGCGGTTTGCGGTGTTCGTGAGCATCCGAGCCGAGTTGTCCACCGCGTCGGTCGGTCTGTTCGTCGCAAGCGCCGACCGCCCGCCGCCGTTGGCAACTTTGCGCTGCAGACCGCGACGCGCTCGCGGGCGCCAGTCGTTACGTCAGTCGGATGGGTCGGCTGCAGCCGATTCGCGCAAGAAACGATTCAGCTTTCGACAGGTGGCGTCCAGTGAGGCCTGTTCCGCTGTGGATAGGAAAGTCAAAAGCACTTTTTTTTCTCCCAAAGGCCCCCCGTCAATGCTCCTGAACACCCACTGATGCAGTCCTTGGGTTCGGCAGCGGCCTGTTGAGGGTCGATCGCAGCCCAAAAGAACGTCATCCGTGGTGACCGTCTCCGGGTTTTCCCGGTCTATCCTCCCCCAAACCTCGGCTCTGCGAAGCCCTGGCGCAGCCAGTTCTAGCAGCCCTGGGCGCCGGGCCGCCTGAAACGTGTTGACTGGGGGATCTCAGGCCGCTTGCAGCTGCGACCCACGGGCTGGCGCGCATGGCGGCGCCCTGGCCTGCAGACCCAGGCGCGTGAGGATCTTCTCGCTCACCGGCCGCTCCAGGATCGCCGCAATGATCTTCAGATGGCCGCCGCAGTTCGGGCAGTGCTCCTGGGGGCCCCGGGGTCATGGGGACCCCGGGGTCAGGTCTTGAGTGTTGCGTCAAGACCTGCTGAAGTGCTCACCCGACCAGGGCTCGCGCGGTCTTCGCCAGGGCTCGCGCGGTCTTCGCCACGCAAGCTGCGGCTGAGCTGGGCGGCCGGGACACCGAAGCCCTGACCAGGGAGATCGCCCGCAAAATCGGCCGCGTGCTGCTGGCCGTAGAGCAAGCCATCACCGAGCGTGAGCGCCAGGCCAGCGCACCCAAGCAAATCGCGCCCACGATGACCGTGCCCTCGTGGTGGTTGGTGCGCCGTTCTCACTGCGGTTCGAACGTGATCGCGGTCCCGCGGCGCCTTGACTGGGCGTCGCCCCTAGACCACTCAACCCTGGCGCCGGCCGCTGCCGAATTGCGGTTATGCAATGCCGGACTCATCACAACGGCCCGTGCTGCCAGCCAACTCCATCTCTAGGGCTAGCCCGCCTGTCGCAGTGCGCCTCAGTGGGCACACTCAGCTACCGCACAACCTGAACCCACCCCCATGACCCTCACCCGCCGCCACTTCACCGCCGCAGCCGCCCTGTCTCCCCTGCTGGCCCAAGCCCAAGCCCAGGCCGCCTGGCCCAGCAAACCCGTGCGCATGGTCGTGCCTTTTGCCGCCGGCGGCACCACCGACATCCTGGCGCGGGCCCTCGCCCCTGAACTTCAGCGAGTCTTCGGCCAGCCTTTCGTCATCGACAACAAACCCGGCGCCGGCGGCAACAACGGTGCAGCCGAGGTGGCCAAGGCGGGAGGCGACGGCTACACGCTGTTGATGGGCACGGTGGGCACGCACGCCATCAACCCCAGCCTGTACCCCAAGATGCCCTACGACGCGGTGAAGGACTTCGCGCCCGTCACTCTGGTGGCCGGCGTGCCCAATGTGCTGGTCATCAACCCGGCCTCGGCGGCGCGTTACAACGTCAATTCGGTGGCCGACCTGGTGAAGGCGTTAAAGGCTAACCCGGGGCGGCTGAACATGGCCAGTTCGGGCAACGGCACCAGCATCCACCTGGCCGGCGAGCTGTTCAAGTCGATGACCAGCACCTTCATGCTGCACCTGCCTTACCGCGGTTCAGGCCCGGCGCTCATCGACCTGATCGCTGGCAACGTGGACCTGATGTTCGACAACCTGCCCAGCGCCATGCCGCACATCAAGAGTGGCCGGCTGAAGGCACTGGCGGTGACCAGCAGTGCACGGTCAGGGGCGCTGCCCGAAGTGCCCACGGTCGAAGAAGTGGGTGGGCCGCTGTTGAAGGGGTACGAAGCCAGCAGCTGGTTCGGTTTGCTGGCGCCAGCGGGCACGCCGGCCGACGTGGTCAGCCGCGTGCAGCAGGAAACGGCCAAGGCTCTGGCATTGCCGGCAATGAAAGAACGGCTGCTGGCGCAGGGCGCCATACCCAGTGGCATGGCGCCGGCCGAGTTTGTGAAGTTCATCGCTGCGGAGACAGCCAAGTGGGCCCGCGTGGTGAAGGTTTCGGGCGCGAAGATCGACTAGATCGGCATCAGGGCTGGGCCGTCTTCGGCCAAGCCGAATCTGGCAGCTCAGGCCTCGCGAGTGAAATTGCGCTCTGGCCTTCGCCAGCCACGCAAGTCCTTCCGGACTTGCATGTGCGGGCTCAGGCCCTGCGGCGGCGCGCCATCAGGCCCACCACGCCCAGGCCGGCCAGCATCAGCGCGTAGGCGCCGGGTTCGGGCACGAAGCTCACCGTCACGTCCAGCGACGAGTCGCGCACGCCAGTACCGGTGGCAACCAGGCGGTAGGTGCCGGGGCCGATGACGGTGCTGGCAAAGGTGGAGGTGGCAAAACCCGCCAGCGTGCCGGCAAAGGTGTCGCTGGCGACCAGCGCATTGCTGGCGTCGAAAATGTCCAGGTTCACGCCCACCAGGCGCGGACCGATGCCTGTGGCGGTGCCCACTTCCCACACCGCAGCGCCGCTGAAGCTGGTGGCGCTGGCGTCCACCGTGAAAGTGATGCTCTGCAGCAGCGAGCCAACTGCAGTGGTCACCAGCGTGTTCAAGCGCAGGTTGTCGCCGTTGTTGAAGGGAGTGGTCAGGGTGGCCGATGCGTTCAGCACATTGAAGGTGACAACCTGCGTGTCAGCCTGCGCGGGCAGGCTGAAAGCGGCACCCACAATCAGCGCCAGGCTCAAGGGCAAAGACAAGGGCTGCATCAGCGAAGTACGGGTCATCAACCACTCCACTCCGTTGCGCGCCAACGGGTGACGGAAATTACTGTGGCGCAGCAGACCGGGCAAGCCCCCCAGTTCAGGGGGGGCGAAAATAGCGCTGGGTGCGTGATCGCAAGGTTCAGCGCCTGGCGGCGGCACTGGCATCATCACCAGAAGGCGGAAGAAAGGCAGACAAACGCATGTGCGCCAGCAAGGTCGCAGAAGGCAGGCAACGCGGCTGGATCGTGCCGATAGGCGGCGCTGAGGAAAAAGAAAACGCGCCGGCCATCCTGCGCCGCTTCGTGCAGCTGTCGGGCGGCGACCAGGCCGACATCGTCGTCATCCCCACCGCCAGCCAGCTGCGCAGCACCGGCCCGCGCTACGAGCGCATCTTTGGCGACCTGGGCGCGGCACGGGTCACGGCGCTGGACTTCGATACCCGGCGCGATTGCGAAGAGCAAAGCCGCATTGACCGCCTGCAACGCGCCAGCGGCATCTTCTTCACCGGCGGCAACCAGCTGCGGCTGAGCACGCTGCTGGGCGGCACGGCCATCGCCAAGGCCGTGCGCCTGATGAACGCCGCCGGCGTGCCGGTGGCCGGCACCAGCGCGGGTGCGGCCTTCATCAGCGAACACATGATCGCTTTCGGTGATGAAGGCAGCACGCCCATCGCCGGCAGCGTGCGCCTGGCCGCCGGCCTGGGCCTGACCAACCGCTTCATCATCGACCAGCACTTCCGCCAACGCGACCGCCTGGGCCGCCTGCTCACGGCACTGGCGTACAACCCATTCGCCGTGGGCATCGGCCTGGACGAAGACACGGCGGCCTTCATCGCGCCCGACAACACCGTTCACGTGGAAGGATCGGGTGGCATCACGGTGGTGGACGCGGCCGAGGTCAATTTTTCGTCGATGGACAGCGTCAACGAAGGCCGCCCGGTGTGCTTGCTGGGCGTGAAGCTGCACATCCTGACGCAAGGCGCCACCTTCAACCTGCACACGCGCCAGGCCGATGCCGGCACGCTGAACGTGCCGAAGGACTGAGCAGGCGCCCGCCGCCCCCCCACGATCAACGCGCTACAACCCCGCTGAATTGATTGCGTCCAGCACCGCGATGGGACTTCATTTGGCGTGTCTCATACAGCCCAGCGTTGGCAAAACCCACCTGGGTACCGAGACCGACGGCCACTCGCTGGGCACACTGAACGTGATCGACCGCGTGCCCGGACGTCTGAACGCCGACGAGCGCAACGTCCTGCGCAAGCTCGGTCGCCAGGTCGTGGCCCAGTTCGAATTGCGCCGACGTGCCCTCGGGTTGACGAACAACTGCAGCACAGTGATCGCGAGAAGACCGCGCTGCTCGAAGAAGCGCAGAAAGCCCGCCTTGCGCTGATGAGCGCGCTTGAAAGCGATCAGCGCACCCGCAGCTCGCTGGTCGGAACGCAGAGTCGTGTTCGTCAACCGCAAAGTTGCGGAGTGGCTCGGCCATCACGATGCCGAAATGGTGAAAGGCGCCGGCGATCCGTTGCTGCGCCTCATGCACCCGGCCGACCAGGTGCTGTTCGGCGCGCACATGGCGCGTGTGATAGGCCTGAGCGACGGGCAGATTGCAGATTTTGTCTACCGCATGCGGCATGCGGCATGCGGCATGCGGCATGCCGATGGCAGTTGGCGATGGCCTTCGCCCGAGGCGCATCACCCCGCTGGCGCCATCACCCTTACCGGCTCGTCCTGCGGCGACAGCATGTCGCGGTTGCGGCCCGACGACTTGGCCGCATAGAGCGCGCGGTCGGCGCGTTCGATCAGCAAGTCAAGCGGCTCGCTGTGGCGGCACGAGGCCAGGCCGGCCGAGAACGTGACCGTCAAACCGGCGGGCCCGCCGGCCGAGTTCCGCAGGGCCAGCGCCCGCCGCAGCCGCGCCAGTGCCTGCAGGCCTTCGGCGGCGCTTCCCGTGTCGCGCATCAGAACCAGGAACTCCTCGCCGCCCCAGCGACAGATCACGTCCGATTCGCGCAGCACCCGGCGCGCCGACTCGGCCATGCCCTGCAGCAGGCGGTCACCGACGTGGTGGCCGTGCTCGTCGTTGACGAGCTTGAAATGATCGACGTCGATCAGCGCGACGCTGAAGCGCTGGCCGGTGCGTCTGAACGACTCGCACTCGCGCTGCAGCAAGGCCTGCATGTGCTGTCGGTTGAACAGCCCCGTGAGCGCATCGCGGATGACGAGTTCGCGCACCTGGTCGAGCGCCTGGGCCAGCTGCGTCTGCTGCTGTCGAACCGCCTCGCGCAGCTGGCTGAACCGCCTGCCCTCGCGTTCGAGCCGGCCGACGATGAAGATCGCCAGTGCCAGCTTCAGCGTTTCGCCCATCAGACCGGGTTCGCCGAGCGCCATCAGAATGAGCCAGAGGCCAAGCAACACGCCGACGCCGGCGCCGCCGGCGATGCGGCTTTCACGGGGTGTCAGCGTGGCCATGCCGAAGACCTGGATGACGCACATCAGGTGCAGGATCGACGGCCGCAGCGACGGCGCAACGGCGTAGGTATACGCCGCGATCGCCATCGCCGCCAGCATTTGCGGAAGTATCAGCGCCGGGTCGCGTGCCCGAGCTGACCGGCCGCTGCGGATCAGCGCATAGAAAGTCGCCATGCAGATCAGCGCGACCAAAACGATGGCGACGCCGTCGAGGCGTCCGATGTGGCCCGCCGGTATGGCATAGGCCAGCACGGCGACGATCCAGACAGCGTACAGGGCAGCGGCCATCAGCGGCAGACGCAGCGGCTCGCGAATGGCCGGGTCGGTGCTGGTGACCAGGTCCACCAGCCATTGCATGAGCCGCGTCGTCCGAATCGCCTGCGTCGGCAAGGGCGGGGCGGCTGCAGGTGGCGCCATCGGATGGCTGGGGTTGCGCGCTGGCGTTTTATCGCTGGCGCCTTGGGCCGGGCGGTGCGGCAATTCGTTCGTGGCTTCGGGCTTCTGCATCGCCGGCCGCCCGGCGGACAGCAGCGCCTGTGCGCTCAGCTGCGCCGCCACGCGCAGCGCCAGCGCATGGGCATGGGCAGGGGCATGGGCGGCGCTGCCGACACCCGTGTCGTCGAAATCCGGCGCTGCACCGGTGGTGCGCGGCGCACTGTCGACGCAGCAGCGGTTGCGCCCGGTCTGCTTGGCCAAATAAAGCGCGCGGTCGGCCCGCGCGATCAACTCTGCGGTGCTTTCCGGCGCCGCCCATTCGGCAACCCCGGCCGAGAACGTGACCGCCAGATCGGGGGCCACGGCCGACCATCCATGGCTGCACACCCGCTGGCGATAGACCTCGACCGCCGCCAGCGCCTGCACACAGGATGATCCAGGCAGCAGCAGCATGAACTCCTCGCCGCCCCAGCGTGCCAGCGTCGCTTCCGCCGGAAGTGCACCCTGCGCGAGCACCGCGAACTGCCGCAGCACGGCGTCACCGGCCGCATGGCCGTGGCTGTCGTTGATCCTCTTGAACCAGTCGATGTCGAGCACTGCCACGGCGAACGGCAACTTGCAACGAGCCTGGCGGTGGCTCACTTCGTCAAGCAATGCCATCAGATGACGCCGGTTCGCCAGGCCGGTAAGCCCGTCGCGAACCGACAGTTCACTCATCCGCGCGAAGGCCGTGGCCAGTTCCTCGCGCTGCTGCGATTGGCGGTCGTGCAGGCGGCCGACCTCGCCGCCGACCATGACCGCCACCGGCAGCAGCACCGCCGACATCACCAGGGTGTACAGCTCGTCGCTGGGGGCGGAGGACCCGGGCAAAAGCCACAGCCGCGCCAACGAAGTCAGCGCAAGCAGCCCGACGCTGATCAGCGACGCCCGCCACAAGCGCTGCTGGGCCAGGCGGCCCATCTCGAAGGCCAGCAACAGACACAGGATCTGCAGCGCCGCGCCGCGCGCCAGGTCGACCAGGCCGCAGGACAGCACGACCGCACTGCTGGCGAGCATCAACTGCCAGTAGGCCAGCCGGGCATCGGACCAATTCACCGTCAGCGGGCTGCGGGCCAGCGCGTACAGGATCGCCGCCACGGCCAGGCTCCAGCCAACGGTGATGGCCGCAGCC
>Ga0163147_10007232_pt1 | contig 12692 bp, 9 predicted proteins | sample OliLakLV19MP6G1_FD_148597 | JGI IMG/M metagenome (GOLD analysis project Ga0163147, IMG submission 148597) | Freshwater microbial mat bacterial communities from Lake Vanda, McMurdo Dry Valleys, Antarctica- Oligotrophic Lake LV.19.MP6.G1 | ecosystem: Environmental > Aquatic > Freshwater > Lake >...
AAAGGTTTCCATTGTCGATCCGACACCTGGCGTGACGCGGGATCGGGTCTCGGCGATTGTCGAACTGATCAACCCCATACGCGATGGCAGCGTGCCCAAGGCCGTGGAGTTCATGGATACGGGCGGGTTTGGGGTGTACGTGACGGAGGGCGGGCGGTATGACGAGGTCGGCAACGACCTTGCGAAGTTGACCAGCAGCATCGAGTTTCAGATTCAGCAGGCTGTGGACGGGGCGGACCTGATACTGTTCTGCATCGATGCCCAGGCTGGCGTGACGCCTCACGATCGGCAGATCGCTCAGTTGCTGCGGCAGGGTGGTTTCAAGCGTGACAACAAGGGGGACGGCCCAAAGCACAATCCGCCGGTGCGGGTGGTGGCGACGAAGGTTGATGGGCCCAAGTGGGAATCTCACGCGATGGAGTTGTCGGAGTTGGGGTTTGGCGAGCCACTGCTGGTTTCGGCCAAGGTCAACTACATGCGTCGTGACTTCATGGATCAGGTGTATTACTTGGTCCCCGAGCCCAAGCCCGATCAGGAGCCCACGGTGCGGGCGGATCTGATGGTTGCGATCATCGGGAAACGCAACTCTGGCAAAAGTACGCTCATCAACACGCTTGCCGGGGAGCAGCGTGTGATCGCGAGCGAGATTCCCGGGACGACGCGCGATGCGATTGACGTGCGTTTTGAGATGGACGGGAAGAGCATCCTCGCGATTGATACCGCAGGGCTTCGCAAGAAGAAGAGTTTCCAGAACATGATCGAGCACTACGCCTTTGACCGCGTGAAGCGGAGCGTTGATCGCACGGACGTGGTGATCCTGCTGCTGGACGCTGTAGAAAAGATCAGCCAAGTTGATGAACAACTTGCGATGCTGGCCCAGAAAAGTTTCAAACCCTGCATTATCGTCGTGAACAAGTGGGACCTTGCGGAAGGGCAGCGCACGCCCAAGGGACAGATCGTGACGCCTGGGACGTACGAGAAGTACATCCGCGATCAGTTGCGGGGCTTGTGGTTTGCGCCGATCTCTTTCATCAGCGGCGGGAGCGGCAAGAACGTGAAGGCGACGATGCGTCTGGCGATCGAGCTCAAGGCACAGTCTGCGGCCCGCGTCACGACCGGCAAGCTCAACCGCATGGTTCGAGAGATCGTGACGACGCGCGGCCCAAGCGATGACCACGGCAGATTTGCCAAGGTGTACTACGTGGCTCAGACGGGCGTGGAGCCGCCCACGATCACGATGGTGGTCAATCACCCGGAAATGTTCACGCCCAACTACCTGCGCTTCCTGGGCAACCGATTCCGCGAGGAACTTCCGTTTGCGGAGGTGCCTATGCGGATCGTGGTTCGTGAACGAAGGCAGCGTGAGGATGATCTTGTGGCTGCTGAGGAGGGTGGCGAGGGAGCGACGCTGCGAGTGACGCGCGGGCGCAAGGGCGTGCAGGAACGTATCAGCGGGCGGCGCGTCGAGGCCCTGACCGAGGACGACGATGCATGGCTCAACGAAGAGCACAGCGCGGCGTTTGAGACCCCATTCGGAGGCGAGGTTTCTGTGGAAGGCTTCGAGCCGGAGGATCGCCCAGGCTCATCGCGTGTCGATGATGACGCGTCCTGGGATGACACGGGTTATGGTGATCGAGATACTGAGGACGATTCTGGCAAGGCCAGAGCGCCGCAAGCGAAAACCCCCAATCGTGCCGAGAAGCGCCGGGTTGTGGCTGCGGCAAAGTTCGAAGCGGCTGCATCGTCGAAGCAGTCGGCGGAAATTGCTGACAAGCCAGGATCCAAAGCGGCAAGCAAAGCAAAGCCTGTCGGGGCCAAGGCTGCTGCTCGTGCTGACAAGGCCTCTAAGGTAAAGCCTTCCAGGGGTAAGTCTTCACCAGTGAAAACTGCAAGGAAGGCGACCAAGCAGATTGCCAACAAACTGACAAAGAAACTGGCCAAGAAGGCGGCTACGAAGAAGCCGTCGACGCAGTTACCAAACAAAGGGTCAACTGGAGTCTCTGGGACAACCAAATCAACGCTGAAGAAGAAGTCCAAAGCAGCACGCTGACGTACATTGCTCAAGTGTGCGGTGAATTTTATCGACCTTCGTTGAATGCAACGATGCGGTACTCTGGCGTTATTCGAAAGTCGTCTGGTGTTCGCTTTCGACACGTCCAATCACAAGGAAGGGGTTCCCATGTCACGAACGTCGATTGCTCAGTTTGTCGCCGAGAACGCAGAGAAGACCCAGAACCATGGTTTGTTCGAACTTGAGTCTGATCGGGTGCTCGAAGTGAATCTGGGGCCAGCAGCGGGGAGCAACACCACGATGATCTGGATGAAGCAGGGCGCGATGATCGCGTACACGGGCCAGATGAAGTTCACGCGCGAGGGTTTGCTGGCTCAGGGGCTGGGCAACTTGCTCAAGAAAGCGGTCTCGGGCGAGGGGGCCAGCCTGACCAAGGCCGAGGGAGAGGGAAAGCTCTATGTTGCGGACGCGGGCAAACGCATCACGATTCTCGCGCTCCAGAACGAATCGGTCTTTGTCAATGGCAACGACCTGATCGCCATGGAAGCCACGCTCTCCAAAGAGATCAAGATGATGCGGAAGATGTCGGCGATCGCGAGCGGCGGGCTTTTCAACGTTCGCGTTGCGGGCACGGGCTGTGTCGTGTTCGGCACCCACGGCAGGCCTTTGGTGCTGCGGGTGCAGCCGGGCCGCCCGGTCTTTACCGATCCACAAGCAACCGTGCTTTGGTCTGGCAACCTGACGCCTGAAATGAAAACGGATATCAGTTTCAAGACGTTTCTTGGTCGGGGCAGTGGCGAGAGTTTCCAGATGATGTTCGATGGTGATGGCTTCGTGGTCGTGCAGCCCTACGAAGAGATCATGATGCAGAGCGATGTTGGCTAAGCGGGACGAGCAGGACTAACTAAAAGACTAGCGACCGGTCGCCGCACGCATGTCATCGATGATGGACTGTTGCTTTTCCAATTGTGTCTGGACATCCTGCACAGCGCGCTGATGGAGTTGAGCGTCCTCAGCGTTGCGGAATCGCAGCACAGACTTCTCGCCTCGCTTCTCAACGGACCACTTGCCCCAGTGGGTCAGGAGCACTCGCGATTCAGCCTCCAAGGCCACGCACAACTCCTGTTGGACGAGTCGCAGGTCGGTGGTTTTATCGATGCGGTCATCAGGGAATGCGGCTTCAACGAGCGTGGTGATGGTGTTCTGGGGAACGCGGCTCTTGGCCAGAGCGTCTGACAGCAGGCCTGGTGCCTTTTGGTAGATCGTGTCGAGTGCGCGGTTGGTTTGCATGGCGCGACGGATTTGTGTCAGTCGCTGATCGAGCGCTGCTCGCGTCACTTCGCGATGGGCTTGAAGCATGGCGGTGAATGCTTCGCGATGTTCAACGGTGGCACGCTTCAACTGGCGCACGAGGGGTGATAAGGCCTTCAGCAGTGCCTTTCGAGCAGCAGCAGGGTCGCTAGGCGAAGCCTTTGCTGCCTGAGCCAACAGTTCCTGGGCGTTGCTGATGCCGACATCGCGGAAGTCGTCATCGGTGGCCTCTGCTTCGGTGTTTGCGGTGGGGGCTGGCTCTGCTTCCGGATTGGATTGAGGTCTGGGTTCTGGCAAGGCGACCATCACGGGCGTCTCGTCTGGCATGGCGGCGATTTCGCCAGCCTTGGGAAGTTGTTCCGCCCTGGCTGTTTTGGGACCGACGAGCGTCGACCAGTTGTCCCAGACACCAGCCTCACGCATTGCTCCTGCCATCAGCGAACCGGACAAGCCCAGGAGCATCATGACGGTGAAAGCCGCATTGGCGGTTTGGTGCGAGCGGTGGGTCGCCCGGAAAATAACCTTCGTCACTGCGTATGCGATGGTCAGGCCCACGATGCCAGCCGTGATGATGACTGCGAGTGTCATCATGCCCGACTTGGCCTCGTACGCATTCCAAGCCTGCCAGCCTGGACCGACGCCAAGCGCCGCGAGCATGGCGAGGGTGGAGATGGTGCTGATTGCGAATCGGTCGGTTCGAGCACCGCTGGCTTCGCCATTGGCACCGTTGACTTGGCTTTGACGACCCATACGCAAGGAACCAGCGCCTTCGTTCTTGAGTGGTGGAGTGTCTCCACCTTTCATTGCTTTCGTGATAGGGTCCTGTGCAGACTGGTCATCCCGAAGCGCACGAGTGTGCTGGGCAGTCGTCGAGGATTCGGACTTGGTGGTTGTGAGGTCAATCAATGGAGGGACGGATGGCGCAGCGGGCTGCTCGGGCATGGCGGGCGCGGGCGGTACCCAATTTGGAGGAGGCATGTCGCTCATACGCAGTGTCTCACGAAACTTGGCAAGCAGATGCGGTATCGGCGGCGGCTGCAGCCAACGGAAGCCGCGCTGAAGGAATGCGCTGCACTAGGCGATCTCGGGGGGTTGTGGGGGGGGTTTTCGGACCCAACTCTCAGGGACGAGAGTCGCTGATGGTGATTGGCGATGCCCCCGCGAGTTCTCGCACGACGTGCTCGAGGCCATCAACGACGCGGGCGAAGCGCGGGAAGTCGAGTTTGTCTGGGGTATCTTCTGGTGTGTGGTAGTACTTGTAGCGGAATGGTGCGGTGTCGGTGATCATCAGGGCGGGATAGCCACAACGCCAATAGCTCCAGTGATCGCTGGCACCGATCATCGGAATGATCCCGGGAAGACCTGCGCCGATGCTGGGGAACTTGGCGTGCTTGCGGAACGTTGCGACGCAGTTCTTGATGAGCGGTCCAGCGTTGTCCATGCCGATGAAGGCAACAAAGTCACCCTTGCTTGGATACCAAATGGTGAAGAGGCCCGGGATCGGGTAGGACTGCGTGCCAGGCTGGTCGCTGTAGTGTCCGATGGTCTCGGGCGTAAGCACGCCCACGATGTTTTCCTTGAGTTCGTGGCTGCGGTCGGCATCGACGGCGCTTCCCATCAGGTGGGTGTAAAAGAACGGCGGTTCTTCGTTGACCCACAAGGCGAATCGAATGGTGCGTTGGGGTTTGCAGTTGGCAAGCCTGCGGGCGAGGGCCAGCACGGTTGCCACGCCACTGCCATTGTCGTTGGCGGCGGGACATGGGCCATTGACAAGTTCAACTGAGTCGTAATGAGCGCCGAAAATGAGTACTTCATCGGGCTTGGTGGTGCCAGGAATCTCGGCATGGAGATTGGCGACTTCAACATTCATGCTGGAGTAGGGATGGCGAGTGACGTGCAGGCCTGCCTTGGTGAGTTCGTGCCCGAGGAATGCCTCGCACTCGCGGAGTTTGGGAACGTGGAACTGATTTCGCCCCAGGAGCGGGCCGGCGAGTTCGTGAACATCTCGGGAGAGTTCTGCGGCAAGTATTTCCTGGGCTGGCGAGAGCGGGTGAAGCGAGCCACTGTGGGACAATCCGGGCATACGAAGCGTGAAGTCAGGAATGAATCGCCCGTAGGAGAAAGCGTGGCGGACACCCTTGAGCGCGCTCCAGAGCGAGGTGCGGTGTTTGGCGTGGTTGGCGCGCCGGACGGGGTGAATGCCCATAAGGCAAGGTAGGTCAAGAAGACGTGCCGAAATGTGGAGAGCCCAGCCGTATGCTTGGCCCATGGCCACGAGCAAGCAGATCACCTACGCGACTTCGGGCGTGGATATCGACCGCAAGGATGCCTTCACCGAGTCGCTCGACAAGGTACTCAAGCGCACGTACACCGATCGCGTGCTGCCCAACCCGGGCGGGTTTGCCGGATTGTTCCGGCTGGATTACAAGGCAAGATTGTTTCAGCGGAACTACAAGGATCCGGTGCTGGTCTCATGCTGCGATGGCGTGGGGACCAAGGTCAAACTCGCGGCGGAACTGGGCGTGTTTGACACGGTCGGGATCGACCTAGTGGCGATGAACGTGAACGACCTGGTTGTGCAAGGGGCCGAGCCGCTTTTTTTCCTTGACTACATCGCAACTCCGACGATCGATGACAAGTTCCTGCACGCCCTTGTGCGGGGCATTGCGGAGGGGTGTCGGCGGAGCGGATGTGCGCTACTTGGCGGCGAGACAGCGCACATGCCGGACTTGTACAAGTGGGGGGATTTTGACTTAGCGGGTTTCTGCGTCGGAGTGGTCGAACTCAAGCGCGTGCAGAAGCCGGCACGGGTGCTGGCTGGGGATGTGATTCTCGGGCTGGCGAGCGACGGCATTCATAGCAACGGATACTCGCTGGTGCGGAAAGTCGTGAGCGAGGCAGGACTGGACCTGAAGAAGGTGTATTCGGAACTTCTTGGTGCGGGGGGCGTTGCGGGTTCTGGGGACGATCCGTTGGCAGGCGCTAAGCCCAAGCCTAAGTCCAAAGGAAAGCGTGGAGTAAAGGCTAAAGGCATTGAGCAAGCCCTCGCAGGCAAGCCCAGTACTCTGGAAGGGCCGACGTTGGGCCAAGTGCTTTTGACGCCAACGCATTTGTACGCGGACCCGATCGTGCGGCTGCTGCGGGCGTACAGCGTGAAGAACGTTGTGACGGGCATGGCCCATATCACCGGGAGCGGGATAGCAGGCAATCTGTGCAGGGCGTTGCCGCCGACATTGGATGCGATGGTGGATCGCAACGCGTGGCCCGTGCTGCCGGTCTTCCGGTTTTTGCAGAGCCACGGGAACATCCCGGAAGAAGAGATGTGGCGGGTCTTCAACATGGGGCTGGGATACTGCGTGATCGTGAAGCCTGCGTTTGCGGATGCGATCAAGGAGAAACTGGAGAAGTTTGGGGAGCGGGTCTACGTGATCGGCGAAGTAGTCAAAGGGAAGGGCGAGGTGCGGTGGGCATGAGCGAGCGTTCTCCTGGCATTCCTGCGATTCGCGGCTTTGCGCTGGGACCTTTCCAGACCAATTGCTATGTTGTCCATGATCCGGCCCAGACTGGCACCGATGCCTCGTGCTGGATTGTCGATGCGAGTTTCGGGCCTGGGAATCTCATCGCGGAGGTCACGCGCCTTAGGAAGCGGCTGCAGGCGATCGTTCTTACTCACGCGCATGTCGACCACATCGCGGGCATCGCGGATGTCCAGCGGGCATTTCCAGGGACGCCAGTCTGGATTCACGAGGATGAGTGTGAGTGGCTGAGCGATCCGGAGCAGAACTTGTCTGAGGCGTTTGGACAGCCGGTGAGTTTAGGAATGCCGGACCGGTTGCTTCGAGACAGTGAGGTGCTGGAACTGGGCTCAACACGTTGGCGAGTGCAGCACATTCCAGGGCACTCGCCGGGCGGCATTGCGCTGGTCTGCGATAGTGCTGCGGGGCTTGCGACCATCGCGATCTCAGGCGATGCATTGTTTGCAGGCAGCATTGGGCGAACGGATTTTCCCGGGAGCAGTTTGGAAGTGCTCTCCAAGAGCATTCGGGAGAAACTTTACACGTTGCCCGACAACACGGTCGTGTATCCCGGTCACGGGCCTCTGACGACAGTGGGGGACGAGAAGCGATCGAATCCATATGTCAGGCCCTAGGGCGAATGTCATGGGGCGGTGGGCCTTGGTTGTGGTTCCTATTCTGGTACATGAGAATGACTCTTTTCAGCGTTGCATGCGTGGCTCTTGTTGCTGGTTCAAGTTGGGCGCAGAACAGATTGTCGCCCGCCGAAAAAGCTGCGGGCTGGACGATGTTGTTTGATGGGATAACCACCGATGGTTTTCGCGGCTACAAGCAAGATCGTTTTCCAGAGAAGGGCTGGAGAATCGAGGACGGGGCGTTGCGGGTCGTGGCTGGTGGCGGGGGGGGAGATATCATCACGCTGGGGTCATGGGAAGACTTTGAGTTGTCTCTGGACTTCAAGTGTGCGCCGGGCGCGAACAGCGGAATCATGTATCGCGTTGACGAGTCGCTGGACTATCCATGGATGACCGGACCCGAGTACCAGATTCTGGACGACAGCACACACAAAGATGGCGCGACGCCCAGCCACACGACCGGCGCTCTCTACGACATGATCGTGCCCACGGACAAGCCGGCTGCTCCAGCCGAGCAGTGGAACAACGCCCGGATACGCATCAGAGAAGGCATACTCACGCACATCCTCAATGGCAAGAAGGTGGTCGAGACTCGGATTGATAACGACGCGTGGAAGGAATTGATCGCCAATAGCAAGTTCAAGGACATGAAGGGCTTTGGCATTCAGCCCAACGGGCACATCGCTCTCCAGGATCATGGAGATGACGTGTGGTATCGCAACATCAAGGTGCGGAACTTGAAGGGTTCCATGCCGGATCAGATCGAGGTCTTCAACGGCAAGGACCTGAGTGGCTGGACGCAGTTTGTCGATCCCAAGGCCCAGGATCAGGCTGTCATCGTCTGGAGCGTCAAGGATGGCGTGCTGCGGTGTGCGGGTTCGCCCGCCGGGTATGTGAAGACTGAAGGAAAGTTCACCAACTTTGTTCTCAAGCTCGAATGGCGATGGCCCCAGACACCTGGTAATAGTGGCGTGCTGGTGCGAGTGCAGGAGCCTGATGCGGTGTGGCCCAAGAGCATTGAGTGCCAACTGAAGAGCGAGAGTGCGGGGGACTTCTGGATCATCGACGAATACCCGATCAAAACCGATGAGTCTCGGCGGAAGGGTCGGCGCACGCAGGCTACTGGCACAAACGAGCGCCCCCTTGGTGAGTGGAATGACTATGAAATCATTGTTAACAGTGGCGACGTGGTCCTGAAGGTCAACGGCATCGAACTGAACCGTGCGACTGAAGCAAGCGAATTGGCGGGCAGCATCGCATTGCAATCTGAAGGAGCACCAATCGAGTTCCGTCGTATTCGCGTGGCTCCAATCGGCAAGTGATGCAAGTGATGCATGAGGTGGCTGTCTGTGGCTATCGTCCAGTCGTTGCTATTTGAGGTTCAACCTGGGAAAGGTTCAATAACTTGGGCCAACTGGCCGAAGTAATAGTGCGGCTGGTACTCAGCTTGGTTGTGCCATGGAAAAACGAGACTCCCAATCTGGTGCCGTACTCGTGCTGGTGCCGGTCTTTAATGACTGGGACGCGGTTGCGATCATGCTTGCCGACCTGGACCGTGTGCTCACAGACGCGAACGATGGATGCACTGTGGATGTCGTGCTGCTGGACGACGGGTCGCAAATGCTGCTCGATGAGGCGCTGCTAGCGCGGAGTTGGAGCGCGATCAAGTCGATTCGCGTGGTGCACCTTGCAAGGAATCTGGGGCATCAGCGGGCGATCTGCGTCGGACTGACGTGGGCGTATCAGCAGGATTCGCACGACTTGCTTGTGATCATGGACGGGGACGGCGAAGATGCGCCGCGCGATGTTCCTGTGCTGCTTGCCCGTGCGAGGAGTCACTTGGCATTGGGCACGCCTAGGGTGGTCTTTGCAGAACGAGCCAAGCGCAGCGAGGCACTGTGGTTTCGCATCTCCTATCAGGTCTTTCGCAAACTCTATCAGTTGCTCATCGGTTCGCACCGCAGGGTGGGTAACTTCAGCGTGGTGCCGCGAGAATCGTTGCAACGCATTGTGTTTGCACATGAAGTGTGGAACCACTACGCGGCAAGTGTGTTTCGCTTACGCATCGCGAGCGACAGCGTGCCATGCGAGCGCGGCAAGCGGACGTTTGGGCAATCAAAGATGAACTTTGTGAGCCTTGCGCTCCACGGCATCAGCGCGATTGCTGTGAATAGTGACGTCGCGGGCATGCGGCTGATTCTAGGATCACTCGCTTTGGGCGGTGTCGCACTGGTCGCAATGATGGTCGCACTGGTGATGGCGGTGCCCATGGAAATGCAGATGCCCCGATGGATCTTTATGGCATTGAGCCTGGTCGTGCTGATTGCAGGTCAGGCGTTGGCGGCGGCAATCCTGTTCGTGCTCATCACGCTGCAGAATCGCAGTCACGCTGGGTTCGTGCCTGTACGAGATGCCAAGATGTATGTGGGCAAGGTTCGGCAGATCGTTGGGCAAGCCGGTTGAGGCAAGCGAGTTGATCGAAGTGGGGATATTGGCGGGGCACAGACAACGGAGAGGCATCGCGTGACAGCGACCATTCGCAGCATCGTGGCATTGGTGGTTGGGCTTATCGGCTTGCGACCGCGATTGCTGGCCAAGCCTTGGGCGATGGTGCTGGTCATAGTGTGCATTGCCGCGTTGGCTGGTGCGATGTTCCAGAGTGCGGTTGATGTGCGCAAGTATGCAGGAACGGACCAGCGTGCGCGTGTGGTTGGTGCGAGGATGATGCTGACAGGGCAGAACCCGTATGCCACACCCCAGACAAATCAGACCAGCGAGAAGTTGCTGGACCCGGACAGGTTGTTCTCGCACATCACGCGCTGCACGTATCCACCAACGATGCTGTACCTCTATGCACCACTCTCGCAGGTGCCTTGGAAACTGCAGCGACCATTGCTGGCGACGTGCGAGTGGGCGGCGATGCTCGCGAGCATCGGGTTGTTGGCATGGACAGTCAAAGGTCAGCAACGACGATTGGTGTTTATTGCTGCGGGTGTGCTGCTGCTTGCCTGCTCGCCAGCGTTTCGCATGCACGTTGAGCGCGGGCAGTTCTACGTCTACATCCTGTTGCTGCTTGCCATCGCATCGTGGCTGCTTGCGAAGCAGGGACGTTCGAGCATTGCGGCGGGTGTTGCTCTGGGCATCGCCGCAGCATTTCGTCCCAATCTCGCAGTACTCCTGCTACCGCTCTGGTTGGTGGGTTTGCGCATGCCGGCGATCGCGATGGGCGTGACGGGCATCGTGCTGGGATTGTCCTCCCTTGTAGTGCCTGCAATCGGCCTGCAGGGCTGGAAGGACTACTTCGCGCTGGTACGCGAGCTTGACTTGGAATCGATGATGGGACGGGCGAAGTACGTCGCGCAGTTGGTCTCGCCATCGGGCCTGCAGCCTGTGCCCGCCAGCGCTGTCGTGGAGGGCGTGGACTTTTCGGGATATCTACGCGGGCCCGTGGTCAACATCTCCGCTAACAACCTTGTCAGCATGTTCGCCAGCGAGGGCACGCCCTTCGCAATGCTGGGCAAGTTGATCAAGGCGTGTGCGATACTGGTCTTCGCGGTCGGATGCCTTCCGTTGCTGCTCTTGATGCGCAAGCGTGCGACATCAGCGACTTTGGCGCTTGGGTGTGCATTGGTGCCATGCATCGCTATGGAGTACTTTCTGCCTGTGCGGTACAACTACGCGGACGTGATTTTCCTCGCGCCGATTGCTTTGCTTGCGGGCGTACTTTTCAATCGCAAGTCGGCGGTGCTGACGGGCGTCATGCTTGGAAGTCTGGCGATGTTCAGCCTCACGCAGCGTGCAACGCTTGCTTGGATGGCCAATGGCGTGGTAACACTGGGGTTGCTAGTCGTGGTGTTCGGAATCGCGAGAGCACGCTCTGGGATGCAGGCAATAACGGACTTCAGACCGGGCAAACAGGCTGGTCAACGCTGATCAAGCCTGATCAACATGGTTCAACATGGTTCAACCTGTTTCAACCTGTTTCAAAATGGGTCACGGCTGATTGGCGAGGCGAATGACTTGGTTGTATCGGTCTCGAAAGAAGTTGGTGTACTTGATTTCGAGTTGTCCGGGAACGGATGGGCGCCACACCTCGCGGATCGCGCGGAAGTTGGTTGCGCTGAATGCCAGTGACTGGCCGTCCTTGCCGGGCGTTTCGGGGAAGGCATAGAAAGCGGCTTCCATCGCAGCGAGTTTTTCTGGAGCAACCGCAGAGTTGACTCTGGCCAGATTGAGCACGCGCCAAGCTTCTCGCTGCGTGTCGAGCAGGTCGATGGAGAACGCGCCAACCATGACGCCGATCGCGGGCCTCCAGTTCGCGGGACGATTGCCGCTGGCAATAGTGAAGGGGTCGAGCTGGTCGATCAAATGCGGCAAGTACTTTTCGTACATTGATCGCTTGATAGGCAATCGTCGCAGTTCGTAATACTCGGGGCCCATTGGCCGACGGTCTTCATCCAGCGGCGCATCGGGGAACGCATCGGGTGTGTTCTTTCGGGTGCGCGGTGTGGGGAAGTTCCATAACGCCTGGCCTTCGTCGCTCAGTGTGAACTCAAGAAAACGCTTGGCGAGTTGTGGCTCGGGTCCGCCTCGAAGGATGCTCGCAGGATCCGCATCGATGTACGCTGCACCCTGGGGATCGACATACCACACACGACTTTGCTTGACGCTCTGGCCCGGCGCGAGCACGGCTTGGGCCTGCCCTCGACCATAGAAGTCGATGGCGAGGCCTGCTGCGCCCTCGCCCGCAGAGACGTCGATGGGCGGGCGGGTTGCGGCGGCGGTATAGGCACGAGAGTTTGCGCAGATTTCGCGGAGCGTGCGCCACGCGCGAGTGAAAGCGTGTTCGACACTGGCCATGTGCTCGCTGGAGAGCGACTTCTCCCATGGCGTTCGATCCTTGCGTTCCAGCAGGAATGAAGCATCGAGTTCGGCTTCCCAGCCCTCGCGCCGTGCGGTGTTCCAGAGTTCGGCGTTGAGGATCGAGTCGATTGCAGTCGTAACGGATCCGGACTGGCGCGGATCGGCGAGGATCAGTTCGCCTTGAAGGAGTGGGCTTGTGAGATCTTGGAAACCAAGCGGTTCGTCGAGGCCAAGTCGCTTGAAACTATCGCGGTTGTAGACGATGCCGAAGCCCGAAAGAGCGGTGCCCAGCCAGAACTGGTCGGGGTCGTAGAGGCGCTCGGCTCCGATCTGGTTTTCGCCAAACCAATCATCAAG
>Ga0163147_10007237_pt1 | contig 12689 bp, 7 predicted proteins | sample OliLakLV19MP6G1_FD_148597 | JGI IMG/M metagenome (GOLD analysis project Ga0163147, IMG submission 148597) | Freshwater microbial mat bacterial communities from Lake Vanda, McMurdo Dry Valleys, Antarctica- Oligotrophic Lake LV.19.MP6.G1 | ecosystem: Environmental > Aquatic > Freshwater > Lake >...
TAGTCCAAGTTAGAGTTCGTTGTGATCCTGGAGCACCTGAAATTGGGTCAGCGTTTAAAACACAAGTTGGAGCCGGTGGGGTTACTGTTGTTACGGTAATAGTAACTGAACAGTTTGTTGTTTGATTGTTATCACCGACAACAATTAGGGTGTACAGGGTTTTTACGGTTGGGTAAACAGATGTACTACCGTTAACTGACACTGGACCAACACCCTGACTGATTGAAGCACTGTTTGCGTTTTGAGTAGTCCAAGTTAGAGTTCGTTGTGATCCTGGAGCACCTGAAATTGGGTCAGCGTTTAAAACACAAGTTGGAGCCGGTGGGGTTACTGTTGTTACGGTAATAGTAACTGAACAGTTTGTTGTTTGATTATTTGCTCCAGTAACTGTCAGAACATAGGTAGTAGTTACCGTGGGAAAAACTTGTCGAAAACCACTAGTTGGGACATTGCCAATGCCTTGATTGAATGAAGCACTGTTTGCGTTAGTTGAAGTCCAAGTTAGGATTGATCTTCCTCCTGGTTCAACTGAAGTTTCTGAAGCGTTTAATACACATGCAGGTGGAATCAAACATACTACAGTTACTGTAGAGCGACAGTTAACACTGCCGTCGACACTAGTAACCAACAAGGTGTAGGTGGTGTTATTTTGAATATTTGTGAAAGTCTGGGAACCAGAATTACCAACAGCTTCGCCATTTAAGGTAACTGAAGACACACCTTGAGTTTGCCAAGAAATAGTGACACTCCCACCAGGAGCAACAGTATTAATATTCGACTGAACGTTACAGGTAACAATTGCGCCACAATCAGAACCGCAGGCAGCTCCTGATTTAGAGTCAGTCAAGATAAATCCACTAGCAGCCATAACTGCGTCTGGAGAAATCGTACTCAGCTCGTTGTATGGATCATATGATCCAAAGTTAAACACAGCTACGAGTACAACAAGAACACCAAGTACTGGTGCGAATCGTTTAAGATAAGAAGTAAATTGCATAAATAAAATTTTAAAATTCATAATTTTTATACTCCCACCTACACCAAGTACGCAAGAGTAATTAAAAATACGATTATTTACTGTCCATTTTTGAAGATGGCCAGTTCGTTGAGATTTAAATTTAGGACTAGACTAGAGTCAGAGAACTGCAGAGAACTGCTTTGGGGAACAATATTATCTATACAATAGACCATAATTAGAATTTTGTCAAGCCCTAGACGAAACTTAACCTTCTAAAAAAGGTTGGTTTCCAGCAATTCCGCCTCGACAATATAGCGGTCGTCAGTACTTCCAAAACTGTTACAAGTCGCTAAGAATAAGCGTTTTTCGGTGCCAGCTATGGGCACAGTTACATCATAAGCTTTGGCTCGATAGACCTTGTCGACGCGGTAGGTATAGATGCCCTCAGCGGTGGTGATTTCGACTAAATCACCCCACTTTAGCTTCTGAATATCATTAAAAGCCTGATAAGCCTTGTTTCTAACTACAGGTAAATAACTCGAGTGCCCCAAGATAAAAACTGTTCCATTTCTCTCTAGAGTCGCTGAATCAGGGTGACGCACGGCCCCTTTTAATAAGGCAGCGTCTAAATCACTAATACTACGGGAAGTAGGGTTAAGGACAGATATATCACGATCCAAGGCTGGAATATAGATATTGGTGGGATACACAGGATTTGTTGGTTCCGGCTTCATGACCGGCTCCTCAAGGACAATCGTAGCTGGAACCGCTGCGACTGCAGTTCTCTGAGCTGATTCATTCTCTACTGGTTGTTCGACTAATTCAGGCAAAAAGTCCAACCATGCCAATAAGGCGTAGCTAAACAAGAAGACTGTAAAAAAAATCAACAAAAAAGAAATCTTTCGTAACAAGATGACATCGGTTAATTCAGACCATGAGTTAACTTTCATAATTTTGCTATGATAGCACGTTTTATAGAAAAGTCAATGTAGGCAGTTAGCACGGTTACTCATTACCTAAAAAGATTGACATTTTTTCTGGTTGTGGTAGCGTTCGCATCATGAATAACGTAACACCCGAGAAAAATGTAACGCCCGAGAAAAAGGAGGGGGTGATCAAGACTTTAGCCGTTTTTGGCTTATTAATAGTTATTATTTTAATTGCTTGGTTGGCTGTGCAAATTGTCAAAGTATTTCCTAGCGCTATTACTTCTCTCGCCTCTTTAGCCGACAGTGTCTATAATTACGACCCTGATGAGTCAGGGCCTGCTTTACTAGATATTGAAACCCCTTCGCACCCAGCAACTTCTGGAACCGCTACCGTAATCAACTGGAGTCCCCTAAATACTGGCACCTATACCTTTAGTTACGAATGTGCGGATGGAGTGTCAGTAAATCTACAGACGACAGTCAGTCAGTTTACGAGTACTGATTGTGAGAAGACCTATGATCTAGGAAATGTTTCTAGTGTTAGTCTAGTGATTAACTCAGAAAAACAATTCGAAACAAATTTTCACTATACAATCTCTTACTTTAAAAAGAATGAGCTCAACTCATCAATGATAGTGAAGGAAAGCCTACAAGTTCTCAATCCACGTCTTGCCCCGATAACACCAGAAATTGAAACTCCAGAAACAGTACCCGTACCAGAAATCACTACTAGAGCGACGACTACTAAGCCAACAATCGGATCTCCCACTTACCAATATCAGTACACTTATACTCTACCAGTATCTAACCCCAACGGTTTCACAGACTTGGCGATTACCTACCTAGGTATTGGTCGAACTGATAACGGAGGCAACTTCTTTAACAATGGTATCCTCACACGGAATATTGGAGGTGCTATCCAATTTTCAGTCAAAAATATCGGAACCAAAACGTCTGCTGATTGGACCTTCAAAACCAGGTTGCCGGACGGCACTAACTTTGAGTCCGATAGACAAATAGCCCTCAAACCAAACGAAAGAACAATCATCACTGTTGCTTTCGGAGCTATCAGCGAGCGTGGGACCGAAACTTTCTCGGTTGATGTTTTGACTAACAATGACTCAAATAGTCGTAACAATAGTTTCAACTGGTCAGCTACTGTAAAATAATGCACCCAAAAATAAAAAGGCGCCAACATAGTTGGCGCCTTTTTAAATGAGCAAACGAGACGCAAAGCGTCGACTATTGTGAATTTATGCAGGCGCTTAGCCAGATTAGACCTCCATGGGAGAATATGGCTGTAGCGAGCTGCAATTTCTATCGACTCTCTAAAGATCCAAATTAGCCATTTTGGCGTTAGATTGAATAAATGACTTACGACTAGAAACATCAGTGCCCATTAAGATATCAAATACCTTATCCGCCATAACAGCGTCGTCAATCGTTACCTGCTTCAGAATACGGAATTCTGGATTCATAGTTGTCTCACCTAGTTCATCAGCATTCATCTCACCAAGTCCCTTGTAGCGCTGAATCCGAACCTTACTCACCTTCTTGGCAGTCTCAGCGACTTCTTGAGCCTCTTCATCTGTTTCTTCAGTAACTTCTTCTTGAGCTGAAACATCAATGCCCATACCTTCCAAAATAGAGAACTTTTCTTGATCAGTAAAAGCGTATTTTATTTCTTTCCCTCTTTGTATTTTATAAAGTGGGGGTTGCGCAATGTAGATAAAACCACCTTCAACTAGTGGTTTAAAGTAACGGTAAAAGAGTGTCAGTAGTAAGGTTCGAATATGGGCCCCATCGACGTCAGCATCAGTCGCAATAATCACTTTATGGTAGCGTAGACGAGAAATATCAAAGACATCGCCAATGGCAGTACCAAGAGCTATCACCACATTCTTAATTTGCTCTGAAGCAAGCATCTTATCAATTCTGGCTCGCTCCACGTTGAGAATCTTTCCCCGCAAAGCCAAAATTGCTTGTGTTTTTCGATCCCGCCCCATCTTAGCCGAACCGCCAGCAGAGTCCCCTTCCACAATAAACAACTCTGAGTCTTCAGCACGCTTACTCTGACAGTCTGCCAACTTTCCTGGTAGCGACATACCTTCAAGTGCACCTTTCCGCAGCACACTATCCTTCGCTGCTTTAGCTGCCTTTCTCGCCTTGACCGCAATCACTACTTTGTTGATAATTGCCTTAGCATCATCTGGGTTCTCTTCCAAATAAGCTGAGAAGGCTTCACCAAAAACTGATTCCACAGCTCCTCGTGCCTCAACTGAACCCAACTTGGCCTTAGTTTGTCCTTCAAATTGAATGTCTGGCATTTTTACTGACACCACTACTGTAATCCCCTCTAACACATCATCACCAGTAAAACCAGTATCTTTGTCTTTCACTGAGAAGAAATTATTCTTCCGAGCATAATTATTTAAGGTTCGGGTCAAGGCCGTCTTAAAGCCAGTAATATGAGTTCCATGCTCTGGGTTATAGATATTGTTAGCAAAAGCGGAAATACGTGCTGAAATATCGTCAACGTATTGCAACGCTACTTCTACTGACATTACTTTAGAATCAATATCAGTTTTCTCCACATAAAAGATATTTTTATGTACTGGTTTTTGATACTGGTTATTAAAGGAGACCAAAGAACGTAGTCCTCCTTCGAAGTAGAAATGTTGTTGCGGAACCTCGTAGTGTTCATCAGACAAGTATTGTTTACCGCGAATACCATCAAGAAGCTTTTTTACAGCTTTGTCTGATGAAGCGTGTACAGCCGCTTCCTCTCCAGCTACTAATCTAGCGTCAATCACAGACAGTCGCATCGCTTTTACCAAGTAGGCCTGTTGGCGAAGGTTATTAACAATTTTCTTATAGTCATAAGCTGTCTCAGGGAAAATAGATGCATCTGCTTGGAAGGTTATAGCTGTACCATGTAGTTTGGACGGACCCATTTTCTTCACCTTATACTTTGGGACACCAATACCGTACTCCTGTATATAAGACGCCCCGTCACGATGCACCTCGACTATAACATGAGTCGAAAGAGCATTCATAACCGACACACCCACGCCATGAAGACCCCCAGACACTTTATATCCAGAACCTTCTCCACCGAATTTACCACCAGCATGAAGCACTGTCAGAATAGTCTCAAGAGCTGAAACGCCTGTTTGTTTATGAATATCAACCGGGATACCACGACCATTGTCCACGACACGAATATAGCCACCTGGTAAAAGCACCACTTCTACCTGATCAGCAAAACCACCCATCGCTTCGTCGCGTGAGTTATCGAAGACTTCCCAGATTAGGTGATGAAGGCCATCAGGACCGGTGGTCCCAATATACATTCCTGGTCGTTTTCGAACTGGTTCCAGTCCTTCTAAGACGGAAATTGAAGAAGCATCGTAGGTACCTTTTTTATCTGACATGCTGAAGTTGTATTAACATTAAAATATCGTTCTATTATAACAGAATATAGCCCGGTTGTCTTAATCAAATAACCCCAGAAAAATAGCAGTTTATCGCACCTCGAAGCCCGCTGTAGCGACTTGCTGGTAAATCTGTTCCATTACCACTTCTACCTCATCATCTCGAAGTGTTCGGTCGAAAGCTTGGAAGACTAATCTAAAAGCGTGGGAAGTTTTTCCCTCTTTGGTAAAGGTATCAAGATGACTAACCAGAACACCGGTAGAACCAGAATTTTCTTGCAATAAATCTAAAATCGTTTGCACCTCGGTGTCTTCGGGAACCCACATTGCAATGTCACGGCTGATAGCTGGAAACAAAGAAAAAGTTCGGTATTGTTTTGGTTCATGAAATACTAAAGTTTCATAAGCTTCAACAGCTTTCAGACTAGTAATCAATTTATCTAGAGAAAATTCTACTATTCCCTCTTGGTTATATAAGAGCTCCGGCTCTTTTTCTAAAGTTGTCTCCACTGCCTGAAGTGCGGCAAGTAATATCGGTTCATCCACCTTGGCTTTATAAGCCGTGCCAGACTGCACCCCTAGTGCCACTCTAAATTCTTCATCTTTAATATTAAAGACGTTACCAATTTCAAAAACCTTAACGGCTGAAAGCCCGAGGAGCTCACGATGTGGAATATTTAACTGTCTAGCTTCTATCAGGTTTTGGGTTAGGGTACTGCGTAAAAATTGCTTATCTGAAGCTAGGGCGTTTTCCAGCTTAACCTTATCCTGGTTTCTAAACGAGCTGGTGTAGACTTCAGAAAAACCTAAACCAATGAGAGCTTGTCTAATTTTTTCAGCATAGAAAAATCTTTGGTTAAATTTATGGACCGTATCTTTTTCTGGAACAACTGACTTAATATGATGGAAACCATAGATTCGACCAATATCTTCAATCAGATCTTCAGCCAAGACGAGGTCATCTCTTTCAAAACTTGGCGTGAGTTTGATTTCTCCACCAGTTACTGTACTTGTCACGGCACCAAAGCTTTGTAGTATTTTCTCCACTTCAGCCTCCGCTAAATTAAGACCTAGAACTGAGTTTAATTTTTCTATTGAACAAGTTACGGTTTTTCTTGATTCGCTAAACTCACCAGCAAAACTCTGGACCAAAACCTTACCTCCAGCTAAATCAATGACTTTTTGTACCAACTCCCTCATAGCTATAGCTGATGTCTGTCGACTAATACCGTTTTCAAATCTTTTAGCAGCATCCGTTTGGAGCTTTAATCTTTTGGCGGTTTTACGCACTGCCACCCGATCAAAGTGAGCCGACTCGAGCAAGATATTTTTGGTGTTGACATCGACAGCAGCTACTTGCCCACCTTTCACTCCAGCGATACCGATTAAATTACCAGAAACCTGATCCACGATCACGGCGTCATTTTGATTGAGCTTGTAAGTTTCTCCAGTCAGGACAATGATTTCTTCTCCGAGCACCGCTTGGCGCACGGTGATTTTATAGACACCATTTTCATTTCCCAACTTATCGGCATCAAAAGCATGTAGTGGCTGCCCTAAGCCAAACATAATGTAGTTAGTAGCGTCGACAATATTATTGATTGAACGCTGGCCTATTACTTCGAGCTGGTTTTTGAGCCATGCTGGTGACGGACCTACCTTTACCCCTTCGAGTAAAGAGCTACTATAAAAATCACAATTTTTTGAGTTCAATTCAATCTGAATCTGGTCTGATTTTACTAAATTTGGTTCAGCAACTAAAGGATCATTCTGCATTGGTAACTGCAATATATTGGCCACTTCACGTGCCATGCCTCTATGTGACATCAGCCAAGCTGACTTGTCCGGCAGAATTTTAATATCTAAAATAGTATCTGAGTCTAAGGGTATTAGCTCTTCAATCTCTGAAGAGTGGAAAGTAATTTTGTCAGCTAAAATTTCAGGTGACGGTAGAGTCTCCTTAAAATAAGTCTGCAGCCAATTGTATGAATATTTCATATTTATCTCTAATGGGCTAAAATTGATTAACAAAACGCAGATCCCCGTTGTACATCAGTCGAATATCATCGACTCCATATTTCAAAACCGCCAAGCGGTCAATACCCATTCCAAAAGCAAATCCTTGATAAACCCCGGCATCAATTCCAGCCGCCTGAAGTACATTTGGATGCACCATACCAGCTCCCATGATCTCAATCCAGCGTCCTGAGAGTTTATTGTATTCATTCTTCTTAATCATCATATCGACTTCTACGCCTGGTTCTACAAAAGGGAAAAAACTTGGTCTAAACCTAACTTCCACTTCCCCGTTAAAGAATTTGGAGAAGAAATATTCGATAGTACCTTTTAGCTGCCCCATTGATACCCCCTTGCCTACCATCAAACCTTCGAGCTGGAAAAACTGCGCTTCGTGTGTGGCATCAGTTGCCTCATTGCGAAACACCTTACCTGGACAAATCATTTTTATCGGCAAGTTATTTTCCTTCATATATCTAATCTGTACTGGTGATGTATGAGTACGCATGACCATCTCAGGGTCATTCTCCAGATAAAACGTATCCTGCATATCGCGAGACGGATGATCGTTAGGGACATTGAGTGCGTCAAAATTGAAGATGATTTGCTCTCGTTCCGGACCTTCAGCAAACACATAACCAATCTCAACAAAAATACTATTGATTTCTGAAATCATTTGAGACATCAGATGTTTGTGCCCACTAGCTTCTTTCATAAAATTATTTTACCACGATTTTAATTAACAGGAATTGCAGTCAAAACTTCGAACATAAATTCTTTTTCTCTGACGAGGATACGCCCCCCAGACACCAACATATCCAAATCATCACCTGCATATAGTCTTTGCGCATTTTGCCAAGACCGATCATCAATCTCTACAACATAAATACCGTCTTCTAGTTGCAGTAAGATTAAATTTGAGTTTCCTGGAAAAAAATTAAAATCAATGACAGTTTTGTTCTGTCGATCTATTTTTATTTCAGTGCGACATTTTTTTGGTAAATCAACTACGTCATTTTCTAATAGTCCATCTTCAATCATGATAGCGTTTTCAGCTTGAACAACCTCCGACTGAAGAAATTCTGGCAGCGGTTCGGTCGAACAAAAATAGTGCGGAGTGTTTTTTTCTGAAGCCAGGTTCTCAACATAAATGTCCCCAACTTTTTCATAAAGTCTCAGATCATCTCTACTCTTGGTAGTAGTGGCAATCTCTACTAGAGTGCTGGTACCGGTAGTAGTGGCAAAGGTAAAGTTTGGTTTATTTATATTTTTAATAAAATTTTCTCGAGTGAGGTCCGCGGCTATTTTTTCAGCAAAAGCAGTTTTTAGTTTAGGAAATTCTGAATTGACTAATAAAGTACTAGTAGCGGATGAAGTCGCTAGCACATACAGAGCGCTAGTGGTGGCCTTGGAAAACACTTGTTGTGAAGTAGTAGTTGCAAAAATAACACTCGCACCGAGTGCGTTAGAAAACTCCGTCACCGGCCTAATTTGAGAAATAAGCGGCATATTAAAGGCTTCAGTCTCAGTCACTATATGAGGCTGTACCAAAAGCTCTTTGACCCAAGTATGCAAACTAGGAGCCTGCACATGGACACGTTGTAGTTGTGGCATTAACCCTTGGATATATGACGCTTGTCTAAATACACGGACATTAGTTACTTCTTTTTCATTTATATAAATTGCTATATCCTCAGCGTCAGCCGAAATATACATACCTCCGGTAGCCGTAATGATTGGTACCTCAGCAAAGAAATCGTAACGGTAGCCTGTAGCATAAAAAATAAAAATCGGTAGACTAACCACGAACGCTAGTAGTAAAGACCAGAAAATTGTCTTTCTTTGCCAAAGGGCTAGTGGTGTTATTTGTGGTTGCATAAAATTATAATTACCTACTCTTTGGAGTGACCCAAAAACCCATATATTTTCCTAACATTAATCTGGTCTGGGCGTCGAGGCCCGGGATTGCACTGAAGAAGATCATTGTCGCTGGAACCATAATCCATTGGATGGCCATTACAAAGTAACGGAAACGACTAGCCTTCTCTGGACGTGACGGGATCAGTGTCAGAGAAATAACTGAAGAGATTACTAGACCAAACATGGCCAAGATCAAAAGATCACGAACAACAAACGGCAAGTTATATGAAAGGACCGTCTGGTGAAACTGCTGCCCGCCGAGAAAGATTGGTGCCCAGCCCAAAATAAAAAGCATGATCGGGTTAGTGACTAGTGACCAGTAGCCTTCGGCCTGCTGCAAGGACACTATGATTCTTTGTTTAAGTGGAATATTTTTGTTTTGTGAAAAGTGATACAGGATGTAGCAAAGATTCTCTACACCATAAGTCCAACGCCGGTGCTGCTTGTATATCTGGACAATGGTCTGCCAGAGCTTTGGTGCCGCGTTGGCGTCCATAGATACTGGATATGACATAGGGATCACGTTGTACTTACCGTTGTTGGCTACTAGCAAGTTCCAAAAAATACGTGAGTCTTCACTAACCATGTTAGTTTGCCAGTAACCCACTTCATACAAAGCCTGGAAGCTAACCGAGTGAGACGAAAAAGTCGCCATTCGCTCTGGACGCTCTTGTTGTACCATTTCCCAAAAAGTACTACTCATCGCCACGACACGAGAAATAGCTGGAGCCTCCCAAATGTTATTATTAAAAATAGGTACTGGCTGGAAAGAACTTTTAAGCGGATTCTCAGCTGTGAAAAAATGCCAAACTAAACAGTTAAAGTAGTCAGGGTACAGCACAGTATCAATATCAAAGATAGATACTAGAGTTTCTTCATAGCTCAGGTTATTGGGATCCAAAATTTCAGTTCGTACTTTCTCAGCGGCGAAGGCGGCGTTTGAACCTTTACCAGCCATTTCACCAGGAATATCTTTAGGGTGAACCGATACTAAAAAATGTCCAAATTTGGCACTATAGATTTCCTGCATTTGCTGGCTTACGATCTGAGTATGCTCTCCAGCTCGTTCCTCTCCCGCCAAAACCACGATGATTTTTTTTAGATCATAATTAACTTTAGACAAAGCTTCTAGACTATGCCCGATTACCGAAGCAGGCTCTTTATAAAACGGCAAGATAACTACGTGATGAATATGATTATATTTGAATCGACTAACCATTTTTGTCCAATCGAGTGACATGTGGTGACGAAGTCGTTTCCAGTTGTATCTAAGGTGATAAGACAAAAAAGCTGTCTTAAGCACCCAAAAAAGCGCAAAGGCGATAACAAAATAAGCCGCCACAAAGGGCACATAGATAGACAACAAGACCACTCCAATCAAGGTAATCCAAGAAGCTAGTCCGGGTAACATTTCTAAGCAGCGGTAGAAGAAACGCTTTTTACCAGTAAATTCAGTCGCTCTACCTACATGAAAATCATCTCTCCTGGCGTACGGCAATAGATGATTTTGGGCAGGGGCACTCATAAATAATTATGCCTTACTTTACACTAAAAGCGCCTATAAATAAAGGGTTTGGATATAAATTAGAGGTTTTTAAGGAGGGCTTGGTAGCAGTGCATTTGGTGGCGGCTCCAAGAAATAAAAATTGACTTTATAATAGTTGTGATACGTAGTGTAAATCCAAGCACATGGGTGCTGAGGAGTATATTTAAATGAGCATGCGGAGAATGACAATGCGGGTACTAGCATGGTTCCCCGACGAAACAACCAAGCGTACAGCGCTGAAAGCGCTGTAGCATTCGATTAGGGTTATCCAAGTAGGCACAACCAATCTTATAACCCCCAAAGTAACCGGGGCGGATAAACCCAGCATGACGTATGTGTTGTGCGAGGGCGACTCAGGAACGTCTACACAATTCGTGAAGCAAGGAGCCTCCGGGGTGATGACGGTTGTCAGTGAGGCAAATGAAACGAGTTAAGTGCGGCTTCAAGCAGAAGGAAATAGCTCCGGCCATCTTCCCTGCCGGAGCTGTTTTCTTTTTATATTTTTATTTAGTTCGTAAGGCAAGCACACAAGTGGTTCACATTGAGCTATGACGGTGACCAGCTAAGGCACTGGAGCAAAACAACAAAAAACAGCTGCGGAAAGTAAACTTTCCGCAGCTGTTTTTTGTTGTTTCTTGTTCGTTTCACTCGCCTCATGACTCTCGCTTTGAGTGTCTTTACGACTTCACTCGAACCTATTTTATCAAAAATTCGTAATGATGACTAATCGCACGCGCGGAGCGCGTGGTGGCTCTAAATTGAATCCTACGCTCCACGAAAGCCCCGCCACTGCCTCGCTCCGTTCGGCAACCCCAAAGAAAAAATGTTCCCTGCTTTTCAGATTTGTGCGCGACCAATTTTTTCTGAAAAAGGAAAGGACATTTTTTCTTTGGTGTTCTGCCCTCCAAGTATTCGGGCAGGTGGCGGGGCTTCAATTCGGACTCGGTTTTGCGAAAACTATTTTCTGGGGAAAGGGTTCGCAAAACCGAGACTAATTTTTCTGGGGGAAATTCGGATTGTGTTCCTGCCCGCAGAAAGGGGTCTGGGGAATGAATGCGGGCTGGCTTTCGTCATTTTGACGGAGAGCGTTGGCTAATCCTGAACAAAAGTAGTTTTAGGATCAACAAAACCATTTTTGAATGACAAAACTAAATCCAATTTTGGATTTCGTCTTTTTTTCTTAAGTGCAACAGAAGCATATTTTTGAAAATCATCATCTATACATGCTTTTTTGACTGCCTCAATAACTTGTTTAGAAACCGGAATATTTTTACCTTCGTTAAAGGTCAAACCGAGCATTTGATTTTCTGGATTGTAAGTCAGTGTAAAATCTAATTCTCCTGTAAATCGCTTTCCATCGGGGTTACTTAACTCAACTGAATTTCCGACATTATACGCAAAAAGTGGTGAGAGTAATCTTATTTCGTCTTCAATATTATTTGGAATTTTTATATCTCTAGCTGCGATAGTTCTATCAAGCCAAAATGTCTCGCCGGGTTCAACATCTTCTTTACCGCTTACAACCAAATTCTCTCTTGTAGTACCCGCCGATTTTTTTTCTATATTTATATCTTGTGAGTTCAGCCAAATATTAACTGCAGCTTGAGTATCTGGTGCTCGAAATCCGATAGCCACAGCATTTTCGGCTCCATTCCGAAGAAGTGCTTCTCTTGCTTCAAAAGGAAGTTGGGCAAGTTTATCAACACTTTCAAATTCCGCTTTGGATGCCGTACCAAGAATTAAAACCCTCGGATCACCTTTAAGTGTTTCCGCCACAGACACTTTTTCGTTTGTTGGAAGCGTAACGGGTTCTCTTAATACACCTTTTTCACTTTCACCCGATTTATCCGAAGCATAGTTTTCAAATAAAGCATCTAATTTTGAAC
>Ga0163147_10007242_pt1 | contig 12681 bp, 15 predicted proteins | sample OliLakLV19MP6G1_FD_148597 | JGI IMG/M metagenome (GOLD analysis project Ga0163147, IMG submission 148597) | Freshwater microbial mat bacterial communities from Lake Vanda, McMurdo Dry Valleys, Antarctica- Oligotrophic Lake LV.19.MP6.G1 | ecosystem: Environmental > Aquatic > Freshwater > Lake >...
GTACTCACGCACATGCAGCCCGCCGAACTGCGCCTCGATGTAAGCATCCAGTGTCCCACTCTCGAAGCCGCCCAACGGCACGAACACGGGCAGCGGCTGCGTTTCATCGTTTGCGGCGTCCTCTGCCAAGCGATAGGCAAACCGCTTGAGCGTGGTCGTCTTGCCGCTGCCGGGATCGCCCACAATCGCCACGCGCTCGAACTTGCCCAGGGCTTCGCTCAAGGCGGCGAACGTCTCTACTTTTGCCAGTGAGTCGTCGTCGCTGCTGTGACGCTTCTCCGACGAGATCGCCATCGCCATTTCGGTCAGGAAGGCGAATACATCAGGGTCGCTGATGCCGGATTCGGCGGCTTTGGGTGCGACTCGCGCTTCGGCGGCGGTATCCACATACACTTTGCCCCAGAAGCTCTGCTGCCGCGCCACCTCACGCAAATATTCGAGTTCGCGTTCCCGGCGAGATCGCGCTTTCGGCGGGACGCCCTTCTCGATCTGCGCGAGCAGCTTGGCGAATGCCGCCTCATAGATCGTATCGGGGAAGAAATCGGTATAGGTGTAGCCTTGAATGATCAGCGGCAGACGGCAGTTGTGCGCTCTCACTGCATAAACGGGTTTGTCCACATCAGGATCCGTCGCGTAAAGCAGTTCCTTCTGCACGAAACTCGGCGTTTCGCGGCGGTTCACATCCGGTGACACCACAACAACAACCAGATCGGCATCGTCAAGGCGCTTTTGCAGTTCGTGAGCGAACACACTGTCGGCGTGCAGGCTCACATCCATCCACGCCGACCAGCCGTCCGTTTTGTTGAAATGCTCGTGCAACCAGTGGGCAACTGCCGCGCCGTCATGCCAAGCGTAGGAGATGAAGATTTTGCGGGGGTGAGTCATGGGCGCATCCGGGTGCTGGTGGCTAATAGATGACTACAATTATATAAAGTCGTGCCAGTCCAGACAAATTCCAGCCGATCTCCCAAACCGCATGAGCGCTTCTAACCTCTTTTTCAATACGGTTGGGCGAATGACTACACAAGCCTGTCATGGGAGGGTAGGAACACACTCCAACGCGGCACGTTAACAACTTCAAATTGGCGACTGCGGTGGGAAGTCCATCGCCTAAGAGATGTACCTTGCCCTGCTCGTTCGATAGCATGTCCCGCTCGTCGCGCCCCACTTCTCCAACAGTCCAGCGACGGCGAGCGCTTGAACGAAACGACGCAGCCCACGCCGGGAATAAAGCCTGATTTCCGCGTGAGAGTTTATAACGAGCCTGTTTCACAGCATCTTCCGCCGGAACGCCCCCATGCCAACTGTCCATAGAAGATACGCGAGAGGTCACGGGCATCGTCATCGGCAATGCTGAAACGCATTCCCAACGCATACGGCGTCCCCGCTTCGATCAGCGCCGCGCCAAAGTGTCTGCCGGGAACAAGGCTTGATAGATCGACTTGCCGTAGGTGATCGGGTCAACGAGCGGTTGAGGACGTGTCTCATCGCCTTCTTTCGGGATGAACGGTGTCAAGTCGAACGTGTGCGACGGTTGGTCATTGCACAGAACGGCGATTTGTACGCCAGACTGTAAGGTGAGCGTGATTTCCATGCGGAGTATCTCCTAGGAGCGGGCAGTGCATTTTCATTATAGTAGGAAACTACAGCGCCATTCGCTAGGAGTTAGGGATTTTCGAGCAATGAAACGACGTGCGACATGAAAACCTCATTGAGCAAGCGGGGAGCTTCAACCAAGTAGGATTTTGGGTGGCTCGGATCATGAAGTGAAGGATAACCATGCGACATGCAAATGCCTTAAGGCAGAGCCTTTTTGTATAGAGCAAGTAGATAGAGGGAAACTGCAAAACGAGCCTCACGCCAACGACATACAGCGATTTATTCCCAAGCAAAATGTCTAAGGCTGAGCGAAATACTGCGAAGCAACAAGTCACTCTGTCAACTCATCAGCGGCTTTACGGGAACTTCCAAGCTGCAATAAGTTGATCCTCAATGCGGGTTGGATACCTTTTCTCCCCGCCACAATAAAAAGCGCCTCTGAAATGATCAGAGGTGCTTTTTTCTTGCCTGAATGATGTTCGAGTCCTGTCCTTGCGTTCTCTTGCTCGCCTCGTTTACGATCCAGCTTGCGCTGTGGCTTCAGGCGGTAGCTTCCGGCACACCGACCAGCGTCAGTTCCGCTCGCAGCCAGCTATTCACGCCGCCTGCCAGATTATTGACATCGGTGTAGCCCATCAGGTGCAGAAACACCGAAGCGATAGCACCGCGATAACCCGACTGGCAGTAGACCACAATCGGCGTATCCTTGTCGGCAGGCCATTCATCCTGCCGCGTCATGAACTCGTTGATCCAGATATGCTCCGCGCCGTCGATGTAACCTTGATTCCACTCATCATCCGAGCGCACATCGATCAACACGGGTTCGGTGCGTAATCCAGCAAGGATGGTCGCGCCCATCAACCCGTAACCTTCGGGGATATTCGTCAAGTAATCATCGACCGCTGCGAAAACGTCAGGATCGAATTCCGGCGCAGCGCCCGCTTCCACCACAACTGCATCCATCTCGGCGGGAAGCTCTTCGCCAGCCCACGCATCGAAGCCACCCTTTAATACATTGATGCCTGTGTAGCCGAGAATTTGCAGGGTCGTACCTGCCAACATTGCCCGTCCACCCCCTTTGCAGATGATGACAATCGAGGCATTGAGGTTGGGCAGCAAATCGAGGTGCTGGCTGAGTTCACGGATCGGGATGTTGAAAGCCCCCGGAACATGACCCTCTGCGTATTCTTCGGGCTGGCGAACATCGACCAGCAGCAATTCCTGCCCGGCGGTAAGCATCGCGTTTAGGGTATCGACATCGATCAACCCATATCCGCGTGGAAGATTGTTGCCAAGTTCCTCTAGACGATCAACAACCGCCTGATCCTGTGCCGTAACGGTCAGCATAGGGAAGGCGAATAGGAGAACAACGAGTAAGATAAAGAATTTCTTCACAGTCTTGCTACTCCTTGATAGATTATATACAACTCACCGCCTCGAACCGTCTCCTCTTTCATAGGCGTACTATCCGAGTGTGGCGAGGTTTCACACATTTAATCTCCCGCCGCGTGGGAGTTTTCAAACGGACGCACTTCAACCGGTAGCTGATGTGGTTCAGTCTCTTCGTAGACCGGGAAGTAGCGCGCAATCAGGCTGTAGACCGTGACCACGCCCGCCGCGACCCCGACCAGAATGGCGATCTCCATCCAATGCGGTGTGTAGACTTCACCATTCACGCTGGCAATCGAAAACCACGTCACGTCGAAACGGTTAAGAACCGTTCCACCCATAATGAACAGTGCGCCGATCAACGATGCCGTGCGACTGAAACGCACCTGTCGGAACGCAAACATGCCGATGGGGATCAGCACGCCAAAGATGATCTCCGCCCAAAACAGCAGGCTGTAGTTGCCGCTGCTGAAGAGCAGATCCCATTCCCCCGCGATCACCAGTTCACCGAACTTGATAACGAGATAAAACGCCAGAATCCAGGGGATAAACCAGCTTAATTTTGCCATCGTCTTGATCTTGAGGCTGCGCCCGAACAACCAGTGGCTCACCGATGAACCGGCAACCACCAATGAGATGCCCGAAGCAAAGGAACTGATGAGGAAAAACACGGGCAGCAGCATCGACGACCAGAGCGGATGCAGGCGCGGCGACATGATGATGAACATCGTTCCCAACGAGGATTGGTGCATGGTCGAGAGTGTCACCCCGGCGATGACGATAGGCACGGTGTATTTCTTGATGATCGGGAGCAGCCATTTCAGGCGGCTGTTCTGGAGCAATACGGGACTCAGCTCGTAGACCAAAATTAACGTGTAGGCAGTGATACACCAACTGACTTCGAGCAGCGCCGAACTCACGTTAGGGTGGAGAAACACATTGTAGAAGCGATCCCAGCGTCCGAGGTCAAACAGCAGGATCACCATCACCGAACTGTAGCCGAGCAGTCCCGCCAGCACCGTCGGACGGGTCGCCGGGTGCAGGTCTTCGAACTGAAAGACATACACGAGCGCGGCGAGTGTGAAGGCACCGCCGGAGAGCGCGACAGTCGCTAGGTCAAAGCTGATCCAGATGCCCCACGGAAATTCCTTGCTCAAGTTGGTGGTGGCACCCAACCCCACAAACATGCGGTAGAGGGCGATACTTAACCCGAATACGGTCAGCGCTGCCGTAATGTACACGAACTTCGGCATGGTGTTCAGTTCGTGCCGTATTTTTCGCAGCATGGTCATTGCTCTTCCCCTGCCGACTGGGCAGCTTTCTCTTTCGCGGCTTCGACACGGTCGCGTTCGGCTTCTTCCCTAAGATGCTTGATGGTCAGGTAAACGCCCGTCAAGCCGACGAGCATTGCCCCCGCGACCATCGGTGTCCCTTCCGTGACTAGGCGATTCGAGTAGGCGGGTGACGTTGTGCCGGCAATTGGGAAACCGAGTTCTTCAAACGGGACAGGCGAAATGTAGAGGGTCGCCGTGCCGCCGTTCTCTTCCTCACCATAGATATGCTGCACATACTTGTCCGGGCGCTCGTTGATCTTGCGATGCGCCTCTGCCAGCATGTCTTCGTACCTGCCAAACTGGATCGCGCCAGTCGGACAGGTTGCCGCACACGCGGGCTGCTGTCCTTCACCGAGTCGCGCAAAACACATATCACACTTGATGACCAGCGGCAGCGGTTCATCCCATTGATAATTAGGCACACCAAAGGGGCAGGCGTACACGCAGTAGCGGCAGCCGATGCAAATATCTTGGTTGTAGCTGACGATTCCGTCGTCGTTGCGGGTGAGTGCGCTCACGGTGCAAGCCGAGACGCACGACGGGTCTTTGCAGTGCATACAGTGAAACGGCGCGGTGAAGCGCTTGAGATCAGGATACGTTCCGGTGATGCCCGTTTCCTTGATCCAGATGCGCGTGCTGTCCATCGGAACATTATTTTCGACGCTGCACGCCACCATACACGAGCGACAGTCGATACAATACGAGGCGTCAATCAAGAAGCCGTAGCGCGGATTATTGGGCTGGTGAGTCATAATTTTATACTTTCCGAACCGTGACGAACGTTTGACTGAGCGCTTGGCTGCCGCTGACCGGATCGGTATACGTCACATGGAGCGCCGAGTCACTCGCGCCAAGCCCGAACGCCGTGGTCAACCCTCTGGAAAGATGTCCGAAGCCGGGCGTCAGGTAAACACAATCTGGGCGAATGGCAGGCGTCACCAGTAAACGAATATGACCAACCCCGACTTCGCTGCTAACTTCGACCCAATCACCATCGACGAGTCCCCGGTCTGCCGCCACGCCCTCGTTGAGCCACAGGCGCGGTTCATCGGCGTATTTATGCAGCATTTGATTATTTTGCGTTCCAAATTGGGTGGACTGTGCTACCTTGCCGGTGAGCAGGTAAAACTCCCCCTGCGGCGGTTCTGGCGGGGGTTCCCACACAGGTACGCCGGAAAAGCCGACGCGCGCCAATGTGTCGGAAAAGAGTTCGATCCTGCCGCTGGGCGTATTCCACTCAAAGCCACCTGCCTCACTTGGAGGAAGGTCAACGTAACCCTGCGACCGGATGTCCTCCAGCGACACGCCCAGCGGCGCTAACTGCTGGTTGATGTAATCTTGTTCGTCGGTGTACTGGAAGTAATCCCCCAAGCCGAGACGTTCGCCTAACTGCTTATAAATCCACAAAGCAGAACGGGCTTCCCCTTGCGGTTCAATCACAGGCTGGCGTAGATAGGCACGATCCCCGACCACGTTGAGCGGATCGTAGCGTTCTAAATACGAGGCTTCCGGCAAGATTACGTCCGAGAACCACGCCGTATCATTGACGAGAATATCCACCGTGACAATGAAATCCATTTTCTCAAATGCTTGCAGGGTTCGGGCGCGATCCGGCAGCGACATGACCGGATTTTGACGTGCGATAAACCAACCGTGCGCCTGATACGGTTCTCCGCTGAGGATGCTGTCGCGTAGTTCTTGGAAGACACCGAGTTTCAACGGCACCACTGGAAAACGGGACGGGACATGGTCCAACCGCTGTGCTGAACTGCGTGGATAAGCTGGCTGCGGGATCGTTCCAAGTGCGCCGCTTGCCTCGCCGCCCCCGGCGCGTAACGTCACATTCCAATTGCCGATGAGCGCATTCAAAATCGTAATCGCCCGCTGCGTCTGGAAAGAATTGATGAAATTGGAGGTGCGCCAACCATTGTGCGCCAGCGCATGGGGCGCGGCGGCGGCGAATTCACGAGCGATCCGGCGGATTCTGTCCGCGTCGATTTCGGTGATCGCTGCTGCCCATTCCGGCGTATATGCTGCAACTTCTTGCGCGAGCTGCTCAAAGCCGACGGTATAGCTTGTGACGAAAGCGTGATCGTACAAATCTTCGCCAATAATCACGTTGAGCAGCGCTAGGTGGAACGCCAAATCCGTTCCCGGCTTGATCGGCAGCCATTCCGTCGCTTTGGCGGCGGTTTTGGTAAAACGTGGGTCGAGATAGACGACATGTGCGCCACGCGCAATCGCCGCGCTTAAATCGCCCGTCTCGGATGTGGAAACCGCTTCCATCAAGTTGCGTCCGGTGAGGATAATATATTGGAGTTGATCGTCGTAGATGCGTTCCGGCTCTTCTATCCCATAGGTCATCAGGTTAGCGACGATCATGGCGTTGAAGCACAAACTCCGCTGTGTGCCATAGTTGGGCGACCCATAGGCATAGAGCAGATTTTCAAACTGAACTTGGCTCAAATTGTGCGTGGACGAAAACACCATGGCTTCGGGTCCGTAGGTCTGCTTGATTTCGAGCATACGCTCGGCGGTGTAATCGAGCGCCTCATCCCATGAAACTCTGCGGAAGCGCCCTTCCCCGCGCCTGCCCACACGGATTAACGGATGCAAAACCCGGTCGGGATCATAGGTGTTAAACAAGCCCGACTGACCGCGCACGCACAAATGACCTCTCGAATGGGGGTGATCGGGATTGCCATCCAATTTGACGACGCGCCCGTCTCTCACTTTAGCGAGCAAGCCGCAGCGCCAGACGCACATCTCACACATGCTGGGGATCGTGCCGTCCCCACTGGTATTCAGCATCCCCGCTTCTTGAGCAGCCTGCACGACCATCAGCGGAAGCAGTTGCCCGACCGCCAGCGCCCCCGCTGTTGCTGCGCCAAGTTGGATGAACTCACGTCTTGATAGATCGATGGACATCGAAGATTCTCCTGTTAGCCGCGATCTGTGCGGTGTAAGCCGGCGCGGTCGATCAGGTAGAACAGGAACAGCGACATGAGCGTAAAGAACAGCACGACGAGAAACGGACTCAGGTTCCATAAATCCGGGATAACCACATTGCCGACATTGGCGATTGCCGAGATTGCGGGGAAAACGTACTGATAGGTCAGCCCATAGAGCGCCGCGCCCACCAGAAAACCGAACAGACCGGGTACGATATAATCGAGCTTGCCTTCACCCGCACCAGCGGCACACGTACCGGGGCAGAAACCGCTCAACGCCATGCCGACGCCGAAAATCAACCCGCCGATCACGTTACCCGCGATGTAGGTCGCCGGGATCGTCGGGAAGGTGACCAGCCCCAACCCGCGCAGCAGATACAGCCCGCTCATCGACACAATCAACGCGGTCATCATGAATTTCAGCACTGCCAGATCGGTAAGACGAAACACGTTCACGATCTTGTGATATTTGGTCAGTCCGGCTTTGTTGAGGGCGAAGCCGAAGAACACGCCTAAAAAGAGAGCAATAACAACAATTGACGTTGACATTTTTCTAGTACCTCTTGCGGTAGACGATCATGGCAGTGATAATGCCCGAAGCAAACATCCCGGCAATGAACAAAAACGCCGCCGGTGCGAGCAGCATCCCGCCGGAAATTGCCAGACCGCTCGTGCAGCCCCCGGCGATCCCGGCGGCGTATTCCAGAATAATCGCGCCGACGAACGCCACCGCCCAGCGCTTCCAGGTCTGCTGTCCGAAAATTTGTTTCCACTGTGCATCGCTGTTGGCGGCATCTTTCTTGCCCCATTTCAGCGTGCCGCTGGTCGCTGCGCCGAGCATCCCGCCGAAGAAAATGCCGATCAGCAGAATGACACCGGAGGTGATCTCTGGCGGCATGATGTAGTTGAAGTACATGTTATTGAATAGTTCGGGCGAGAGTGCTTTGCCGATCATCCCTGCCATCGTCTCAAATGCGCCTGACGCGCCCAACAAACTGTTGCTCAACCAAACGGCTAACACGCCCACGATGCCGAGCAATATCCCCGCCACATACGGCGACCACTCATCGCGCCGAATATAAGCCATGATGGGTTTCATGAGGCTGTCTCCTCTGATTTTTCATCCGCGTCGAGGGTATTGATCAAGCCCAGCACTGTGTCCGTCTTTTTCGGATTCTGCACGAGCTTTCGCAAAGATTTGCGAGTTTCATATTTGAGCCGCGCCAGCGCTGGCAGCATCTCAATCACATCCTCAGGATAGCTGCCGTCCACCTGTTTGAGCGCCCTGTCAGCCGTACTTAACCGAATCTCGTGGATAAAGACGTATCCGCCACCACTGAAGGCGAGCAGTCCGATCAACCCAACGAGGACGATGTTACCCACATTGACAGGACGCTCACCGAGGACGATTTCGTTGTAGCGTTGAACGTAGTCCACGAGGTTGGGATCATCGACTACCAGTTGATTGTCTGCCGGAACATCGATCACGGGCTGCGCCTCAACCGGCGCGCTCTCTACGGGCTGTTCCACCACGGGCTGTTCTACTGCGCCCGTTTCCGGTGCAATGGGTTCAGCGGCATCGCCTGTACCGCCGCCTGTACCAAAGTCGATATTGAGCGTCATCGCGTAGACTTGAGCGCGAGCGCTGAGATCGTCGGGGTGGCACTGCTGGCAGGAGGCTTCAACATCGGATAGCGGCGGAACCATTCCCGTGTGGGCGGCGGTTTCATCGGTGGCTTGGGGGTTTCCGGCATGGCAGATATAACAGAAGTCACCGAACGCATGGGACACATGCCAACCCGTACCGTCAGCGTTGACAGGGTCTTGCCCTTGTACTTCATGACAATTCTTGCAGGAAGATGCCTGCGAACCACATTGGGCGTCTACGGGCTGACCTAACAACAGCATCAGACCCAGACTAATCATGATGAGTCCGCTGCTTTCTAAGAAGAATAAATATTTCCTGTGGTACATATCTTGCTCCCCGCTTATGCGGAAAACCGAATATATGAACACCTATAGCGTAGTCCTGCGGGCAACAGTCCACAAGGATGGGCGTCATGGTTATTAAGTGCAATTCGTCACAATCGCTGATGGATCAAATAGGCTTGGAAGCAGAGGTGACAAACAGCACAAACATCGTGGGTAAAAGCACACTGTCTGAACCGTTTCGCCTATTCGATAATGAGCATATGCGAACATATGGAGAGGAATACACGGATGGATGAGAAACTCGTCAAGGAACTATTCCTGCTGCACGACCAAGTTTGCGATGCACTCGGCAACCCATATCGCTTGCTGGTCTTGTATGCGCTCAGTGAGCAACCGCGTTATGTCAGCGATCTGGCGCTTGCACTGGAAATTCCTCAATCCTCAGTTTCTCGTCATTTGAAGGTGCTGCGAGATCGTGGGCTGGTCATTCCGCGCCGACAAGGACCCTCGGTACTTTACGAACTGGCGGATAAACGGATCATCGCCGCGCTGGAACTGCTCCGCGCCATGATGAGTGACCGTTTTCAGGAACAGGCGCAGATCACCGACACAGATTTTCTCGAAAAGCGGCGTATCACCGCGCAGGACGAATAAGTCTAGCGATTGCAACATTAGTGCGAGAATGAATACAAACCAATGGGTTTCTCTTCAAATACGCGAACAACGACTCTTGGAGTGCTGATCGTCGCTGCTGCGGGCGTGATCCTCCTGCTGCTCGTCCTTGTGCGTGATTGGGGACAGGTATCTATCACGCCGACGCTGACAGGTCAAACCGAAAACTGCCTCACCTGTCACAATGGCATTGAGCCAATCAGCACGGCGCACAGCATTGAGGAATTTGGCTGCGTATCATGTCACGGTGGCGAACGGTTAGCACTAGACGCGGACAGCGCTCATTCCGGGATGGTGAGTAATCCCGCTGCGCTTGACACAGCGCAGCAGTATTGTGGAAACTGCCATCCGGCTCAGGTTGTGACCGTTCAACGCAGCATCATGACCACGTATGCAGGGGCTATCGGCTCGATCCGTCGTGCTTTTGGTCTGCAACCCGACAATACAGCGCAGTATGCCGTTCAAGCGGTGGGGCATTTGCAAGCCTTTGCCCCCACCGATGATGATCCTCAAGCTGTGCATACCTTTTCTGAGAACTGTCTTACCTGTCATATCGACGGGGAAGGACTATCCGCTGATTATTTCTATCGCAGCACTGGTTGCGCGACCTGCCACGTCCTCTACGCGGATAATGGTCTGTATGTGGGCGGCGACCCGACAATTTCCCGCACGGAAGCTGGTCATGCTCAGACACACCAGTTCACGACCGCAATCCCGTACACCCAATGCAACCACTGCCACAATCGCGGTAACTATGATCTCCGTACCATGACGTTCGTGCCGCGTGATGATATGCCCACTGAGATGAATTCAGCGGGCGATCAGCGTGTTCACGACTACTATCAACCCATCAGCCAGTTCACGCGCTGCGAGTGGGAACTGGATTGCATTGATTGCCATACCTCGCACGAAATTATGGGCGATGCGGTACTCTACAATGACCGTTCGGAAGCGCAGTACACCCAATGCCAAACGTGTCATGGTACGTTGGCTGCGCCACCGCTAGAGCGAGTCATTTCAACGGCGGACGATCCGGCACTCCGCCTCGCCAATCTCAATCCGCTCGTCGATTTATCGGTTGGGGATACCCTTCTCGTCACGGAACGCGGCGAACCGCTTTACAACATCCGCCAAATTGCTGACGAATGGGTTTTGACAGGCAAGGCAACCGGAGAAACCTACGTTGTTCCACTCGTACAGGGATCGACCTGTCAGCAAGATGTGAACAATCAGGTGAGTTCAGCTTGTCACCAGTGTCACGCTGATGATCGAAGCCCCACGCCATGAACCGCCGCGAATTTCTGCACCAAATGGCTGATCCACTCACTGAGGGCAGTCCGCCACCGTTGATCCTACTGCCTGTGACCCGTGTTCCCACCGCCGGATCGCCGCGCCAATATCACAGGGGAACGTGCGTGCTGGTCGAAGATGTGCAAGCGTGGTTATGCCGTGATGATGGCGGTTTCTATGCCATTGATGCCCGGTGTCCGCATCTGGGGTGTTTGGTTCGTCAAAGCGAGAATGGATTTGCTTGCCCCTGTCACCGGAGTCGCTTTAACGCCGCCGGAGAACGCGAAAGCGGCAGCGCACAGCGCGGCTTACGCTGCTTCTATATCGATCTTGACGTGAACGGTCATCTGGTCATCTTCCGTGACCACACGGTTGATCCGCGTGATCGTTTAATGGCTTAACAGGGAGTCCATTATGCCCGACCTCTCGAATGCGCTGGAACGTTTGCTAGGGCTGCATGACCACATTTGCCCGCGTCAGGTGCTTGGCGTCCGCATGGGCATGACCGCCGCCGCGCTGCTTGGTCTTGACCTGCCACAGCAGGATAAACGCCTGTTTACGTTCGTAGAGACGGATGGGTGTTTCGCTGATGGGGTGATGGTGGCGACGGGCTGTTCGTTGGGACACCGAACTATGCGCCTGATCGATCACGGCAAAGTCGCCGCGACGTTTGTCGATACGCAAACAGATCGTGCGGTACGGATTGCGCCACATCCGTTAGCACGAGTACGCGCCGAGGAACTCATGCCTGATGTCAAAAGTCACTGGCAAGCCCAGTTAGCCGCTTATCACATCATGCCGTCGGATGAACTGTTTCAAGCACACGAGGTCACGCTGACGCTTTCGCTCGCCGCGATCATCAGCCGCCCCGGTGTCCGTGTGAACTGCGTGCGCTGTGGTGAAGAAATCCTCAACCAGCGTGAAATCATGGTGGAAGGTCAGCCCTGCTGTCATAGCTGCGCCAATGAAAGCTATTGGTCGGATGCTGGCGCGTTATCCACCGTTTGCCAGCAGGAACAGGAAGCGAGTCACCCGATATGAACAACGCGATAACGATAGCCATTCTCGCGGGTGGGCATTCCGAGCGCATGGGCAGCGACAAAAGTTTCGCCCTGCTGCGCGGGCGACCTTTGATCCAGCATGTCATCGACCATGTTGCGGTCTTGGCACTCCCGACCATCATCATTGCGAATGATATTGCGCGCTATCAAGTCCTTGGGCTGCCCGTGTTCCCAGATGCCCTAGCGGATAAAGGATCACTTGGCGGTATCTATACTGCCCTGTCCGCCAGTCAAACGGATGCTGTGCTGTGTGTGGCGTGCGATATGCCGTTTCTGAATCCAGACCTGCTGCGCTATCTCACTACACTGCTTCAAGGCGTTGATGCCGTCGTCCCACAAGTGGAGGATCGCCCGCAGGGATTGCACACGATTTTTCACAAAGCCTGCCTGCCAACGATGCGTGAGGTTTTGGAGCAAGATCAGTTAAAAGTTGGAGACTATCTACGGCAGATG
>Ga0163147_10007251_pt1 | contig 12673 bp, 17 predicted proteins | sample OliLakLV19MP6G1_FD_148597 | JGI IMG/M metagenome (GOLD analysis project Ga0163147, IMG submission 148597) | Freshwater microbial mat bacterial communities from Lake Vanda, McMurdo Dry Valleys, Antarctica- Oligotrophic Lake LV.19.MP6.G1 | ecosystem: Environmental > Aquatic > Freshwater > Lake >...
GCTCCAGCGACTTTTGCAACGCTTTTCGATCAACCGTTAGCCATTCAGTGATTTCCTCTTCTGGCAAATCGGGATACTTGCCTTCCTGCTGCTGAGCGATCGCTGCACCTAGGTCTTGAGACGCTTGACTGACCCTCAACTCCAAATTGTTCACTCTTAAGTCATCAGTGCCAGTAATAACAGGCGGCGTTTTAATCTGAGCCAAAATGCTAAGTTGTGAGCGAATAGAAGCCTCATTTTTTTGTCAGCAATAAAGACTGTAAGGCGATCAGGTAATGCCGGAGAAAACTCCAGTGCTTTGCGATAGGCAAAGTATTCTAGATGCCCGGAAATAAGATCGTATTCTTCAATCCCGCTCAACTGCACGATGGGAATATTGACCAAGCCTCCCAACTCAATCACAGTATGAGCTAAGGCTTCAATCTCAGTTGGCTTTGACTGCGGCTGAAAAGGAGGATTTTTAACGCGAATGCTATCGAGATCCACAATCAAAGTTAATAATGCCATCACGCTTATCCAGTCGCAGCCTTGGGGCATAAAGAACATTCAGCCCACCGGGGGCACCTGTCTTTGTTTACTTTTGAATCCATGTGAATGAGTCGGCTTTTGCCTCTAGCTGAGTTGCTATTTTTTGAAAGTCTTGAACAGCGTTGCGTCCGCTAAAAGTTCTTACCTTTTTAGAGCCACAGAAAACAGTGTAAACGTCCAGACGCTCTGGCTTCTCGCCAGTCTTCCCATATTTCCTAGTACCAGTCTTGACGAGTCTATAGCTCTCTGTTTTACCCTTTGAAGTGATTTGAAATTGTATCGTCTTGCTCTGTTTGTTTTCTGCTGATACCTTAGTGTTACTCATTTGCGGGGTAGCCGCAACGCCAGAAATCTCTGGTCGAAAATAGTAGGTTTTAGTCATTTTTTCTTCTTAGTTGGGATGCGATCGCATATACGCGATCGATGTCATGGGTCACCACCCAAGCATCGTTCACTCGCTCTAGCGGAAATGGCTGGAACGTTGGCGTATTGGCAATCAAGAAATCTATGTCATTTGTGGTGATGCTAAGGAGATGTGCGGCTTGGTGCAGGCTCACTGTTGCCGTTTTGATTTTCTTGAGAATGCCAATCAGTCGGGGTGCGTTGGTCAGAATAGCGGAACCTTCTTGAACCGAAGCCGGAAATTCTTCAGATCCGCTAAATCCAATCAGGGTGATAGTTTGCTTCTCTACGTCGGGGATGAGCCAAACGTTCTCAGACTCGGCTGAATCCTGCCCAATCGCTTTCAGTTTGGCAGCCGATGGGGCAATCCGCTCCAGCGACTTTTGCAACGCTTTTCGATCAACCGTTAGCCATTCAGTGATTTCCTCTTCTGGCAAATCGGGATACTTGCCTTCCTGCTGCTGAGCGATCGCCCGTAAGTCACCACCGACAATACTCAGCGTTCCTTTCGCATCAAGCTTAATCTGAATTGAATCAGATGTCAGCTTGGTCAACAGATTGACCGTACTGGGTTTCAACAAAAATGAAAACGGTTCTATTGCAGATCGCCGCAGTTGAATAGATTGGGCGATCGCAACGAAACTGTTAGCCGCTTGAATGGTGGCAGTATCCTCAGCAACTGAGATGAAGACCCCTTCCAAGGGGAATCCGTCTCCTTCTTTCTTGGTGAAAGCGGAAGCAACTTTTAGCGCGGCAATCAGGGGTGCAGCCTCAAAAAATGCGGTAGAGATGGGCTTGCCTGCGTCAGGCATAACTGGAAACTCGTCGTGAGATAGAGCGCCCGTAAATTGATAGTCAATCCCTGCACCATGAATAAATAAGGCTCCATCGTTGCCGTCAATGGTTAAATCTTGACTAGGGATTTTTTTCGCCCAAGCTGCAAAGACTTCGTAGGGCAGCAGTACCTCAAAGTCGTCATTTCCTTCCAGCAGGTCTACTTGAACAAAGTTGGTTAGGTCAGTGACTGTGGCAGTCAGTGAGTCCCCGTGTTTCTTTAGCTTTACGGTTGTCAATACTGCATGACTCGGCTTTGATGCGATCGCAGGCTTGAGTTGCTGAATTCTTTCTAAAATTCCAGTGTGAATAGTGGTCATTTTAATGGGTTCGAGTAAGGGGTGACGCGGCTGGATCAAGCCAGCCATTCATGATGGCTTCTACGTCTTTGCCAGACAGTTTGAGAATGGCGAGAACCTTGCAGAGTTCCGAAAAAGCCTGACCCGTCTTGTCTTCGTGGAGGCTCATCAAGATCGGGAAGTTGGCAAGAAAGGTAGGTCCATAGTTGACCGCCCAATTTAGTTCTAGGTCGGTAATAGGGGTGTCGATCCGGTCAGCCATTGACATTGCTAGCCCAAACGCGATCGCGTTTTGAAACATTTCGGCAAACTTCTGAGCGGCAGGCGGTATTTGGGTTTGTTGAGGGTTCCCTATCAGCGGAGCGATGGTTGCCATCCCTGGCAGATCGACGACTGGGCTATAGGGTCTGTAGTGGAGAACGACTGGATCGACAAATCGACAAGTAATTTCGTCTATTGGGTCAAAATCCTCGTTTGCCAGAGTGTTGCCCACATAAATCCGATGCCCTGACTCAATCTGCGGAATCCCTTTCGCCAACCAAGGAGCCATGATATAGCCGTTGAGAATCGTGACTTTTGCCATCAGCGGCAGAATTTCGCAACCTGTCAAATATAGAGATCTGTTGCTGGCGGACAGCAAAGTCCGTCCTGTGCCCATGGCGCAATCGTTCACTGAGCTTGTCTTGTCGCTACTCTCGTTCGTCGTAATCTGGCTCATGAGTTCAGTGACGTGCATTGGCGTGGGGAAGAAGCCCGCACCTTTGCCATACTTGCACTCTGCCATGATGTCGCCAAGGTAGTCATAGGGAAACTGCTGCCATTGCTCTAAATCAAATGCGGCTTGCAAGCGAATCGCAGCCCCTTCATCTGGCTCCTTGGGCGGCTTAGAGTCGCCATAGCCAAAGCTCCAAAGCAACCAATCGGTAAAGTATTCAAAATTTGTGGAACTGCTCCATCCTTGCCAGCCACCGTAGTGGGGGATGGCATCAAGCGACTTCTCAATCATTTTCCGGGTGTTAGAAGCTTGACTGGAGCCACTGCCAAATGAGATTTCTGGAATTGGCTCATTGGGCACTCCCTGCGTCACGCAGGTATTCCAATACTGCCAGCGCCCCCAAGACTTGTCGTCATTCTCAAGCAGCGTGGGCAGCATCCATCCATGCCGCAGTTCTGCGACAGGAGTTATTATTTTGTTTTTCATATTTTTAGCTGGCGTTGTAGAGAGCCAGATTACATCTATACACTAGCAGATAAAAAGCCCAATGCAATACTAGGAAGGGGTTTAATAGTATTGCATTGAGTTGGTCAAGAACAATTATGCTGGGATAATCGATTTGCAAGTCTCAAATTGAGGCTTGCGGGACTGAGATGCGCCCGGAAAATTTCATTGCCATTGAGGTAGTAGTTGGTGCCGCAGTTGTGGCAGACGAATCCCTCTTCGTCATCGCCGCGTGAATCAAACTGCGACTCTTGATTCTCTGTGTCGCCACATTGAGGGCATTCAGGCTGTTCGTTTTGCTCTTCGTCTTCAATCAAAGCCTCGACAAGTACAAATCCTGAAGCTTCTAGGTTTTCGATTGGAATTGCGACGATAAATAATCCCGCAGATTCGGCTGACATGGAATTGAGGCGTTGCGCTAGAAATATATTGGGCGCGATCGCGCAATTATTCTTGGACTGGGCTGGAACTGTGAAGGGAGTCATTTCATAGCCTGTGTTACAGCGTTTTATTCGTAGTCGCGCAAGGCTAAACCAACCGGGAATCGAGGAATTCCAGTATCGGAAAGATTCTGATACCGAATGGTTAGCATTTTGCCGATTAACGATGAGCGATCGCGCCATAGCTGTTGGCGATAGTCACTCGTGCCGCGAGGTCGGGCGTTGAACGTCTGACCGTTGGCAGTTTTCACGACGAAGATCGCATGACCTTTCTCTTTCGCCTCGCCTTCAAGCACATCAACGACTTCAAATTCATCGTCAATGAAATCTTTGAACTTAAGCAGATCGTTGGAGCGGTGGTTGATTAGGTATTTGCTTGAAGGAATACGAATCATCGTCCCTTCGTAGCCTGCCTCGGTGAATTGAGCATGAAACTGCTCAATTGAGGGATGGGCTTTTTGGTCAGGGTTAGCTGAAGCTTGATGGGTTTCAACGGGTTTGACCTGAGATATTTCCCCAGCTTCAACAATAGATAGCGCTATCTGAAACCGCTGCTCAAAAGCCGTCTCCGCATCTACGATATCGTAAACGTGGTATTCAAGCTTTGGGCTAAGCTCAGGATCAAATTTCTTGATTGCTGAGATTGTTTGCTGAAAGGTATAGGGTGCTGGCAAGATTAATTCGCCGTCCAGGATCTGATCCTGCGTATTAAGCCGCAAATGGTCAATGACTTGAGGAATAAAGGTTTTACCTTGGCGGGACCAGAACACTTCGCCATTTGACAGTGCTCTCACGCCGTCCAGCTTGGGTTGAACTGAAACGATCGCCGGTAGTGCCGCCTTGCGCTTCTTGTAGTCCATTGCCAGCATCGGCAAGGGGAGTTCAGCTTTTGCTTCACCCGGCAATCGATAACCTTTATCTCGCTTGAGGTTGATGGCTGATTCAAATTCAGCGAATGCTTGCTGTTCAGGGGTGGTTTCGTTCGCACGACCCAGATTCTTCCCTTTAATCAGCTTGGGTTCGTTGGTGATGTGCGCTGACTCGCCGCCCTTCGTAGAGCGCCAGGATTCGGAGTAGGTGTAGACATTGCCGTCACCATCCTGCGAAACGAAGAATTTCCAGTACTTGGTTTCGCCAGTTTTTGCGCCTGCTTGAAAAACAGGAGACTCTTTGATAATTTGCATATTTTAGTCGTTGTTGAGCCTCGCTCTGCATTAGGGGCTTGCGACCCGCACTCCGTTGAGTGGCTGCATTAAGGTGGCAGGATTTCCCGCCACCCCCAATTTTATTGGGGTGCAAATGGTTGGATCATTTGCTGAATTGCGTCATTCACGCTTGAGTAGCAGGCTGTGCAAATACCCAAATTGCGAGATCAAGGATGAGCGCGGCAAATAGAACGATCGCGGCGATGCTCATAAACACTGTGGCAAAATGCATGGCGGAGGCAAAGGCGACATGGTTCCAAAGCCAGACACTATGCAGTGTATTCAGAAGAATATTGCTATGGGTGAGTTGCCAGCTAGCCGCAGAGAAAATATGAGCTAGAGATTCACCTGCAAAGTTGATGGATTGGAAAAAACGAACCCAAGTGGCGAAACTGAAGGCGAGGCGAAGGAATACGCCTGCTGATAGCATTGCAACCCCAAGTTTGGTCAGTTTTTGGGTAAAAAGTTTAATGTTCATTTGTTTAAGCTGGAAAATAATTGGGCGGTTAATTCAGCGAATCGAATTTGGGTTTGGATGATTGCCACCCGTGATTCTTGCAAAAAACGATCATTGGTAGCGTTTTCGGCAGTGATTTTATAAGCATTGTCAATGGCGGCTCCAACATGGGCTAACTCTTGGTCAAGGATGGTTTGAAGACCACTCCAGACCTCTGGGGTTAGCTCAACCGAATAAAGCGCCGCGATCTCATGAATCCGTTGTGAACTTAGATCAAGCCAGTCAATGGTGCGATTGCCTGACTGGTCTCTAACAAATAGCTCGTCAATATAGTTGGGATCAAACGAAATGGTTCCCAGTGCCAGCATATCGGGGCGGCGGCGGACTGCTTTTGCAAGAGAGCTAGAATCAATCAATGATCCTTCTGAGAGTGACTGAAGAAAGAAATCAACAGCTTTTGGATTCAGAAAAAATGCAGCAGATAGCTTGAGGGCAAGCGGGTAGGGGTTGCGCTTTGCGTCCCAAAGAAAGCCTAGCATTACTGCCATTACGGTTGGGATTGGCAATGCCAGCAAGAGCGAATGGAGTGTAATTTGATCGCCATTCCAAGTGTTAGGGTCAATCGCCGCTTCAGGGTAAGGGGTGCCGTGTTCGACCTCCGACATCTCCCAGGTTTCTGTATAAATGTCATCTCGCAGGTCAATCACGTTTACTAGGTGGAATGAGTTGAGGTAGGGGGTGGTGGCAATCAAGTGTGCGACCAGATCGCTATCCATTAACTCTTCAGAAAGTTCTTCAATCAAATCAGCGGCATTCCCCCCTTCCGAGGAAAGGTGTTCAATAACTTCAACAATTTGTTCGTCAGCCAAAGCGATGAGGGCAGCGTAGAATAGCTGTTCACGATTCACGCGATCGCCGCTGGAAGTTAGATGCATTTGGTAACCGCTGCGAAGGTTTCGTAAGTTGCTTCTAATGCCGCATTCATAATTTCATGAACACGGGATTTAGCAGCCTCTAGTACCTTGTTAATATTGTTTGGAGTCCGCAGATATCCAGCACGGCATAATTCCGAGGTGAACATATCTTCGTCTAGCGTCAGCACATAAAAGATGTCCGAATCGCGTTCCAAGCGCTCTCGCATCTTATTGATGTTGCGGGCGCGTCCAAGGTAGGAGATTTCTGTACCTGTTTTCTCTAGACCTAGCTTGGTATCAGTTTGCAGACAGTCGCGGTTAAATTGCTCTAGCGCTTCTGCCACGATGAAGTTGATTTTGTGCTGAGCAATCTCGGTTGCTTCTTTCAACTGGCTTGGATTCAGGTTAAATCCTTGGTTGAAATCGGAAGCATAGAAAGCCATGGTGAACAAAACGTCGGGGTGATTCATTAGATTGCCAATCACCTCTTCTGAGGTCTCATAAGGAGGCAGGATCAGCAATTTAGCTGGGTCATTGGCGTAGGGCGGTTCTTCTGCGGCAACGTAGCCGCCGAGTCCAGGGACTAGCTCAATTAAGTTGCCTTGTTCGTAGAGATCGCCATATTTAGCTTCTTTCCAGTCCGAGATTTCAATTAGGTTGGTGGGGTTGCGCCGAGCGCTATCCACATAAGCCATAGCATCCGATTGCTCTAAAGTCTCTTCTTGAAGAGTTGCGCTTAGGGCTTCGGCAAGCCGTTCAGCGATCGCGATTATCTGCGGTCTTGAGACGTTTTCAAATAGGGACTCGTCGTCATCGTTTGGGATATCTGATGCGCCCACAATAAAAGACGCGATCGCTAAGTTGTTGATATATAGCGTGTAGTCGGGCGCTCCAACGTCGCTGCCATCCCGCAATCGAATTAGGCGGACTGTGGGCTGTGTTTGAGCCTGCATCAGTCTCGCCGCTCCGCTCAAGGCGGATTCGGGGGATTTCATATTTAGTTGTAAATAATTTTTATAGTACAATTGTACCATTTTTCTACAGAATAATTAGAATCAATCCGGTGAAAAATAGGGCAATAAACACCCAGTCGATGAGTGCAAGATCTTTGGGTGGGGTGTATTGGGCTAAGGGTTTTTCAATTCGGGGCGGTCTAACGCGCCTTGCGGAATTTAGGGGTCGAACTGAGACAGGTCTTTCAGCTATTGATTTTGGCTGGGCGATCGACGCGGGTGGAGCAATAGTCTCGACGATGTGAGTTGCCACTTGCACAGACTGTTTGACAGTTTGGGCGAGGGGCGAAAGTGAAGGCTCAAAAGTTTGAACGCTTTGGGCGTACTCTGCATCTAATTCTTCTTCCCAAGGATCACGAATCAGGTCTTCTGTTTCAGATCCCACCATTTGGATGTATCCTCTAGATTCCATGTCTAGAAATGCCTCCTGTCGTTGTCGTTTCGATTCGGGATGTCCTGCAACTAGAAGCTCATCTAGAAAACTTTCATCTAGAAGTGCCTCTTTTTGGCATTCTTCCTTTTGAAGTAGATTTCTTTGACGTTCTTCATATTGCCGCCGCCGTTTGGTCTGAAACCCCGGTTTTTGTTTTTTGGGTTGAGTTTTCATGGGAGTAAGAGCATTTTGAATATTGTCTAATATCTCTGCTCTGGTTACGGGGAATGATTTAATTGGGGTCATGTTTTTGTAACAATCACCTCCTTTTTAATTAAGATTTCTCGCTCTGCATTAATTAGGGCTTGCGACCTACACTCAATTGAGTGGCTGCATTAAGGGGCAGGAATAAACCTGCCGGAAGGTTAGAAGCAGATAACTTCAACGTCAGTTCCCGCATCGTTCAGCGAAAATCTAAGGTTTTCGGATTTGGGGAGTTGCTCCATTTTGGCTTTAATTTCTGTGGCAATCTGGTCAATTGACTTGCCTGTATTAGTCGCTAGCACTTGGATGACCGCTAACAACATTTCTTGCTCATTGCTGAGCGTCGCATCACTTATGTAAGTGATTGAAACGGTGGAGTTATTGGTATAGGTGCTAATTGTTTTTTGCTTCCTGAACGGTCTTAAGAAGAAGTTGAGGATGCGCTTTAAGAATGAATTTTTCATGGTTTAGAAGAAGAGGGCGATCGCGGCAAGCATGAGGATGGTCATCGCGATAGTTGCCGTTAAGTGAAATAGAAACTTAGTGATGAAGTGACCGATGGTTAGCCCGATCGCAATGCCGAGCAGTAGGGTTAGGAAAAGAATTGTCATAGGTTGGGCTGAGCGAAATATTGCAGAATTGCAACGGCAGAAGCCAGCGTCAACAGTAGGATGGTGCTGGTCATGAATAGAGTGAACATGGCTATTTTTTTAGGGCTTTCTTTGCTTTCGCAATCAGTTGAGCAGTTTCTTTCAGAAGCACTTTTCCACGAGCTTCAAAAACGGCACGCTGCAAAGTTAGAAGTCCTATCCGCGTCTGAGGAAGTGTGTAGCGACCAAGCTCAGATTCGGTGATGCCGTTGGCAAAGATGCTAACAGGTAGAACATCGGTATAAAGTTCTGAACTCCGGTGACTCGACTCAAATGATAGGAATGAGTTTCCGAAGATAGTGATTGCTTTCAAATTGCATGAGAACTTTTTAGTAGCAATTTCAAGCGGTTGATTTAATACCTGGATTGGACTATCACCTAGCAAAGCAATCTGCTCTGGAGTGGGATAGAAGTATCGAATAGAGGTATTTAGATCAGTATATGTTGCTGAGGTTGGAGCCACTTCAGTCGCAAGCAGTGATAGAGTTTGAATCTTTTTTTGCATCGATTCAGCAAATGCTGGTGTCAAGTCAAGCACCGCCATCATAGGCTGTGGAGCGCCTTCTTCAGCTTCATAAGAAACTGCAAAAAGAACCGGGTTCTGGATGTTAATCATTGGCTGCAAATTCAGCTTGGATGGGGAAAAGCAGTCCGTTGTTATACAGGACAGCAAACAGAGCGGCTGAAAATGCCGTGACTGCTGCAACTACCGCCAATCCGAGTAAGGGTAGCGTCAGTCCAAATGCGAATGCCACATAGATCAGCTTAATCACTGAAGTTGCAAGTGAGACAGATAGAGCGAGTTGTAGCCGATTTAGAATCAGCGATCGCGTATCAAAACGAGTAATAGTATGTTCAAAAGGATACTCTTTAAAAGAGTTTAGGAGTTCTTCAAGCTTGTTTAACTGCTGGGGTAAGAGTTGATTTTGCATATAAATTTAAGGGGATCATTGCTAAGCCGTGCAGCTAAATGCTGTGCGCGGGATATAAATGCAGAAAAGCTCTGAGGGCTAGCGCTAATGGGCTGCTAAAGCTTGCAATGGTAGAGAAAAGGTTAGAGTCATGCGATGTGGTGAATGCATGAGCTTGTAATACAAGCATACCACATTTGTGTGGTATATACAACACTTTTGATGTTTTTCTTGCAAAAAGAGCGGTTTTTTGGGGTTTTTGGGGTCAAAATGTGTCTGGGAAAGCCAGCCGCTACAATGAGGCAAAGACTTTTTGAAAGTGGAAGAAGTGCAGTTATCAGTCCAATCGTTGCTCCTTCAGTGCCGCATCGCCGAAGTGAGCGTTTTGCTGATGCTAGAAAAATGGAAAGATCCGGAACGCTATGAGCCTGGAACGATCGTTGATGGCAAAAATGTAGGCGGCAAGTGGAAGCCCGGTGACAAGAGCGGTGCCCAAAGAAGTGTTGGCGATGCGCCATCCTCTGTCCTACAAAAAGCGAACCAGGCAGTACAGTCGGCATTGTCGATCGCAACCTTTCAGGCTGCAAAAAAGCAATTGCAGGAGTCGTTCAAAACTATCCCTGCAATTGCTCAGGCAATTCAGGCAGAGCCTGATCCGTTGATGGAATTTAGGGATGATTTGGATCAGCCCGTACCCGTTCAACAGGTGTTGAAGCGGGCAATTCAAGAAGCAAAGCGATCGCCCAAAGGTCGCACGGCATTGGCTGAGTTGCAGCAGTTTGAGAAGCAAGCTGGCATTACCCAGAAAGACTGGGCAGCACTTAGTTCAAATGCCGCTACCAAACCTTTTATTGATCATGCGTCCGCTGCCGAGAAAGCAATTACTCTAAACAAAACGGTTCAACTAGCGGCGCAAAAATACCGAAAGTTGATTGACAGCCTAGAGAATCTTGATGATTCCCACTCCAAGTTTGAAAAGTTGCTGGGTAAGGCTGCGGCTCACGCCATCCCAATCGCCGCATTTGTTGCCGCGATCTCGCCCGAAGTTGCAATCGGTCTTTTCGTCAAACAAGGGTTGGGGGCAATTGCGGCGAATATCGCAGCGGGTCAAGGTCTTTCATACCTGAGCGGTAAGGTTTTAGACCGGCTGAATATCAAGAACCCAGTCACCAGAATTGGGGTAGATCTGGCGATCGGCGTTGGGGTCAGTGGCGGCATTGCAAAAATAGCGGCGAAAAGAAGCAAGACGGTCGCGGATGTTGCGACCAAGGCGGCTAAGGCGGGGCAAGATCAGTTTGCAGACGCGATCGCCAAAGCTGTTTCTACCAAGATGCCATCTGAGGCTGAGATTCGGGCGACCGGAACAATTATCGGCAAAGGTGCGGCAGGCGAAGTTTTCAAGCATCCTGAAGCCGATGTTGTCTATAAGTTGTTCAAATCAGAGGCAGCCTCATTCAATGATTTAAAGCAGGAAATCGAAATTTCCACAATTGCGGGAGAACTGAATGCGGGTGCCAAGGTTCTTGCGGTGGGTGAGAATGGGTATGCAATGGAGTTTCTGAAGGATTATCGATCGCTCAGCCGAGCCATGAAGGAAGCCAATCCAGCCCAGAAACAGAAGTTGCTGGACGCTTTGGTTGACCAGGTTGCTGTTTTGCATCAACACAACATTGAGCATGGCGATCTTCATGGGCTAAACGTTTTGGTTTCTCCTGACGGCAAAGATCTTAAAGTTATTGATTACGGGCTTGCCGCTATGGGAAAGGATGCCGATCCCTCTTTTGATATATTAGGGCTAGGAAACCTCATCACCGACACCTTTGCCGAACAGTTAATTCGGGCAACCGGTCGAGAGGCAGCGACCGTTCCTGCCACCATTAAGCAACGAGTCAAATCTCGTGCCTTATCCAATTTGCAAATTCGGGTTCAGAAAGAAGTTTTGTCGGGGCTTGGAGAAGGAGGATTGAACCCAGAAAAGGTCAAAAAACTGAAAGAAAATATAAGAAAAGTAGTTCAAGATTTGCAGGGGGATCGATTGGCAGAAATTGTACGCGAAGAGATCAGTAAAGGCAGTGCGATCGAGTCTGAGTTAGGAGCGGCGGCATTGCCTTCGCTCAAAGAGTTGCTTAAGGAGCGCAGACAACTGATGCGATCTCAGAAGCAGGAACGCACCCAAGAGCAATTCGATCGGATTGCGGAAATTAGCAGCCAAATATTCTTAAGCGAAGAGTCTCTATCGACTGAAGAAGCTTATGGGTTGATGGCAGATTGATGCTTCTCAATCACCGCTCCTATCCCTCCCTGCGCTGAAGCGACAGGGTTTCTCGGAGAATCTTGATGAAAATTACTGCCTTAGTGTTGACTAAGCTTAAAAAAAAGCCGATCGCATCGACTTATCTGGTGCCCACTGAATTTATAGATGTGCCAGTGGGCAAAACTTATCAGGTGACAACGGCGATCGCGGCAAAGGCAAATCATACCCAAATCGATTTAGCTTTTAATGCCGGAAACTGGTTTGTGTTCAACGAACATTGGGATGGGCTGAATACTCAAGTCGTGAGCAAAGCGACGGCTGAATACATTTTTGAGAGGGCAATATCAGACGAGCTTCTAGCAAGTTTGAATGACTGCCTCACTCGATACGAAATTACGACTCCCAAAAGACTAAGACATTTCCTGAGTCAAATCGCCCATGAATCAGCAGCGCTAAAGTATATGGTCGAAATATGGGGACCTACTGAAGCGCAACTGGGATACGAAGGCAGAGCCGACTTAGGAAACACAGAACCGGGCGATGGCGAAAAATTTAGCGGGGCGGGTCCACTTCAGGTCACAGGGAGACACAATCAAACTGCTTTTGGCGATGAGATCGGCGATCCTGAAGTAGCAAAGCAGGGCACTATTTATGTCGCCAAGAAATACCCATTTCAAATCTCCGGGTTCTGGTGGGCGATTTTGAATGACATGAATTCATTGTGCGATCGCAATCCAACGGTTGAGCAGGTGACGCGCCGGGTCAATGGCGGGGTCAACGGGTTGCGCGATCGCCAGCGCTATTACGAACGTTGCTGTCATGTTATCGGAGATTGAGATCGGAGATTGACACGGATTCGCGATCGCCCCCCAATTTGCTGAGTTCCGGCATGGTCGGCATAGAAGGATGG
>Ga0163147_10007252_pt1 | contig 12672 bp, 8 predicted proteins | sample OliLakLV19MP6G1_FD_148597 | JGI IMG/M metagenome (GOLD analysis project Ga0163147, IMG submission 148597) | Freshwater microbial mat bacterial communities from Lake Vanda, McMurdo Dry Valleys, Antarctica- Oligotrophic Lake LV.19.MP6.G1 | ecosystem: Environmental > Aquatic > Freshwater > Lake >...
CGCCACGTTTGGCTTCAAGGACGGCAATAGATTCTGGCATTAGCTCTTCTCCGATAGCGATACTACTATCGGACTCGCACGGCTCTGGCCGAAATCGCGAAATAACCCACACCCATGTCGCACACCCGATCGCGGTCCGAGGACAGGGAAGTCCAGGTAGGCTGCATATAGCGGACACTGCGCACGTCGAACCCGCGGCCAAAGTTGGGGTGAGCTTTTGCGACAAGTCTTCCCGCGCGGCGTGAAGCGCCGGCACTACGAGATCGCCCGCGGCAGCGCCACGGAATACATCGCTGTCCTCGATCTGGCAGTGGCGCTCGGCCTCGCTGGCGACACTTCGGAGGCGCGCAACCTCTTCACGCGCGCGGCGATGATGCTCGCGAAGCTGGAGGCGCGGTTTCGGTGAGGCCGTTCGGAGTTCGATTCGGGTTCGCCTTCGGGATCGGATGCGGGCTCGGGCCCGGGCCCGCACTCCCGGTTTTCAAATCAGCATCGTCGCGTGCCTGCTTTGGGGGGTGCTGTAGGCTGAACATCAACACCACTCCCCAGGAGGAGATCCCCGCATGAGCCTCACCGCCGCTTTCGCACTCGCCATCCTGCTCGCCCCCCAGCCGAAGGCCAAACCCACGCCTCCTCCTCCAGGGACGATGGAGGCGAAGAAGCTCGAGGCGCTGAAGGTCGAAGTCATCGCCGAAGTCGAGAAGAACAAGGACATGGTCCAGCAGATGGTGGATCAGATCTTCAGCTACGGCGAGCTTGGGTTCCAGGAGACCGAGACATCGAACTACCTGGTGGGGATTCTCGAGAAGAACGGCTTCACCGTTCAAAAAGGCGTCGCCGGAATTCCCACCGCCTGGTTCGCGCGCTGGGGCTCGGGCAAGCCCGTGATCTCGCTCGGCACCGACATCGACGGGATTCCGAAGTCCTCGCAGAAGCCGGGCGTGGCGTATCCCGAGCCCCTGGTCGAAGGCGCGCCGGGACATGGCGAAGGACACAACTCGGGCATGGCCGTGAACATCGTGGCCGCACTCGCGGTGAAGAAGGTGATGGAGCGCGACAAGATTTCCGGCACCATCGTGATCTGGCCCGGAGTCGCTGAGGAACTCGTCGGAACCAAGGCGGTCTACGTCCGCGACGGCTTCTTCAAGGACGTCGACATCACTCTCTTCTCACACGTCTCTTCCGATATGAAAGCGGCTTGGGGAACCCAGGCTTCAAACGCTCTCGTCTCGGTTCGTTACGACTTCACGGGTGCGGCCGCTCACTCCGCGGGCGCCCCCTGGCGCGGAAAGAGCGCGCTCGACGCCGTGGAACTCATGAACGTGGGCTGGAACTACCGGCGCGAGCACCTCAAGTACACCCAGCGCTCGCACTACGTGATTCCTGACGGAGGCGATCAGCCAAACGTGGTGCCGAGCAAGGCGAGCGTCTGGTACTACTTCCGAGAAACGGACTACAAGAACACCAAGGACCTCTGGGACATCGGCAACCGGGTGGCCCAAGGCGCCGCGATGATGACCGACACCATGTTCAGCTCCACCGTTCTCGGCTCCGCGATGGATCACCACATGAGCAAACCGGTGGCCGAGGCCATGAACGAGAACATCAAGCGCGTGGGCATGCCGACCTGGGATGAGAACGACCAGACCCTCGCGAAGGCGGTCCAGAAGGAACTGGCGGTGAAGGAAGAAGGCCTTGCCACGAAAGTGGGAGACATGGACGGCCCGGTGGACGAGAAGACTCGCACCGGCAGTGGGTCCGACGACATCGGCGACATCCAGTGGAATACCCCCTCGGTCACCCTCCGTTATCCCGCGAATATCCCCAACCTGCCCGGCCACAGTTTCTGGAACGGCATCGCCATGGCGACCCCCATCGCCCACAAGGGCTCCACCGCAGGGGCCAAGGTCATGGCCACCACCATGCTCGATCTCTTCGCGAAACCGGGCCTCGTGGCCGATTCGTGGAAGTACTTCAACGAGGTTCAGACCAAGGACCGCAAGTACATTTCGTTCCTGAGCGCCACCGACAAGCCGGCCATCCACCTGAACAAGGAGATCGCCGAGCGTTTCCGCGAAAAGATGCGGCCGTACTACTACGATCCGACAAAGTACAAGACCTACCTCGAACAGCTCGGCATCAAGTACCCGACGGTCCGCACCCCTCCGGCCTCGAAAGACTAGGCGCATGTCGGATCTCAGGCCCGGCTTCGAGAAGATGGAGGCCCGGAAGGCCGATCTCCTGCGCAGCCTTTCCTCGCTCGCCGCCGACACCCTGAACCGTGCGCCAGAGCCCGGAGCCTGGTCAATCCTCCAGGTCATTGCCCACCTCACGAAGTCCGAGGGCGGGACGCTTCAATACATCAAGAAGAAGACGCAGGACCCCCAGGCTCTTCCGAAGACCGGCCTCGTGCCCTGGCTCAGGATCGGCGTGCTCATCGTGGGCATCCGCTCACCGTTCAAGTTCAAAGCGCCCAAGGCAACCGCCGACGTGCCCGAGCGCGGTGATTTTCAGGCCGCGAGCCTCGCCTGGGCCGAGGTGAGGGAGGACTGGCGTGAGTTCGTGGATGCGTTTCCGGCCGTCCTGAATGATCGGACCATCTTCCGCCACCCGTTCGTCGGATTGCTCGGTCCGGCGCAGACGATGATCTTCCTGAACGAACATCTGGGGAATCACGCCCGGCAGATCAGCCGGATCCGCAAGACGCTCGGGGTGTAGGGGCAACCTGCGCTTGCCCCTGGTCATTCAAGACCCCGGCAGTTTCGCGAGAACCGCCTCCGCATCCTTTCGATGCGGATCATTGCGATCGACGTTTCGGAGAAGAGTCCTCGCGTCGCCGACCCGGCCCTGGCCGAGCGTCGCAAGGCCCAGGAAATACTGACCGCCCGCGATCCTCGGATCAAGTTTCAAAGCGTCGCGCACCGAGGTTTCGGCGTTCTTCCACTGCCCGGCCAGGAAGTACATCTTGCCCAGTTCAAGCTGCGCCTCGGGGTCTTCGTTCAGGAATCGGGCCCGGTTTGCGTGCTCCCCCATCGCGGCCCGCAGCGCCTCGGAGGACGCTGTGGGCACGGGAGACGTGAGTCCGGCGTTGAGCAGACCAACGGCTGCGGCCATTCGAACCGTTCGGCGGGGGTCTTCAAGCGCCGTCTCAATGGCGGACCGCACTTCGGGATCGCGGGTGCGTTCGGCGAGCGACAGCGTCGCGACGGCACGGAGTGCTGGGTGGGGGTGGCGGGCTCCGCCGAGGAGCGCGCGGGTGGCCATTGGACCGGCGAAGTTGCGGAGATGCCCGAGCGCATTGGCCCGGATGAGCGGCGGCCGCGACTCGTCACCGGCGATTCTCGTCAGGGGCTCGAGGGCTTTTGGGTCCCGCTTCACCGCGAGCGTGAACGCCACGGCATCCTCGACCGCCTGGGCGCGCCGGCCTCCCGGGAACCACGAGGCGAGCTGCTTCTCCGACCACTCCGCCGGCTTCTCCTGGTGGCATTCGTTGCAGGCATTCGGAATACCGAAGCGCCGTGTGTTCTCGGGCGCGGGGACGGAGATGGTGTGGTCGGGCATGCGATGCCGCAACGAGATCACGGTGTCGGGCATGTGGCAGGAAACGCAGGTAAGAGGCTTTTGCCCGGGGCCAGGCGGGTGCCTCGAATGCCCGGCGCCCTCGCTCGCGATCTTCTCGTGGCATCCCGAGCACAAAGCGTCCTGCTTCGTCGCGAAGTTCGAGTTCTTTTCGATGTCGGGCTCGTGGACATCGGTGTGGCAGGTGAAACAGGTGGCGCCGCCCTTGAAGTAACACTGGCTCTGCCAGAAGGCCAGCGCTTCGTTCGAAAAACGCCGGGGGCGACTGTTCGGCCAGTAGGCGGGGTCGTGATTGCGTTTCTGCGCGTATTCAAGAAGCGGCGTGAAGAAGTCGTAATAGTTGTCCCCGCCCGCGAAGCCTGGCTGGGTGATGTCGCGAAGCGCGTGGCACTGGGCGCAGAGCGTGGTGCTCGTTTCCGGATCGACATGGCGAGGGTGAACGATGGCGGTGTCGCGGTCATCGGCCGAGGCTTTTTTCGTCGCGTATTTCGCGGAATGAACCTGCCCCGGGCCATGGCACCGCTCGCAGCTCGTGCCGAAATCAGTCCACGTGGTCGTGTAGGTCTTTCGGTCCGGATCGAATCCCTTCTCTTCGCCGCTGACGTGGCAGCCGAAGCAGTTCGAGTTCCACACCTGGACCTTGACCGCGTCCGACTCCTCGAGGTCCACGATGTCCAGGTTGTGGAACCACTCCTTCCTCGTCACGTCGTACGAGGGCGGGAGGACCACGATCCGGCCGTCGTCGAGCCGGGACAGATAGTGTTGCACCCGTCGCGACCCCAGCGTGTAGTCCACGCGACGTTTGACCGGACCCTCCTGCAGATAGCGCTCGACGATGAAGTACGTCTCGCCTTCCTGAGAAAGCCGGTACTCCCGACCGTGAAGGGTCACCGCGCCACGGAACGCCGGGATCACGCTCGCGGGCTTCGCCTCCTGCAGCATCCGGCTGTGCCGGCCGCTCGTCCAGCTCGAATGGGTCGTGGCGTGGCACTCGCGACAGGCTCTGGAACCGACGAAGGCCGACGCCGGAGCGGGCGCAACCGGTCCATGCGGAGCAGGCTTTAATGCCCCGGCCTGACCAAAGACCAGGGGTGCGGCCAGAAGCGCCCCCGCGAGGAAGGCGGCGCGGGTCACGGCTTCTTGAGGACCTCCGCGACCCGGGCGTCCAGCTCGGAGGCTTCGACGACACCCTCCTTCTTGAACACGATCCGACCGGGCGCCCCCTTGCGGCCATCCACGATCAGCTTGGTGGGGAAGATCATGACGTCCATGCGGTCCGAAAGGCCCGAGGCCAGGTAGACCGGGAATTTCTCTTTGCGGTTCTTGAAGAAACGCACAATGTCCGCCTTGTCGTCGTCGACGCTGAAGCTCAGAAACGCGACATCCGCTCGGTCCTTGATCTTCGCGGCGAACTTTCCAAGCTCGGGGAGTTCCTGCACGCACGGCCCGCACCACGTGGCCCAGAAATCGATCACCACGACCTTGCCCGCGAACGCCTTTTCGGTGAGCTTCGTTCCATTCATCTCTTCGATTTGAAACTTCACCGCCGGCGCATCCATCTTCTCCCAGCCCTCGTCATTGGCGCCGGTGAAGGCGACCGAAAGCAGGAACAAGCCGAAGGCGAAACGAAGAAGGCGGGACATGGGTCTTTTCATGGACGCGCAAAGATACGCCCACCGGCCATCCCTGGAGAACTCGCAGCGCGCCTGTAGGATCGCCCGAACCTCCGCCCGCGCGCCCCCTTCATGACTCCAAGCCCAAGATCCACCCGGCTCATTCCATTCCTGATCGCGGCTGCCTGCTCGGGCTGCGCCGCGCTCCTGAACCAGGTGATGTGGTCGCGGCTTCTGGCCCTGGTGTTCGGTTCGACCATCGAGGCGGTCTCGGCGGTCACCGCGATCTTCATGGCCGGCCTTGCCCTCGGCAGTGCGCTCGCACCCCGACTGGTCGTGAATCGCACCGCGGAGCAGGCCGCCTCGCTCTATTCGCGTATCGAGCTCGCCATCGGCGCGGCCGCCGTCTCTTTGGCGTTTGTGCTTCCGACCCTCGAGGCGGTGAGGGCCTCCGTCGGAGCCGCCCCGCTGTGGCTCCTGGCGATCCTTTTGCTCCTCATCCCCGCGGGTCTCATGGGAACGACTCTGGTGATCCAGACCCATGTGCTCTCCTCCTCGGGGGATCAAGCCCTCGGCTCGCGCACCGCAGGCTTCCTCTTCGCCGCCAACACCTTCGGCGCGGTGGTCGGGGCCTACGGCAGCGTTATGGTCCTGGTTCCCGCACTCGGTGTCCGTCAGACCATCTTTGTCGCGACCGTTCTCAACATTGTTGCCGCCGGACTCGGCCGAATTCGCACCCGGGAGAACGAGGCGGCGTCGACATCTTCAAACGGTGTTCCGGTGAACGAGGAGGTCAGTGAAAGTTCCGCGAAGAAGAGTCGGCGCAAGGTCAGGGGCGACTCATCGCACGCCGCCTCCGCCTCGCCGCCTCCGCTGGTTTCGCGCCTGTCGATTCTCCTTGTGATGCTGGCGCTCTTCGCCGCCGGTTTCGCCGGCCTCGCGAACGAGGTTGCCTGGACCCGCGCTTTCATTCTGGTGGCCGGTCCCACCGTGCACGCCTTTGCCTTCGTGCTCGGGGCAATCGTTCTCGGGCTTGGAACGGGCGCCCTGATCTCGAGCAGCCTGCTCCCCGCCCTCGGCAATCCCCGCCTCGCCTTCGTCCTGGTTCAGGCGGGTGTCGCGATCGCGAGCGCCCACGTGATCCGCACCCTCGCGTCCATGCCCCTCGCCTACGGAGAGGAGGTGCGACGCCTGGTGGAGCAGCCCGAAGCGATCCTCGGTCTCCAGGCGAGCCGTTCCCTTCTTCTCCTCTTCCCGGCCGCCGCCCTTTCCGGTGCGCTCTTCCCGCTCGGCCTTCGCCTCCTGAGATCCCGTTTCTCGATGCCTCAGGCCATGGGGTTCGGCAGCGCGCTCAACACCCTCGGCGCGATCCTCGGCGCATCGCTCGCCGGTTTCGTCCTCCTGCCCGGCATCGGCCTCGATAGCACGCTGAGACTCGCGGCCGCGGCCTCGGCCCTTTCGGCCTTCGCGGTCGCTCTCCACTGCCGCCTTCCTTCGCGGATCGTGGGCGGGGCGGCCTCAATCCTCGCCCTCGGCCTCCTCTTCACCCTGCCCGCGTTCGACAAGGAACTCTTCGCAGGCGGCGTCTACAAGTACTCGGCCTACGACCCCGATTTGAGCGTGGAGGATGTCCTGCGTCGCGGCGAGCTTGTCTCCTATGCCGAGGGCCGGGCCGCCAACGTTTCGGTCAAGCGGATCGGCGCGTCCTTCTCGCTGGCCGTGGACGGCAAAGTCGACGCAACCTCGGGAGGCGACATGCTCACTCAGCGTCTCCTCGCCCACGTGCCGTTCCTGATCAGCGAGAAGCCGCGCAACGCCCTCGTGATCGGCCTCGGGAGCGGCGTGACCGCGGCCTCTGCCCTCAGCCACGAAGGGGGGTCGGTCACCGCGGTCGAGATCTCTTCGGATGTGGTCGACGCGGCGCGCGAATTTTTCGCCGATGCCAATCACCGCGTTCTCGAGAACCCGAAACTGAGGCTCGTGGTGGGCGACGCTCGGCAACATGTCCTCGCCACTCCCGATCGCTACGACGTGATCATCTCCGAGCCCTCGAACCCATGGATGGCCGGCGTCTCGGCGCTTTTCACTCGCGAGTTTTTCACCGCGGTTCGCGCGCGGCTCGTCGAGGGAGGCGTCTTTTGTCAGTGGGGCCATCTCTACAACATGAGCGAGGCGGATCTGGCGACGCTTCTCGCGACCTTCGCCGATGTCTTCCCGCAGGCGTCCGTCTACGTGATCAGCGAGGCGGATATCCTGATCGTCGGCCGTGACGGTCCGGCCGCCCTGGCCCCGGCCCGCCTCGGCGGAATGGCGGCGGCGGCCCGCCTGGACCTTGCCGCATCAAACCTCTCGGCCGAGAGCCTGATCGCGATACCGACCGTTGCGCTCGAGACACTCGCGGGCTGGCTTCGGGACGCACGACGCCACACCGACGATGCTCCGGTGCTGGACTTCAAAGCGCCACTCTCGATCCACGCCCAGACCGCGTCGGCGAATCGCCGAAGGCTGATTCCCGAGGACGCGCCCCGCGATCTCCCGGCTCTTCGGACCCGTTTGACCCTGCTCGGCGCGTCGGGCAGTTCGGAGTGGGCGTTCGAAGTAGCGGAGCGAGCCGTTTCGATGGGCATCGCCGACCGGGCCATCGGGCTCGAGTACGTGAAGGGCGCGGTACGACTGCGCCGAGTCGAAGCGGCGGAAGCCACCTTGAAGGCGGCGCTCGCGCGTTCGCCTTCAACACCGCTGCACGTGACCATGGCCCTCCTCTACTGGAACACCGGACGCCCCGAACAAGCCCTTCAATCGCTCGAGGCCGCCACGCGACTCGACCCGGCAGACCCCGGCCCCTTTCTCCTGGGGGCCGAGATCCAGTCCGCGGCTTTAAACCTTCAGGCCATGCGCAAGCTCATCGCCCGTGTGCTCGCCGTGGATGGGCGGAACGTCGAGGCGCTTGGGCTTGCCGCCGAGGCCGAGTTGAAGGACGGGCGCCTCGAACCGGCGGTGCGGCTCGCCCAGGGGGCCCTGGGCATCGATCCCGCAGAATCCCGGGCCCTCGAGGTGTTTGCCCTGGCCCTCGCTCAGCTCGGCCGCCGGGCCGAGGCGCGCAACGCATTTGTGAGACTGCTCGAAGTCTCTCCGGAGGCCGCGGTTTCCCGGAACAACTTCGGCGTCTTCGAGCTGCAGCAGGGCAATGTCACCGCTGCGGCACGGCTCTTCAAGGATGCCGTGGATCTCGACCCCTCGAACCTCGACGGCTACCGCGGCCTGAAGGAGGCCGCGACCCTCCTGAAGCGGAACGATCTGCTTCAATTCGCCGAGCGGGGAATCTCCCGGCTGGCGCGTTAAAGCGGGAGCGGTCGCGGTCAGCGGCGCAGTCTCACCAGACTCACTCCGTCGGGATCGACCACCACCTTCACTCCGGAAACCGCCCCCGGGATCCGCAGACGTCCGGGCACGATCAGGTCCAGCCGCTTTGCTCCGACCAGGACCGTCACCGGCAGCGGGCCCGTGTATCCGTCCACCACGATCTCCTGGCCGCCATCGCGCGTCTGCACGCGGATCGTCGGCAGCACGGTGCTCCGCACGAAGATCTCCCACAGCCCGTTGAGCTCGATGGCTCCCTCGGCCTCGAAAGCCTCCCGCACCATCTCGGAATCGACTTTCTTGAAGCGATTTTCGTTCTGAAGCCTCATCAGGCTTCGGCGAAACGCGTCATCGCCGATAAGACGCCGGACCATGTCGAGAACGAGGGCGCCCTTGTTGTAGACGATGGCGCGATGCGCCTGCGGATTGTTCTGGATGTGGCCGACGCGGTTCCCGAGATCGACCGGACCCATGTGGGTCATTCGACGCGCCCAGGCCACCATCTTCCGAAGCACGCGCGCAAAGGTCGCTTCGCCCTGGGACTCGCGCGCCCAGAGGGCGGCGGCATACTGGGCGAAGCCTTCGGCGACCCAGCGGTCGCGGTACGAGCGCGGAGTGACTCCGTGGCCCCACCATTGATGGGCGAGTTCGTGGGCCAGAAAGAAGCCCGGAATGTCGTAGAAGGTGGCCGGGTCGTCCTTGAGGCCGCCGCCCATCAACATGGGGCGACGCTGGAGGATGATGAAGCCGGGGGGGGAGTGCCCGCCCGGCACCGGCGCTTCCACTATGGCCAGGTTGAGCGGAACGTAGGGAAGCGGACCGAAGAGGCCGCGGTAGTAGCTTAGGGCCGCCTTCAGAACATCGACGGCTTTCGTGGCTTCGCGCCTTGTCCTCGACTGGGCGTAGGCGTCGAAGGCGAATGACTCGGAACGTTCGCGCGCGACCGGGAGCATCCGCGCCACCAGGAAAGCTAGGTACTTGCCCTCGCGCGTCTGTTCGTGGGTCACCGTCCTCGTGGTCGGTTCGACGGTTTCACTTCGCGCCCCTCCGGAGACCACCGTCCACTCCGCAGGGACCGTGACCTTGAGGGTCGAGGTCGCGTAGTCGTCGCTCCCGAACTGGGGATAGAAGGACCGGCGTCGCGAGTAGATGAATGCGGGGTCGATGAAGAAGGTCGCGGCATCCTCGGTGGTGAACGTCGAACCCTGGAGGATCTCGCTGTCCACCGTTCCCGCGGGGAGGCGGCCGATGTAGTCGATGGTCAGGTTCAAGCGCCCGACCTTTCCGGCCAAAGAGCCCATGGAAACGAGAACGCTGTTCTGGCCGCGCACCCGGAAGAACAGGTGGCGCCCACCCTCCGCGGAACGTACCGAACGGACCTGAAGGTCGTCGTCGAGCTGGAAGCGGAATGACGTCATCGACCCACGGATCTCGATGGCCGTGGTTGAGCGGCCGGTCATGTCGAAGGTCTCCGGATTGAGGGACAGAGAAAGGTCGTGCTTTAAGACGTCAAGGGCCCGCTCGTCCTCGTTTCCCGACTCCTTCGTGGCGCCAAGCCGCGGATAGGTGCTGATCTGCTTTCCTGTGCTTCGATTGAACAGACTCACGCCTTCGGTTTCGTTGCCGCTCAGCGACAGGGTGAGGGAACCGAATCGTTTCGTCTCGAAGGCGATGGCGGCGTCGCCGAGCCCGGGCAGCAGCCACCAGGGGGCTCCCGGAATCGGGGCATCGAGCACGTAGGCGTCGCCCTTGTGTTTCGTGAAAAACTCGGTGGCCTTGCCGAGCCGTATGGATGCGTTGGGATCGTCGACGAAGTGTCCCGGGCGGAGGGTTCGGTACAGATCCGCCGGGTGCAGCCGCAGAAGGGCCCGCGAGACCTCTTCGTCGAGAACTTCGCTCTTCGCGAAGATCCGCATCTGCCCGCGCTCGGTCGCGGGCCGCGGCTTGAACGTGACCCGGCCTTTGCCGACGAATACCAGCGAGGTGGGTCCCGCCTCCTGGGTGTTGAGGAAAAACGTGCCCTCGAGCATGCGCAGGGTGAAGTCTTCAAGCTCGATGGTCTGACCTGCGGCGAGGTAGCCCTCCTTCTGAAGTTCGAGGTGGACCATTCCCTCGACCCCGCCGAAGGTTTGCCGCGACACGACCTTCCAGCCCGCTGCGGTTCGCTTCCACAAGAGGCTCCACTGCTCCACCGCGCCGCGGGGCTCCGAGATCTGCGACAACGTTCCAAGCGTCACCGCGGTGTCGCCGGAGGCGTTTATGGAAGGCGGGTCTGAATTGAGGGTGACCTGGTCGGCGGAGAAGACCCCCCGCAGGTGGCCTTCCTCTTCCGATCGGCTGGCCGGGCTTTCGAACTCCCAGGCGGCGATGGCGCGGGCGAAATCCTTCTGGCCGAGCGCGCTTTCGAAAGCCTTGACCGCCTCGAGGAGCGCCGCATCGACTGAGGACTGAGCGCTGGCGTTCGTTAACATCAAGGCGCCGAGCGCGCAGGCGCCGGCGATCAGGCGCGCCAAAGCGCGACGCCTCTTCCCGCCCAACGAGGACAGTTGACCCAGCATGAATGAATCCGTCTCCCTATTTACCGCATTCATGGCGGGAATCGTTTCTTTCGTTTCCCCCTGCGTTCTCCCCATAGTCCCCGGGTACTTGTCCTTCATCAGCGGGATCAACGTCTCGAAGTTCAAGAACCAGGAGACGCCAAAGGACCAGGCGAGGCGAGTCGTCATCACCTCTTTGTTCTTCGTACTTGGCTTTTCCACGGTTTTTGTCCTGCTCGGGGCGGCCGCGACGATGGTCGGCTACTACCTCCAACAGTACAAGCGCGTTCTCGGAATCGTCGGGGGGGTGGTCATCATCGTGCTCGGACTGCACATGATGGGCGTCTTCCGGATCAAGTGGCTGCTCGGCGAAATGCGGGCCGAGGTGAAACAGAAACCGCTGGGTCTCTTCGGCGCCTATGTGGTCGGGATCGCCTTCGCGTTCGGCTGGACGCCCTGCATCGGCCCGATCCTCGCGGCGATCCTGCTCTACGCCTCGCAGCAGGAGACGGTGAGCCAGGGCGTCGTATTGCTCTCGGCCTACTCCGCGGGCCTCGGCATTCCCTTCATCCTCGCCGGCCTCGCCGTGAACTGGTTCTTCGCCGCCTCGGCGCGGATCAAGACCCAGATGCGGCGGGTCGAGATCGTCTCCGGTGTTCTGCTGATCGGGGTCGGCCTGCTTCTCGTCACCGATCGCCTGAGCGTCATCGCGCAATGGTTCACGAGGATGTTCCCGAGCCTCGCCATGCTCGGGTAGACACCGCCCCAGCCACGACCGGCCCAATGGACCTCTCGTCACCCCGGCGGAAGCCGGGGGGTCCAGCAGCCCGTGGTGAAAGTCGGCCGGCATTCGAGCACGAAGCCAGCCCTTGGGCCGCGAAGCCCGGCCTTGGGCCGCGAAGCGATCCTCGTCCCCGGAGGACTGCTTCGTCGGTCCCACGCCGTCATCGCGAGCGTTCCGTCGTTTCGGCGTGGAGCGAAGCGATCCTCGTCCCCGGAGGACTGCTTCGTCGGTCCCACGCCGTCATCGCGAGCGTCCCGTCGTTTCGGCGTGGAGCGAAGCGATCCTCGTCCCCGGAGGACTGCTTCGTCGGTCCCACGCCGTCATCGCGAGCGTCCCGTCGTTTCGGCGTGGAGCGAAGCGATCCTCGCCCCCGGAGGACTGCTTCGTCGGTCCCACGCCGTCATCGCGAGCGTCCCGTCGTTTCGGCGTGGAGCGAAGCGATCCTCGCCCCCGGAGGACTGCTTCGTCGGTCCCACGCCGTCATCGCGAGCGTCCCGTCGTTTCGGCGTGGAGCGAAGCGATCCTCGCCCCCGGAGGACTGCTTCGTCGGTCCCACGCCGTCATCGCGAGCGTCCCGTCGTTTCGGCGTGGAGCGAAGCGATCCTCGCCCCCGGAGGACTGCTTCGTCGGTCCCACGCCGTCATCGCGAGCGTCCCGTCGTTTCGGCGTGGAGCGAAGCGATCCTCGTCCCCGGAGGACTGCTTCGTCGGTCCCACGCCGTCATCGCGAGCGTTCCGTCGTTTCGGCGTGGAGCGAAGCGATCCTCGTCCCCGGAGGACTGCTTCGTCGGTCCCACGCC
>Ga0163147_10007253_pt1 | contig 12672 bp, 6 predicted proteins | sample OliLakLV19MP6G1_FD_148597 | JGI IMG/M metagenome (GOLD analysis project Ga0163147, IMG submission 148597) | Freshwater microbial mat bacterial communities from Lake Vanda, McMurdo Dry Valleys, Antarctica- Oligotrophic Lake LV.19.MP6.G1 | ecosystem: Environmental > Aquatic > Freshwater > Lake >...
GCGCCTGTACCATCCCGCCTTCGACCTGTCCCGCCGCCGTGATAGGGTTGATGGCTATGCCGCAGTCTACCGCCATCAACAGGCGATCTACCGTGACCTGTCCGGTCTGCGTATCGACGGTGACTTCGGCAAACTGCGCGGCGAACGGCGGCGGGCTGAGTTCGCTCATGTGACTCGCAGTCGCCATAATCTGCTTCTGATCCGCTTGGTGTAAGCTGTGCAGCGCGACGGCTTCCATCGTGACCGAACGCCCGTCACGGTGAACCACCTTGCGATCTTCCAGTTCGAGATCATCCGGCGAACAGTGGAGCATGTGCTTCGCTGTGTGATCAAGAATCTGCGATTTGACTTCTTCGGACGCTTTCAACACCGCGCCGCCGCTGATATACGTCGTGCTGGACGCATACGCGCCCGTATCGAACGGCGTGAAGTCGGTATCCGACGCATACACAATGATGTCATTCAGCGGCACGCCAAGCGTTTCGGCGGCGATCTGCGCGAGAACGGTGTCCGCGCCTGTGCCTAAATCGGTTGCGCCGAACAGCAGATTAAACGAGCCATCATCGTTCATTTTGATGCTTGCCGCGCCCATATCGAGTCCGGCGATGCCTGTGCCATGCATCGCCAGCGCCATGCCGATCCCCTTTTTGAGATGCGGTTTACCGGGGACGCTGCGATCTGTGCCGCGTTTGTCATACCAGCCCATTGCCCGCGTGCCAATGTCGATACATTCCGGCAGCGCCGACGTGGTGACAATTTGCGGCATCCCCTCGCGCCCCTCACCGAGCGCCACCGCCATCACCAGCGCGTCCCCCTGCTTGATCGCGTTGCGCCGCTTGAACTCGACCACATCCAAGCCCAACGCGACGGCGATTTCTTCCATATGCACTTCCAACGCGAATAGGGCTTGAGGCGCACCGTACCCGCGATACGCGCCGGGAGTGGGGATGTTCGTGTAAATCACATCACAGGTGAATTTGCTGTACGGCGCGTTGTAGGTGGACAGTCCACGAAAGCCGCTGACCATTTGCACAGTCAATCCATGCGTGCCATAAGCGCCCGTGTTGGCGATGATGTACAGCTCCGCCGCGACCACTTGCCCTTCAGCGTTGACGCCCGTCTTAAAGCGTAAAATCTGCGGGTGGCGTGACCGTGCGCTCGTAAATTCCTGTTCGCGGGTGAACTCAAAGCGCACAGGGCGATTGGTCGCAATCGTCAAATGGGCGCACAGGTCTTCGATCAACATCTCCTGTTTGCCGCCAAACCCGCCGCCGATGCGCGGTTTGGTCACGCGGATTTTTTTCACGGGCAAGCCGATCAATGGGGCGACCATGCGCCGTACATGGAACGGCACTTGCGTACTCGTGCGAATGTTCATGCGGTCATCTTCATCCCACCACGTCACCACGACATGCGGTTCGATGCTGGCTTGCTGTACTTGATGCACGCGGTATTCGCCCTCAAACACATGAGCAGCTTTCGCCCATTGCGTCTCAGCGTCCCCGACATCAGCGTGAATGTGATGCACGATATTGCGTGTCCGGTCATGAATCCCGTCTACGCTCGGATCATCGTGGATGATCGGCGCTCCAAGCTGCATCGCTTCCAACGGATCGAACACGGCTGGCAGAATTTCATAGTCCACGTCGATCAATGTGAGGGCTTCGCGGGCGATCTCCGGCGATTCGGCGGCAACCACTGCCACGCGATCCCCCACATGGCGCACCTTGTGATCAAGGCTGACCTGATCATACGGCTTGGGGTTGGGGTAGCTTTGCCCGCCCGACGCATAATACACCCGCGTCACATCCTGATAGGTCAGCACGGCATGGACACCGGGCAGGGCTTTGGCGCGGCGCGTGTCAATATGCGTGATTCGAGCGTGCGCGTGCGGGGATGTCAGCAGCGCGGCATGGAGCATTCCCGGCATGTCGATGTCATCTGTATAAACGGGTTTGCCCGCCGCCAGCTTGACCGCATCGACTTTCGGTTCGCTTTTGCCCACCGTTTTCAGGTGTGCGACTTGAGGAGGCGTCACGATGATCGCGGGGGCTATCCGCGTGAGGATGTCGCCGCCGCGATCACTTCCACCACCGCCAAATAAATCATCCATTGGCGTATCGAATAATCCGGGCGGCGCGGGGATCGCCCGTTGGAGCGGTTCGTAAGGCGGCACATCTTCGCCGCGCAGAATTGCCGCCGCCCGCATGATCGCCTGTACGGGCTTGATGTAACCCGTCTCGCGGTCAAGTACGCCCGCCAGCGCCTCGCGGATTTCACTTTCAGTCGGGTTGGGATTCTTTTGCAGCAGGGCATAGGCGCATAGAAGTTGCGCGGGCGTGTTGTAGCCGGATTGAATCGCGCCTGTTTCGATGAACACTTGCTGTAACGGGTGCAAATTGCGCGACGTGCCGATCCCCTCTAACGTGGTGATCGTGTGACCGTCGGCTTGGAGCGCCAGCATCGTTCCCGCATTGACGGGTTGTCCATCCAGCAAAACGGTATCCGAGCCGCTGTAGCCATGTTCGTCGCCAAACTTGACGCTGTAGCAGCCATAGCGCCGCAGTACGCGCAAAAGCCGCTCATGCGGGGCTACATCAAGGGTTCTTTTTTCGTTGTTGAGTGTAACGGTGATTTGCATAGAAGTCCCTATCAGTTAGTTGAACCTGCTAAAAAAATCTTCGTCAATATCGAACGTCGTTATCGTCCGCTTATTTTTTAAACCGATTTCCAGTTGTTCAAGTAACGCGATAAGATCATCACCGTCAATTAATTCAACAGGGGGTTTTCCATCTTTAGTTGCTTCTTTCTGTGCTGCTTCCGTAAATCTACTTGTAGTCAAGAATATACCTTTGTCAGCACTACCACTAAATGAACCTCGAAACTCACGCACTTTCGCAGCATCTACGGGTGATGACTCTTTATATTTCTTGCACTGGAACGCGATCCGAAAACTCACAAATGGATTGACTTTTAAAGTTCCATATCCATCAATTCCACCATCTCCAGTCCCACCCGTAACTGATACATCATGAAAGCCGGATTTGAGTAACAGTTCTTTGCAAAATGTTTCGAATCCACGATCTGTTAAATCAAGTATTTTGGTACGGAGTTTCTCCCGGAAAGAAAGAGAGTCAATTAGCTCCGCTTGTTCTACGGAGTTTGTAGCTTCCTGTATGCTTGGAATAGAGTTGTTCTCATTAGAGATACTTTTAGCGCCGAACTGTGATTGCACAGTAAGAAATACGTCCATTATCTCTGGGGAACTGAGCGAGGAGGATAATCTGCCTTTTTCTGTTAATATCCAAATCCCCCTTTTTGATCCATCTATATAATCAGCTTTAGTTAAATAGAACCGCGCCCAGTGAATATTATTCTCAATACGGGTTGTCCCTCTCGGTAAGATTTCATTTTCTTCTTCTGAAATATTGGATTGCGAGGATATAATTCTGCTGACAACTTCATTAGGGCGGGCAGAGCTATCGAGTTCCTGCAATGCGGTTAGCACAGGATTTAGGTATTGGAGAAATTGCGGACCTTGAACATTTTTTGAGCGTCGGGTTGTCAACATTACTAGTTATCCATCTCTTCTAAACACAGTTCGAGAACCTCTTTTAGATTTTTATGCAATTCATCTAGTGTATCGCCATAGGTATGCGCTCCCGGTACACCCGGAAATATGCCGACATAGGTATTCGATTCGGTGTCAAATTCGATATATGCAGTAAATGTTCGCATTGTTGATCCTTGTGATTCCCTCTAAAACAAGTATAGCGCCTTCTACTTAGAGAGCTTCGCCAAGCATTCGGTGAGCGCACGCTCGACGCATACCCGCGCCATCTCGCGGCGATACTCCGCGCTGCCGAGATAATCCCCAACCGGGTTGACCATCGCTGCTACCGTTTTAACCGCGCTGGCGATGTTCGCCGCATCCAACGGATTGCCGATCAATGTGCTGAGGGTATCCGCCACGACGGGTTCAGCCGATGCGCCGCACAACGCACTAAACACCGACTCGACTTCGCCCACGTCGTTCAAATAAAGGTACACCGCCGCGTTGACAATCGGCACATCAGCCGGAGTCCGCGCCACGAACGCCGACCCCAACGCTTGACGATCTGGCACGGCGGGAATGTCAATCGCCGTGACGAACAGCTTATCAAACTCGTCAGGATGACTGAGTAAGCTGGCAATATTCGTCCAATCCTGTTGATCGGCATCGCGCCACTGCACGCCGATGTCATGCGCGGTGATCGCCGCCAACCATTCGCGCAGCATCGGGTGATTGCGCTGGCGCAAACTTTCGAGAATCGACAGGTTGTTACGCATGTTCAACGGGATCGCCCGTGTGATCGCCCTGCGGAACACATCCGGCATGTCTGCCCAATCCAGTATTTGCTGGAATGTGACCGCTGTCCCAACGGTGATTCCGCCCTCATCCATATCGAGGCGGTGCAGTTCGGGGATCGCTTGTAAATCGATCACGGTGGGATAGGGCAGGTCAAGCATTCCAAGCGTCAATGCGCCGCCCGCCAATAGCACACTGTCGGGTTGCTGCGAGAGTTCAAACGCTTGATCAAGCGTGGTGGGGCGCAGATAGGTTGTTGGGTTTGCCATGATGTTTCCTGTTTTGGGACGCGATTTATCACGTCTGACTATATTTCTATTTTAACGTGGATAGACTGCCAGCACCGCCGGAACAGGATCGAGTGAATACGCTTCATAAGCGGGCTGTGAGCCAATCCACATCAGCGTAGAGCCGCCGCCATCTAAATTGACCGCCATCACAAGATTCAGATCGGTAGTGGGCAGGTACGCGCTGAGATCGACCAGCCGCATCCCGAACAGTGACGGCGTGGTGATCAACAGAATGCGCCCGTAGGTGTCCTGCCCGACCACCGTCCGCCGGGACACCCGATCCCCCTGTGTATTGCGGAACGCTTGCTGACCATCGAGAACCAGCATGGGGAATCCCTGTACCGCCTGTTCCAGTGATTCGCCGTAATAGGGTTCATTGACGAGTGACCGCACGCGGGGATAACCGTTGCGAACTTCCAACATACCGCCCATATTGGCGAAAGTCTGTCCGTAAACCGTGCTGTCGGCTACGAGTAAGCCTAACGCATTGCGGGCAGTATCGAAAAAGTTAGCATTGATGAAGGCAACTGCGCCCGGCAAATTATCTCTCCATGTCGGCATCGAAAGCGGAGCGCCGGGGCGATAGTGAGCGCGAAACGTGTAGAATGTTGGATCAACACGCAGCACAACCAACTGAGTCAGCGCATTATTGCCGCCGGGTTGAATCGTTCGCCGCTCCAACCCGTTTGCGAGAACCTCCCATCCATTATTTGAGGGTTCTACAGTGGCACTAGGAATAGGTGTGTTCGTCGGTTGTGCGCCAAGTGTGCATCCACTCACAAGCGATAAGATCGTGATCAATGGGGATAGACGCTTGCGCCAGCCTAGCCGCCGTAAGGTGACGGCTGTCCAATAAGTCAAAAAATGCACGCGGACGTTCCTCATTGAAAGTAAGCCGGGAAAAACATGGCTTCTTTGTCCTCTCATAGGCGAAAATCAGCCTTGTCAACTTAAACGAGGCACGTTATACTTTACACCACGTTAAACATTAAAAAAAGCATATGCGGGATCTTAGCTCAGTTGGTTAGAGCGCACGGTTCACATCCGTGAGGTCATAGGTTCGAGTCCTATAGGTCCCACAACATACGAAAAAGCGACCCTACTGGGTCGCTTTTTCATTTCTAGAAGGGATTAATCCGCCAGATCATTCCCAAAGGGTTGATCTGGCGGGTTCGCTGTAACGATCTAATGCCTAGCAGATACTCGCAAACGGATGGCTGATGCTGTCCGCATTGTTGGACGTGATGGCGTCAACCGGACTGGACAGGCTGGCAGAGTAATCTAACGAGCTAAAGAAACACGTATTCACCTTAGCGTCCCACACTAACGTCGCAGACTCGCCGGGAGCGAGATTAATCCCTGTCCATGACCCTGAACCAAAACTTCCCTCACTCACAACGGGAGGAGCCAGTTCTATCGTTTCAGTGGGTAGCACTGTTGCTACAGTCGCCCCAAACACCGGATTGGGTCCATTATTGGTAATGGTCACGGTGTACTGAACTATATCGTTGAAACCGCGTGGTGTGGTTTCATCCGGCACAGCAGTCACGGTAACAGCGAGGTCGGCATCATTGACATTGATGGTGATTGCCCATGAATTATTGGCGGAATTGAGGTCAACTGTTGATGCTGTGATGAAAGCAGTCGTACTGTAACTTAGTTGCGCTGGCAGCACGTTATAGGTGACTGTCAGGGTAAGCGTCGTCGAAGGAGCGACGGTGCCAACGTCCCAGACGCCACCGAGTCCTGAACTGTAAGTACCTTGGGGGGGTGGACTTGCAACGCCAGTCAGTCCAACAGGGTCTAAATCATTCACCACTACCGACAGCGATGGCGTCGTACTGCTGAGGTTCGTGACCGAGTAGTTCACAACGACATTTGTTCCCACCCCGGCACTGACGATAGTGACATCGCTCGTCAGCAGCATATCGGCTGTAATTTGAACAGTGACACTCTGGGAAGATGAAGGCGGAGACGGATCACTGGGGGTACTGTCTAAAAGCACGCCAGCGTAATCGAATGTCATTCCGGCTGCCCCGACATCCACTACTGCCTGCACTTCGAGCGTTTGGCTGCCCCCGTTGCCGTTGACGAACGGAAACTCCCATTGTGCTATTCCATTACCCACCCGATTATAGGCTCCAACCGCAGTGGCACCTACAAAGGATAATCCAACGGGCAGATCATCTTGCACGGTAAGATCAAGAATATCATAGGGGCTGTTGTTCGTCACCGTGAGCATGAAAGTGATCACATCACTTTCAAAGGGCGTCGCGTTATCAACCACAATTTGCAAATCGAGGTCTGCATCGGGCTGCACATCTATAGCTATACCCTGCTGATTGTTCCCGAAGTTCCCGTCGTAAGGGCGGCTCGCCGTAGAAGTCGCAGTATTGTTAACAGTCGTGCCGGTGACACTCGCATCGACCAATACGGTGATCTGCAACGTCTCGCTGGCGTTCACGGCAATCGGCGTGGAGAGCGTCCAATCGCCTGTCATGACATCGTAGGAGCCTGCCGACGCTGTGCTGCTGGTATAATTTAAGCCAAAAGGCAGGAAGTCGGTGATCGTCAGCGCGTACACAACATTGGGTCCGTTATTCGTTGCTGTCAACGTAAAAGTGATCGAGTCGCCTGCAAACGGTGCATAGTTATCAACGACTTTCGTCACCGCAACGTCCGCATCCTCACGGGTTTCGTAACCACCCGCATCACAGCGAATACCATCCGGGCGCGGAATGTTGCGCTGATCGATAGTCACCGTCACCCCTGCGATGGTTGTACAGTCAGTAACGGCGTCAATTGCCGGGTTGCTGGCTTGGGGCGCATGGGTACGGGTCAAGCCACTTAAAATGAGAGACTGGTAGGCAACGGTGGCACGACTGTTGAAATTATCACATGTCGTCGCAGTGTCGTTCGTGTAGTTTTCACCTAAGCCCGTGAAACTGACAACGCCTGAACAGCTTGAAACATTGGCTGTGTCCGACCCGATGACCGTGTTTTTAACGGCGAAAGCGCCACCATCAATTCTGAAAACTTCAGTGCCGCTGGCATCTCCGTTATTCCAGATCGTCACAAAGCTGAAGTGTGCAGCACCATCAAAAGCATAAACGGCTGACCCAATGCCAGCGGCAGTATTACCCGAAATCGTTACGTTCACGATGTCTACGGGTTGTGCCTCACCCATGAGGAACGCCAAACCACCCCCGTTTAGGCTTGCATCGTTTAGGCTGATCTCGCTGTTCCTGATCACATGATTACCTGACAGGATGGTCGCGCCCGCGCCATTGGCTGCGTTATTGTTGACGATGGTACTGGATTCGATGGTGCTGGAACCAGTCCCGCATATGTACAGTCCGCCGCCCAAATTAATCGCGCTGTTCTGCGTAATTAGGTTGGATTCGAACTGGTTACTGGCACTGCACAGGTACAACCCACCGCCATTACGCGCTGTGTTTTGCTCGAACGTGCTGCCATAGATCACGACTTCGAGACCACCAGCCTCGACACCACCACCCGCCTCAAAGCTGGAATTGTTCGAAATGGTGGAATCGTAGATAGACAATCGACTGGCGGCATTGGTTGATTCGATCCCCCCGCCGCCTGAAGCGGTTGCGGTGTTGTATGAAACGTTGCTGAGCGAGAAGAGGGTCGCACTTCCGTCATTGAGAATGCCCCCGCCGATGGGGGCGGTGTTGCCCTCGATCAAGGAATCGGAGATGGACACCAGCCCAACGTTGTAAATGCCGCCACCGCCAGTAGTGCTGCTGCTGCTGGTGACTGTGCTGAAGCGGAGTCCAAGGTTGCCAGCATTGTAGATTGCCCCACCGTTTTCCCCAGTGATCGAGCCATTCGTCACGTTGACGGAATACAGGTCGAGCAGACCGGGCGACACGATCTTGAAGATGCGGAAGCCGGCATCCCCGCCGTTGATCAGCGCGCTATTGCCCTGAATAGTGATGTTCGAGGTGACGATGGGCAGACCGGTCAGGTCGGCATACACGCTCGTGATCGGGTAGCCTGAGGGGGTGTTGTTCAACGTGATGGTGTTGGGTCCCGGACAGAGCGTCTCGTTATTGGCAGCGTTGATGTAATTGATCAACTGAGCCACATCGAACGCCGTTGCGGGCAGCGGGCAACCGCCGACAGGCTGCACGATCACATCCACGCTGTCGCTGTCATTTGCCGAATTGGGATCACCGGGGCTGCTGGGCTGAAGTTGCGCGGTATTGGTGATTGTCCCGCCTTGATTAGCCATCACCGTAATGTGAAGGGTGACAGTTGCGCCCATTGCTAAATCGCCTACCGCCCACTCTCCAGTGAGGGGATCATAGTCCCCTTGTCCCGCAATATCCGAAACATAGGTAATAAATGCCGGAAGTTGATCTGCTATCACGACGCTGGTAGCCGTGTCTGGACCGACATTTGTCACCGTGATGTTGTAATCGAATGCTATGCCTACAGTGGGCGTAAGATTAGTCGCTGCTTTAGTGACGCTCAAATCGGCGCTTTGCACAGTGAAGGACACGGTTTTGGTATTGTTGATCAAGTTCGGGTCAGTCGTCGCTGATGTCACCGTCGCCGTCGTCGTATAGGTTTGGGCAAGGGTATTCGGCGCGGTCACGCTCAAAAGCAGGGTTGCGTTTTGTCCCAGCCCCAGTGTCGGGATCGTCCACAAGTCGTTTGCCGAGTCATAGGTGCCAACGCTCGGCACGCCCAGCGCGGTGAACCCGACGGGCAGCAGATCGCTGGCAACGATGTCATTCGACACCCCTAGACCATTATTCACGATGGTGTAGCCAAACGTCGTCATTGTGCCTTGAACTACCCGTTCGGGGTTGACCGCCGCAACCAATTCAAGATCGCTTGGTGTGGGTGTAAATGTGAACGTGGGTGTAAATGTATTTGTTGCCGTAAACGTATTTGTAGGTGTAAACGTCAGCGTCGGCGTCGGTGTATTTGTTGGCGTCCCGGCTGGCGTGGGTGGGTCTTGGGGCGTGTTCGTCGGGAAAACGGGCGGCGGAAAGTCGGGATTCACGTCAATTGGATAATTGAGTTCTAACTCATCGAGCGCGTAGAGTTCGTCGATTTCATCGACTGTGTAGCCGCGAGGAGTAAACCAACCGCAGCCATCAATAACACGGCGATCATTCCGCTCACCGTCTGTGCCGAGGTTTTGCGTATTGGAAAGGCAGGTGTAAGACGTTTCTCCCGCCTTAACGATAACTTCATCGTCTGTATCAGGGTAGATGACTGCTTCGCCATCAATGACGAAAATTTGAAGGAAGGCGCTCACACGCGGCACCGAAGCACCGTAGAGCCGTCGCAAGTCTGTCAGCAATGCCTCGCTGAATGGGATGGTACGCAGCACAACGGTTGAGCCAATGCGGATGTCTGCTCCATTTGCCGTAAATTCGACCAACGCATTTCGTGGACCCTGGATCACAAGCGTATTTGGCGCTTGTTCGCATTCCAGCCCGCCGATGTTCGTCCGCAGGTAAAAGGCTTGCATGGGGGCGGCGCTGGTTTGGGGATCGTAGACGGGCAGGGTGTTGACTGTATCGGGCGCGGTCACGTTGATGCGGGCGACCCAACCCGAAATGGAAGCGGGTATGTATGCCACACGCAGCCATTCACCATCTGCCGAGATTGCATCTGCCAGCAGCACCGCGCCACTGGGGACGGTGGCGCTGATGTCCGTCGCGGCGGTGGGTCTAACGTACAGGTTTGCCCCAAGCTGCGCGGTGAGTTCAATGGGACCGCCGCCAACAAATACATCATTTTCTGAAACAGCGTTCTCAATCTCTGTATCACCGAGCAGCAGGAATATGGCGCTTTGACCGGGCAGCGTGTCGGGCAGGTTCGCTTGCACGTTTAAAACAGCAATTCCCCACTCGTTTAATGAAGCGTTGAGCGGTGTCGTACTGAGTTTTTCCAAATCGCTGAGGGAAACCAGATCAGCGGGTTGTTCAAATGAGCTAGATTGTGCCGTCGTCAAAAATTCTGGCAGGACGCGGGTATAGCCATAGCACGCGGTATTTCGCCCCTGTCCACCGCACGATTGTCCAACCGTCGTAAGCGCGGTGTTGATCAGCGGCGAACAAATTGTATTCGGGTCAGTTTGCGCTTCTCCGCGCTGCAAGGTGGCATAGCCTCCCAAACTGAGCAGCAGCAGTAAGCCAAGAATGGGAATGAAAAGACGAAACCGCATAAAGAGTATCCTCGTCACCTAAAGCTATCGCATCTACAAGTATAATACTCGATTTTTTTTGATTATCTAAATAACGTAATAAATTACGCTGAAGTTGATCGCTTTGGTTTCCATAGTAGAACCCCTGTGCTATACTTGTCGATAGACCGATCAACGGATCGAAGGTACATGGACTTAACGTGTGAAGAAAGACTTTCAGACTCGCCTTTCGTGGAAAGAGTGTGGCGAAGTCGCAGCGAGAGTGAAGGTTCGTTTCTCTCAATGGCGGATTCGCATTGGGGCATGGTCGTCTCGAAATACAGAACGCCTAACATCTTTCGTAGGCAAAAAGCACGCCGTTGTGATACAGGAGAAAACTATGCCAACATTTCGCGCCACCATTCAGCTTGAGGGGAAATCTGCGACAGGGTTTCGAGTTCCACCGGAAATTGTGTCCGGTTTGGGTTCGCATAAGCGACCCCCCGTCCGCATCAGCATCAACGGTTACACCTATCGCAGCACCGTTGCCCCGTTTGCAGATGGGGTGTTCATGCTGCCTTTGAGCGGGGAACATCGAGAAGCGGCGGGCGTTAAAGCAGGGGATGAAGTGGACATCACTATTGAATTAGATACCGAACCCCGCACCGTTGATGTTCCCGACGATTTAGCGGCAGCACTTGAGGCAGCAGGAGTCAGGGCGAAATTCGATGTGTTGTCTCACAGTGCGCGTAAAGAATACGCTCGTCAGGTCGTAGACGCCAAAGCACAGGAGACTCGTGATCGGCGCATTGCCGGGATCGTCACTAAGCTGACGGGTTGATTCTGTAGACGCACAACGGCGCGTCCGCTTATGATTCATCGACGGGTAAGCCCGCCAAGCGCATGATTTTCAGCGCATTGGTGGTCGGGCTAGGACCTTCGCGCAGGGTGTAGTCAAAGACCATGCTCCCGTCGATGACCTGTTCTCGAAAGTGTGCGTTGATCGCCCCGTCAAGTTCGTCCGCAAGCTGCACCAGTTCGAGATCATGCGTGGAAATTGCGCCAATTCCGCGTTTGCCCACCAATGCGCGGATATAGGCGCGGCTCCCGATCAAGCGTTCGCGGTTGTTCGTCCCCTTGAAAATCTCGTCGATCAGGAAAAACAACGGCGCTTCAGATTGATTTTCGAGCGCATCAAGCAGTTGTTTCAACCGCCGCACTTCCGCATAGAAGTACGAGAATCCTTCTGTCACCGAATCGCTGACCCGAATGCAGGTGTATAGGCGAAACGGCGACACGCGCAGACTCGTCGCATCTACTGCGCCGCCCGCATACGCCATACACAGCGACAGCCCCAACGTGCGTAAAAATGAGCTTTTGCCCGCCATATTCGACCCCGTGATGATCACCAGTTTTTCCGGTGATCCCAGCGTGAAATCGTTGCGGATTTTGGCTTCATCCTTGATCAGCGGGTGTCCGAGTGCTTGCCCCTCGAACAGCAGTTCCGCTCTGGGTTCTACCTCTGGAAACACGGCGTCCGGGTTGAGGTAAGCATAGGTCGCCAACGCGCACAACGCTTCAAGTTGGAACCACACATCCAACCATGCGGGCATGAGTCCGCGCAGTCGAGTCCGTGCGCTGTCCAACCCCCACGCCACCAGCATATCCCAGGGCAAAAACAGGTTGAGCGGCAGCCACAAAAACAGGTTAGATCGCAGCGAAGCGCCGATCAATACCCATCGGATCAATGCCAGTTGGCGTGATGGACGCTTGGTTTGATCAAGAAATGGGGCGCACAACGCTTTCACCTGTGCATGATCACCGTAACGGGTTGTTTCAAGGTGACGGAACACGGCGTCTAGCTT
>Ga0163147_10007264_pt1 | contig 12663 bp, 13 predicted proteins | sample OliLakLV19MP6G1_FD_148597 | JGI IMG/M metagenome (GOLD analysis project Ga0163147, IMG submission 148597) | Freshwater microbial mat bacterial communities from Lake Vanda, McMurdo Dry Valleys, Antarctica- Oligotrophic Lake LV.19.MP6.G1 | ecosystem: Environmental > Aquatic > Freshwater > Lake >...
TGCAATGACAGACGTCGGTTTTTTCAACGGGACATCGTGGTCTTCTATCCAAGTTCTCCCCATCGCTACTTATGGGTATCAAGGGTGCGCATCGTGAATATTGAAGAACAGTTTAGAGACCTCCTGAGCCACAACAAGCGGTATTGGTACTCGTATCAGAGCCCCCTGACTTGTCTTCTCGGCTCGGACGGCGTCGGGCACGATAACATTCATCCTATGGATCAGTTCCAGGCTGCATGCCGTAACGCACTCACGATGTACGATGCAGTTACGTCTATGCGCGAAGATCTTGAGCTTAAAGAGATCGACGTGGAAGAATTCTCTCACGCTGTGGCTAGGTTGAGTGGACTTGAAGAGAAAAGAAACGACGTAAAACTCAGGCGCGCAAAGCGATCAGTTGAAGCACTCAAGATGCAGATTAGCGAGCGAGAGGAAGCGTTTGGAGTGTTCTATAAGCACGCCCAAGCCTTGCTCCCTTATATCTCCGCTCGGTGGGATCATATCGACGACGCATTGCCCGAGATGTGGACCGCTCGTGTTGCTTACAATGCGCAGGTTAAGAATCACCCACTAGGACATGAGTTCAAGGTAGCTCTCATGACCGAGAGTCAGAAAAGGGCTGTTCACGAAGCACTGGAATTGTCGAAGGACTTCCATATGCCTGACTCTGAGTCAGTTATGCGCGCAGCTCAGGTTCTAGGTGATAAAATGAAATCTCTCCCCAAAACTAACCCTGCAATTGAGGCTAAAGAATGAGCCAGTATAGAGGCATCCAGTTTGGATCAGGCAACCCTGCTACTAACACTGGGCTGTCACCTACGTTTATCATGTTTGCAAAGCTCGACACTGGCACTACTACGCTCCCTCCGGGGATCACTGAGACTATTGTAGGAAGTGGTCTTTACTACTTCATTTATGGTGCGACGGGTCCAATCTCTTTCACGGTTGACGGCGGGTCGGCCCTAGCTACCGCAGACAGATATGTCAGCGGGACCATGGACCCAGTGCAGTCGGTTGACGTGCGCTTGGGTTATACGAGCGACTCGTTTGGCTCAACGCTTACAGACCCGGCTACTGCGATTTCTTACCTAAAGCGCACGCTAGAATTCTTGGAAGGCAACGCGAACTACGACAAGGCGACTGCTATATGGAGCGTATACTCTCGTGGGTCGTCTACACTTTTGCGCGTAAAGACACTTAGCAATACTTCGAGCGACGCAGACAAAACTTGATCTATTAGCGTTCATGGTTTGTTATCTCCCTCTGGAGATGATGAAAAATGAACACAAGTATTGACCTATGTTGCATCATGAAAAATGAGGAGAGGAATCTCCCTGAGTTCATGGCGTCGTTTGCCCCGCATGTAGACAAGGTGATTATCGTTGATACCGGGTCAACGGATGGGTCAGTCGAGCTAGCTAAATCCCTCGGGGCGGAGGTCCACCACTTCAAGTGGATCAGCGACTTCTCCGCCGCACGTAATTACTCATTCACTCTCGGGGACTCGGCTTACGTCATGTGGGCAGATCTTGATGACTCACTACGCAACTCCGAAGCGTTCAAGATGTGGAAAGCCGAAGTCATGCCTTTGGCAGATTATCACCTAGCTCCGTATCAGTACGCGAACGACGGGAAGGGGAACTCCACTTGCTCATTCATTCGCGAGCGAGTCGTGCGCCGATCGATGGGGTTCAAGTGGAAGTATTTCCTGCACGAAGGGATGCGCCCAGACAGCGGAAACCGTCAACCCTCTGTCGAAATGGCGAATGGCTGGGATATCTGGCATCGCCGTACCCAGGAAGACCTGAACGCAGACAGGATGCGTAACCTGAGCATGTTCCAGGCACGAGAGCGTGAACTCGACTCTCGGATGCAATTCTACTACGGGAAGGAACTGTTCGAAGCTGGGTTCTGGGATCAATCTCTCGACTGGTTCAATAAGGCTATCGTAGCGCCAGAGCTTGAACCGCACGACCGAGTGCTCGCATTTCAATACGTTGGGTACGCGTTGCTTCACCTCGGGCAAAAGCAGCTCGAATTCGCTGAGAGCTACAAAGACGATTCCTACCGTCAAAAAGCTAACACTTTATTCCATGAGTCCATTGGGCGCTCGCTCGATGCGCTTCAGCTAGACCCTCACCGGGCTGAGTTTCACGTCAACATCGCCGATGCGTTCCTGAAGGCTGGAGAGGCTCCAAAGTCCATCCCATTCTATGAGGCTGCGAAGTCGTGTCAGCTCCCTGGCGGAGGCAAGGCTGGGCCGGTGTTCAACTTCCTGCCTATGTACTCAGAGTATCCCCGCACGCTCCTAGCGCAGATCCATGCGCAAATGGGGAACTTTCCTAAGGCTCAGACTGAGGCCGAGGAACTCTACCGACTGCACCCGAGCGAGCAGTCTAAGAAGATCTTAGATGAGATCAATAAAGCGTGCGCGTTCAACGTGATCTCAGCCGATGCGAAAGATTGTGACGATATCGTGATTTCGTGTCCGGGTGGATTCCAAGCGTTCCCATGGGATGGCGAGACGTACAGGACGTCATTTTGTGGAGGTTCGGAGACAGCTGCGATCGAGATGGCTGAGAATTTCGTGAAGCTCGGGCGTCGGGTGAAGATCTTCCAAAATCGAGACGCACCACTGACTAGTTACGGGGTTGAATATCTCCCGGTGTCTGGGTTGTTTGATTATTTCAAAGAGCATAAGCCTTGGCTTCATATCGCATGGAGGCACTCCGAAAAGCTCACGAACGCGTTCACAATCGCGTGGTGTCACGACCTGATGCTGCCGGGCGGGGAAAGAACTGCGAACTACGACTACGTCACTGCTTTGACACCTTTCCATTCGCGCAGACTTCAGACAGTGCAAGGCATCCCTCTCAATAAGGTCTTCCTCACTCGAAACGGGCTAAATCCAGAGAAGTTCGTCACAGAGCCTATCGAGCGGGATCCAATGCGATTCGTCTTCTCAAGCTCGCCTGATCGGGGACTTGATCGGGCTATGCTTGTGCTCGACCGCGTGCGGGAAGCTCACCCTGAGGTTAGTCTGACGATTCACTACGGTATCGAGCACCTAGAGAAGTACGGTCTCGGGGCGCTCCAGAAACAACTCGGCAAGATGATCGACGAGCGCGCGTGGGTTAAGTACGTCGGCAAGACTTCGCAACCGGATCTCATTAGGTCATTTAAGAAATCGTCTTATTGTGTAGCTCCAGCGGATTGGATAGAGACATCTTGCATCGCGTCAATGGAGCAGCTGTGCAGTGGTGTTTACCAGATTCGCCGAGCAGTGGGGGGGGTTGTTGACACCCTCGAGGGGGCAGTCATGCGAGGCATGGCTGAGGTATTAAAATGCCCATCAGAATACGGACTCTTTAGCGCCAAAGATGCCGACACCTACGCAGCCGCAGTGATCAAGGCGATGGATGAGAAGCGATATCTGCGTGTTAAAGCTGATCCAAACGATTACGCATGGTCAAAAATAGCAGCCGAGTGGCTTGCGTTCAGAGATTCAGTTAAAATCGGGTGACGGCTTGATTCATCATCTCCCCGTCATCATGATAGACCGCTCGACTCCCGATGGAACGAGAGTTGGGCGGTTTTTTTGTTACTAGACGAGCAAGCTGATACTATAAAACGTAGTGGCCAATCCATTTGATGTTCAGATAGCGGGCGATGCATTAAACTCGATGGGGTTTACAGCGTTCGACACAGTAGAGGGCTTGGGTCTAAACACTTTTGGCTTCCTCTGGCCCCTGGACGGAATCTGGGCTCCGTGCTGTTCCGCAGAAACGGTCACCTGGACCGTACATAGCTGTTAGTTTTTCGAGCACCCCTCTACTCTAGAGGATTCGAGTAGATTCCCAAGGAAAGGGACATTGCTCGTGAATTTCTCAGAACTACAGTCCGAAGTTAGCTACTTTCTCGATGACCTAGACTTCGGGTATCACACTCGCGTAACAGTTCAGCGATACCTCAACCAGGCGCAGAGAGAAGTGCAGAAGCTCTTACTCGCCTCGGCTCAGAATTGGTATAACAAGTGCCAGCAAGCTACGACGGTTGCTAACGCGTGCGCATACTACCTCCCGAGCGACTTCCTAAAGATGCATCGTGTAGAGCTTGTACTCTCGGGTACTGCTCCCAATGAAGATATCAACGTGTTGGAAGCGGTCACTCTGAATCAGCAAGACCTAGTGGAGTCAAGATCCGGAACTCCTACGGCATATTGCATCCAGAAGAACCAAATTAAGCTATTCCCAGTAGACAACACAGCCACGCACACCCTTAGAATAACTTATAGCCACAGGGTTTCGGATATGAGCGCGGACACCGATGTGCCGGACGTGCCTGAGGAGTTTCACGAGATGCTGGTTTTACTTGCAGCTCGAGACGGGTTCCTACGGGATGACCGAGCGACTCTCGAGCTTGATACAAAAATCCAAGCGTATAAAAACGCTCTCAAGTCAGACGCATCTGACAGAATTCAATCTCGCGCTCGCCGAGTGGTGGTGACCCGCTCTGGCGCGGGGGATAGCTGGTAGATGGCGCAGATAAAGGGGAAATCGGAGGAGTACTTAATGCTTGGCGGGATCAACACCAAAGCATCCGAATACGCTACGGGTCCGCATGAGTTTCTAGATCTCCAGAATTACAACTTTTCAAAGCCCGGTGCGCTGACTAAGCGTGAGGGATCGACTCTCTATGTGGGCGCAACGGTTGTAGGCCGGATCACAGGGCTCTATGAGTTTGAGCGCCTCAATGGCTCGAGCTACCTCATCGCAACGGCAAACACCAACGCCTACACAGTGACAAGCTCGGCATACACGGTGTTTAAGAGCGGACTTACGAGCGGATCAAACTGGGATTTCCAGACCTTTGTCGATCGGTTGTTTGCCGTCTCTGGAGCAGACGCTTTTAAATACGATGGGACAAATAACCCCACTAACTTATTCCTGCCCTACGGGGTATCTGGGTTCGGAGTCACCGCCGTGGTTGGCGGAGGATTGTCCGGCGTATTCCTCGCAAGCTACGGGTATTTCAATGACCGATCGTACTATGGGCCTGCGGCTCGGGGGATAACGATATCCCTAAACGGATCAACATTCGGGTCGATTGAATTTTACGGGTTAACAACCCCCCCTGGGTACGGCGTGTCTGGGTACGCGTTCTATAGATCTCAAGCCGAGTCTATCAACATGTTCCAAGCTGCGACGTCGGGGGCAACGACGAACTACACTCTCTCGGGCACGACTACGCTGACTTCGATCGCTGCGCCTGCTTATCTTTGGTTGACCCAGATTCCTAAGTACATCTCTCTGTTTAGTAATCAGATGATTTACTCAGGGTTCTCAGGCGCTTTGTCTACATTCTATATTTCTGACATCGGTGAGCCCGAGGGAATTCCCCCTGAGAACGTGGTCGAAGTCCGCACGAACGACGGTGATAAGATCATGGCGACCCAGGCGTATTCAGGGACGCTTTTGGTGTTTAAAGAGCGGTCTATGCACCGCTTGACTGGTGACAACCCAAACAACTTTGCGCTCCAAGAGATCACGGATCAGTACGGGTGCTTGAGTAACCGTGCTGTCGTTCAATATAAAGACGTGCTGCTCTTCTTGGATCGCAAGGGAGTGATTCAGTTCAATGGGGCCAACATTGAAGTACTCAGCGACAAAGTAGAGCCGTACTTCATACGCATGAACGTGTCGGCTGCGAAAGAGACTGCTACCGCTGTGCATGACAGGCTGAAGAACCAACTTAAGTTTTCATTCCCTATAGACGCATCAACTGTAAACAATATAACCCTCGTTTATGATTACATGACCCAAGCTTGGACTACAGAGAAGGGTTACAATCCTGCGATCACTACGATGGCCAAGCGCGAGCTCTCCGCGCCTACGGTTTTCTACGGCGGGTACACAGGGACCATTCATAACTTCGGGGCGTCTCTCCTGGGCGATAACGGTAACGGGATGACGTGTCTGATTAAGACGCGGTTTTTGGCAGACATGGGGAACTCGATCGAGAAGCAAATGAGGCGAGTGTATCTCGACTGCGCGACGGTCGGTCCGTCATCACTGATCAACGTGAACTTCTATCAAGACTACGGAGCAAGCATCGTGCTCACACGTTCTATGTACCAAAACCCGTTTCAGAGCCGAATTGATTTCGGGATCATGTGTAAGAGCATGGCCCTTGAATTCACGCACGGTTCTACCGGAGAGCCTTCGCAGATCAACGGTTACACTGTAGAATATAGAATGCAGAGGCGAGTGTGAGGGTAACCATCACCACAGATCTAGCGAACATAAAAGAGTTTGACGAGTTTAAGCGTTACGCTGGTCCAGCGTTTGAGAACATTCGCGAGATCTTGAACGGGAATATCTCGACGGATAATCTTCGGTGCTTTGTTTCGCAGGTCACTTATACAGCGGCTAACTCAGACATGAAATTTGAGCATCGTTTCGGCAAGAAACCCGTAGGTTATTTCAAGATATCAGGCCCAGACGTGCGGATATTTGACGGTGCGGTGTTGCCGACCGAGAACGAGATTTATTTACGTAGCAGCGGAGCTGGCACGGTCACCGTGCTGGTCTTGGGGTAACGAATGGGATTTTTCAAGAACATCATTAAAGCCGCCCCGATGATCGGCGCAGTTAGCGCGATCTCAAAACCCCTTGGGAGCATCGGTCTACTGAATACTGCCATTTCAGGGAGTCCAGGCGGAGAGTCGAGCAACGAAGATCAGTATCGAGTGCAGATGCCCCCGCAGATCGACCCACGTCTAGGTCAGATGCGAGATAAGCAACAGCAGCTTGCTCAAGACTTCCAAGCGCAGACACCCGGCCTTATGAGCCGGTCCATGACTCAAGCCGAAGACGATACGAAGATGGATCTCAACCAAAAGCGTATGGACATCGCCAAAGGCGCGAACGCTCGCGGGTTGCTCTATTCCGGTCTAAAGACCGACGCTGAGAATCAAGCGGGTGCAGAAGCGGGGGGCTCACTAGCGAAACGCCGCAGAGGGATCGCAGACTCATTCGAGCAACAGCAGCAACAGCTCGACAAGCAAGCGTTCGACACTGGCTCCACTATGCAGGGTCTTGAGCAAGCCAGGTACGACAACATCTATAAGGCTCAGCTCGTACAACAGCAACGCCAGGCGCAGGACCAGACATCTCCGCTTGGTATCTTGGGCGCTCCTTTCAGGGCGTTGGGGTTTTAGAATATGGGATTATTTGGAATTGGCGGTGGCGGTGGCGGTGGCCTAAAAAATCCATTCAAACCCACTATGACTCCACAGCAGGGTTACGCAGAGCTCGATAAGGGGTCGCAGCAGCTTATAGGGAAGTCCGACCAGCTTGCGAATGTCCCGGTGAGTGAGATCGCTGCAATGGATAATAGCGTCGGTAACCTTGGCACTGAGGCTCTTGTCGACCCCATGGGCGGAGCGCAGAGACAGCTCGCATTGGGCGGCGTACCGAATGACGTTGTAAACGACGCCTTAGCCCAGCGCTCACAGAGCGTTTACCGCAACCAACTAAATAAGCTCAACCTAGCTAGCCAGGTCGGGGCATACGGAAAAGCGTCCGAGCGTCAAGGGATCGCAAGCGAGCGCGTCGGTCGGTCCGAGATGATCAAGCAAGGCATGGCGCAGAGACAGATGGAATACGACGCGAACCGTAAAGCCGTACGCCAGCAGATCTTAAGCGGGCTTGTGAACACGGGCATGAGCGTGGGGGGATACATCGCGGGCAAAGCATCAACCCCTGGTGGAGGTGGCGGAGGTGGGAGATCGATGGACCAAAGCGGAATGGAAATGACTAGCCAGATCGATTCTATGCAGCCTATGGAATTTAAATCTAAAAACTATGGGGCGATTAAATAATGGCACAAGGCGATTCAAACATTTACGGCGAAGGTCTTCTCAACTTCTTTAAGGCGTACACAGCTTCTGCTGCTGAGAAGAGACAGCAGGATATTCAAGAGCAAGCTCTCGCCAGGCAGCTTGCGGGTCAATCGGCTGAGCAAGCTAGGGTTGATCGCAAGATGTCCCAAGAAGCTGAGAGCGAAAAATCCAAGCAAGCGCGCGGTGCCTACGAATTTGGTGAAACTATGGGGCTTAAGCGCGAGGAATTGGCACAACAAGCAAAGCTTAAATACGCTGAAATAGCCGGTAAATCAGCTGAAAAAACGACTGAATCCAAAAAGTTAACTGAGGGTCAACGTGCGGCAGCTGGTTTTGCTACGCGGGCAAAAACAGCGGCTGGACAACTCGAAGAAATGGAAAAAGAGGGAAGAGCGACCTCCGGTCCAGGCGCATTCAAGAGCTCTGCCATGGGGCTTATAGGAATGGTGTCTCCTGTTGCTGCAAGAGGTCTTTTGTCGGACGATGAGGTCGCTGTTGATCAGGCGAGACGAAATTTTGTTTCCGCTGTCCTTAGACCTGAATCTGGAGCAGCCATTCCAGAGGCAGAACTAGCAAGCGAGACCATTAAATATTTCCCCGCTCCGGGGGATACGCCGGAAGTTCTTGCGATGAAGAAACTAGCTAGAGAGCAAGCTATAGCAGGACAAGAAGCTAAGGCTGGAGATCAAGGTCTTGCTGATGTTCAACAGAGATTGCCGCAACAGCAGGCCGTTCAACCAAGTCAGAAATTAAGCCCACAACAGAGAGAATTCATACTTCAGCGCTTGAATTCCACACAGGTAAGAAAATAATGCCCACTCAAGTCGCTTCATCTTTTGAAAGCCTTTCAGATGATGACTTGATTAAATTAGCTCGCACTCACGGAATCCCCGTGGTCGCTGATCTTGATCCTATGAACATGAATGATGAGCAGCTCATTCAGATGGCGAAAGATCGAAGTATTGAAATCCCTCCTTCTGAAAAAGAGGGAGAATTAAAGACCGTAGCTACCAAAGGGTTGCAAGGCATCCTACAAGGGTATCTCCCTCAAGTTTCTGGTGCTTTTGATGCTGCTACGGGTTCAGCTCAGCGGTTCATGCAGAACAGGGACCTAGAAAAACAAGGGTTCACCATTAGCCAACCCGGCGCGATGGAGGACTACATCGTAGGGCGCGACGCAAAGACAGAAGAGCTTAACAAAATGTCCGCTCAGTCTCCTGTTCTTAGCGCTCTCTCTGAGGGTGCTGGTTCTGTAGGGAGTGCTGTTTATGGCGGTCGTTTACTTGGCCTTGGGGCACCCGCTGGTCTTTTGGGGGGCGTAACTCGAGCTACAGCAGCGGGCGCACTCTATGCACCGGAGACTAAAAAAGGAGAGTTGCCTCAAGAAAATATCAGCGGGCAGGTCGGCGCTAGAGCGGTTCAGGGTGGATCTGCTGGTCTACTGTCTGGGTTATTAGGTGTACTCGGGAAGACAGCGTCAGCAGTTAAGTCAGCGATCAAACCAACGGAAGCTGCTCAGTCCTTGGCCAGAGAGTCTGCCGAAGATCTAGCGATGACGCGTGCAAGGCCAGAGTTGTCTAAAGATCTTCAAATCATTGAGGGGACTCAAAAAGAGATGCTCGCTCCTAGGAGCATTAAAGAGCTTGAATCCAGGGTTAAGTCGATTGACCCGAAGCTCCTCGAGCGACCACAACGGCAAGCCGTCATGGATGCAGAGAAGGCACTCCCATATAAGCCAAGCCTGCCTCTAACTAAAGTGGATGAAGCGATCTTGGGGAGTACATCCCAAGAGAGAACGATTAAATCTCTGCAAGAACGCCCAGAGTATGCCGCTCTGTTCTCGAAGCAAGCACAAGCACGCAAGGGTGAAGCGGCTCTGGCGATTGACGCGTTCGCGGCTAAGATCTCAGGCAAGCCGAGTGTGCCTGGATCTAAGCTTCAAGCTGGTGAAGAATTCCTAGCTGATCTTTCCGGTGGGTATGAGTCTATGAAAAAGGCTCTCGGGCCTCAGTTCGATGCAATCCACGCAGTTCCGATTAGCCAAGCGACCATGGCCAAAGGCGCTCAATTGATCGCAAAAGATGTGCTCCCTAAAAGCACGCTAGCAGAGCGGCGCATCCTGAAAGATGCGTTTAAGAAGCTTCAAGAACCTAATGTTGATCTAAGACGTGTTCAGGAAATCAGAGAGATCTTGAGAGACTCGATTGACCCTACAAAGCCCGCTCAATTCAGGGGAACGAGGGAACTCAGGTCCAGGTTGCTGAACATGATGGAATTCCATGTTACTGAGAATGCCGCTAAGGCGGGGATGAATCCCCCTTTGGTTAGAGAGACGTTCACCGGCTGGGCAAAGAACGAATCCTTGAGATCTAAGATCGAAGACCTCATTGGTGCTGATCTCAGGAATCTAGATGCTGCGTCGCCGGATAAGGTTTTTGATTCTATATTTAAGAACGTAGCCACCGTCAGGCAATTAAAAAACGAAGTTGGTGAGCCTAAAATGCGCGAGCTTGTTGGGTCTTTGATCGCATCGATCAAATCTGGAGCAACTAAAGACACGGGCGAGCTTATGAGTGCTAAATTCGCCAACTCGGTCCGTTCCAAGGGCAATGAGCTTTCCCAGATCATGAAGCCCGACGAAATAAAACAGCTCAAAGCGCTGTCTACCTATTACCGGGGCATTGAGCACCTCTCAGCTACGATGAACCCATCGGGGACGGGTGCAGCGATGGAAACGATCCTATCTAGGAACGCTTCTAGCCTCAGAAATCCTATCAATGCTGTCATGAACGCAACGCTCGGGCGGCTTGATAGGACGATTAGGAAAAGTCAGGCTAAAAGCGAGATAGAGGGGCTATTGGGTACAAGTGAGTCTAGATCGAGGGCCGGTGGTCTGATCAAGCAAGGGGTTGGGTTGCTCCCAGCTGCTGCGCGCGCTGGCCAGCAGGAGAAATCCAAATAATTGATTTTTAAATAGCTGTAGTTTAAACTTCTATGTAACTCATAAGGGGGGTTACATGGACGTTTCAGTAATTTTGGCTCTCTTGGTTGATAAGTTTCCAATCGCTGGACTAGTGCTCGGCGGACTCGGCGCTCTCGTCGTTCTCGGTGCCGCTGTAGTTGCACTCACCCCATCTAAGTCCGATGATGCCGCATATGAAAAGGTGATGGGCATCCCAATTCTTGGTCCTATCCTCAAAGCAATCGCAGCCTTCTCGCCTATCGCAAAGAAATAATGGGATTCTTCGCTGTAATTAAGCTGATTCTGAAGGTTTGGGACGTGATCGAAGCGTTGATCGCGTCTGCTAAAGCTAAGGACGCGGCGAACTGGGAAAAAATAGCAGAGGAGGGCTTCCGCGCATACGGCGCACTCCTCGCTGCTAAAAACCCTGAGGAGACAAATGCCGCTAAAAAGCGCGTGGCTGACAATTGGCTTAATAAGTAGCATCGCTCTCACCGGCTGCGGGTCCGCCGGCAAGCTCGGTGTGACTGAGGTGTGCTTTTTAAATACCGATGGCACCGCAGACTGCTTCTACCCAGGCGTTCAAGACCCTAAAAAAAAGACCGCTGTCGAATTGATGAATTATACGGCTTTTTCAGTAGAGAATGCCCAGCGGGTTAACGGGTTCATCAATAAGTGCTTGAAGGCGGGAGTCAGGCCATAAAACACGTAGCCGGTATGGAATGCACGCTCTGCGAGCTTAAGTTAAGAGACGCGCACGCTGATCTAGTGAAGGGCTACCGAGCGGTCAAAGCGGTCTATCCGACCACGCACGTATCCTGGACTCACCGTGGTGAGAAGGAGCAGAACGAAGCCCACGCTAGGGGCGCGTCGCGTGTGCGGTGGCCAGACAGCCGTCATAATATTTTGCCATCATCCGCTATGGATCTTTTCGAGATCAGGCCGGACGGCATAGCGAGCTGGTCCCCTCTGTTCTTCCGGGCATGTGCGGAGATCCTAAGGCCCCTGGGGGTTATCTGCGGCCTGGACTGGAAAAACTTCTCCGATCCGCCCCACTTTGAAGTCAAAGACTCTTCTCCCGTCTGACGATCATCTTCCTACACAGCGGACATAGCGTGTCCGCGAAGCTTTGAATCGGGCGACCGCACAGGTTGCAGACACTATTGGAATGCTCGCGCTGGCAAGCCCTGCATACTCCTGTTCGATTGTTGACGACTTTACCGCAGCCTTTGCAGGCTTCTTTGTCAGGCACTTCGGCTGCGTTTTTTCTCATCTCTAACCCAAACCTCCGACCCAAAGGCCCACATCCTCATCCCGAATGACTTGCGTGAGCGTGGACGTCACTCCAGTTCTACCAGCGAGGTCCACACCAGCGAGGTCCACACCAGTGAGGTCCGCATCAGTGAGTTTCGCACCAGTGAGGTCCGCACCAGCGAGTTTCGCACCAGTGAGGTTCGCATCAGTGAGGTTCGCATAAGCGAAGTTCGCATCAGTGAGTTTCGCATCAGTGAGGTCCGCACGAGTCAGGTCCGCACCAGTGAGGTCCGCACCAGTGAGGTTCGCACCAGCGAGGTCCGCATAAGCGAGGTTCGCATGAGTGAGGTCCGCACCAGTGAGGTTCGCACGAGTGAGTTTCGCACCAGCGAGGTCCGCACGAGTGAGGTTCGCACCAATGAGGTCCGCACGAGTGAGGTCCACGCCAGTGAGGTCCGCACGAGTGAGGTTCGCACCAGTGAGGTTCGCACCAGTGAGGTTCGCATGAGTGAGGTTCGCACGAGTGAGGTCCGCACGAGCGCGT
>Ga0163147_10007271_pt1 | contig 12655 bp, 10 predicted proteins | sample OliLakLV19MP6G1_FD_148597 | JGI IMG/M metagenome (GOLD analysis project Ga0163147, IMG submission 148597) | Freshwater microbial mat bacterial communities from Lake Vanda, McMurdo Dry Valleys, Antarctica- Oligotrophic Lake LV.19.MP6.G1 | ecosystem: Environmental > Aquatic > Freshwater > Lake >...
AGGAAATTACATATGTCACAGAGAAAACACACTCACATGAGCGATACCGAACTCGACCAAAGAGGCCCAACCGAACAAAACTCCTTCCAGAAGGGGGGCGCGATACTGCCTAACGCTGAACCGGCGCAGCGCAAGGGGAGAGATCTCTTCCTTGCAACTCTCGTGATCTTCCTTGGACTGTCCTGCACGGCACTTCTTACACTTCATTCAGTTGAAACCGTGCGAGAGAATGCGCGCACTAAATTTGAGGGGCTGGCCGATCGACTCAACAGTGAGGTGACCCGTCGACTCACACTTCCGGAATACGGCATCCGCGGAGCTATTGGGGTATATGCTGCCAGCAAATCGGTCGAACGAGCAGAGTTTCGTGCCTACGTTGAATCACGCAATTTTGCAAAAGAGTTTCCTGGCGTACGCGGTTTTGGATTCATTCAGCATGTTCAGCGCGAAGATCTTGACTCTTTTATCGCGGCGGAGCGAGCTGACGATGCTCCAGATTTTAAGGTAACAACAAGCGGCGCTGCACCGGATCTTTACGTCATAAAATTTATCGATCCTCTCGAAGCAAATCGGCCAGCTTGGGGTTTTGATATTAATTCAGACCCACTCCTGCGAGAAGCTCTCGAACGGGCTATTATAACGGCTGAGCCAGCCTACTCCAGTAAGGCTATTTTTCATGACAAGCTTGGCCGACATGAACTTCTTCACCTTATTCCAATATTTGCGAAGGGCGGTCCCTACGAGACCCCCGAACAACGAAAGGCAAAAATCATCGGCTTTGTTTACGCGCCCATTGTAGTTGAAGAAGCTCTGGCACAGACAACCGAGATAGTAGACGGAAAGCTTGATGTAGAACTATTTGATGGCTCCGAACTAACCTCAGCAAATCTACTTTTTGACGCCGATAACATCCTCGTTGCCCCGCGTGCAGCTGGCAAGGGACCGAAATTCGGCGGCAGGATGTTCTACAGACTTGATCCGATAGTACTTGGAGGAATGAGCTGGACAGCAGCTATCAGTACAACGGTCCAATTTGAGAGTGCTCTTGATTATAGGTTCCCAATCGCGATTGCGGGGAGTGGCATGCTGCTTACGATTCTGCTTGCACTTCTCATATTTTCACAAGCAAGGAGTCGAACAAGTGCCCAGAAGATCGCCGCTGAGCTGACTGTCGATCTCAAGTGCGCAAAAGAAAACGCAGAGCAGATTTCAAGGGCCCTTACCAGACAGGCCGAAGCCCTCAAAACAGAGCATGAACGGCTCATAGAAGCTCAGTCGGTCGGCAAAATTGGAAGCTGGTCGTTTGACATAACAAATAAAGAGATCTGTTGGTCAGACGAGGCCTTTTCCCTTTTTAGCATAGATAAAAGTGATGGGATCCCTTCATTCGAAGCGCACCAGAAACAGATCCATCCCGAAGATCTCAATCATTGGCGCAATACAATCGAAACCTGCATGGCTACCGGAACCCCCTATCAGATGGAGTTCCGAATACTACTTCCAAACGGCGCCATCCGGCACCTCTCAGCAAGGGGTTCAGGAATGAAAAATGAACAGGATCTAGTCGTGTCTCTCAGCGGTGTCTTCCAAGATATTACCGAAAGGAAGCAGGCGGAGGCGGCATTACTCACCGAGCGGCAACGGCTAGAACTTGCGCTCCGCGGAGGAGAGCTGGGGCTATGGGATTGGAATGTGGAAAGCGGAGAGAATATCTATAACGAAAGATTTGCAACGATGCTTGGGTATAAGCTCACCGAACTACGACCTCATGTTTCAACCTGGGAGGAGCTTGTTCATCCCGAAGATAAGCCAGGAGTCAATCAAAAACTTACCACCTTGGTGTGCGGAGAAAGTGAAGCGTATAAAGCCGAACATCGGCTGCGAATGAAAGATGGCAGTTGGCTATGGGTTATCGGTGAGGGCAAGGCCTTCGTCCGAAACCCTGCCGGCAGAGCTCTGCGTATCTCGGGAACACTCCGTGATATCAGCGACCAGAAAGCACAGGCGACCATCGTTGCCGAGAAAACCAGGCTGCTTGAACGTGCCGAAGAGTTTGCAAAGATGGGGCATTGGTCCTTTGATATTGCTCAGGGAACAGTGTCCTGCTCGAAGGAACTCCACCACCTCTATCAGCGCTCGCACCTTGACGCTGCGCTCAGCTACGAGGAAATGCTGGCCGACTACGAGCCGGAGAGCGCCGCACAGCTTGACCGTGTATTCACAGTAGCAATTGTATCAGGCGAGGGATTTTCGCTCGTCCTTGAGCTACATCGTGAACGACACGCAGGGCGTTTCATGAAAATTGACGCGCAAACCAGCTCTGATGCCATTGGAAAAGTAGCCGCAATTTTCGGGACCGTTATTGAGGTTACTGAAACCGTCCAGCGCGAGCGGGAGCTAGGTGCCGCACAACATCGCGCCGAATTGGCTAACACAGCGAAAAGTGAATTTCTTGCCAACATGAGTCACGAGATCCGAACACCAATGAATGGGGTGATTGGAATGACGCAACTACTTCTAGATACACCTCTTAACCCAGGTCAGCGTTCCCTATTACAAGATGTTGAGTCTTCAGCATACTCCCTCCTCGAAATCATCAACAATATACTTGACCTCTCAAAGATTGAGGCTGGAAAGCTAGCCCTAAGTCCAGTTAACTTCAGCATGCGAGAGCTTCTCGGTCAGGTCGAGGGGACCCTCAATATACTTGCGCTTGAGAAAGGAATTGGGCTCGTTTTTGATATCACCGAAAATCTTCCGCTATATCTTTTCGGTGATGACATGCGAATCCGGCAGGTCTTGATAAACTTGACCGGCAATGCCCTCAAATTTACCCCTCTGGGAGGTACTATTGTCCTTTGCGCAGCTGTAAAGGAAGTAAATGAAGGTTCTGTAGAACTAGAACTCTCAGTGTCTGATACCGGAATCGGAATTCCGTTGGAGAAGGCGGACGGGATCTTTAATCCCTTTGTTCAGGCCGATGCAAGCACTACCCGTAAGTACGGAGGAACAGGACTCGGACTCACAATCAGTCGCCAACTCGTCGAAATGATGGGCGGAACAATTTGGGTCAGAAGCCAAGAGGGCGTTGGTTCTACCTTCCATTTTACATTACACCTGCAAGTCGGTTCGGCAGCAGAGACTGCAGTGCAGCGTGAATCAGTTCAACCGAGCATCACTACCAATCAGAAGCGTCACCGCCTACTCCTTGTTGAAGATAACCTGGTCAATCAAAGGCTCGCCGCAAGGGTACTTGAGAAAATGGGTTGTGAAGTTTCGTTTGCTTCAAACGGCAAGGAGGCGGTTGAGAAAGTGGCGCAATTCCCGGATGACTTTGATCTTGTGCTGATGGATTGTCAGATGCCTATCTTAAGCGGCTACGACGCTACCCGTGAGATCCGCCTTGGAGAGCAGAAATCCTCACGTCACCTCACCATCGTTGCTATGACTGCGAACGCCATGGAAGGCGATAAACAGCTCTGCCTTGAGGCCGGAATGGATGACTACCTCGCAAAACCAATTGATAGGTCAGAGCTATCGGCCGTACTTGATCGGTTCTTGCTAAAAGCATAGATCACTAAAATGCCCAGTGCCGTCACCAAGAAATACCGAGCTAGTGCCATCACCTTGATCCGAGGTTATAAGATCTGGAAATTTGTCATTATTTAAATCTGAAAATACTAACGCTATGGTTTGCTTTCCGGCGGCTAAATACTGCTCTTAAAATTTACCAGGCTCTGAAGTGCTCAATAAAAGATCTATCCGAGCATTTGGATAATCAGAGGCGGCGACATCAGGCAGAGCGTCACTATTAAAATCTGCAAGCAAAATATTATAGGCCACACCTTCAATGCGGGTCTCAGAAAATGGCTCAAACAATCCATCGCCCTTGCCTGTGAATATTGCAATATGACTGGCGTCGCACATTTCTTCGCAAGTACTAACAACCAGATCCGCTTTGCCATCTGAATTCATGTCAGCAACCGCGATTGAAGTAGCGCCTCCATCAGTAGCGATCTCATTAAGTGGCGCCAGTGTGCCATCACCATTGCCCATAAAAACTGAGATACTTCGACCATCACGATTGGCAGTAACAACATCCAAGTTACTATCTGAATTCAGATCGTAAATCGCAACATCCAAGGGATGCTTTCCTGTTTCGTAAAGTTCAGGCGGGCCAAATAGATTAAAAACTAATGCAAAAACGGTAGCCGCACCGGTGAATATAAAAAAAAATGATAGGAAATAAAAAAACGGCTTCGTTTTGGAAACGTCATGCTTCATTATATCTTATTAACTTCAAGTAGAAATAGTGTTTAAGTTAGATAAAAATCTTCAAGCATCGGAGGGGTCATAAATTTACAATCGCCTCTTTGCAAGTTATTTCGAAGAGTAAATCGTCGGATTAACTCTTATTTTGGCGCATCAAGGAAGTAGAGTCTTGGAGTCGCACCATTGCTCTGGAGAAAATTATAAAATTCGATTCTTTGATGCTTTAGCCAGGGGCAGAAATCAAGTGCCACCGATTGTTGGAGGTTAAAAAAAGCGACCAGCCTCGCGAGAATATCTTTTTCTATTTCAGTTTCGATGGCAAAATCACGCTGCTCCTGTTGATGGTTCGGTACGATCTTAAAGTACTCCTCATCTAATGATAACTTTGGAATTCTCAGTTGAGCTGCAATTTTCCTGCAGTAGCTTGATTTCCCTGAGGCCGTAAGCCCGAGCATTAAGTGTGCTGTTACGGTCATGTGCAAAGAATAGCACTTACTGCTAGGTTTTGTTACTTGGTCTGCTTTACGCGATCACATTTGTTGATAAGCAACCCTCTGGAACCAAGGATGGTCTGTTACACGGTCTGATCAACGAGCGCTATTAGGTATGATAACTAAATGATGTGACGAAAATCATGGGATGGAGCATTCGCGCCATCCCCTATTTATTTGAATACTTAATCAAACTTTTAACCACCTCCTCAGCTTTGCGAAAAGCTTCTCGTGCATCTTCTTCAGAATAAAACTCTGATGGAGTTAAATCTTCGCTGCCATAAAATGCTAGTTCGCGATCGCGTCGCAACTCATGCGAATAGCGACCGAAAACGATCAACTTTTCGTGTAACTCTTTAGGAAATTTTTCCAGATTATCTCGAATTACATTACTAACATCGTGTAATCGAGGAAATTCAACATGATGACAACGTAAAAACCCTTTCAGTGCTAATTCAAGCGTTTCTTGTGACTCTCGAACTACATCCGGCCAGGATTTCTCAGTAAGATAAACTTGTAACGCTTTTAAGCGAACTTCAGATCTTTTTAAATATTCTTTTCCTAAGGTTGAATTCTTCATGCCGCCTCCTTTGACCAAATCCAATAACGCTGCCCATGTGATAATCTAAAACTTACTAAACCATCAGAAATAAATTTCCTTACCTTAATCAAAAATCGATTAACCGTCCAAGTAGGATCCCAAATTATTATTCCCTCCAATCCTATTTCGAGCCAGAGATTACTACATTTAAATGTATCATCAGGAAGAACAACGAAATGTACTGATATAGGAAAAGAACTTTGAATCTTTGTTTGTTCGGAAAGACGATACCATTCTGTATAAAGAGCTTTCTCAATTTTTCTATTTGGTTTCAAAATTATTAGCAGATCGATATCTGACGACTCACTTGCCTGAGAGCGAATGTATGAACCAAAAGCTACTATACCTAGAAGATCTTCTTCAAATATTTTTCGCGCCTGTTGCACTAGTATTTCAAATTCTCCTTCAGCACTAACGCCAAACGAGGTTTTTTTGCGAATTCCTTCCTCTAATAATTTTTGACAAAGACTATTCAGTGATAAATTATTTTCAGATGCCAATAACTTAAGTCTCGTATGGATAACTAATGGAATTCTCAAGATAAATTTTGATATTAAAGACATATGATATCATAGTATCATAAGTAAAACGGAATGAAAAGAATGAATAATACGAAGGGGACGGAGCATTCGTCCCGTCCCCAATATTTTAGTGTAGAATTCTAGGTGCCAGCCACCCAAAAAATCCAATAACTTTTTTAGAATTCTAGGTGCCAGCCACCCAAAAAATCCAATAACTTTTTTTACGGACAGAACGTTACCGCCAAGGTGTTTGTCGTAGCCGATGCTGAACCGTCCGTATCTAGCTGATCTTGATAGCGGCATTGGAAATAGAGGGTTTGGTTTACCCATTCAGGGCGAATTGCAATCGTCGTCGTGTGTTTTCCGAAAGAATCAAGATTGCCGGATGAGATACGAATGAGTGAGCCTTGCACATGTATATCGCCAATCGGTGTTGGAGAGAGCCAAAGAGAGAGAAATCCTTATCTACCCAGATGACGGAGCTCATAAGCACTTAGTATCCATACTGATACTCTCTGTACAACTTTAATTATTCTCAAGGTTTAAAATATGTCATCAATGTTTGGCACTGCGCCCGCTCACCGAAGTCGTCCGAGGGGAAAGTATTTAATAGCTATAGGTATCGCCCTAATATCCTTGTTTTCATATCTTGGTACTAGTTCGACCAATCCTCTAACCGGGGAAAATCAGCGTGTCGCAATCTCTGTCGATGAAGAGATCGCCTTGGGATTGCAATCTGCCCCGGAATTAACTGCACAGTTTGGCGGAGTTACGACTGACACCGAGGCTCAAGCGAGGGTTACGCGATTAGGGGCTGAACTTGTCAAAGCTATTGGAAAAGACGCGCCCTATAGATTTGAATTTACCTTACTAAATGATCAGAAAACCGTGAATGCTTTTGCGCTTCCGGGAGGGAAACTTTTTATAACTGAGGCACTCTATCGCCTACTTCCTTCGGACGCAGAGGTTGCCGGAGTGATGGCTCACGAAATCGGGCATGTGATTGAAAGACACGCAGCGGAACAGATGGCAAAAGCACAGCTAAGCCAGGGCTTAACTGGAGCCGCAGTGATCGCCACCTCTGATCCTTATGATCCGAGATCCCGAAATACCTCGGCGATAGCGGCTTTGGTGGGTCAATTTATCATTATGAGCTATGGCCGTAAGGATGAATTGGAATCGGACCGCTGGGGTGTAAAGTTACTCCATCAAGCCGGCTACGATCCGCTGGCTTTAATTCAAGTGATGAAAGTATTAAGAGATGCCTCCGGCGGAAGCGAAATGCCGCAATTTTTCAGTACCCATCCAAGCCCAGAAGATCGCATCCAAAAGATCGAACAAGCGATTAAGGAGGTGCAACAAGATTCGGCTAGGGGCTAGGGATTACCGGAAAGTAGCCACGCCTTTACGAGCTCATGGTAGCGAGCCTTCGCGTTTTCTGGGAGGAAACTATTTTCGATTAACTCCTCCCATTCAAACTGCTTACTTTTAATAAGAGATAATTCTGAAATATAACTGCAATTAATAAGTGTCCCAAGGGGAAAAGTCCAAATTTTAAATGTGCATCATTGCCTTCATCACCGAGGACGTGGGAACTTGCTAGGTGGCTGAGCCTGGTCGTATCAATTGTACCCGCTTACTTATAAAGAGTTACCACCGGAGGTATCTTTATCAAGAGTACTTGGATTATGAACATTACCTAAGATTTTAACCGTCAGTGATGCTGAAGCAGTAGAAAATTTACGAGCATATGCCGAAGTATATCTAAAAGAAGAAATTGAAGCTGAAGCCTTATCTCGGAACATTGGCGGATTTATTAGATTCTTAAAAATTGCTGCACAAACTAATGCAGAGCAGATTAATTACTCAAATATTTCCAGAGATGTAAATTTAAGTTCTGTTACTATCAAAGAATATTTTAAGATCCTAGAAGACACCCTGATCGGGCATTTTTTGTTTCCTTTTTCGCACTCTGAAAGAAAAAAACATAAGACTTCTCCTAAATTTTATTTCTTTGATACAGGCGTATTACGTTCAATGTAAAATAAACTATCTCTTCAAATTGAGCCTGGCACTTTTGAATATGGAAACTATTTTCAGACTTGGGCGATAAATGAATGTATCAAAATTTCAAGTTATCTTCGTAAAGATTTAAACTTTTCATTTTTACGAACAGCAAATGATGTAGAAGTTAATCTCATAATTGAGACACCAAGAGGAAAAGTCATAGCTATAGAAATAAAAAGTCGTCAACGACCTGAATTGCAAGATTTTGCTTCGGGGGTTTGCTGCCATTAGAAAACTAAATCCCAAAGCTCAATGCATTTGCGTTTCTTCGAGCGAATCTGCGCTTAAAGTCGAAGGCGAAGATGTTTTGCCGTATAAAGAATTTTTTGAACTTGTTAGAGATATTTAAATTTTTTGGATTTACCTCAGGACCATACCTTCAGCATCTTTCTCATGGAATTTGAAGTCAAATTCACGAATTAAGCGTGACATTCCTATTCCTATGTATTTTCACCACGAATGAGGGAAGATATATAGTAACTTTCAAAAGTCTTTGCCGAAAAGAAAAGGCTTTAGAAAGTTACTATCCCCCGGAGGGATAATAAATAGTGTTTTTCATTTTCAAAAATTATAACTAACCCGAAGGGTTAACAAGAAAAAAGATTTGACTTAGTCTCCATTGCCATATCTTGTGATTCGGCAAAGACTTTTGAAAAACACTATATTACTTCGCCGTACCGACGTCCAGCGAGACTTCCCTTTCTACGGCAACTTAAAAAAACAAAACGGGGTAGCAAATGCCACCCCGTATAGATAATTAACTAAGCTTTTCTTAGTCCTCTTCGCTTATATGCTTAAGAGTCAATACACTCGATTTTAATTCACATTCGAGTTCAACGTTATCGCCAACTATATAGTCAGCAAGCCCAGACTTATCACCAAAAGTAGAGCTCCCATCTGTCGTACAGGTATAACTACCAACTGTGACAGTAGTGGAGGTAATTGCAGTGATTGCTCCAGTAATATTAATCTCGCCTTCATCATCATCTCCAGGATCACTTCCCCCATTTCCCTCATCGCCATCACTAATCCCATCGTTATCTGAATCATCGTCACAAGCGTCTGTATCCTCAAAATCTTCAAATAGATCCGGCAATCCATCTGAATCGGAATCAGTAAGAGTTGCTACGGAATTCTTCGCTAGTAACGACTGCAATACAGCCGGACTTAATTTAGCTAACCTTTTTAGTATTTTCTTGTATGCCTTTACATCATTCTGAGCAGCCTGCAATTTTCCATTACTATTAGGTACCGCACTTACTCCTGATGTCACCATCAACATTGATAGAATAGTTAAAAAAATAAATGTCTTTACTATTGCCATAATTTTTCCCTCTGAAATTATAATTTGAATACGCCTGAATCCGAAATAATTATAGAAGAGACAGTTTCTTAGTAGTTACCTCAGCGGAGTTAATTTTATGTTTAATTTGACGAGAGCAACAGGCCCTTAAAGAGAAGGTACCTTCTGGGACATGATAAGGGACATGATAGGGGCTGTATTTAAGAAATATAGGAAATCTGGAAATCTAGGTGCCAGCCACCTCAAATCTGCCTCAAATCTGGAAATCTAGGTGCCAGCCACCTCAAATCAACTCTCTCTCCAGCATGAAATTCTTGAGACTTTGATGAAGTTACTGACTAAAGACAAGAGTATATGCATCAGCATGATCCTCAAAACGAGGCTTTGCTGATTCTTTAGTCACCCCAATAAGTAATTTCCGAATACTTTTCTATAGAAAACCTTCGGTTTACTTAAAACATTTAGTTCGGATAACTATTTATCATTCTTTCGGTGGATCGTAAGTCCGTAAGTCAGTAAGTCCAAAAAAAGATTTTCTTTAGGAAAGTTCTTTTTGGACTTACTATATTTACTCAAATCGCCGTCATGCCGCTTGATCATCTGAGCCATTCAAACGAAACGTCGAATTTCCGGAAGTTCCTTTTTTGATCCTTTTATTCTGTGGCCGGGTTGCCCGCCTATAACTTTTTCGGTTTTCATTAGCGATAGCAGTAGTGTCAAACAACGATTGCAAATCTAAGATATCAGAATTTATTATAAATAAGTTGTGGTGTGCGAGCGGCACGAGCTTGAGCATGATGCTGATTATAGGCGATCTAGTCACCAACCTGTTATAATGAAAGTTGGAACATCCGTGAGAATGATGAAAAATATGCCTATTATTGCTCTTTCGATCTTTGCGACAGTCATTGTCACAATTCTTATTTTGAATTTCACTCCCAGCGAAAAAAAAATAGAAAGCCCGATTCCGCATCTCTACAACGTGGAAAGCGACGACTTTCTTCTTTCGATGAATCACCTTCTCGGCCCACGCTTAATCGATGGGAACAAGGTGACTTCGCTTCGAAATGGTATAGAAATTTTCCCGGCGATGCTCACTGCGATTCGCAGCGCCACCTTAAGCATTTGCTTTGAAACCTATATTTATTGGTCGGAAGAAATCGGCCGCGAATTTTCCCAAGCTCTAGCAGCAAAGGCGCGGGAAGGCGTCAAGGTCCACGTCATTCTGGATTGGGCTGGTGCCGGGAAGATGGATGAAGCTTCGCTCAATACTATGAAAGAGGCCGGAGTCTTGATCGAACTCTTCCACCCGCTGAAATGGTACAACCTCTCGCGGCTCAATAACCGCACCCATCGTAAGCTTTTAATTATAGATGGAAAAATCGGTTTCACCGGTGGAGTCGGTATCGCCGATCAATGGCTTGGGAACGCTGAATCAAAGGAGCGCTGGCGGGATTCGCATTTCAAGTTAGAAGGACCGGCGGTTGCCCAGATGCAAGCTGCGTTTATCGATAACTGGATCAAGACAAATGCAACGGTATTACACGGCGCAGACTACTTTCCGAAGCTGCAGGCAGTCGGACCCGCGCTCGCTCAGGTTTTTAAAAGCTCTTATGACGACGGAAGTGAAAGTACTCGACTTATGTACTTGCTTTCCATCGCCTCAGCAAAGACATCCATCTTGATCGCGACTGCATATTTTGTTCCAGACGATCTTTCCGTACAGATGTTGATCGACGCCAAAAAGCGCGGCGTGCATGTAGAAATTTTAGTACCCGGGCCTGAAATCGACATGGAAATAGTAAGAAAGGCTTCGCGCGCGCGCTGGGGTAAGCTGCTCGAAGCCGGAATTAAAATATTTGAGTATCAGCCGACAATGTATCACTGCAAAGTTATGATAGTCGATTCGCTGTTGACGTCTGTTGGGTCAACAAATTTCGATAACCGCTCTTTCCGTCTCAATGCCGAGGCAAACCTAAATGTATACGATCCCGAGTTGGCTCTCGTTCAAACCAAAGAATTCGAGAACGATAAAAAATATTCAAAGGAATTCACTTACGAGAGCTGGAAAAATCGCCCGCTTAAAGAGAAACTGCTTGAGCATGCTTCAGCGATTTTCCGCTCGCAGTTGTAAGTGCCGAAAAAAGCCGCATAGCAGCAGCACCCTAACAACTATTCCGGGAACTCTTGCCCCGGAGGCCGTGGGCCGTTCCATTCGGGGCTCCAGAGATCGAACGAACTAGCCAGTCGTCACTAAGTTCCCGGGTATGTTCGATTTACTGAGAGAAAATTTTTGGTCATATATAGGAGGCATGAGCTACCAGCAAGCCTGCGAGAAGTATGCTAAAAGGGCCCCTAGCACCGTGTATGGCTGGGTAAAGAGGTACCGAGGTGTCACTGGGGGTAAGAAAATGAAATCCAAGAAAATCCGATTTAAAGAATCTGAAGTATTATCTAAATTGGGCAAAGAAAAGCGAGAACTGGAATTAGCCTTATCCCGTATGAGCTTGAAAGTTCATTGTCTAGAGATCGTGATAGAAGAAGCGTAAGCGGTCAAAATTGGACGTCCTATTTTGACCGCTTACGGCGGAAGGAAACTTTACGATTTGCTGACAAAAGATTTTATTAGTCTTGAATATAAGCTTGGAAGAGATGCGTTTTTTGATGTTCTGCGCGATCGTGATTTATTAGTAAAACGCCGCAAAAGCTATATAAAAACAACAAATTCATTTCACCATCACTATGTCTACAAGAACTTAATTCTAGAACTAGAAGTGCTTAGAGTTAATCAAGTGTTTGTTGCAGACATAACCTATATTCGAATAACAGGAGGCTTTCTGTACCTAAGTCTTATCACCGATCTATACTCAAGAAGAATCATGGGGTGGTGTCTTGGTGAGTCATTAGACGCAGCGTATAGTGTTCATGCCCTTAACATGGCTTTAGAGCATGTTAAGGATGGCTCGGGTCTAATCCATCACTCAGATCGTGGAGTTCAATACTGTTGTAGGGAATACACAAAAATATTAATAAAGAATCACATATCAATCAGCATGGCTGAAGCTGGAAATCCATATGAAAATGCTGTGGCTGAAAGGGTTAATGGAATTCTTAAAGATGAGTTCTTTTTAAACCAGACATTTCCTTCTAAGCGACTTGCTATGAAAGCAACAGAACAAGCAATTGCGATTTATAACGAAGCAAGACCTCATCTCAGCTTGAATATGAAAACCCCAGCTCAAAAATATTTTGAAAATAAAAATAATTCTACTAAAAAAATATTCCCCCCTAGGGGGGATTTGTGGTTAGCTGGCTCAAATATCCAAGCTAACTACAAACTTAGTGAGGGTACTGATATGGATTTTATTAACAATTAACTGTCAACCAATTTTAGGACGTT
>Ga0163147_10007273_pt1 | contig 12653 bp, 9 predicted proteins | sample OliLakLV19MP6G1_FD_148597 | JGI IMG/M metagenome (GOLD analysis project Ga0163147, IMG submission 148597) | Freshwater microbial mat bacterial communities from Lake Vanda, McMurdo Dry Valleys, Antarctica- Oligotrophic Lake LV.19.MP6.G1 | ecosystem: Environmental > Aquatic > Freshwater > Lake >...
CGTTATTGGCCGCGCGGGCCAACCCGACGGCAAAGATTCCGTAATCGACGCAGATCCCCATCAGCAAGGGCATGGCGACCAGGTTGGCCATGTTGATGCGCTCGTCGGCGACGACCATGTACGCATACACCGCGGCCGCGCTCCATATCACTGGAACGAAAATGAGTGCGATCTCCGACGGTCGGCGGAAGAGCACAACCACCGTAAGAAGCACCGCCCCCACCGACACGGAGATTACGCGAGGAATATCCCGCCTGATCAGGCCTTCGATGTCGGAGCCGACGACCGTGATCCCGGTCAGCGTCGCTGTCGGAATGCCTCCCAGCAGCCCACGAACGGTTTCGATAGCGCGATCCCGCTGGGTACGCTCATCGAGCGCGGTGCTGAAGAACACATAGGTGATCGCTTCGAGATCCTCAACTTGTCGATTTGTGCCTGTTGCCGTGCCCGGCTTTGACGCCACAAAGTTGGCCGCAACGGAGGGAAAGCGTGCGAGCGTGGCCAGGTCGGGGCTTTTGGAGGACGCGGTCAGCCTTCGCAGAAACTGCGAATACTCGGCGAACGCGGCGGGATCGAAGATGCTGTCCTGGACGGCCGTGTGGAAGTCCGAAACGACGGTCTCGGGATCGAGTCTCGAGTTCCGCCCGGTTCGGGATTGCCGGGTAGTGGGATTGGGAAGGAGCGAGGCGAGACCGAAAGTGGCTTCGACACCGGCGGCGGCGGCTTCGGGCAGTCGCAAAGACGACTCGATCGCGTGGGACTTCGCGAGCAGTTCGTGGGGTGAGGCGGCGGAGAAATGGATGAACAGCGGATCGGCGATTCCTCCATAAAGCTCGGCGATCCGCCGCTGCGTTTCGAGAGGAAGATTTGGGCGCGGGTGCATCGCGGACAGATCGGTCTCGAGGCGGGGTGCCGCGCCGGTGAAGCAGGTTGCCGTCATCGCGGCCAGGCACGCGCCCGCGAGAACGATGAACAACTTCGGCCGTCTCGACACTGCGTCGGTGAGGAACCGGAGCGTGAACCGAGGACCGGCCGCCGCGATCGATCGCCGCGATGGCGCTCCTGCGCGTTCGCTGATCTGCAGCATCGCGGGCAGGAGCACGACGCTGGCGAGCAGAGCGCAAAGAAGCCCGATCGCGCCAAGCAGCGCAAAGTCGCGCAAGGCCCGAGCGCCCGAGAAAGCGACCGCAAGAAAACCATGCACCGTCGTGATGCCCGTGGCGAAGAGCGGAAGTCCAATGTCCGCGATCGTGCGGCGGGCGGCCTCACGGACGCCGGTCGAGTGCGGACGCACGCTGTCGTAGTGCGACAGATAATGGATGCAGTAATCGGCGGCCAGACCCGCGAGCATCGCGGCGATCACCGCGGTGATGGGTGTGATGCGCCGTCCCAGCAGCGCGTAGAGACCAAAGCTGACGAGAATGCCCAGACCAACGGGGATCATCGTGAGCAGAAAAGATGAGTAACGCCGGTACATGAGCAGAAACAGAATCTGGATCAGCACCGCGTCCCAGATGACGTTGGAAATGGAGTCGGCCCGCATCGATGCGGCGCTGACGGCTGCGATCGCGTAAGCGCCGGAAAGCTCGACGTGCAAGCCGGGGCGTCTTTGTCCCGGCCCATCGACGATCCGCCGGATCTCGCGCGTCAGTCGAGAGCAGAACTCCAGATCGCTCGCCGGACGCGAGCCCGCTATGCGGATGAGCAGCGATCGTCCGTCGCCGGAAAAAAAGCCGGTCTCAACACTCTCGGGGCGCGCGAGCGATGAAGCGCCGGCCGGGGAGGAAGGAGCGGCAAACTTATCCGACAGGAACTCCCGCAGCCGCAGCGGATCGCGGAGCATTTGCTTCGCCAGCGCGCCCGCAGCCGGCCCCGGTGCGCCGATCATCGCCTCGTTCTGACGAATCTGCTCGGCCATTGCGGAGGGCGTGAGCCGCTGGGCGATCCTCTCGAACTCGAGATCATCGAGGTAAAGCAGTCCTGCGGGAACGACCTCCTCACGAAAGAACTCCAACACCTCGGTATCGGGGCGGGAGCGGATCCGCGAGCACATCGCGCTCGCTTCCGGCGAGGCCACGACCGCCGCCTCGAACTCCGCCGCGAATCGCAGCAGGAAAGCAGAGGACTCCTCGGGAGTCGGACGAGCCGCCCGATCGGAATCCGTCGCGAGCACGAGCAGTTCGTCGACGACCGCAAAGCGATCCATCACGCGCTGCAACGCAGCCGCGGAGTCGCTTTGTCCGCCGAGCAGGTCGTGGAGCGAGTTGCTGCGGCGAAGTTGCGAAACCGCGATCGAAGCCAGCAGCGCAAGCACGAAGGCCGCGGCCAGCACCATGCGCGGGTGGTCGATCGGCCATGAGGCCGCGCGCGCGAACGCGGACGCGCGGGGCGGCGACATCACTCGCGCCTTCTTGCGGCTGCGGGCGGCATGAAGGCCTCGGGAGCGAGCGATAGATTGAACTCGGGATCGTCAAGCACGATTTCGACGGTGCCCTGTCCGGTGGATGCCGTCAAGCGCCGCGGAAAGACGATCCCGTCGACGCTTTGGTAGTCGGCGAGGGTCAGCGTGCCGACATCCCGCTCGCCTGCGAACATCCGGTATCGACGCGCCGTGAATGTGGCACGGTCCACATCGCAAACGATCCTGAGAGGCTCGGTGTTCCGGGAGTTGCCCCGGTCTGACACTACGCGGCTGAGGGAAAACTCCGGTCCGCCGCGATCGACGAAGTCGACGCCAGGCTCAACTTTGCCATCGGGGTTCACGAATGCACGTCCCGTGAACATCCGCCACGCCTCTGCCAGAGAACCTGCATCGAACGCTTCGCTCGGCATTATCGCGGCATTCGCCGGCCTTCCTTGCATCTCATCCGCCTTGACCCACACTCCCTCGCTCGTAACCGTGATATCGAAGACCGCATGGCCGAGCTTCCACGCTCGAATGCGGAACTGATCGGGGGGAGCAGCGACGACCGCGGCATCCAGCGTCACGCTTCCGGCATCCGCATCGTTCAGCACTACCCGGGCGGCGGACTGCACCGTGCGAATCCGGGAGTCGCGCTCCGCCATCAGGCGCACGGCGGCATCGGCACCTTTCCAGGGATGCACAGGGAGCGGCGCGCGGCACCCTGCAACGCCGAGCATGAACGCAAGCAAGGCTGCCGCGGGTAATCTCACGATTGCTCGATCTCCCTTCGCAGCAGTTTGCCCAGCGGCGAGCGCGGCAACGCGGCCCGAAACTGGATGCGTCTCGGGATCTTGTATGGCGCGAGTCGCTCACTCAGAAACGCTCGGAGTTCTTCCTCGGAAACCTGTCGGTCTGCTGCCGCGACGACGATCGCCCGCACCCGCGCGATCGTCGAGCTGAGCGGCATGGCGACCACCACGCACTCCGCCACCGCGGGATGCTCGAGCAACGCCTCCTCCACCTCTGCGGGGTTGACCTTGAGCCCACCCACATCGATTTGCAGTTTCAGTCTTCCCGTGATCCACAGCCGCGAGTGTTCGTCGATCCGTCCGAGATCGCCGGTGAGGAAGAATCCGCCCGTGACTGGCACCTCGCCATCCAGATAGCCATCGAGCATCGAGGGCGCGAAGACCGCAACCTGTCCCTCGACACCCGGCGGCAACGGCCGCTCGACATCCGGGTTCATCGAATCGAGAGTGAGAATCCGCACGCCTGGCAGGGGTCCACCCACACACCGGGGATGGAACTCGCCGGGTGCAGTCTCGTTAAACGTCACCGAGCCGATTTCGGTTGCGCCATAGAGCTGTCCGACGCTCACCCGGAATCGATGTTGAAAGCGCTCCGCCACCGCGGAAGGCAGCGGCGAACCGGCCGAATAGCAGAGCCGCAACGCGTCCTCAGCGACCGGTACCGGCGCTCCATCTCGCTCAGCCTGCAGCGTAATTTCGGAAGGGGCGAGGGCATCGAACATGAACGGCACACCGGGAAAGACGCTCGAGCTTTCGCGAAGGTGTCGCCGCACGACGTGCGGATCGAAACCATCGACGATGCGGATGCAGGTTCCCGCCCATACTGGCCCCAGCAGGCCGTTCTCAAGCCCGTACGAGTGGCCCAACGGAATGCACGCGAGCACTTCGTCGGTTGTTTTCAACGCGGCGGCCCACGCGACGTTGGCCGCGACGGCATCGAGCGAGGCCGCCGAGCGGATCGCGATACGGGGCAGGCCCGTGGTGCCGGAACTCTGAAGATAAAGCCCGCCGCGACCACCACCGCTCCTGAATCGCGAAAGTGGGGGCATGCGGGTATCGCACAGCACGCTCTCGACACGAATCGGGGCGACACCCGCCCCTGCGAGCGATTCCAGCGTTTCATCAGTCGCAATGATCGCTCGCGCCTCGCACCGCGCCGCCAATGCTCGAAGCTCGGATGCGGTGAGCCTGGGATGAACCGGCATAACCCACGCATCCGCCGCGAGCACCGCCAGAAACGCCGCCACGAACTCCGCGCGGTTGGGGCACGAGAGCATCACCACGCGCCCGGGCGCATCCATCTTGCGGAGGCGCTCCGCCAGCGATGCGACCGCGCGCTCCAACTCGCCCCAGTTCGTCGTCCGTTCCTCGCCATCTGCGGCCGAGTCTCGCATCGCCGTCGACTTCGTCCGCGTCGCCGCGTGCTCGCCGAGTCGTGCCAGAACCGCCGATGTGCTCGGCCCGATGTCCAGCGCGCGATGGTGCGGAAGTGTGGTCATGCCGCGGTCACAAACTCCGGTTCAGCCTCTACACTCGCTTCAACAACCGGATCGGGCTGCGCGAGCAGCGAAAATCCTTCTCGGCGAGGCACCAGCGGAACGTGCTGTTGCAGCCTCACCAGCAGATCGAACGCGCGAAGCCGCCACCGGATCGCTGTGGGCGGGTGTGGAAACACATGCCCCGCGAGCGCCGAAATCACCGCTGCGGGAATGTTCACGGGTCCGCCGCCGTTGAGAAACATTTCGCGGAACGAGTGCCGGTAGTAGTTGTACACGAGCCGGAAGAAGACCGAGGAGCTGTCCTTGACGTACTTCACATACGCCCGACGCAGTTGGTGCGGGTTTGCCCTTCTCTGGATTATCGCCGCGACGCTCTCGCCCGCGAGCCGTCCGCCCATCATGCCCAGACAGACGCCGGTCGAGAAAATCGGATCGACAAACGTCGCTGCATCGCCAACGAGAAAATATCCAGGCCCCGCGTAGGGATCGCAGCGGTAGCTGAAATCGGCGGTGACGCCGTTCGCGGTCGGAAAGATCGCGCGTCGCGTGCGCCGGCGGAGAAATGGGCAGCGGGGAATGCCCCAGGCGAGCATCTGCGTCGCCGCGATGCCGCGAGCGCCCACCTCCTTTGCGGCCGGGGCATCCATCACCATGCCCATGCTGGTGCGCGCCTCGTCGATCGGGATCATCCAGAACCACGCCTCATCGCACATGACGATCGTGGGATATCCGCCCTCGGGCAATGGCCTCCGCTCGACCTGGTGAAAGTGACCGAAGTATGCGACCTTCTGCAGTTCGGGCAGCACCCTGCGCGTGCCGAGATGACGGCCGACGATCGTCGACTGTCCGCTGGCATCGATCAAGTACCGCCCCGCATACGACACCCCCCCCTCCCCCGCGGCCTCGACGCGCACGGAACCGTCGGTCAGTTCGGCAATCGCCTTGACGGTGGCCGCGGGGCCTTCCACCACCTCCGCGCCGGCATCGCGTGCGCCTTGAAGCACCATCGCGTCGAACGGCGCGCGCTCGATGTTGAACGCCGTGGTGGAGCCCGCAGGGATGCCCTCATCGAATCGGAAGCACCGCGACGAAGTGTCGCCGCCCATCGCGAACTCGGCGCCGTGCTTGATTACCCGCGGTATCCGGCGCAGCGCCGGTCCGAGGCCGAGTTCCTCAATCAGCGGCGCGTTGCGCGGCAGAAACGATTCTCCAATGTGGAATCGCGGGTGCGCAGCACGTTCCAGCACCACGACTTTCAACCCGAGCCGCGCCATGACCAGTGCCGTGGTCGCGCCCGCCGGCCCGCCGCCGATCACCACCGCGTCATACCTGGGGTGCTTTTCCGCCACGCGCGAACTCCACTCCCTTCATGTACGGCGGCCGCGTCGAACGTCAGCCCGAGGGCTGCGGGAATCCAACGCGACGGTACACTCCACTTCGACCAGCAGTTCGGGGCGGCAGATATCGGCGCGCACGGTCTCGACCGAATCAATATGCGGATAGCGCACCCTTACCGCCGCGGTCACGGCATCGCGGTCGCCCTCACGAACGTAGTAGGCACGTAGATTGTCCGGCAAAGCGGTGCAATCGTCGATACCTTCTTTCGCCAGTTGTCCGCGCCATGCAGCGATGAGCGCATCGAGGTTGTCGAAGGTCTCGGCGAGCTGGTGCCTCAGGTTTCCGGCGTGGCGAGAGTCCTCACCGACAACGCTGGCCGTGCCCGCGACCAGCAGTGCGGCCCCCGAGCCGACCCTGATCGAGGTCGCCCGCGTGAAGCACGGAGGCCGCGGCCCAAACCGCGTCGAATACCGATACGCGGGAATCTGACGTGGATTTTCCACGGGTGTGCCAGGATGGGCGGCACCGAGGCCGTAAATTACAAGGTCGGTGCCCGCGTACCCGACGCCCGACGCGGTGGGAAACGAGACGGTTTCGCCAGCGATGCCCGGTCCCTCGGCACGCGATAGCGCCAGCGCTGCGAAGCGACCGGCGTTGAACGCCATGTAGCGGCTGACAGGTCCGAGCTGCTCGTGAATACTCGGAATGAAGTTCCAGAATCGCACCGGATAAGGCGCGCTCGAATCGGCGAGTCGGCGCTGCACGCGCGTGTATGCATCGCACACCGCCTCTTCGAGTTGCCCTGCATTCAGAGCCACAGCTCGCGGGATTACTAGACCGGTCATCGCAAACGAGCCGTCAGCCCCCGAAACCAGCGTGAGTTGGTCGTGCTTCTCGCCGCAATCGGTGAGCTGGATGCCTTCCTCCGCAAGTTCCAACCGCTCGGAGACCCATTTCGGCAGACCGGGAGCGACACCTGTCACCAGTCGGTTGGTTTGACCCGCGCTCGATGTCCCCACGACGGTGCCCATCAATCAAGAAACTCCCGAGAAGTCGGAGAAGCGAGCAACACTGTATCAAGATACCACAAGTTCGGTTTGGCGCGGGTGGGGATCTGCGCCGCCCCTGTGGGAACGGCCGTTGAGATACCGAACGCTCATCGCCGAAATCAAGCCCGCATAGTCCGTCGCCAATACTCCGAAGTCGGTGGTCGTTCCTCCACGCGACGGCAAAGCTCCGCGTGCATTTCCCGTCCAGGGCGAGCGAAGCGGCGGGAAAACGCCCCTAGCCTCGCCCCCCGCGCCAAGAATCTCGAAAGAATCTGCGACCAGCACACCCGCAATACCCGCCAGCGGGCCGACGCTGAATGTTTCCGCCATGTGGCCGTGCATCGCCGAGACGATGGCCGGTTCCAGTCCCCGGCGGGATGCGCCGATTCCCGCCGCCTCGACCCGGTCCAGCCAAGTCGCGTTGGCGGAACTGAAGATGTGCGACGGGGTTTCGATCTGCTCGAGACAGCCGCGAACGCGCTCGATTCCTTCACGCCCAAGCAAGCGCGGGCACGACCGCGCCGCACTCGCCACGATCCGGCCCCTCGCAACCTGGTCCACTGTGCATCCGCGGCCCTCGATCGAGGCTCGGCTTTCCAGCACGAAGCTCGCGGCCCCGGCACCGGTGGTGAATCCCCGTCGATCCACCATGGCTTTCCCCGGATCGCCGGCGGAAAGAAGACCGTGGGCTCGGTACGCCTCATCGACCAGCGCGCTGTGCTCCTCGCCGGCGCTCACGATCGCTCGTTCCCACTCACCGGTCGAAATGCGAAGCGCGGCCATCCGCAAGGCATCCAGCCCCGCGGTGCGCGATCCGATGAGGGTCTGGCACGACCCCTTGATCTGAAACATCATGCTCATTTGCGCAGCCGCGGCGTTGGGAACGCCTTCGGCAAACAGCAGGGGATTGGCCGCAGCGATGCCTTCCTTCACGACTTGCGAGTAATACGCCTCGCAATAGCCGGTGGAGCCGTGGGTGGTTCCCAGCAGCGCCGAGCATCCCTCTGCGAAAATGGGAATGTCGGGTATGTGCGCATCCGTGAACGCGATGACCGTTGCCCCCAGCGTGAGTTTGACATAGTCGCTCATGCGACGGAGGCGGCGGGCGTGGATGAGGTGCGCGTAGCGGTCTTCGGCAACCGTGCCGCTGCGCGGCGGTGCTTCCAGCCCAACCTCGGTCGCCGCAAGCAGCGCGGCGAACTCGTCGTTGCCGACGGCCCCGGGCAGGATGATCCCGACTCCGGTGACGAAGACTTCACGCGGCCCGGCATCCGACGGTGCGGCACGGCGATCCGGCAACTCTGGGCTGCGAGCAAGAATCGCGCACGAGTTGGCACCCCCAAAGCCCAGCGAGAGGTTGAGTGTCGTATCGAAACTTGCTCGCCGCGCGGGACCGTTGTTCAACTGGATCGCGGGAAACTCGAGCTCGCGCGCTCCGTCAGGCGGCGACGCCGCGGCCGGCGGGATCACCTGCTCGTGCAGCGCCACCGCCGCGAGGATCAGTTCCGCGGCCCCCGCACCCCCGAGCGTGTGTCCGATGTGCGTCTTGAAGGCGACCACCGGCACCCGGCTCAGACTTTGGCCGAACACCGCTGCGAGTGCTGCCGATTCGGCTCCGTCGTTGTTCGGCGTTCCGGTCGCGTGCGCAGAAATCAGCCCGATATCGGAAGGCTCGACCCGCGCGTGATCGAGCGCCGCCCTTATCGCCCGCGAGGCACCCGCCCCTTCCGGATGCGGTTGCGTGAGGTGATGAGCATCGGACGATTCTCCAAGCCCGCGCACCCATGACGCACCGCTCTCCCGCACGCCCCGCGCCGCGGCCGCGTCGGCAAGTTCGAGAATGACCACTGCATACCCCTCGCCAATGTTCAGTCCGTCGCGTGCCTTCGTGAACGGGCGCGATCGACCAGCGGCGACCAGCCGCAGGCTCTTGAAGCCGGCATACGCGTATTCACTGATCGGGTCATAGCCGCCCGCGGCCACCACATCGAGTTCGCCGCTCCGAAGCAGCGTGAGCGCAAGTGCGATGCTTCCAAGCCCCGACGAACAGGCCGAGCATGTGGTCAGCATCGGCCCGCGCGGATACATCCCCAGCGCGGCACGCCGCAGCGTTGCGCCCGCCAGAAAGTCTGCAAAAAACCGGTGGTCTCCGGTGCGAAGAAAACGCCCCCCTTGACGCATCCCGTGCAGCGTGGTGCCCAGCACATATCCGCATCGATGAGCCGGATACGGGGGATCGGAACTCTGGAACGCTTCGTGCCACGCCTCCCGAAGCGCGGCACCGAGCAGCCGCACTTCGCGCGGGGCTTCATCGGTCGGATCATCGATCGCGCCTTCGCATTGACAGCCGAGACAATGCTGCGGTTCCGCCGCATCCACGGGCTCGACCGAATCCAGCGCCGTCAATGCCCCGAACCCGCCGCGACCATCCAGCACACCCCGCCATGTAGACCGCACATCCGCTCCCAGACACGTCACCATCCCCATTCCCGAGATGACCACATTTGCGGCGGAACGGCTCATCGGGATGGGTCGCCAATCGGTTCGGGTGCCCCCTGGTCCTCGCACCAGGCTGGATGCAGCATAAGCCATTGCTCGGGCGAGCGTGCAACCCGGCGCTCGATGGCCTTCGCGATGGCGAGCACCAAATCTCGCAATTGCTCGGCACCTTTGTGCGCATCGACGAAAATCGGCTCGTCAACGCACAGACGGAGCTTTTTCTCGTCCGTCCTTACCGCAAACACCGGAAGAATGGGCGATCCGGCCGCGAGCGCGAGCTTGGCCGCACCGGTCGGAATCTCGATGTGCCCGCCGAGAAACCGAACCCGCATTCCACGCTGACCGGGCATGAGCCGGTCGCCCTGCATCAGAACGATCTCGTCACGCAGCAGCGCGTTGCGAAGCCGAAGCCACACGGGCCAACCATCGTCGAGCGGGGCTTCCATCACGCCGAGGTTGCGCCTCTGCTCCGAACGCATCGACTCGAAGACCGAAAGCCGGTCCCGCTTGAAGACCACATGAATCCGCTCGGCGCGCATTCGCAGCGCGGCCGTCCCCGTCTCGAACGATCCCAGATGGGCCGTCACAATCACGATGCCCCGGCGCTGCGAGGCCGCATGCACGAAGGAATGGTCGCCCTCCACCTCTTCGACCATCGCGGCCAGTTCGGCGATCGAGCGCCCGCGGTTTCGGCCCAGATCGCACACGAAACCGTAGAAGTTTCTCAGCACGCCCTGTGCCAGCGCTCGTCGTGCCGCGGGCGAAGAATGCGGCCCCAGAATCCGGGCCGCATTGGCCAGCGTTCCGTGCCTGATACTCCGCGAGAGTTGCCAAGTGCCCGACACGGCGAAACCTTCCAGCCCTCGTGCCACACTCGGCGCGTGGCTCGCCAGCCGCATCAACACCCGCAGCCAGAAGTCGGCCGCGGCCGCACGCAGGCTTTGTTCTCTTTCGCCGCGCGACTCCCCGATTGCCGGCAAAGGTTGAACGGTTCCTCCGCCTTTACCGACCGCGGGTTCATCGTTCACTTCCGGTCAATCCCATCCGACCGGACATCGGAGCTTTTCATTTCCAGCGGTCGGGAGACCTTCGTACCGGGCGGCACGGTCAGTTCCAGGTCCGCGCCTTTGAGGCCGGAGTTGAGTCGAGTACGCTCGAACACCATCACTGTGCGATCGCCATCCGCATCGGTAACCTCCACTTGCCGGGCGACGCCGTAAGGACGCTTGTCAGCGGAAGTCGCTCCGGGGGCGGCTTCCACGCCGGGCACCTCGTCCAGCAGCACCCGGACCTCGCGGATTGTCTTGCTGAGTTCCCCGGTCTTTGGGAGAAGCCGGATTGCCACCGTGGGACTCGTCGGTTCGTCGGGGACACGGTCGAAGTCGGATGCTTTGCATTCTTCAATCGAAAACTGCTCGCGGATGATTTCCAATCGCGGTAAGGGGGTAGCGGCCAGTCGGGCCAGTCCCGAAGCGATGGGATAAATCTCCAGCGCGCCCTGATCGGGATAAAAGATCCGAAGCGAAGCCGCATCCATCATCAGCACAGAGGCGGTCGGAGCGAGCGTGTCCCACCGGATAATCGCGCCCATCACTCGCACCCGGCCCGAAGAAACCAGGGGCTTCTTTAGAAGCGGCGTGTGTCGGCGCTGCTCGAAGTCCGCCGTCAGGTCGGCAACCTCCGCCGCGTGGCGATCGATGGATTCCAGCCGCCGAATCAGCTCTGGGTCGTCCTGCCTGGGCGCGGCGTGAGACCAACTCGCCGGGGATGAGGCTGGCTCGATGGAAACCTGCGACCCCCGAGGTTGCCCGATCACCAGCAGAACCAATCCGAATATGGCCAGAAGAGGGATCATGTTTGACCGCGCTCAGAAAGAACGAGCGATCCTCTCGCCACAATCAGCCCATTCGCGCTTGCGGATACTTCGCAGCGGCGCAGCGACTGCATCGTCGTACTCAACTTCGAGTTGAGTTCGATGACCGCGGGAGGTACCACCGCGCTGTCGAATCGGATATCGGCGTGTACCAAGCGCCCCCCTCTCCCGTTCGACCCACAATCCGATCCGCCGGTGTGAAGACACACCAGCCCCGACAACTGCGCCAGCGCCTCGACGATCAGCACGCCCGGCACCACCGGGTCGCCGGGAAAGTGACCCGCAAAAAAATCTTCATCCCCCGCGACCGACCACTCGCCCGCGCCTTCTCGTCCGATATCCAGCCTGAGCACGTTCGTCAGGAACCGGAACGGCGGTCGATGGGGAAGTCGTCCGATGCTCCCTCGCACCGCACCCGCCCCATCGCCGATCCGGTTGGTTTCCAAAGCTTCACTTTCTCGCGCAAGCCGATTCGATGAACCGCCCCAGCGTCTTTACCGAGGCAAACGCGGCTCGCCCCATGGAGCCATCCTGCACGCGGATCCCGAACTCTTTCTCGACGCTGGTCAGCACCAGCAGCATGTCCAACGAGTCGAGATCGAAGCTGCCCCCGGCGAGGGGCATGTCATCGGCGATGCGGGCATCGGGGCCGAGCTTGAGATCCCGGCGAAGCACGGTCTTGATCCGCTCCAGGATCTCAGGCGATACCTCCTCCGAAGCATCCGGTGCTGCTGGAACAGACGGTCGGGATTGGGGGGCGGCGGGTGTCATGCGGGAAGTTGGAACATGCGACAAACTCTAGGCCGCGGCCGGTGTTTTGTGCGCGCCCAAATCGGGTGCTCCCTTGGTGGCCGCGTACTCGGAAAACACGCCCAGCGAGACGCTCCGGCTCGCCGTCTCAAACCCGGCCGCCCGCAGTGCATCCAGCACGGCCGCGGGGGGGATGCAGCCATCGATAGTCTCCCAGTAATACCGCCACAGTTCACTTGTCCGAGCCGACGAGCGTGTCACGCCGCAGACAGCGCGAGAGACGGCACCCATGTATCCCCGCAGTAAGAGGGTACCCAGCCGACTCTCCGGCCTTGTGATTTCCAGGATGCACACCCGCCCGCCGGGCCTCAGCACCCTGGCAAACTCCGCGAATGCGGCGTGCAGGTCATCGATGTGCCTGAGCGCATACCC
>Ga0163147_10007276_pt1 | contig 12651 bp, 13 predicted proteins | sample OliLakLV19MP6G1_FD_148597 | JGI IMG/M metagenome (GOLD analysis project Ga0163147, IMG submission 148597) | Freshwater microbial mat bacterial communities from Lake Vanda, McMurdo Dry Valleys, Antarctica- Oligotrophic Lake LV.19.MP6.G1 | ecosystem: Environmental > Aquatic > Freshwater > Lake >...
ATGGCGGATGGCGTACTTGACGATACCGAGCGGCAAGAGCTGATGGGGATGCTTTCGAGCGGGGTCCTCACGCGAGACGACGTTCAAACCGCGTTTCGAGATTTTCTCAACGGCTTGCATTTCGAGATCACCGTCGACGGCGTCGTCACCGATGAGGAACGCGAACGCTTGCGCTCCGTCGTGGGGTCGCTTCGCCTTCCGGCAACGTTCATCCCGGACGAGATTCACGCTTTGATCAACCTCTGAACGCGGATTGGTCCGAAAGGGTTATTCGAGCATGCGATCACTCGAAGGCCCTGGCTTCAAGGACCCGGGGGGCGAGAGGGGAATGGTTCCAAAGGGTTGTGGCAATTTGTCTCACAACGAAACGTGACACAGCAAGTCTTGCATCGGCGGCCATTGTGCCGGTCTTGAAACCGCTTTCATAGTCCGTTTAGGTAGTCCCATTCGTTTGACGTCCGGCATACAGTGATTGGGTACTCGCAGCTACCGACCGGTTTCGAGAAGCAGTTACGCCGAACAAGGAGCAGGACGATGAACACCGTGGACCTTGATAGCTTGGAAATTGCAGAGCCCGTTTCGGGCCGACGCCGACGTTTCACCGTGGCCGAGAAACGGCGTTTTCTGTCCGAGGCCTCTCGCCCGGGGGAAACGGTTTCTTCGGTGGGTCGACGTTACGGCCTTTCCGTGAGTCTCCTCTTTCGCTGGCGTCGCCAGATCGAAGGGGCGAATGCCCGTCGCACCGCCAACCGGCAGGGCACTGAATCCGATCTGAACGAGGTCGAGTCTCTGCGCGCAATGGTCGTTTCGTTGCAGCAAAAGCTGGCACAAAATTCACAGGAAATGGATCTCGTGCGCCTTCGTTCGACCGCACCTGACGCAACGGTCGTTTCCAAGGTGCAGCGCCTCGGTGGCTCCGTTGCGCGCGACGGCGAAGCCTAGTGGCGGGACAAGATAGCGTTGCGCGCGAGTTCGTCGCAACGTTCGTTTTCGGGAACGCCCGCGTGTCCGGGCACCTTTTGAAACTTGAGGTTGCCGAATCGTGATACGGCTGACCGGATGCGGGCGACCACTTCTTGGTTTGCCTTGGCTTTCCAGCCCTGGCTAAGCAATCCGATGCTGTAACTCGAATCGCTGTAAACGGTGATGCGAGTCGACTTGTCCTGGCCGATTCCAGGAAATGCTTTTTCGGTCAGTTCTAGACCGCGCTCAATCGCAACGAGTTCTGCGATGTTGTTGGTGCCGTGGCCAAGGAACTCACCGTGTTCGGTGCGTTGATCATCGACGAGGATAACGATGCCGATGGCCATGGGGCCGGGGTTGCCGGTGCAGGCGCCATCCGTCCACACGGCGATTTGTGTCACGCCCGGCGTGGCGTCGACCTTGGGAGTCGCAGCGGCCTTCTTTTCAGGTGACGGAGGTTTTGCCGGAACGGGTGTTGTGCGAACGATGGCCCTTGGATCTTCGCCTTCGATCTCGCCCAGATTGGACGGGTGGGGGCGATAGCTGCGCGGATCCTCGGGGCGGTAACGCATCTCGGCTCGACCGTCCGCATCCAGAAAAAGCTGGCCGGTCTCGTTCAGGCGCACCCAGACGATCGCGTCCTTGAACTTGCGTCGCGACCAATTCATCGGGATCGACCTCGGCCAGCGGAACAGAAAGGGAAAAACATGGGGCGCAAAACGTTGAGGAGAATATAAAGGTCGGGCGGCGGCCTGTTAAGCTCACATCCGTCAAAAAGATGGTGCATCGCTCGAAATTGTCGCTTTTGTTCGCGATCCTCGCCCTTGGCGTCGGTTGTCGCGGTCGCAAACAGTCGACATCGGGCGCCACGGCACCCGCTGCGTCGCTGCAAGCACTGATCGCCATGTTGCCTCTCGAATCCGAGACCGTCGGCGCGATCGATTTCGCGCAGTTCCGTGCGTCGCCACACTGGCAGCGGTTGCGGCAGATCGCCCAGTCTGATGCCAGCGACAAAAAACTGATAGCCGCGCTGGCGGAGCGCACGGGGATGGATCCGCTGGTCGATGTTGATCACCTGACCGCGGCGTTTCCACGCGACGCCCGGAAAATGGGCGCGTTTGTGCTGGTGATCGACGGCAAACATTTCGACGAAAAGCGCCTGGTCGCCTTTGCGCGTGATGAGGCGCGATTGCAGGGACTCGATGTTGTGCAGCAGCTGTTCGAGGGTCGCGTGCTCTGGACCGGAAGCCATCACCCGGGAGACGTGGAAGGTTTTTTCGAGAATGAGGGCCGTTTCATCATCGGGGGGGGCGGTTGGGCGCGCCGCTCGGCGGAATTGACTGTCAAATCGACCGGAGTCGCAGCGTCAACGTCCCCCGCGCCCGTTGGTGCGGGCCGGCACGTCGAGCTTGGCAACCTGGCGCTGCGCCTTCGGGTTAACCGTGGTACGGCTCCAGCGATCTGGTTCGCGTCGCTTGTTCCCGGCGATCTTCGGCCCGCCCTTGCGCAAGCGGTCGGTGATTCGGACGACGACGCGAATGCTCCCGGCCCCGCCGCTTCTACCCAACGCTGGGGTTTCGCGCTCTTTTTATCGCCCGAGTTGCATGCCCGCCTGCGGATCGAACTGAGCAATGCTGGCGATGCCGAGCGATTGGCCGCACGTTTTTTAACCTTTGCGCGGTCGGCAAAGGCCAGCCCGAAAACACTTTTGCTTGGCTTGACGAGCTATCTCGACGCTGTGACCATTGCGTCTCACGGGCCCGTTGTCGAGGTAGATATCAAGCTCGCAAACGCGCAGGTCGTGTCGCTCCTGGAACGTCTCGCAACGCTGTTGAACAACCGTGCTACTTCACGGTCGGCGGCCGCGTCCCATTGAAAGTTTGAACCGTATTACAAGTGGTTTTAACCCCGCAATCGGAACCGGTGGCCCGGTAGGACCACGTGATTTCGCCACTCAGGGTGTCTCGATCGAGATCTGCTGCGACGCGAATTTGGGGCGCGAACTGACAATTACCTTCGGTCTTCGCGTTGCCTGCGCCGATCGCTTTGACGCTATTTCCCGTCACGGTGCCGAGAAAGGTGTTCGGCAATCCCACGACTGCGAGGATTCCCGCGACGAATGGGTTGGTCACCGTGACCGTCACCTTGTCGGGATTGGCCATGAGGTCCTGGCTGAAGGTGACTTCGATTTCGCCCGTTTTACCGACCTCGAGTCCTTCGGTCATGCATGCGTTGGCGGCCACGACGGTTTGGAGCTTGTAGGTTCCGTTCACATCGACGGGACCCTTGCCATCGCCACAAGCCGAGGCGACGCCGACAAGGAGGAACAGAGCGAATTTTGGGAGGCATTTCATGGCGGTAGGGACATCTTGCCGCAACTTCCCTGTTTCGCGCTAGATTCTGTTGCGTTGTCACGCTCCCGAAGGATATGGGTTGGCGTTTCTGCCATTTGCCTCGCGGCGTGCAATGGCGGGGGGGCAGATGCGCTAGCGCCCCAGGGTCGATTCCCTGCCGCTCCCGGTGTCGCCCCCGTCTTGTGCCATACCGATCTCGACTGTCCCGCCGATTCGGCCTGTATGCGGAGCCATTCCGACCTGCTGGTCCCGGGCGGCACCTGCCTTCCCCGAAGACAGGCGGGCGGTCGATGCACCGCCGCCTCCGACGGGACACCGGGGTGTGAACCAGGCCTCGGTTGTTCAGGAAAGGAACAAACGTGTTTGCCAACCGCGGTCTCGGGTGCGTCGTGTGTTGCGGCCGCATGTGGTCCTGGATTGCTCTGCGGTCGGACCGATGACGACTGGCGTTGCGTTCCGCCGGGGTGGAAGGGTGGGGCCTGTCGAGATGTTTCGCCCCGTTGTGATACGGGTCTCGGTTGTTTGTCGGGTTCTGCCACCTGTGCTCCACTTGGCGCGGATAAGATCTGCTTCGATGGCGTTCGCAGCTTCGGTTGTCCCGACGACAAGGTGTGTCCGCATCAAGAGCGCGATAGAGGCAGTGAACGTGCCCGTTGTGCCTCGCCCGGATCGCCCGGTGGGACGTGTGGAGATCCAGCGCTTGGGCGTCCCGAGTGTGCGGTGGGACTTGCGTGTGTCGAGCGGATTTGCCTTTCGGCGTTCACGTTGCCGTTTCAGGCCTGTGTGGACGCGCCCGGACACGCGCGTTGCATCGATGGAACCCAGTGTTTGGGTGGCGTGTGCATCGTACTTGGCCGCGAAGGCACCCCCTGTCGATCGCGGGATCTGTTTTCAACCCAGTGTGATCCCGGATTGGAGTGCGACCTCGGCGATTCGCTTTGCCGCACGCGCGTGCCGTCTGGCATGGCCTGCGATGTGCGCGATCCCGATGCGCCCCGGTGCTTTGCCGGGGCAAGTTGTGTTCGCGCCGATGATGCCAACGTTTGCGTACCGGACGGTGTTCGCGGTGGCCGATGCCTGCAGGGATCGTCGAGTTGCAACGCGGGTTTGGTCTGTGCCCGCGCCCGTGACGGTGGCAGCCGCTGCGAAACCGGCTTTGCACCGGACAGCGCCTGTTCCATAGACCGAGAGCCCTACGAACCGTGCATTGCGGGTTACCACTGCAGTTTGGTCTCGGGCCGATGTGCCCCCGATGGCGGACTCGGCAGCGTTTGCGCCGCGGGCCGCGTCTGTGCTGTGGGCACGCTCTGTGCAAACAACGGGAGGGCTGACTATTGCTATCCCTTGCCGGTGGTCGTCGTCGTCGACGGCGCGCCCTGTGATGACCGGCCCACGGTTTACCAGCGAGAAAACCGCTGTGCAGAGGGTCTTTCGTGCATCGACAAACAATGTCGACCGAAAGGCGCACTGGGTGCGCAATGCCGTCCATTCATGACCGATGCATTGCTGAAGGGGCGATGTGATACGAATTACAGTTGTGTTGCCGAACGTTGCGTTCCTGGCCAGCCGCTTGGTTCCGCCTGTGCGCCCGGTGGGGACGGTCAGTGTGCTGCGCCCGCGTTGTGTGTGAGCACGGGGCAAGGGCAGGGTATTTGCACTGCCTTTGCGGGATATACGATGGCAATGCTGCCAAAGTCCGCTCCGGTTGACGCTTGCCGAAACGGAAAATCGGTATTGCTGCTGCCGGCACGGGAGCCCGCGCTGGCGGCGCGCGACGAGGGATACGGTCGCGTTCCGTTGCCCTTTCCGTTTTCGTTTTTTGGTGAGGTTCACGACACCATTGCCGTTTCACCGAATGGATTGCTCGGTTTTGTGACGCCGAGCGACCGACTCGCGCCCGGCGTTGGTGGGGCCGGGGCGTTGCCCGCTGCGTTTACTCCGGCTCTGATGGCCGTTTTTTGGGACGATCTTGCGATAACCGACGACGCCAACCTCTGCACCGAGGTCGACGCGGCTGCCCAGACGTTCACCGTCACCTGGCGGAACTTGGTCCGTTACGGCCGGTCGAGCACGCGGCTTACCTTCAGTGCCACCCTCCACGCCACCGGCGAGATCGATTATTCGTACGACGATCTCTGGGGCGTCGGATCCGATGGCGCTTTTGCAAGCGGCATCAGGGCATCCATTGGAATCCAGGCACCCGGGGGAGCCGTATCCTTGGCACATGTGGGGATTGCTCCGATGAAAACGCACATCCGTTTCGCGCCGCGGCGTTAGCGAAATTCAATCTCTAAACCCGTGATAGGATGGGGGGTCTTCTTAATTTCAGGATGGCTTCCACAATTGTCGGCTTTTCGGCCACGGACAACCCAAATAAACTGGGTCGATACGAAATTGTCCGACGTCTCGCGATGGGTGGAATGGCGGAGATCTCGCTTGCTAGAACCGGCGAGATAGAAGGCTTCAAGACCCTGGTGGTCTGTAAACGCATCCTGCCGCATCTTGCCGAGGACGAGCAGTTCATTGACATGTTCCTCGACGAGGCCCGGATCGCCTCGGCCTTTCAGCATCCCAACGTCATCCGCATCAACGAAGTTGGGAAAAGTGGCGAGGAGTACTACATCGCCATGGAACTCGTCCACGGCGAGGCCCTGTCGACGGTGCTGAAATTGATTTCGGGCCAGAGTCTTCGGGTTAAACCCCGGCTTGCCGCGTACATTGTCTCGCAGGCTGCGGCGGGATTGCACTACGCACACACGGTTACCTCGCCCGCCGGTGAAAGTTTGGGTGTCGTCCACCGCGATGTGTCACCGCAAAACATCCTGGTGTCGTTTGAAGGTGCCGTGAAGGTCATCGATTTCGGCGTGGCCCGTGCGTTGAACCGTGTCACGAAAACGCAACACGGAAGTCGCAAGGGCAAGGTTGGGTATTTTTCGCCAGAACAGGCCTCTGGCAAGCCTGTGGATGCGCGCACGGATGTGTTTGCGCTGGGGATTGTGCTTTGGGAGACGGCGTGTGGGCGACGTCTGTTCGCGCGCGACAACGAGCTTGAGACATACAAGGCGTTGATGGAGGATGCGTACCCGACGCCAACCAGTTTCGTTCCGGAGATCCCGCGCGAGCTTGATCTCATCATCATGAAGGCGCTTGCGAAGGAACCCGACAATCGCTTCGAATCGGCCCTTGCCCTGCAACAAGCGCTGGAGCGATTCATTCTGCGTTCGGGCGAGGGTCGCCCGATGGGCGCGGCTGAGCTCGCGCGTTTCATGAAGGAGACCCTGAGCGAGGCCCACGAAAAGTGGAACGCCATGATCAAGGTCGCACTTGAATCGGAGTCCACACCGGGGATTTTTACGAGGCAAGCAACGCCGCCACCCCCACAACTCCGCGCGGGCGCGACCCTCGTGACAAGCGATCTGAAGCATGCCTTTCGTTCGCCCTGGCAACGGTTTTGGAGGGATCGCCTGGCCTTTCTGCATCGCCCGGTGACACCGTTGGCAGCGCTGGCCATCGGAGGCGGCGTGCTGGCCCTCGGAATTGGAGGGTTTGTCCTCATCTCGGAAATGGGTAATCGGGCCATCGTCAGGGCGCGGGTCCCGGTGTCGGCCGAATCGCCGGTGCCTACCAAGCGACCTTTTGCGCCAGTGGTTACGCCGGCCGTTCCGGAGCCCGCAATGGTCGCGGAGCCGCTGCCGATCCCACCACCTCCGGTTCCGAAACTGCGCACCAAACCAATCAAGCGGAAGTTCGCGCCTGCGAAGCCAAATCGGCCACGGTCACCACCGGTGAAACAGCCGTTCAAGCCCAACCCGTTTTAGACCGAAAAGATGAATGTGGCGCCGCGCCACTTCCCAGATGCCCAATTTTCGATTCGGACTTGTTGTTTTCGCGGCCTTTACTGCGCTTGCTCCCCGCGCCTCTGCGCAAGAGTGTCCGCCGTTGCCGGAGGATCAAACCGCCCGCCGTGAGATCGCTCGAAAGTGGTTTGACAGGGCCCAGCAAACGCAATCCCTTGGCGAAGATCATGTCGCGGTCAAGGCGTACCAGTGTTCCTTCAAGATGGTGCGACACGCATTCACCGCTTACAACATGGCGAAACTTGCTGCCAAGATAGGCGATGTCGAGATTGCGCTCCAGGCCTTCAATGACTACCTGGATCTGGCACCGGAGGCTGAAGATCGTGTCGAGATCGAGGCCAAGATAAGCCGCCTGCAGACCCAAATTGACGAACTCAACAAGCCCGCCCCGCCACCAGTTGTTCCCCCGGTGGTGATGGTGGCCGAAAAGCCCCGCAAAGATAGAGAAGCGGTCGATGACAAACCGAGAACCTGGGGTTGGATCGCGGCGGGTTCCGGGGTTGCCGTCGTTGGCGCCGGCGTGGTTTTGAATCTGGTGGCGCGCAACAAGCGCTCGGATTGCTTCGAGTTCGTCGAATCGGATCCATCTGCTTCAGATGCGGCCTGCGACGCCATGGAACCCTTTGCCTACAGTTCCTACGCCGCGTTTGGGTTGGGTGGCGTGGCGCTTGGCACGGGATTGTTGATGCTGATTTGGGATTCCAATGGCTCGGTTGAATCTCCTCAGGCCTCGAACGGACTGCAGTTTTCCGTGGCACCGATGCCGAATGGTGGATTCGTCTCAATCTCTGGCGGACTGTTCTAGATCGCAACCGGCGTCTTGAGATACAAGGTCCACGCCCCGTGGATGCTGTGCACATTGAACCCATCCGGCACAACCGACGTCGGCATTGTCGGTAAGACGAGGTAGTTGATCGCCTGGGTGCTGAGAATTTTCGTCAACATCTCTGCCGAGGATGTGCGGCCCAAGACGCCGTACGTTTGTGCGCGCCACTGGTAGTCGGGCGTCAGAAACCAGTGCCCAACCCAGACGCGGTGGCTCGTGAGCGCGGGCAGCACGTTTCCGAATGCGGGTGGGACGAGTGCGTTCCCCGAAGGCATCTCTTTCAACGCCGCAGCGATGTCAATGAACGCCCCATCAACCGAGTTGCGTCGAAGGTTGGCGAGCGTGGACTCGATCGTCAACAGGGGCGCTGTCTGAAACGCGAGTGTGAAAGCAACGGCCGTCCGGACTCGCATTCGCCCCTCTTGCCAGGCTGTCAGCAGCCACATTGCGGTCGGAGCCGCGAGCACTGCGACAGGAACGGCAAGGTAGGGAACGAAATGGTAGCCGTTGATGAAAGGCGAGCTGTGCATCAAGGCGATGACCACCATCCACGTCAGCATCGAGAACGCCGCTGCCCGATCCGCTCTGAACCAGTGACTGACGCCGATTGCTGCAAGCAGCCCGGGTACGGTCAGGGTCAGGGGGTACCAAAATATAGAGATAGCCTGTGGTCCGAAAAAACCGAGAGAGGCGGTTCGGAAAACCATGTCCTGCGATTGCCAGCGGCTGAAAAGAAGCGTGATTGCGAGTGTCGGCGCAAGGCAGATCGCCGTTCGGGCCTGGGCTTTCCAGTCGACCGGCCGCGAGATCACGATGGCTGCAACAGGAAAACATCCGGCGGTCGCAAGCACGACCACGGCCGAGTAGGGATGGATCCAGTGTGTGATAAACCAAAAAATCGACACCTGTGCAGCCTGGCGCCAGTTTGCCGGTCCTGTGCCCACGATGATGGGGCGAATCGCTATCAAGGACAGGGCAATCCCCGCCACCCAGAGCGGGTTGTACATGTCGGCGAACCCGGACCATCCAAAAAGCTGAGCGCTCTCCGAGAGGCTGGGTCGCATGTCGATCGGCATCGTCTTTGCCAGTAAACGTAGGACAGGATCAATACCGCCGGCAAAGGCAAGCAACAAAGCCGCTGCCGAACGTTCTTGGCGTTGGCGGAAAAACGGTCGGGTGAACCACCAGAACGTTGCGAAAAAGGCGAAGGTTAGCGGAATTCGAGCAAGTTCGATCGCGAGCAAAGGATCGAGTCCCGTCACGCGAACAAACAACCCGAGGATGCTGTGGAAAACCAGAATGAAACGACCGTCTTGTGGATCGGTCGTGAAAGGATTGAGGAGGGTGAGGCCGTTCCCCTGTGCGGCCTGGCGAATGAACGCGCCGTACGCGAGAAAATCCTTGGGAATAAAACCGACGGGAAGAAACCGTCTCCCCTCCGGTGCGGCCACGAGGTAGGTGGAAATAAACGGAATCATGCGCAGCACGATCACGAGTGCCGGGATGCTCCAGTACCAGCGCGGGGGGCGATCCGAAAGGACGAGCGATTCAGACAATTCGGGCAGCGGTGAGGCAGACATCAAGTAAGGACGGCATCATGACATGATCCAAGATTGATCGGCAAAATCGGCTCGGATCCGCCGAATGATTCCCACCCTGTGTCCGAATGCGACGTCGGCTCCTCGGCGGAGACTCGGTGGCGAACCGGTCGTGAGATAGATCGTGTCGGCATTGGATGTGCGCGTTGCAAAGTGATCGATCACCCAGCGAGCCATTCGGGGTACGGGATCCAGCAGAATTACGCCTGGTACGGTGCGCTCGAAGAGGGGTCGCAGGGCAGGGTAGTGTGTGCAAGCCATCAGGATTGCATCGACCCTTTTCAAGGGCGAAAGGATCGTTCGTACATTTGCCTGCACCTCGGGCGAGCACAAATCGCCCGCTTCGACGTGCGCGGACAGCGGTTGGGCTACCCTCGTGCGAATCGTTCGACTGTGGGTCGCAAGGACTTTTCGGTAGATCCCCGAGCGAATCGTTCTTGTGCCGCCGATGACACCTATGTCGCGACTTTTCGACGCACGAACCTGCCGCACAGCATGGGCAATAATTCCGGTCACCTCGATGGGTCCACCCTCCGTTTCAATTCGTCCTGCGATTCCGCGGATTCCGAGCGCCGGCAAGACGGTGCTGGCTGCGTTGCAGGCCACGGCAAGATGGGTCGCACCCTGTCGGACCAGAAATCCAGCGACAGCGAGGACCCTTTTTCGCAGGGCCGACGCGCTCACCTTGCCGTAGGGGAGAAATCCCGAGTCCGAAAAGTAGAGCAGCGGAAGGCGCTTCTTTTGTCGCTGCAGTTCCGACAAAAGTCCGATGCCGCCAATGCCCCAGTCCATGATCGCAATCATGGGTAACTCTGGGGCGCCACCCATCCCGGCCGCAGGGGTCCAGAATCGAATGCCAGCATCCGGTTGCGCCAACCCACATTCAAGGTTTCCACGCGACGCTCCGGGAAGCGACTTTCCAGGTACCAGCGGTATTCGTGCTCCGCGCGGATTGGGTTGTACTTCAGCAAGGTGGACCACTCGGGCATGTGTGTAAGGCTTTGCAATCGGCGCGCGAACTCGGGGTTCTGCGAATGGGTATGCATCTGCCGCAGCTTGTCGGCGACAACGGCTGGCCATTCGTACCACCGACATGGCAGTGTCACCATGTCCACGATGAAGATCCGGCCGCCGGGGGCAAGGACGCGCCGAAACTCGTTCATGATCGGGTCCCAGTCGAGATAGCGAAACGACAACAAGGATACGATCAATTCGACGCTGTGATCGGCCAGGTCGATTTTGGGTCCGTGCAGGACGTTGAATCGAAGGTGATGGTTGCCTTCGGTGTTTGCGCGGGCGCGTGCAAGTTCAATCATCGATGCAGAAGCATCGACCCCGATTCCTTCGCGAAGATGACCCGCCAGTTTGGAAAGCAGGGCTCCGTTGCCGCAACCCACATCGAGGACGCGAAGCCCGCGCGGGAAGCAAGCTTGCATCCGCTGCACCCGGGGGAGCAACCATTCCCACTCATCCCGACGCACGCCGATATCCGTGAACACGCCGGCGTAGGCGGTTGCGACGGCGTTGTAACTGGCGTCACCGCTTGGTTCGGAGGGCACGAAGCGCTTCATGGTTTCGACGGGCGTCACCCCGGCGTATTTCGCAAGGGTGGCGAACGATCCGTGCGACTTCTTGCCAGCACAGGCGACGATGTACAGAGGCGCATGCGGATCGGAACGTCGCGCTTCCCAGACGAAGTGATCGGGACGCAACGAAACCGAGGTGTAGTGGTGGTAGCCGCTTGCGGGAACGCCCAAGGTGCGCGCAAAGAAAGGCGCAAACCAGCGAGCGGATCGGCAGGCGTGAAAAAAAGCTTCTCCCTCGGGCGCAAACGGCAGCTTCAACGAGCGCCATTCGTGGGGGCTAAATTGTTCGGGCATCTCCGTGGTACGAAACATCGGTCCGTACATGCCGCTATGGCCGATGAAATGAAGCTCATGTATTGTCTGCCCGGATTTCGCGATCTTGGTCATTGCATCGACGAAGTCGCGTTTCGATTCGACGGCTTCGCAACGCACGGAAAGTTCGGGGTGGGCTGCCGCTTTTTCCCGGGCCAATGTTTTCGCTGCGCGTTCGAATTTTGGGCCGCCTTCGCGGTATAACGTCGTGTATCCGATCCAGATCACGGCAGCCACGCGTCGTGTCGCTCGATGAGTTTTGCGTCGCCCGGGATCCACGCTCCACAGGATTCTCCGACGGTAAGCGTGCGACGGTTTGCGGTATCAAAAACTCGCATGCTGGAAACCGCCGGAAGGTAGAAATGCACCCCGAAGCCGCCTCCCGTTGCCTGCATGTCGTGGATGGTGTTGGCTCGTACCGACATCACGCTGGGCGACTCGACTTCGCGATCGGCCTCGGCGGTCAACTGTCGTCCGTCGAACGAATAGTGGCGTTCCCAGAATGCACCGCGCAGCAAGCAGATGATCGCGCGTGCGCCCCCGTGATCGTGAGGCGCACAAAACTGATTCTCCTCCCAGCGGACGAGCAACACTTCACCTTCGGGTCCTTTATAAATCGGAAGTCGACCGTAGGCTTCTCCGGGGTTTGCGCGCGGCACCCGCTGCTCGAGTTCGGCGAGCGGAAAGGCCGTCTTGCGCAAGATTTTCGTTGCCCGGGACGATTCACACGCCTCCAACAGTGCGGGCCAGGAAATATCGGAGATCTCGGGCACAGGTGACGACTCGATCGTGAGTGTAGCGCGGACCGTCCAATCTGCGCATACTGCCGACCCGTCCGACGAAACCTTCGGTCCATCCATCGCGCCATGAATCAGCCCGAAAACGAAAATGCCACGGAATCAGCCCCTTCTTCTGCTGGCGAAACCGCTGCCCGCGGTGCCGTGGTTGCAGGGCGGGGCGCCCTCAAAGTTGGCCTCGGCAAGGCGGGCTTCATGCTCTTCGGCTTCGCGCAAAAATGGCTGCTTGCGCGCGTGGTGGGCCCCGAACACTTTGGCGCGTTCGGGGTCGTCAACAACGCCGTTTCGATCGTCAACAATACGATCGTTCAAGGAACGGTTCAGTCGGTATCGAAGTTCACGGCCGAGACCGACGCAC
>Ga0163147_10007282_pt1 | contig 12639 bp, 12 predicted proteins | sample OliLakLV19MP6G1_FD_148597 | JGI IMG/M metagenome (GOLD analysis project Ga0163147, IMG submission 148597) | Freshwater microbial mat bacterial communities from Lake Vanda, McMurdo Dry Valleys, Antarctica- Oligotrophic Lake LV.19.MP6.G1 | ecosystem: Environmental > Aquatic > Freshwater > Lake >...
AAATCCTTCAAAGGTCGGTGCTGCAGGGTTGCCACAGTGACGATGTGCACTGGTGGGGATATCCGGTATCTGGATCGGCGCGCGCAGCGCGGGTGTCAGCGCTCTTCGAAATCTAGGCCAGTAACGCTCTTTGAAAAGTAGGCCACCCAGACACGATTGGGTGGGTGATTAACTTGCAGGAGTGGGCAGAGATTCGGCATCTTCACGTCAGTGAGGGGTTGTCGGCAAGGGCGATATCGAAACGGCTCGGGTTAGCCCGCGACACGGTGTCTCGGGCGTTGGCCTCGACTACGCCGCCCGGCTATCAGCGTCGGCCTGGTGCTTCGGCGTTCGATAGTTACGAGGCCGAGGTCCGTTTGTTGCTGGTGTCGTTTCCGCAGATGCCGGCGTCGGTGATCGCCGAGCGCGTGGGCTGGACCGGGTCGCCGTCTTGGTTTCGCAAACGAGTGGCTTTGGTGCGTCCGGAACTGGTGCCGAAGGATCCCGCGGATCGTCTGCAGCATTCGCCCGGGGATCAGGTGCAGTGCGATCTGTGGTTCCCTCCCGCTCCAATCCCGCTGCCCGGAGGCAGGGTCGGCTCTCCACCGGTGTTGGTGATGGTGCCCTCGTTTTCCCGCACGATCTGCGCGGTAATGATTCCTACTCGGACGACGCCGGATCTGCTGGCTGGAATGTGGTCACTGCTCAGTGAGCAGCTGGGTGCGATCCCGAAACGATTGATCTGGGACAACGAAGCGGGTATCGGGCGCCGCAACAAGCTCGCGGAAGGGGTCACCGGGTTCGTCGGGACCCTCGGGACGAAGATCGTCCAGCTCAAACCCTTCGACCCGGAATCGAAGGGGATCGTCGAGCGGGCGAACCAGTATTTGGAGACCTCGTTCCTGCCCGGGCGCACCTTCGCTTCGCCGGCGGACTTCAACCAACAGTTGGTGGTCTGGTTGGCGATCGCGAACACGCGGGTGGTTCGCCGTCTTCAGGCGCGGCCGGTGGATCTGCTTGCCCAAGACAAGGCAGCGATGAGCGGCCTGCCACCGATCACTCCTCGAGTTGGGTTTCAGAATCGGTTGCGGCTTCCGCGGGACTACTACGTGTCCGTGCTCGGCAACGACTACTCCGTCGACCCTGCAGGCATCGGCCGGATGGTGACCGTGAACGCCAACCTCACCACGGTCACCGTTGAACTCGACGGGCGGCTGCTTGCCTCGCATGAGCGGGTTTGGGGGTCAAATCAGACCATCACCGATCCGGGCCATGTCACCTCGGCAGCCAGACTGCGCACCGTGTTCCAAAGCCCGCGGCCAACCGTGAGCGATGAGTCGCTGCTGCGAAACCTAGGCGACTACGACACAGCGTTCGGTGTCGCGTTCGAGCAGACCGGCGAGGTCGCCTGATGGGCGACCAGGCGATCAGCGAGATCGAGTACTACGCGAGGGCGATGAAAGCACCCCGCATTGGGGAGGCGGCAGCTCGGCTCGCCACCCAAGCACGCGACGGCGGCTGGACACACGAACAATATTTGGCCGCCGTGCTCTCCAGAGAAGTGTCCGCCAGAGAATCGTCGGGCGCAGAACTCCGAATCCGGGCGGCAGGGTTCCCCGCCCGCAAATCGTTGGAGGAGTTCACCTTCGACCACAACCCAGGACTGAAGCGTGATCAGATCGCTCATCTGGGCACCGGGGTGTTCCTGACCGAGGCGAAGAACGTGGTCCTGCTCGGACCACCCGGGACCGGCAAAACACACCTCGCGATCGGGCTCGGCATCAAGGCCGCGCATGCTGGCCATCGGGTGCTTTTCGCCACCGCCACTGAATGGGTGACACGCCTGCAGCTCGCTCACCGCCAAGACAGGCTCGCCCTCGAGTTGGCCAAACTGCGCAGACACGGGCTCATCATCATCGACGAAGTCGGATACATCCCGTTCGAGCAAGACGCCGCGAACCTGTTCTTCCAACTCGTCTCCAGCCGTTACGAACACGCATCCCTCATCCTCACCTCCAACCTGCCATTCGCCCGCTGGGGAGACGTCTTCGGCGACCAAGTCGTCGCCGCAGCGATGATCGACCGCATCGTTCACCACGCCGACGTGATCACCTTGAAAGGCGCCAGCTATCGGCTCAAGAACAGCGGAATCACCAGCACCACCTTGACCGCACCAGAGAACACGGCAGAATAGCCGAACAACGAAAATGGCCTACATTTCAACGAGCGAAACCGGCCTACATTTCAACGAGCGTCGACACACCGGGGCTGCGACACCCACGGGGTCTTGCGTATACTGCCTGGCTCAGCCTCTATTGCTACCTTCATGCCGAGAAACTCTGCCCAGGCTGCGACCCCGACGTTCGACCGGTGCGTCAGCACCGTCATTCCCCTGTAGCGGGTCCGCTGCTGCCACGAACTACAAGGGTGTAGCCCACAGATATCTCGCGTCGCGGCATGTCATCGGGGGCCCCTTGTCTTTCCGCGAGCAATCGAATGGCCTCTTCGGCAATTCGCTTGGTGTCCCAAGCGATTGAGGTGAGCGGGGGCGACGAATACGGACTTTCGTCGATGTTGTCAAAGCCAGCGACTGCGACCTGGCCTGGAACCCGAACCCCGCGCTGGTTGAGGTAGCTCAGAGCACCAATGGCGAGCACGTCGTTGAAGCAGACCACGGCATCCGGCGGTTCCGTTCGCGCCATGAGCGCGGCCATTGCGACTGCTCCGTCAGCGCGGCGGTAACGTTCGACAGAGATCGCTAGTTCGGGAGAAACCATGACACCAGCAAGATCCAGCGCCGTTCGGTAGCCCTCACAGCGCAGAGCGCTGGTCATGAAGTCGGTCTCCCGTTCAAGGCCGATCGTCGCTATCCGTCGGCGCCCAGACTGGAGCAGGTGGTCTGTTAGCTCTAGCGCAGCCCCCACATTGTCCGCGGCGACGTGGTCAGCGACGTGGTCGAGACTCTTCTCTCCGACAAGCACGATCGGGGTCGAGTCACTGCGGCCCGCAAGGTCGGCGCTCGTCAGGGATTCGGGATGCAGCACGATTCCATCCACGAGGTAGGGAGTTATGCCGCCCACCACCTCCGACTCGGGATCGTGATCACCGCCCGTCTGCTCAATGAGGACGGTCCACTTCTGCGCAGCGGCAGCCTGTATGACGTAACGCGCTAGCTCGACGAAGTACGGGTTGTCCAGACCAGGCACTGCCAGCGCGATGAATCCCGTGCGGCCTCTGGCTAAGCTGCGAGCCGACAGGTTGACTCGATAGTTCAGCTCGTTTAGGGCCCGCTCGACCTTCTCGCGGGTGCGGTCTGTGACGTGGGGGTAGTTGTTGATCACATTGGAGACGGTCTTCTCGGAAACACCGGCTCTCGCGGCTACTTCGCTCAAGCGTGGTCGTGCAGCCACGCGACACCGCCTCTCGGGTCGATGAGGTCACTCTAGCTGGTTTACAGCGCTGCAAACTTTCTCTGGACATCTCTTTACAGCGGTGTAAAGATGGGGGCCATCCGGGGTTGAAGACGTCCACGGATAAACACATCTAACCATTTCCCTACTGACAAGGAAGTCAAGATGAACAACCTTTTGCGCCTCACCGCAGTTGGCGTGGCGGGCGTGTTGGCGGTGACGATCGCCGGCTGCACGGGCGGGGCCCCCGGAGGCGACAGCGACGACCCGAACACGATTCGCTTCATGATCGGCCAGCCAGAGGACCCGGCAGACCTTGAGCTCACAGAGCAAGACATGCTCAAATTCGAGGAAGAGACCGGAATCAAGGTCGAGCTCGACGTGATCCCATCCGAGAACGTCCGCACGGTCTTGCAGACCCAGTTGCGTTCGGGCGAAGGCCCCGACGTGTTTGGGTACGACACAGGCCCCGGTTTTGCCGGTGCCCTCTCCGACGCAGGCTTGCTATATCCGCTGACCGACGCCTACGCCGAGTTCGACTGGCCCGTCTACGAGTTCGCGCAGGAACGCGTAACGTTCAACGGCGACATCGTGGGCATCCCGAACGACATCGAAACCCTTGGCCTGTTCTACAACATGACCCTGTTCGACGCGCTGGGACTCGATCGCCCCGAATCCACCTCCGATCTCCTGAATGCATGTGAGGTCATCAAGGAGACCGGAGTCATCCCGTTCGCGATCAGCGATCAGGAAGGGTGGCAGGGCGGTCACCTCCTCAGCATCGTGCTGTCGAGCGAGATTGGCTCCCAAGCCACCAAGGCCCTCATTGACGGCGAAGCGAGTTGGGATTCCCCCGAGGTAGTGAACGCACTCCAGACGCTGAAAAACTTCAACGACAATGGATGCTTTACCCCGTCGCCTGCGGCCGTCACCTATGACAACGCGAACGCTCTGTTCTACTCCGGTGAGGCCGCCATCAACCCCACGGGCAGTTGGCTGCTACAAGACACGGAACGCAACGTGGACTTCGAGGTCGGATACATCCCGTTCCCCGCGTCTGACGGCCCTGGAATCTTCTCCGGTGGTCTGGGTGCGGGTCTGTTCATCTCAGCGACAACCAAGAAGGCCGAGGCGGCTTTGGCATTCCTCGACTACACGATGACGCAGGAGCACGGCGCGTGGGTCATCGAGAACGCTCAGTCGATTCCGGCGTTCCCGATCGACACGACAGGTATCGAGGCAACCCCGCTGTTCACCCAGGTGCTTGCGGACGCTGCCAAGATTGCCGACGGCTCGGGTGACTTTGGTTTCAACATCGACGTGCTGATGTCAGACACGTTCAACGAGGCAATGTGGAACGGCGTTCAGGCGATTCTGACCGGGCAGGCAACGCCCGAAGAGGTGGCCGCATCCCTGCAAGAGAACTATTAGAACAGGGGCGTTTAGGTAACAACTTCTGATGAGTATCGCTAGCCGCAGTTTGGCGCCGACGGTCACCAGGCGGGCGCAAGCGCGCCTGGGGATCGTCCTAATCATCCCAGTGATGATCATGGTCGTCGTGTTTTTTCTAATCCCGCTGGTCAACGCCTTGTACTTCTCGGTCGTTGACTTCAACGGCGTAAACCCCAACCCGCCGTTTATCGGGCTGGCGAACTTCGAGCGCATGTTCACCGATCCCAAGATGTGGGCGGCGCTCAGCAACAACCTCATTTGGATCTTTGTCGGAACAATTTCGCCGATGGTGATCGGCCTCCTCGTGGCGATGCTGCTCTGGTCTGTGCAACGGGCCAGTGTCGTCTACCGGGTGGTCTTTTTTCTCCCGTACATCCTTCCCGGCGTTGCCATCGGCATAGTGTGGGGCTGGATCTACGACCCGGTTAACGGCCTACTCAACGAGATTCTGCGCGCCGTCGGTCTCGGCGCGGTCGCGCGAGGGTGGCTGGGTGAACCGGATGTCGCGCTCTATGCGGTGCTTGTCACGGCCATCTGGGCTGGCACCGGATTCGCGATCGTGATCTTCCTGTCGGCGCTGCGCAATGTGGATGTCGAGCTGGTGGATGCCTCGCGCATTGACGGCGCGAACTCGGCGCAGCGGCTCTGGTACGTTATCCTTCCCCAGATCACGCCGGTCTTCATAATGGTGCTCACCCTCACCCTCGTGGGAGGGTTCAGCGTCTTCGACATTATCTTCATCATGACCGGTGGCGGCCCCGCCGGCGCCACGGAGGTGCTGGGCACGTACGCCTACAGCAACGCGTTCCAACTCAACAACATCGGGTATGGCACAACGCTTGCCCTGTTGATCACGGTCCTGTCGGTTCCAATCGCGATTGCGCTCAACCGCCTCCAGCGCAGGTTGTCGCTGCAGGGAACGAGTGCCTGATGACCCACTCAACGCTGCGCGCACAGAAAGCGTTGGTCAACCCCAAGACCCTCACCCAGAGCATTCGACACGTGCTGCTCATCTTCATGGCGATCTTCACTCTCATTCCGGTGATGCTCGTCATCTCCACCACCCTGAAGACGCCAGAAGACGTGCGGGTCAACCCGTTCGGGCTCTTCACATCGTTTTCGTCCCAGAACCTGATCGACGCGTGGACCGTGGGCCGGTTCAGCGACTATCTGCTCAACAGCGTCCTGCTGACGGTGCCGTCAACTCTTCTCGTCGTCGCGATCTCAACGATGGCAGGCTACACGTTCGCTCGCCTGCCGTTCCGTGGTCGGACGGTCCTGTTCTACTTCGTGGTGCTCGGCCTGCTCGTTCCGTTCTTTACCTTCATGATCCCGCTGTACTTCCAGCTCCGCTCGCTCGGCCTGCTCGACACCCTTCCCGGGGCGATCTTGGTCTTAACGTCAACGGGAATCTCGTTCGGAACGTTCTTCATGCGCGCATTCTTCAGTGATCTGCCCATGGAACTTGAGCAGTCCGCTCGCGTCGACGGGGCTTCCGAGTGGCAGATCTTCACGAAGGTCATGTTGCCGCTGGTGGGCTCGGGCATAGGCGCGCTGACGGTGTTTACGTTCCTCGCTAACTGGAACAATTTCCTTGTGCCCCTCCTGTACTTGCCCAGTGGCGACTTCCGCCCGCTGACCGCGGGGCTCTACATGTTCACAGGTGGACGCTCGCTGGACATCGGCCCGCTCGCCGCGGGAACGCTCATCACGATCCTCCCCGTTATCGTGCTCTTCATCGTGCTCCAGCGGCAGGTCACCCAGGGCTTCATCTCGGGCGCCATCAAGGGCTAGATCCACCTCATTTCCTGACTCAACACCACAAGAAAGAGATAGTTACATGCCAAGAATGGTGAGCTTCACCTCGGTCCGCGTCGCGGAGGTCGTCGACGAGGAGTCGAAGCCGCTTGCTTCCGACGAGGTACGCATCGGCACGCTCTACTCCGGGATTTCTGCCGGCACCGAGTTGACCGCATATCGCGGCACTAACGCCTACATGAACAAGAAGTGGGATGAGGAGCGGCGTCTGTTCGTCGATGGCTCAACGAGTTTCGAGTACCCGGTCAACGGATGGGGCTACGAGGAGGTCGGGGAGGTCACCGAACTTGGCGCCCAAGTCACAAAGCTCGAGCTCGGGGATGTGGTCTGGGGCACGTGGGGTCACCGCACCGAGACGATCCAGAAGGAGGAGCGCGCGGCCAAGCGCATCTTGCAGGACGGAGCGGATGCCCGGCTGGGTATTTTCTCTCAGATCGGCGCGATCGCGCTGAACGTGGTGCTCGATGCGGACATCCATGTGGGGGAGACCGCCGTGGTCTTCGGACTCGGCGTTCCCGGTCAGCTTGTCGCGCAGCTGGCGCGCCTCAATGGCGCACGCGTGATCGGGGTCGATGGCGTCGCGTCCCGCCGTGAGCTCGCGCTGAAGCTGGGGGCCGACTTGGTGCTCGACCCTGCCGATCAAGGTGTCGCCGAGCGCGTGCGTGACCTCACCGACGGTCGAGGCGCCGACGTCGTTCTCGAGGTTACGGGAAACTACCTTGCCCTTCAGGAGGCCATCCGCACGGTCGCCTATAACTCGCGCGTATGCGTTGCTGGCTTCATGCAGGGCGAGGGTATTGGTCTCAAGCTCGGGGAAGAGTTCCACCACAACCGCGTGCAGCTTGTTTGTGCGCAGATCTCCGGCATCAATCCGGCGATCGACCACCGCTGGAACGAGGACCGCCTACAGCGCACCTTCATCGACCTGGCCGTTGCGGGCAAGGTCAAGGTGACCGATCTGATCACGCACGAAATGCCGTTCGAGCAGGGCGGCGAGGCATTCGCGATGCTCGACGCCGCCACCGCCGATGTGCTCCAGGTCGTGCTCGACGCGAGGGCGGGTGCCTGATGGCGTTCCGCCTTGCCGCGCAGGAATCAACGTGCGAGGGCGAGACCCTCGTGGAGAAGATGGACTTCGCCCGCTCCGTAGGCTTCGACGGCATCGAGCTGTCGGGCCGTGGTGACGGCGTCTTCGTCGGTCGTGCAGAAGAACTGGCCGCCGCAAACAAGGCGGGCGTTGTCATGCCCTCAGCGGTCGCGCACGTTGATTTCTTTATGGGAGACTTTGATCCCGCCAAGCGCCGTTCGGCAATCGACGAGCAGAAGGCCATGCTGACGACGCTCGCCCAGGCCGGCGGCATTGGGTTTGTTGCGCCCCACGCGTTCGGACTTTTTTCGCGCCACCTGCCCCCGTTCACCCCGCCCCGTTCTGACGAGGCGTCGAAGGCGTTGCTGCTTGACGCGCTCACCGAGGTCGCAGCCCACGGCGCGGAGGTCGGCGCCGAACTCTTCCTCGAACCCCTCAACCGGTTCGAGGACTTTGTCGTAAATACTCTCGCCGACTCGTCCTGGTACGTCGATCAGGTGAACTCCCTAGGACTCTCGGTGATCGCAGACACCTGGCACATGAACATCGAGGAGTCCGACATCGGCGAGGCTATCCGCCAGGCGGGCGACCGCATTCACCATGTGCAGCTCGGCGACTCCAACCGTCTCGAGCCCGGTGCGGGCCACTACGACTGGGACGAAACTCTCACCGCGCTTCAAGACATCGGGTACGACGGCTGGCTCGCTATGGAGTGTCGACTGTCCGGCCCCGCAAGAGACGTTCTCCCTCGCGTATCGAAGTTGCTGAAGCGATGAAAGAGCAGCACGCGGCACTCAACGTGCTTGTGTGGAACGAGGGCCGACACGAGCAGATTAACCCGGAGATAGCGGCGCGCTACCCCAACGGCATCCACGGCGCGATCGCCGAGGGTCTTGTGGGGCTGCTGCCCTATGCCGTGGTCACGACTGCCACGCTCGACACCGACGACGAGCATGGTCTCGGTGATGCCGTGCTTCGGGAGACCGACGTAGTGCTCTGGTGGGGTCACGTCGCCCACGACAGTGTCCGGGACGACGTGGTCGCCCGGGTAAAGGAGCGAGTCCTTGCAGGGATGGGCCTAATAGTGCTCCACTCCGCTCACTTCTCAAAGATATTTAGAGAGTTGATGGGCACGACGTGTACGCTCGCGTGGCGCAACGAGGGCGAGCGCGAGCTGCTGTGGACTGTGAAGCCGTCGCATCCGATAACGGTCGGTGTGCCGCATCCGATCGTCATCGATCATCAAGAGATGTACGGCGAGTTGTTCGACATCCCGGACCCGGACGATCTGGTCTTTGTGAGTTCTTTTGCGGGAGGCGAAGTGTTCCGGTCGGGTGTCACGTTCACGAGAGGCTCGGGCAAGGTGTTCTACTTCAGCCCCGGAGACGAGGCGTATCCCGTTTACTTCCACCCAGACATCCGTCGAGTGCTGGCGAACGGCGTGCAGTGGGCTGCTCCGGTCTCCGGTGCGACCCAGCCCGTCGTGACGAATCCGACGCGGGAGTGGTTCGCAAAATGACCGAACTCCATCCCCGGCCGCAGCTTTCCCGCGCTCAGTTTCGACTGCTCGACGGCGACTGTGGATTTGCCTATGACGACGACAATGTGGGGCGCGACGACAACTGGATACATGCCGTCGAGCCGTTCGATCGAACTATAGCGCTGCCGTTCGCTCCCGAGTCGGCCGCGTCTGGAATCGGGGAAACCGGCTACCATCCGATTGTCTGGTACCGCCGCGAGCTTGGTAGGCAGGATCTCGCGGCAGGGGGGCTGGGCCTCCAGGGCGACCGGATAATCCTCCACTTCGGTGCGGTCGACCACACCTCAGATGTCTGGGTCGACGGCACCCACGTCGTGCGTCACGTCGGTGGGCAGACCGCCTTCTCGATAGATGTCACCCACGCCCTGATCGGCGATCATCATGTGATCGTGGTTCGAGCGCAGGACGACCCGCTCGATGCGATCCTCCCGCGAGGCAAACAGGACTGGCACGCCGAGCCGCACGCGATCTGGTACCACAGGTCGACTGGCATCTGGCGGTCAGTCTGGCTTGAGGCTGTCGTCGCGGTTCACGTGACGCATCTCGCGTGGACGCCCGATCTGGTTCACGCAGCGGTCGGCCTCGAGCTTGAGCTGAGCGCGCGACCCGCTGCGGGGGAGTCTCTCACAATCGAACTGAGTCACGAAGGCACAGCGCTTTCGCGCATCAGCTTGGATGTCCACTCGGATCGCATTCGGTTAGATGTGCCGATCGCCGCCCTCCGCAACGGGCAGGCCATCGACGAGTTGACCTGGTCGCCAACGCACCCAAGGCTCATCGATGCTCGTCTCAGCCTCTCTTCTGGCGACGCGGTCAACTCCTACGTTGGGCTTCGTAGCGTTCGGGTGGAGGCCGGTCGACTGCTTCTCAACGATCGGCCATTCAGTCTTCGTTCCGTGCTCCAGCAGGGGTACTGGCCAACGAGCCACTTTACGGCCCCCTCAGTTGATGCGATGCGGGAAGAGATCGAACTCACGAAGCGGCTCGGGTTCAACTCGATTCGGATCCATCAGAAAGTCGAAGACCCGCGTTATCTTTACTGGTGTGACCGGCTCGGACTCACTGTCTGGGCCGAGGCTGCCGCGGCCTACGAATTCTCGCCTCGCGCGATCGAGTTGTACGCCAGCGAGTGGCTGCGCATCGTGCGCAGCCAACAGTCGCATCCCTCCATCATTGTGTGGGTTCCGTTCAATGAATCGTGGGGCATCCAGCATGTATCGCACGATCCGGCGCAAGCCGCGTACTCGCGGTCTCTTGCAGACCTGACCCGTGCACTCGATCCCTCGCGGCCGGTGGTCGCAAACGACGGGTGGGAGCACACGGGTTCTGACCTCGTGACGATTCACGACTACGAGGGCAACGGGGATGTACTTCGAGATCGCTATGGCTCTGCCGAGAGCATCCAGGCGCTCCTCGCCGGAATCGGTCCGCACGGTCGGCGCATGGTGGCTTCCAACTCCGTGCAAGTCAATCCCCCTATCATGTTGACTGAGTTCGGGGGTGTCCGGTACGAGACCGGGCAGGCCCAGGCCGGCGGGTGGGGCTACAGTTCTGCTGCGACCGCAGATAAGTTCGAGCAACAACTCAGAGCGGTCGTCGGCGCGATTCATTCGTCACCCCACGTAGTCGGTTTCTGCTATACCCAGCTCACAGATACGGAGCAGGAGGTGAACGGACTTTGCGATGCGAACAGGGTCCCCAAACTGCCAGAGGAAACGATTCGCGCGATTATGGAAGGTGCCGAACTGAGAAGTCCAATCCCGACAAGCACCACTTCCACGTTGCCGAAACTCCCTGGACAGAAGGGGCCGATGTCCTAAGGCCTGCATTTAATGATGTGCCGATTGACCGTGCTCGCTCTGAACTCCGCGAACCACAAGCTTGCATCGGCCCGGTCGGCCATCACCGCGACGGTTCGTGACCCCTACCCTCGCTGCCCCATAGGCTTGGAGAGCACGACGGCTCAAACACCCCACCACTCAAACACCTGGAGACGCGATGTCGCGACCCTCACTGTCCGTGCAGCTGTACTCCGTTAGGGACCAGTTCGCTGCCGATTCCACGTCGACCGCAGCGCGACTGCACGCGATCGGGTTTCGCTGTGTTGAGCCATACGGCCTGACCGAGTTCGTCGACGTGATCGAGCCCGCTTTGGCGAGTGCGGGCCTCACGGCACCGACATCGCACGCGAGTCTGCTTGACGGCAACCACAAAGCCGCATTCGCCGCGGCCCAGCGCGCGCGGGTATCTACGATCATCGAGCCGTTCGTTCCTGAAGAGCAATGGGTCACCAGAGAGCAGGTCGAAGCGCTCGCGGCGCGCTTGACTGCGATAGCGGATGCCGCGGCAGACCAGGGCCTCACCGTCGGCTATCACAACCACTGGTGGGAGTTGGAGACGCTTATCGATGGCACCCCAGCACTCGAGGTGTTCGCCGATTCGCTCGGGGACCATGTCGTGCTCGAAGTCGATACCTACTGGAGTACGGTCGGGGGAGTAGACCCGGTCGGGTTGCTTGGCCGCCTCGGCGACCGTGTTGTGGCGCTGCACGTGAAGGACGGTCCGGCCACCCGGGAGCCGATCGACCAATTGCCAGCCGGTCAAGGAGTGGTGCCGATCGCTGCCGTGCTCGCGGCGGCGCCGCAGGCCCGCCCTGTTGTCGAGTTCGATGAGTACGCAGGCGACATCTTCGAGGGACTCGCCGCGAGTTTCGCCTTCCTGCAGTCGATCGGGGTCAAAGCTTGAGCGGGCCGGTTGGTGTAGGCCCGGTCGGGGTTGGCGTGATCGGCGCTGGCGTCATCAGCAACCAGTACCTCGAGAACCTGACCATGGCTCCCGACGTTCGGGTTGTCATGGTGGCTGACCTTGACACCGATCGCGCGGCAACGCAGGCCGCGACCTACGGAGTACCGTCGAGCGGCACAGTTGCTGAGCTGCTCGCTCGCGACGACATCGAGATTGTCGTCAACCTGACGATTCCGGCCGCCCACGTGTCTGTCGGTCTGGATGTGCTCGCAGCCGGGAAGCACGTCTGGAGCGAGAAGCCATTCGCTCTGGATCTCGAGAGCGGCGGGAGGCTGCTCGCGGAGGCGCACAAGGCCAACCTTCGCGTGGCTTGCGCCCCGGATACCGTGCTCGGTGCCGGAATTCAGACGGGCCGACGCCTCATCGAATCGGGTGCGATCGGCACGCCGCTGACGGCGCTCACGCTCTTTCAGGTGTCTGGGCCGGAGTCGTGGCATCCCAACCCGGACTTCTTGTACGCCCGCGGTGGTGGTCCACTGTTTGACATGGGTCCGTATTACCTGTCGACCCTCGTGCAACTCATGGGCCCGGCGACGCGCGTCGTTGCC